>Ga0082335_1000993_pt1 | contig 65699 bp, 52 predicted proteins | sample Subgrocontami58m_FD_72375 | JGI IMG/M metagenome (GOLD analysis project Ga0082335, IMG submission 72375) | Subsurface groundwater microbial communities from S. Glens Falls, New York, USA - GMW37 contaminated, 5.8 m (SPADES assembly) (version 2) ... | reverse complement strand
ATCTCCTCTTCCCTGATAAGACGGGCATCAAGACGATCCAGAAAACGAAATTCCCGGACTTTCAGCTATGTCTCAGCTTCTTGGATGAGCCTGGGTAAAAATAAAACTCAGGAAACTCCAGGAACATATGACACTCTTATGAACTGCGATCTGCAAGATTGCAACTTTGCAAAGCCTGACCCCTCCCTCGAAAATGACGCAGTGCTAATTCCTTGTGCTCCCTAGGTTGCTAAATCATTTGTGATTTAGTTGCCGTTCTGTATAATGAAAGTGGAAGACAAAAGTGAGGTGTCTATGCAGGCAATTAAAATCTTGGATGTGGTCAAGAAGGATGGCGAAATCAAAATGACGGGACTTCCCCTAAAAAAGGGGCAACGCTTCGAGCTGATCGTCATAACTGAGCCGGCGACGGAAGCCAGCGGTTTATCAGCACAAAACCTGCTGAAATCGAAAATTGTGGGTCTGTGGAAGGATCGCCCGATAGAAGATAGCGCCATGTTTGCCCGTAAGCTCCGGGACGAGGCGCAAAACAGAGGCAATTAATGATCCTGCGGACCTTCCTCTTCATACATTCAACAAGAAGCATTACGAACCAATTCCGGGACTGAAGACAATACAGCCATATGCAAAGGTGTAGCGATAGAGAAAAGGGCTAACGTGGCACCTCCGGGGCTTCTCCTTGCGAGGTATCCGGTTTTATCGCCGTCTGGCGTTCAATGACCAAGCCATAATAGGGCGAAAGGAACACATCCAGAATATTGACCGGTGCTATCGGTTTGACCTTTTCCTTGAGGTAATGCTCCACGATCCTGGCTATTTTGAGTGTCGCAACATCGCTGCCGTCAACGGAGATACGATTGCGGATCGCCTGCCGGTAGCCTTCTATACGGGGAAGGTAATTTCCAGCCCGGCCTTGACGGGAACGGCGCTATCCTATATTTTGTGCAACCCTCGACACGAAGTGCTTTACTTAATCATTGTTAATCTTTATGATTGGCAGAGATTAATAATAAATAGGAGCTACCAATGACTACCAAAGTACTGACTGCGCACATACCTTTGCCACTGGCCGAGAAGGTCGATCAGTGGGCATCCCGTCTTGAGCGTCCCCGGGGATGGATTGTTAAGCAGGCATTAACTGCATGGATAGACCTTGAAGAAGAGCGTCAACGGCTGACACTGGAAGCGATGGCCGATGTCGATGCTGGGCACATCATTGACCACCAGACGGTACAAGAGTGGGCGGAAAGTCTTAGCACCGAAAACCCGCTGCCGTTGCCGCGATGATGGAACTGAAATGGACCAGCAAGGCGCTTGCCGATTTGGCGCGGCTTTACGACTTTCTGGCACCGGTCAACAAGCAGGCCGCCGCCCGCATTTTGCAAGCGTTGACGGCAGTGCCGTCCCGTCTCAAGGCACATCCACGCATTGGAGAAAAATTAGACGAGTTCTCTCCCCGTGAGCTTCGCCGCATCCTGGTGAAACATTATGAAATGCGCTACGAAATTCAGGAATACAATATCTATATGCTGCGTATCTGGCATACAAAAGAAGATCGATAACTCCGCCTCCATTTGGCCTACGCCTCTTCCGGGTCGGCAGCCAAAAGGAAAATGGTTGCCTTGCCCCGAGAGAATTCACTGCGCTTAAGATTGCGCTTCACGCGGGCGCTGCGCTGCGTTCAAGCACGCGGTGCGATCTGGGCGGCACTTCTCCTCACAAAAGACCTTTCTTCAGCAAAACACACGGGGATAAGGGCCGGGTGTCCCTGGGGGTGTCCTTTCCCGCTGGGAACATCGTTAATCTTCCCTGATTCTAAGGCCTGCCATCCTCTCGCAATCGTATAAAATTATATAAGTTTAATATTTGTAAAATATACTTGACGGGATAAATATCCTTTGATAGGAAATTCAACCCTTGCTTTATTATTACTCCGGCAAGTAAATACTCGACTGTTGTCATGCCGGACTCGATCCGGCATCCAGGAACGCACTGGACACCGGCTTTCACCGGTGTGACGAATAGGGATGCGGAAATTGCCATATATAATTGACGGAGCAATAATGGAAGGAAGGTATCAGGACAAACAGCTGGGTTTTCGGTGCCAGCTGCGGGAATCACCACCTGAGACGGCGCATGGTAATTAGCGCGGCTCACTCGGCAATAGTGCCTCCCTCAGTTTTGGCCATAGCTGGCATTGCCGAATTGGGCGGGGATTTTATATTGAGATATTTAATACTGAAGGTCGGAATTTCGGCTCCGGTAGCTTAAGCCTGGGTCTTTTCGTTTCGGGGAGGTCAAAATGCAGAAGCAAGAAGATGAATGGATACACAGTTCTTGCGATATGTGCCTGGGGGATTGTGGCATACTTGTTCATCGAGTGAATGGCGTCGTGGTTGACATCAAAGGAGACCCAAACTGCCCGATTAACCGGGGGAAGATGTGCCTCAAAGGGCTTTCGGGGATGATGACCCTTTATGATCCATCCCGGTTGAAGACGCCTATGAAGCGCACCAATCCGGAGAAGGGCATCGAGATTGATCCGGGCTGGGTGCCGATATCCTGGGATGAAGCCTTCGCTATCATGGTGGAGAAGCTGACAAAATTGAGAAAGGAAGATCCACGCAAGCTGGTGTTCAGCACCACCGATTTCTATAAGATGAGGGAAAAGATGACGCCCTTCGCCAAGGCGTTCGGGACACCCAATACGCAATGGCAGGGCTACTATTGCGGACAATACCTCCATTCTTCCATGTTTTTGACCAATGGCACCTTTCACTGCGATTTCGATCAGGAGCATGTCAATTATCTGATCCTGATCGGCAACCAGCAGGGGTTTATGGCCGGTCTGAACCCCAACCTCACCACACAAAAAATGGCGGAGGCGAGGAAACGGGGATTGAGGGTGGTGGTGGTGGATCCTGTTTGCGGAAACGCCGGATCGAAAGCCGACGAGTGGATTCCCATTCGCCCCGGAACCGATGCGGCGTTAGTATTTTCCATGATCAACGTCCTGATAAACGATCTGGAGATTTACGACAGGCAATTTATTCAAAAGTATACCAATGGTCCCTACCTGGTCAAGCCCGATGGCTTCTATATGAGAAAGGACAATAAACCCCTGGTCTGGGACATGGAAGAGGGGAAGGCGAAACCTTATGACGCCGAGGTGAAGGTGTATGCCATTGAAGGCAGCTATACCGTCGATGGTGTTGTTTGCAAGCCGGCTTTTCAGCTTCTCAAGGAGCATGTAAAGAAATACACCCCGGAAATGGCATCCGAGATAACGTCTGTGCCGGCGGCGACCATTCGTCGCGTGGCGGAGGAATTCGGGAAGGCCGCCAGGATAGGCTCTACCATCGTCATAGACGGGATAGAGCTCCCCTACCGGCCGGCGGCAGCCAACGTGTACCGGGGAGCGGGATCACACAAACACGGGGTGGGAGCAGCCCTGTCGATCATCACACTGAACATGATTGTCGGGAGCTTTTACGTACCCGGAGGTCACCGGGGCATGAACCTCGTCGGTCCCGACTGGGAGTGGAGGCCGACGGATTATGAGGGACTGGTCGTACCGCCGAGCAACGTCGAGGTCGGCCATGGGGCAAATTACTACGTCTATGAGGTCAAGCCACCCGTAACGTCGAACTTAAAGGAGCTTTTCCCCATCAGCAGCAACTGGTCAGCCATGAATCTGGCGGCCTGCACCGCTGGGGAGAAGTACAAACTTCCCTACAAACCCGAGATACTCATTACATCGCGGCGCAACCTGCTGATGGGAGGTTGCGACTACAAGATAACAACTGAGGCGTTGAAAACCTTTAAATTTATCATCTCTTTCTGCACCACCCTCGACGAGCAGAGCGAATTCGCCGATCTGGTCTTGCCTGATACCGTCTATCTGGAGAAGCTGGATACCCTGCCGAATCAGCTGAACTGGAGCCATACGGCGCAAACTGGCTATTTTTACTGGGGAATCAGGCAACCTGTTATTGAACCGGCAGGCGAATGCCGCGATTGGGGAGATGTGCTGGTGGAACTGGCGGACAGGATGGGTTTTCTGGGCGATGTGTACAAGCGCCTGGATGATTACTTTCAGATGAAAGATTCCTATAAACTTGATCCTGCCCGGAAGTATACCATGGAGGAGATCAACGACCGGAAGCTGAAGTCGAAGTTCGGTGACGACAAGGGCCTGGAGTGGTTCAAGCAGAACGGTTATTTGAGCGTCAAGCGCAAAGTCCATGAGATGTATCCCCTGCCCTGGCTCAAGGTACGCTTCCCGCTCTATTACGAGAACGTGTTGGGTGCCAGAAGCCGGGTGAAAGAGGTCACCGACAAACTCGGTCTCAAGGACTGGGATCTCACGGACTATGAGGCGTTGCCCGACTGGAAGCCCTGCGCCTCCCACATGCCGTCGCAAGGCTTTGATCTGAAGGCCGTCAACTACCGGGTCCCAATGCAATACCAATCCTGGACGGCCCAGAATCCCTGGCTTTCCGAAGTGTCCGAACTCAATCCCTATGCGCAAAGAATCCTCATCAATACCCAAGCGGCCCAACATAGGGGAATAAAAGATTATGACAGGATCTGCGTTGAGTCTCCCGCAGGAAAGGTTACGGGGATAGCGAAAGTCACGGAATGCATTCATCCGGAAGTGATCGGCATCTCCAGCCACTTCGGCAGTTATGCGAAGGGCAAGCCTATCGCCCGGGGGAAAGGCGCCAACTTTAACAAACTGGTTCCCTACGACCGGGATCCCGTGAGTACGGGTGTCGATGCTTGTGTGACGGTCAAAGTCTACAAGGTGTAACAACGGCACAGTTTTTTCGCTCTGCTAAAGATTATCAGGGGGGGTAAAATGAGTTTCATGCTTGGAAGAATCGGTAGATCCTTATTTGTTGTCTTAAGTTTATCCATATTCACTCTTTTTCTTGCTGTTCCAAGCCTCACCCGGCCCACCTGGGCGGCGCAGCATGAAGAAACGCCGACGAACCTTGTGGAAGGGGCCAAGAAGGAAGGAAAGCTGGTTTTGTACAGTACTTCCAGTATGGAAGTAGGCATGAAAATGTTAGCGGTGTTTCGTGAGAAATACCCTTTCATGCAAACGGATTTATACCGCTCCGGCAGCGCCTCGCTCTTGACCAAGCTGTCTGCGGAAGTCCACTCGGAGAAGAATTTTGCCGATGTCGTGATTCTGCCTGGGGGAGAGAGCATGACCCTGAAAAAAAAGGGATTCTATACCCAATACGTTTCTCCCCAGAATAAATTCCTTCCTAAGGGGTTTACGGACCCCGAAGGCCACTGGGCTGTTGTTTACATGGCCTTGAACGGACTGGTATACAATACACGACTCGTTTCCTCTCAGGAAGCCCCCCGTTCCTGGCAGGACCTGCTGCATCCCAAATGGAAGGGGAAGATAGGTATTGATACGAAGTCTTTTGAGTGGTTTGGTTACATGCAAAAGGCTTTAGGGCAAAAAGCGGGTATGGAATACATGGAAAAACTAGCCGCACAGAACCCGAAATTCTACTCTATGAGAACCCTGGTGGCGCAGTTGGTAACGGCTGGTGAAGTAAGTATCGGCCTCGTCTACCGGGGCGATGTTCAGTTGCGAAAAGATAAAGGGGCACCCCTGGACTGGGTAGGAATCGAGCCGATTATCCCATCCGTACTACTGATCGGGAGCTCCGCACGCGCCCCCCATCCCCATGCGGCCAAACTCTTCATCGATCTGGCCCTTTCCCGGGAAGGCCAGGAGGAGTGGACCCGTGTTTATCGTGATCCCTCCCGACCGGATGTTCAACCGCGGGGACTGACCAAGGCACTGAGAATCTCTACACCTGATTTCACCATTATTGATAACTACGAGAAATATGGGAAATTATACCGTGAGATTTTAATGAAGAAATAAGCATTCCCAGGAATGCTAATTTTAGTAAGTTAGAAATTATTTCTTGCACTTTTTTGGCAAGAAATAATTTCGTTAACGCACTTATCCCGTTTACCTGTGACCTTTAGGTTATCGGGGTTAGGAAGGGGTGGTTATGTCATATACAAGCTGGCGAGGAGTTTTAGGACTCATCAAGCCCGGTTATCGGCCGGGGTCCCTGGAAGAAATTATTCGTCTTCTTCCCGAAGGGATTGGGGTTATCCCCCTGTATCTTGATGACGGCATTAAAGAAGGGACGGAAAAGGAACTCCTTGACGCCATGGAACCGCTCAAGGAGAAGGTGGCAAGATTGGCGGCCTTGAAGGTGGACCTGATCCATCCGATGGGTGCGCCTCTCTTTATTCTCAGGGGCTATAAGGCCGAGCAGGATATAGTCAGAAGCCTGGAAGAAAAGCACGGCATTCCTATCATTACCTCAGGCATGACCCAGGTTGCAGCCTTGCGGGCTCTCGGGGTAAAAAGGGTGATAGGCATTACCTACTTCGGTGATGAGACGAACCGGAAGTCAGCCGATTACTTCCGTGCAGCCGGCTTCGAGGTGTTGGGGATAGAAAGTATTGCCACCTGGACTGCCGTCGAAAGGCTTTCCTCGCAAGACATTTATGCCTTTGCCAAGACACAATTTCTTAAGCATAAAAATGTCCAGGGGTTTTGGATCCCCGGCGGCGGTGGCGGCTGGGGTGCATTGGATGTGGCGCAAATGCTGGAACAGGACCTAATGGTTCCCGTGGTTACCAACACAAACGCCAAGATTTGGGCGATCCAAAAGAGACTGCATGTCAGGCAGCCCCGGGAGGGATATGGGCAGCTGCTGGCAGAAATGCCCTGAGGCGAGGCGCTGACCAGATGATTAGCGGGGTAGGGATAAAACGGGGGGGGAATATCATGTTCAGAAACAAGGGAATCTTTCCCATAGCGGGAACAGCATTTATTCTAACATTCTTTTTATGGGTGGTGCTCCATCCGCCAGAAATTCAAGCCCAATCGCTGGAAGAGGCGGCCAGGCAGGAGGGAAAGGTATTGCTTTACTTCGGCATGGCGATTCCCGACATCCAGACCATTGCCAATGCCTTCATGAAAAAGTATCCCTTTATCAAGGTCGAATATTACCGGGCCGGTGGCGCCAATCTCCTTCAGAAAATCCTTGCCGAAAAGGCCACGGGTAAATTCAATGCCGATGTTATCCAACTGGTCGGGAGCCTGGTCGGGGCCTATAAAGAAGAAGGCATCCTGGCTAAGTATGTTTCTCCCGAAGCCAGATTCTACTCCGAGGCTATTAAAGACCCGGAAGGCTTCTGGATAAATTTTTACAGCACCTACAAACTCTTTATCTATAACACCAACCTGGTATCCAAGGAGGAGGCGCCCAAGACCTACGAGGATCTCTTAAAACCCCGGTGGAAAAGGCAGATCGGGATCAGTCGCAACGAGTTTGAATGGTACATCGGCATGTTGGATGCCCTGGGTGATGGCAAAGGCCGGCAATTCATGAAACGTCTGGGGGAGCAACAGATCCGGGTCCATGCCGGCTTGCCCCAGGTTACCACGCTTCTGGCGGCCGGTGAGTTTCCCCTGGGGCTCAGCAACCAGGCCTGGGCCTTCGACGTCATGAAGAAGAAGGCGCCGGTGGCCATCTTAAACTCTTTTAACCCCATCATCGACGTTCCGCGCTGTCTGGGGATCGCCGCCGGCGCGCCCCACCCCAATGCGGCAAAACTCATGGTGGACTTTCTCCTCGCGAAGGAGGGGCAAAATGTCCTCAATGGGATCGGCCGCACTTCTATCCGGCCGGACGTCAAAAGGGGACAGGCCATTGAGGACCTCAATCTCAAATTGGAGCCATTCCGGCCGAAGTCTTCGAAACAGATGGAGGGCTTGATTAAAGAATACCGAAAGGTCATTGAACGGTCCTAAAATATAAACAAGGGAATTAAGGAGGGGGAAAAGAATGACAGGAACAGCGCAACAGGGCAGGATATTTAAAAATAATATTTTCCACTTTTTGGCAACAGCATTGCTTGCCCTGAGCCTGCTTTTCGCTCAGACGGGCTTTGCCGCGGAGAAGAACAAATTTCCAGCCAAGCCCATCAAAGTGATAGTGCCAGCCGGCGCGGGAGGCAGTCTGGCTCAGGAGGCGCGGACCATCGCCCCCTTCCTGGAGAAACAGCTGGGCGTACCCGTTGTTCTTGAGTATATAACTGGCGCCGACGGCATGCTTGCCTACAATAAATTCAACCGGGAAAAGCCTGATGGCTACAGTATCCTCCATTTTAATCTCCCTTCCGCCATTGCCCTGGAGTTTACCAGGGAAAAGGTGGACTATAGTGTAAAAAATTTTACGCCCCTGGCCATCGACAATGTCAAGACCTTCTCTCTGGTTACCCATCCCGACCGTTGGAAAAACCTTGAAGAATTTTTGCAGGAGGCGAAACAGAAGAAACTGAGTCTGGGGACAACGGGCGGCGCCGGCGATCTGCAAATACGCCTCTTCGAATCGGGCGCCGGCATAAAATTCAACTGGGTGCCCTATATTTCCGCCGGGGAAAGCATTGCGGCCGTTGCGGGCAAACACATCGACGCGATGGTCGGCTTTGCCATCGTCCCCAGGCCGATGATCATGGCCGGAAAATTGAAAGCCCTGGCCCTCTTCTCCGACAAGCCCAATCCGATCCTGCCCGGTGCCCCTGACTTCAAGAGCCTTGGGCATACAGAGGTCCCGCTGCTGCTTGTCTACGGGATGTTTGCCGCACCGCCGAACACGCCGCCCGGCATCAGTGCCATTCTGGAAAGGGCCATTAAAAACGCCTGCGCCGATCCCGGCTTTATTAAGGTGGCCAAGGAAACAGGTTTGGACATCGATTATAAACCGGCTTCCGAAGTGGCCACGCTGCGGACAAGAAACTATGAACTGTTGACGAAGTACAAACAGTTTCTGAAATAGCGGACATCGGGGTTATTTATTTTTACCTGGCGCTCGAAAATATTGAGGCCAGCTGCGGGACTCGCCACCGGAGATGGCGCATGGTTTGATTATAACAGCTGAAGGCAATAAAGTAGGAGGAGGGAGGATGATATGCATTGGGGCATGGTTATCGATTTAAAATTGTGCATCGGTTGCAACACCTGTGTTGCGGTGTGCAAGCTGAGAAACGGGACGCCGAAAGGAGTATTTTGGAACCGGGTCTTGGAAGAGGAAGTAGGCACCTTTCCCACGGCCCGGCGGATCTTCTGGCCGGTGCGCTGCATGCACTGCGAGGAGCCGGCCTGCGTCGAGGCCTGTCCGACGGGTGCCTCATACCAGCGCCCGGATAATCTGGTAGTGGTTGAGGGGGAAAAATGCGTTGGCTGCCGGGCCTGTATCCTGGCTTGCCCCTATGATGTCCGTGCGCTCTGGGATGGTGATGGCGGCTATTTTAAGGATCATCTCACACCTTTTGAAGAGCAGGCTTATGTAAGGCACCTGGCCGGGGCGGTGCAGAAATGCGATTTTTGCTCCAGCCGCATCGATGAAGGCCTGAAGCCCTCTTGTGCGGAAGCCTGCCTGACCAAAGCGATCATCTTCGGTGATCTGGATGATCCGCAAAGCGAAGTGAGCCTGGCGCTTGCTGAGCCCCGGGTTCGGCGGCGGTTGCGTGAAGAACTGGGGACCCGTCCCTCGATATATTATTTAACGTAAGAGGAGGTGTTAAATGTCTAATGCTACTGTGCCAAGAAACCAGTTTATCATGGGCGCCAAGTTTCAGAGGGACTGGATAGAGGGAAGAGGTCTCTGGTTACTGGCTGCTATTTACCTGGGGGGCGTGGGGGGAGGTTTGTTTATTACAGCGGTGCTGGTTGACTGGCACCTGGGACTACTGGTGGGCGTGGGCATTGCCGCTATTTTGAAAGGCGGCGCTCATCTGCTGTTTCTCACCCACCCCTGGAAGTTCTGGCGGATCTTCACGAGACCGCAAACATCCTGGATAAGCAGGGGCATATACTTTGTGACTCTATTTATAATTTTTGGGTTGGCCTATTATTTTTGGGGCGGGGCAACATTAAAGGTGATCTCCGTCTTTTTTGCCTTCTGCCTGGTAATTTATACCGGCTTTGTGCTGATGGCGTCAAAACCCATCGCTTTCTGGAACAACCCATTGCTGCCCATTCTTTTTGTCAGTGTCAGTTTAGGGAGCGGGATAAGTCTGGCAGAGACCATTAACATCATTTCTCCCCAGGCGATCGCCAATCCCGAGTTACTGACAGGAGCCGGGCTGTGGGCCGTCAGTATTACGGCACTGCTTCTTTTTGTCTATCTGGTCGGCAACTTCTATTCTTCCGTTACCGCGAAAGAGTCATTGCTTCATTTAATGAAGGGGCAACTGGCCCCCTTCTTCTATGTAGGTGTGGTGCTTTTAGGCATGATCTTGCCGCTGGCGATATTTAGCGCGGCTCACTCGGGAATAGTGCCTCCCTCAGCCTTGGCCATAGCTGGTATTGCCGAATTGGGCGGCGCTTTTATATTGAGATATTTAATACTGAAGGTCGGAATCTCTGCTCCGGTAGCGTAGGTTCTCGGGGGGGGATTATTTAGTTTCCATCCGGAAACGGTTCTTTTCCGCCCTGGCGGTGTCAATCTGCGGGCTTGCTTGTGCGGCGTACTACGTGTACGCCTCCGCGCAACCCCTTGATTTCCTAGCCAGGACGCAAAATCCCTCGTTTCCGAATGGGAAACCAATAGTGTCTCACCCGGAGTTTCCGGATGGACACTATTTAAGTTCGAGGAGGTTCAGATGCAGAAAGACGATACGTGGATACACAGTATCTGTGAAATGTGTAAAGGAGACTGCGGGATACTTGTTCATCGTGTGGACGGCGTCGTGGTGGACATCAAAGGAGACCCGGACTGCCCGAACAGCAGGGGCAAGATATGCGCGAAAGGATATTCCGGCTTAATGAACTTGTACGACCCCAACCGGGTAAAGACACCGCTGAAACGGACCAACCCGGAAAAGGGGCTGGGGATCGATCCCGGATGGGTGCCAATCCATTGGGATGAAGCCATGGACATCCTGGAAGAGAAATTGAGCAAGGTACGCAAGGAAGATCCTCGCAAACTGGTCTTCGCGGAAATCTCCGACGGCAAGGACGGGACCGCCTGGCCAAAGGCCTTTGGCACACCTAATGTCCACTGGTATGGTTATTATTGCGGACAATACCTCCATTCTTCCATGTATCTGACCAATGGGAGCTTCCACTGCGATTTTGATGCCGAGCATATTAAATACTTGGTGTTATTCGGCAACCAGGCAGGCTTCATGGCCGGTTTGAATCCCAATATTACATCACAGAAAGTGGCCACAGCCAGAAAAAGAGGCCTTAAAGTGGTGGCTGTGGACCCCGTCGGCACCCATGCGGCCGCCAAAGCCGATGAGTGGGTACCGATCCGACCCGGCACCGATGCGGCGCTCTGCCTGGCCATGCTGAATGTTCTCTTAAATGACTTAGGCCTTTACGACCGGGAATTTATTAAAAAGCATACCAATGGTCCCTATCTGGTCAAGCCAGATGGATACTACGTGAAGCCGGACGGCAAGCCGCTGGTCTGGGATGCAGCAGAAGGGAAGGCAAAACCCTACGATGCGGAGGTCAGGGATTATGCCATCGAGGGAAAGTATACTGTTGACGGCGCGGAATGCAAGCCGGCCTTCCAATTGCTCAAGGAGCATGTGGCGAAATACACTCCCGAGATGGCCGCTGAGATTACCACCGTTCCGGCGGCTACGATCCGCCGCCTGGCTGAGGAGTTCGGCAGGGAAGCGTGTATCGGCTCGACGATCATGGTGGATGGGGTCGAACTCCCCTATCGGCCGGTAGCGGTAAATGTCTACCGAGGCGCGGGCGCCCACAAGCACGGCGTCAGCGCTGCCCTGTGCACCCAGCTTTTGAATATGGTCGTAGGGGCTTTTTATGTGCCCGGCGGCCATCGGGGCATGAACATTGTGGGACCCGACTGGCAATGGAAGCCGGGAAACTACGAGGGTCTCATTTTAGCGGAAGGGGGAGCCCATGCGGTAAACTATTACGACTACACCGTCAAGCCTCCCGAGACCATGGACCTCCACGAGCTCTACCCCATCTCCACCAATACGTCGCCCATGAATCTGGCCACCAGCATTGACCCGGAAAAGTACAAACTGCCCTACAAACCTGAGGTTCTCCTTTGCTGCCGGCGCAATTTGTTTATGGGCGGGTGCGACTACGAGATGACCGCCAGGGCTTTGAAGAATTACAAATTCATCGTAACCGCCTCTACCCATCTCGACGAGATGTCCGATTTCGCCGATCTGGTTTTACCTGAGACCATGTATCTGGAGAGGATGCAAGTCATGCCTAACAGATTGACTTGGAGCCATACGGTACAGACCGGCTATTTCTACTGGGGACTCAGGCAAGCCATTGTGCCCCCTGTCGGGGAAGCCCGTGATTGGCAGGATGTCTTGATGGAGTTGGCGGAGCGGATGGGTTTTCTTGGTGATGTGTATACTCGTCTCAATGCCGTCTACGGTCTGAAGGAACCCTACAAGCTCGACCCCTCGCGTAAATATACCAACGATGAGATTGGCGACCGGCGGTTCAAGTCTCAGTTCGGCGAAGAAAAAGGGTTGGAATGGTTCAAGAAGAATGGATTTTTCAGCTTCAAGCGGAAGGTGGATGAACTCTATCCCCTGCCCTGGCTGAAAGCGCGCTTTCCTCTGTATTTCGAGAACATCAAAACCGCTGGGGTGAAGGTTCAGGAAGTAACCCAAAGCATGGGTCTGAAAGATTGGGATCTCTCCGACTATGAACCCCTGCCCGACTGGAAACCCTGTGACGCACACAGGCACGCCGGTGGCTTTGATCTGTCGGCCTGTAACTTCAGGGTGCCGACGCATAACTTCTCGGTGACCGCAGAAAATCCCTGGCTCTGTGAGTTTGCCGAGCTCAATCCCTACGCACAGGCAGTGATCATCAATACAAAGACTGCCCGGGAGAGGGGAATAAAAGATAATGACCGGGTCTATGTCGAGTCGTCAGTGGCTAAAGTTACGGGCATAGCCAAGGTCACGGAATGCGTGCACCCCGATGCAGTGGGGATCTCCAGCCACTTTGGCAGCTTCGCCAAGGGCAAGCCGATTGCCTACGGGAAAGGCACCAACCTCAACAGGCTGACCCCCTTTGACATCGACACGGTCAGCACCGGGCTGGATTCCTGTGTAAAAGTAAAAGTTTATAAAGCATAGCATCTTTTTGTTGTGTAAGTGAAAAGGTAGCTTGGGGGGAAACAAAAGGAGGGAACATGGGGAGAACAGGGCTATACATTTGTGTTTTTTTAATCATCGGCGCCATTTTTCCTGGCGCTGGACTGGCCGCAGCGAAAAGACCTTCGACTCTGGCGGAACTCGCCTTTTACAAAGGAGCGGATCGTCAGCAGATACTCGAAGAGGGAGCTAAACAGGAGGGAAAACTTACCTTTTACACATCGGGAACGGAATCACAGCGCATTGTCGATGCTTTTGAAAGGAAGTATCCTTTCATTAAAGTGGAGCGCTGGCGGTCATCCATTGCCGAGCAGATTTCCAAGACAGTCGAAGAATTTAAATCCGGGAAGCACCACTTTGACGCCATGGAAAGCACGCAAACCAGCATGACCGTGTTGCAAACACTGGGCATAGCTCAGCCTTTTTACTCACCCAACTTTCTCCATCTGGAAGAGGAAGCGCTGACGAAAGCGCCCGGGGGAGGAGCATTTGCCGCGGCCTTCCGCTTGCTGGGAATCGGCTTTGCTTACAATACCAAGCTGCTCAAGAAGGAACTGGTCCCGAAAACATATCAGGACCTCCTGGACCCGAAATGGAAGGGAAAGCTGGCCATTGTGGGAACCGATTCCGGTGTCAGCTGGGCGGCCTGCATTTATCGGGCCTATGGCGAGGATCTTCTGAAAAAGATCGCTAACCAGGATTTTCCCGTCCATATGATCTCCGCACTGGCGCTCCTCGATCAAATCGTCAACGGCGAGTATGTCGGTTCCCCCACGATCACGGACGCCCAAGTTTTTACGAAAAAAAAGAAAGGCGCCCCCGTCGCCTGGGTTCCCTTGGAACCGGTCCGGGTAAATACGGGACAGATTGCCTTGGCCAAGCATGCGCCTCACCCCCACGCCGCCTTGTTGTTTGCCGATTTTGAGCTTTCCGCCGAGAGCGCGGAAATTCACCGGGGAGTGGGGTACGGCAGCTTCCGCAAGGATGTGTCAGCTCAGGAGCAGAGTTATAAGAAAAGCTTTGCCCAGGAATCCATGGCGGCCATTAAAGAAGAGCATGCAGTTTTTAACAGGTTATTTCTGAAAAAATGACACCTCTAAGAGAGATAAAAAATTATGGAAGCCAAGACAGAGCACCTCGTGGGCTGGATCAGGGCCACGAATCGGCCGGAAGGCAGCGATGAAACGCTGCTCGACGAGAAGATGCCGCCCGGCATCCGGATCATGAGCCTCACGATGAACTTTACCCGGGGCACGGAGGAAGAATTCGGAGCGGCCATGCCGGCCTATGAAGAAAAAGTAGCGGAATTTGCCGCCATGCCCGTCAATCTCATCCGTCCCGGTGGCGCGCCTCCCTTTATGCTGCTGGGATTCGCCGGCGAGCGGCAGGTGATCAGCAACTGGGAGAAGACCTACGGCGTCCCGATGTTTACCTCGGGCCAGAACCATGTGCGCGCGCTCAGGACACTGGGCGTCAACAGCTTTGTCGGTGCCAGCTATTTTCCGGAAAAAATGAACGGCCTTTTTGCGCGCTATTTCCGTCAGGCCGGCTTTCCGGTGCTGGCCATGGAAGGCATCGAAGTCCCTTTTGCCGAGGTGCCAAAGCTGCCGCCGGAACGGATCTATGACCATGTCCGGGGACTGTTTGCCAAGCACCCGGAGGCGGAAGGGGTTTACCTGCTGGGTTCCGCCTGGAAGTGCCTGGAAATCATCGCGCCGCTGGAGCAGGCCCTGGGTGTCCCGGTCCTCCACCCGGCAGCGGCACGGTGCTGGGAGACGCAGCTGCGTCTTGGCTTCCGCCAGCCGATACCGGGGTATGGCCGGCTTTTGACGGAAATGCCGGCAGCCGTGCCCCTGGATTAACTCCGCAGCGGCACATCAGCAAAGGAAGGGGGGGGAATGCATGCTACCGAAGGTCCTAAATCTCAGCCCTATCGGCGTAGTTCGGAATAAGGTCACCAATCCCAAACAGCGGGGCTGGGCATCCGTAAGATCGGATTTACTGCTCGATGAGCGTTATGCCGAGGCGCTCGATGGGATAGAAGACTATTCTCATGTGATTGTTATTTTTTGGTTGGATCAGGCTAAGCCTCCTGAGGCGATGAAAGATTATGTGCAAGGGCGCAAAGAACTTCCCTTTGTGGGTCTCTTTGCCCGTCGTGCGCCAAATCGGCCAAATCCTTTAGCAGTCACGACGGTCCCTGTAATCGGGCGCGCAGGAAATATTCTCCGCGTCCAGGGGCTCGACGCCCTCGATGGCACGCCCCTGCTTGATATCAAGGCTTACACCCCGGCTTTCGACAAGGTGGATAATCCCCGTGTTCCCGGGTGGAATAGACTCATTTATGAGGATGAAGATTACTTCTAAAGCGGGTGAAGAGTGTCCCGGGGGGGAGCCAAGGGTGGGGCGAAAGAAAAAGAGGAGGGGAAGATGAAAAGATATGGATTCTTGTTGATTTGTGGATTCACATTCCTGGTTTTTCTCTGCGATGTCAGGAATATCCAGGCACAAGCGAAATACCCGAACCGGGCCATTGAATTGGTGGTGCCCTTTTCTCCCGGAGGGAGCAACGATTTATATGCCCGTATCTACAGCGCGAAACTGGCCCAGATCCTTAAGAATCAGGTCATTGTGGTCAACCGGGGAGCGGGCGGAGGAATTCAGGGGGTCCTTTATGCAGCCCGGGCCAAAAAGGATGGCTACACCCTCCTGGCTTGCGGACCTTCCATGGTCATTAACTCCATGGTCAGTAAGGAGGCGACTTACTCTCCCTTAAAGAACTTTATTCCTTTGGGTTTTTTGGGTTCCTCGCCCATGGTTCTGGCCGTAAGAAGCGATTCCCCCTTTAAGACCTTTAGCGAGTTGATTGACTACGCCCGCAAGAACCCGGATAAGTTGAAAAACTCCGATGGCGGCGGTGTAAGCGCCAGCTACTTAAATATCGAGCTCATGCGTGCCAAGGATATTAAAATCACGCTTATCCCCTTCACCGGGGGAGGTGAAGCCACCCTGGCACTGCTGGGCGGTCATGTGGATATGACCTTCAGCACCATCATGAACTCCGGACCCCACATCAAGTCAGGAAAATTGCGGCCCCTGGCCATCACGAGCAAAAAGCGCTTCCCGCTCTTCCCCGATATACCGACTACGGCTGAATTGGGTCATCCCTACGTGGCTTTCAACGGATGGGCAGGCACCTTTGCGCCGAGCGGCATGCCCCAAGCGGCCGTCGACGTTTTAGTCCCGGGCCTGGCGAAAACTTTCAAGGATCCGGAAGTGGCCAAGAAGCTCGCTGATGCCTATGTGACAGCGGATTATTTGGGTCCCGAGGAATTCCGAAAACTCATCGAGTCAGAGACGGTGCTCATCGCCAAGATCATCAAAGATACGGGACTACAGGCAAAATAGCAGGGGCGGAGGATTCAGGCGCGCGGGGCTAAGCAGGAGGCAAGGTTAAGAACCGAGACATTGGTGAAGAGTCTTGGGGGGAGTCAAGGGTTGATCGAAATAAATGAGGAGACGATGATGAAGAGACATGGTTTTTTGTTGTTTTGCGGGTTTATGTTTTTGTTTTTTCTCAGTGATGTCAGGCAGGTCCAGGCACAAGCGAAATACCCGAACCGGGCGATTGAATTGGTGGTGCCTTTTTCTCCGGGAGGAAGTAACGATTTACAGGCCCGTATCTACAGTGCGAAATTGGCCAAGGTCCTTAATAACCAGGTTGTGGTGGTCAACCGGGGAGCAGGCGGAGGCATCCAGGGGGTCCTTTATGCCGCCCGGGCCAAAAAGGACGGTTACACCCTCCTGGCTTGTGGACCTTCCATGGTCATCAACTCCATGGTCAGTAAGGAGGCTTCCTACTCACCCTTAAAGACTTTCCTGCCCCTGGGTTCCGTGGGTTCCTCGCCCATGGTGATGGCCGTGAGAAGTGATTCCCCCTTGAAAACCTTTGGCGAATTAGCGGAATACGCCCGCAAGAACCCGGATAAGTTGAAGAACTCCGATGGCGGCGGCATAAGCTCAAACTACTTGAATATCGAGAGCCTGCGTGCCAGGAATATTAAAGTCACGATAATTCCCTTTACCGGGGGAGGCGAAGCCACCCTGGCGCTCCTGGGCGGTCATGTGGATATGACCCTCAGCACCGTAATAAACATCGGACCCCACATCAAGTCGGGAAAATTGCGGCCCTTGGCAGTTACGAGCAAAAAGCGCTTCCCCGCCTTCCCCGATATACCGACTTTCGCTGAATTGGGTCATCCTTACGTGTCCTTCAATAGTTGGGCCGGTACCTTTGCACCCAGCGGCATACCCCAATCGGTATTCGCCATTTTAGCCCAAGGCCTGGAGAAGGCCTCCCAAGATCCCGAATTAGCCAAGAAGCTTGCTGCCGCCTATGTTACACCGGACTATTTGAATCCTGACCAATTCCGCAAACAAATAGAGTCGGAGATGATTAATATAGACAAAATAATCAAAGACTCGGGACTCCAGGTAAATTAGCGTTTGTGAGGAATCTTATGCGTGACGTGGAAAGCGGATTTTTCTTTCTTTCTTTTTCCTTATTTGTCCTCTGGGAGTCACTTCAACTGGGTCTTGGAACATTCCAAAAACCAGGGTCCGGGTTTCTTTCCTTTTGTGTGGCCCTGCTGCTGACAACCCTTTCCCTGAAGACCATCCGTAAAGGCTGGGGCATTAGCGAAGCACGCGTAGCCTATTCCCGCCGGGTAGTACTGGCCCTGGTTTGTATAATTGTTTACAGCCTTGTTCTGGAGTCCCTCGGGTTTATTATAGCCACATTTTTCCTTGTCGGGATATTTTTCCATCTGGGAGAACCCAGGAAATGGTGGTTGCTTCTCGGGATGAGCGGCTTGCTTACCCTTCTCGTGTATCTGGTCTTTAGTATCTTGCTTGAAGTTCCTTTACCACGAGGACTATTAGGGATGTAGGAGGAGCGCCTTTGGAAACAATGCAGAGCATTGCCTATGGATTCAACGTCTTTTTAACCCCGACTAACCTCTTATACTGTTTTTTGGGGGTGCTCATGGGCACCATGGTTGGCGTACTGCCCGGTCTTGGTCCGGCGGGTGCGCTCTCCTTGCTGTTACCGATCATCTTGAAAGCGCCTCCGGTCGCTGCTTTTGTGATGCTCTCCGGTGTGGCCTATGGGGCCCAGTATGGAGGATCTACCACTTCGATATTATTGAACATACCGGGAGAAACAGCCTCTGTGGTGACTTGTATTGACGGTTACCAGATGGCACGGCAAGGGAGAGCCGGGGCGGCCCTGGGAATATCTGCCTTCGGGTCTGTTATTGGCGGCACCATCGGTGTGGTTGGCTTGATGCTCTTTGCACCCCTGTTGGCAGGGGTTGCCCTCCGGTTTGGGCCGCCGGAGTATTTCTCCCTCGCACTGCTGAGCCTGACCCTCGTAACCTACGTCAGCAAAGGATCTTTTACCAAGTGCCTGATGATGGCCTGTGCCGGCATCATCATCAGTACCGTGGGGATGGACCCCATTACCTCCCGGACGCGATTCACCTTCGGACTCGTTTCCTTAATGGACGGCTTTGAAATTGTCTTTGTCGCCATGGGCCTCTTTGGGATCAGTGAAGTCCTGATCAACCTCGACCAATCTTCAACGCGGGACATCTTCGCCACCAAAATAAGGAAACTCCTCCCTACCCGGCAGGATTGGCGAGATTCGGCAAAACCTATTGCCCGGGGAACAGTCCTGGGGTTCCTGATGGGGCTTATCCCGGGACTGGGGATCGTGCTGGCCACATTTTCTTCCTACGCCCTGGAGAAAAAGCTTTCGCGGCACCCAGAGAAATTCGGAAACGGGGCCATCGAGGGGGTGGCAGGCCCGGAAACAGCCAATAATGCCGCTTCCAGTGCCACCTTTGTCCCGTTGCTCAGTCTGGGAATTCCTACCGCTCCTTCCACGGCAATTCTCCTGGGGGCTTTGTTAATTCTCGGTATCCAGCCCGGTCCTTTATTGATAAGCACCAGGCCTGACATTTTCTGGGGATTGATTGCCAGCATGTACATCGGCAATGTGATGTGTGTGGTGCTGAATCTACCGCTCGTCGGTATCTGGGTAAAAATGCTTGAGATCCCCTATTCCCTTATGGCGGCCTTCATCATCGTTATTTGCGAGATCGGCGCCTACAGTGTCGACAACGACGCTACGGGCATTCTTATCATGAATATCTTCGGGCTGATCGGTTATCTCGTGAAGCGTTATGACTATGCCGGCGCTCCCTTGATCTTGGGCTTGGTTTTGGGACCCATGTTGGAAAAGTCCTTAAGAAGGTCACTCATGCTTTCGGAAGGGAGCCCGCTGATCTTTGTGTCACGGCCTCTTTCCGCGGTCTTCTTGCTGATTGTGGTCGCCGTGCTGATTGTGCCATTATTTTCCCGCAAAGGGCCCGGCAAGGAAGCGCTAGAAATGCAAGAAGATTGAACAGGCCAAGGAGAGCAAGATGTCCAATATTGACAACCGACCGCACAGCAGGCATAATGCGCACTCGATGGGGTCCGTAATATCATCAAACCATGTCCCTCCTGCGAAGGCGGTAGGCCATGGCGGTTTAAAAGCAGAGGAATACCCGGGACAAGGTACCTGGAAAAAATAAGATGTGACTTTTTCATGAGTCCTCGAATTAGTAAGTAAGAAATTATTTTCTGCGTTTTTCTGGCAAAAAATAATTTCGTAAACTTACTTATCCTGTTTACCTGTGACCTTTAGGTTATCAGGGTTAGGAATGAGATGAAGATTAATTCACCAAATGGCTCAACTGATAATCCGCTGCTTTCTCTATATCTCCAAGTTCAGGATCGTCTCCGCAAAGACATCGCTGCCGGAAGATTCAAGCATGGTGAGACCATCCCCTCAGAGCCGGAGTTGGCTCGTGAATACGGTGTCAGCCAGGGGACTGTTCGCAAGGCGATTTTGGACATGACCCAACAGGGTGTCTTTTATCGCAAACAGGGCAAAGGAACGTTCCTGGACATTGGCGACACGGGGAAAGAAAGGCGGGGTAAATCCCAAAACATCCGTTTCATCGAAGGTCCAGACGCGGATTTGGTAAATGTAAAAGCTGCCTTTATCAAGAGCTGGGTTATCCCGGCGGAAGGCGATATAGCGAATTACCTCAAACTCAGAAAACCGGCAAAAGTCATCTGTTTGGAGCGGATGGGCAAGATAGCAGACGAGTTCTTGATTTATTTCATATCTTACCTTCCCCAAAGTCTTTATAAAGGCCTGGAAAAATACACTGCCGAAGACTTCAGCAAGAGCTCGCTGTGGAAAATGCAGCACATATCCTTCGGTTTCAAAATCGAAACCAGAGAGGAGTTTATCTCAGCAGTGGCTGCCGACAACACCATGGCGCGGACCTTGAAGGTCCAGCCTGGCAGCCCCTTACTGCGGATAGAAACAAAGTTGACTTCCTACCAGGGAGATATTATCGAGTATCGGATCGCCCATTGCCAGGCGGGACAACTGAAGTTTTACGTAAACTCAAAAGGGATTTAAGAATAAATTGGGGAGTTGGAGCCTTAATATCCCAATAGTCTTTTGGCATTCCTGGCGAGATCGTACATCCAGTCCAGTTGTCCATACATATCATCGGCATTGATGACCGCGGCAAAGAGCGTGACCGTCACTTGCGTTTCCGGATCGTAACGTGTGACCGTCATATAGCCCATGTGTCCTCCATTGTGCCCATAGCCAAGACCGGGTGTGAACTCGATTCCCAGTCCATAAAACTGATGTTCCTCATAGGTGGGAAGACAGCTCATCATCTCGGCCGCCAGCGCGGCATCAATGCCGGCCTTTCCCATCAGCAGAAGCCTGTTCCATCTCGAAAGGTCCGTGAGGGAGGTAATGACATTTCCCTCGGCAACGCTGCCCGACATGTTATCGAGGGTCGTAGGATAAAGGAGTCCGCTGCTCCAGGTGAAGCCGGCGGCAAAAGGCGGCGGGATGGTCTGATCCGTTCCCAACCGGGGAAAGGACGTAGCGTCGAGTGCGAGCGGCAGGAGAAGTTCATCCCGCACAAATTCGTCAAAACCCTTTCCGGAAACGCGCTCGATGATTTTTCCGAGCAGCGCGAAGCCCGTGTTGCTGTAATGAAAACCCTGCCCCGGGAAAGAGTGGTACAGGTTGTTAACCGAGACGACACGGGCAATCTCGTCGAAGGTGAAGGTATGGGCATCATCGCCCAGCTCTTCCCGCACATAATCAAGATACATCTTCCCCGCATAGGGAGCCGGAGCCTCGGGGGGAATCGACTGATTAGTTATGTCGAATACGCCACCCCGGTGCTGCAATAACTGGCGGATCGTGATCTGGTGTTTATTGGGAATCGCGTAGTCGGCAGCGTTGGGGAGATAGGGTTGGGCCGTGCCGGGGATCGGATCGGTCAAGACATGGTCGATATGGAGATGGCCACGCTGGTGCAAAAGCATAATGGCGGCCGCCGTGAATGTCTTGGTCGTGCTCGCCCCCCGGAAGTGAAGCGCTTCCGACACCGGGGCGCCGGCGGGAAATCCCTCGGCAGCAAAGTAATTACCCCGGGGCGTGCTGATTAACAAGGCCATACCGCCGCCCCAGTTGGGATGGGCCAAGGTATAACTCTGCCATTCGGCGCTTAGGGCGGACTGGATCGCCTGTTGAGAATCGTCGTTTGATCCATGACTGCAAGAGGTCAGAACAAGCAGGGCCAATAAGAGAACAAGTCTTTTCTTCATTGCAATCTTCACCCTGTAAAAGGATTGATTCAAGAGCATTCGTCCCGCCCAAGCAACAATGCAACATACGGCATATCTTTACGGACAGAGAGCAGCGCTCCTTTGTTGACCATATCAAGGACAGCGTGCCAAGCCTGCCCAATGGAGTTAGTATCTTCTTGGACTTTTCGTGTCAATGGAAAAGAAAAAAAGATCGTCTTGACAGGCAGGCGGACTTTCGGTATCTTCCCGCCACGCAACTGCTTCTTATTATCCCTGTCCTTCAAGGTAGCACAGATGAAGACAACCACGGACGCCGACGCTGCCAAAGAACGAACCGCCTTGCTATCGATCAGCACGGATCTGCTCCTGATCACTCCGTCCGTCATCGTGGCTGTCCTGGCGAACTCCCTGATTCTCTATACGGATCTCTTCGGTGATTTAAACGTTTTTTTAGCCAATGTCATCCTCTGGATGATCCTCCACCGGATTCGGAAAGGGATGGGAGTCAGTTACGACTACGGCGTAGGAAAAATGGAAAACCTCCTCGGGGTCATCGGGGCCTGGTTTGTCATGCTTACGGTCGGTTTCATCATGTATACGTCCATCGGGAGGCTCTTCGCACCGGTACCGCTGCAAACCGAGGCGACTCTGATGGGGGCACTCGTCATGGTGGTCGCCATGGCCGCGTACGGGTATCTCTGGGTGCGCAATTATCGGATCAGTAAACTCCTCCCCTCGCCGGTCAACGAGATGCAGTGGCGCATCCCTATGTCGAACACCCTGATCTCCGGCGGCATCCTGCTTACCCTCGGCGCGGTGATCCTTTTCCGGGAATACCGCTGGTCGCACTATATCGACCCGGTTGTATCGCTCATCATGGGAGCGTTCATCAGCTACTCCTTCTTCGGCCTGATCAAGACCTCCCTGTTCGATCTTCTGGACAGGACCCTCGAGGAAAACTACCAGCTCATCATTGTCCGGGAACTGGCGGCCTTTTATCATGACTACGACCAACTCCACGGGGTCCGCTCGCGGCGGACAGGGGGCAAGGTATTCATCGAGATCTTTCTGGAGTTCGGTGCCGACCGGCGGATGGGTGAGGTTCAGCAGACCGTCGAGGCGATGCGGGCCTCTCTGGAGGAAAAGATCGAAAACAGTTCCGTCAGCATCTCACTGGCGACGAAACCCCTGTGTTGATGCCACCCTTCCGCGCCACCGTAGCCGTAGCGCTACAGGCAGAAGACCAGGCCACGGGAGGGAGGGGAGGCAGACCTTACATGAAAAGAGACAAAATCATGGGAGAGACGACAATCACAAAATTGCCAACAGAGCAGGGCGGGGAAGCAGTTGATAGCATCATGGATTTGCAGCGTCTCTTCCCGCCAAAGCTTCGCTATACAAGACAAGAAATAGAGGCCCACGTAAATGATCCCGGGAATCTTGCCTTGTTTCTTTTAAGGGATGACAAGGTAAGCGGCTATATTCTCGCTTTCCCGCAGGATGCGGCCGTGGAGATGCTTAAAATGGATGACCCGCTCATGCGCAAGGATAGTCAGCGGTACTACATAGATCAGGTTGCTGTCAAGCCCGATGAGCATGGAAGTCTGGAGTTTCTGGATCTTGCGTATGCTTTATTGGAGGAACTTGGCCGCAGAGGGATAAACAGAGTGTCCTCCCATCTGCTAAGTGCGAATGGATTGGATAAAACCGTCCACGAAATCTTCGGGCCCATGAGCACGGAATGCAGGCAGGTTTGTATGCCCGATTGTGATGATGCTCCCTTTCTGTATATGGAGGTTACTTATCGGGGCGTGGAGTTTGGCACCTATGTGCGGTGCCGGGCAAAGATGATGGGATAAATCAGAATCACCAGCCAAAGGATGAAAATTTCTCGCGCAATAGGACGGAAGAAAATCAGCGGATTTCCGGCCCCCATCAGGAGGGACTGGCGGAATGACTTCTCCAGTATGGGACCCAAGACAAAAGCAAGAAGCAGGGGCGCCGTTTCAAACTCTAGTCTCCGCAAGAGATAGCCGATGATCCCGAAGATCGCAACCATGATCATGTCGGTGGGGTTATTGTGGATGCTGTACGCTCCCATGAAGCAAAAGATCAGGATCAGGGAAGACAGAATGCTGTAAGGAACCTTCAGAATCGAGACAAAGACGCGAATCAGGGGAACATTCAAAATCACCAGCAGGAAATTGCCCAGATACATGCTGCAGATCAGACCCCAGAACAATTGGGGATAGTCGCGGTAGAGGAACGGGCCAGGGGTGACGCCGTGGAGCATGATGCCCCCCAGAACAACCGCCATGATTGCATTGGAGGGGATGCCCAGAATGAGGAGAGGGATGAAGGCGCCCTGAGAGGCAGCGTTATTTGCCGCTTCAGGCCCTGCCACGCCTTCGATGGCCCCGTTACCGAACTCTGCCGGGTTCTTGGACAGCCTTTTCTCCATAATATAGGAAGCGAAGCTGGCAATAATCGCCGTCCCGCCGGGGATCAAGCCGAAGAAAAACCCGATAAGCGTCCCCCGGCCTATGGGTCCGGCAGAACGGCGCCACTCTTCCCGGTTGGGGAGGAGATTACGGATACTGGTATCCGCCGCAAGAATGTCTTTTTGTTCCACGGGCTTTTCAGACATGGTAAGGACCTCGGCGATTCCAAAAAGACCCATGGCAAGCACAGCAAGGTTAATTCCATCTGACAAGTATTGGAATCCGTACATGAATCTCTCGGAGCCGTAAATCGGATCGAGCTCTATGCAGCCAATGATGAGACCGGCAACCACCATGATCAGTGCTTTCAAGGTGGAGGTGGATGCCACATACGTGACAAAGGTGAGGCCAATGATGACAATCATGAAGTACTCGGGAGGCCCGATCTTGAGGGCAACCTTGGCCAGCAGCGGGGCAAAGAGCGTGCAGGCGGCCACTCCGAAGGTTCCAGCGATAAATGATCCGAAGGCCGAAATGCCCAGGGCCGCCCCGGCCCTTCCCTTCCGCGCCATCCTGTAACCGTCGATGCAGGTTACAATGGAGGCTGCCTCTCCTGGGATATTGATCAAGATGGAGGTGATGGACCCCCCGTACATGGCGCCATAATAGATCCCGGACAGCATGATGAGCGATGCGGTCACATCCAATTTATAGGTGATCGGCAGCAGAAGAGCTATGCTGGCGGTGGGGCCCAAGCCGGGCAGAACGCCCACCGCCGTACCCAAAGAGACGCCGATAAGACAGAAAATGAAGTTTTCTGGAGTAAGACATGTCTGAAAGCCAAGCAGGAGGCCCTCAAGGAAGTTCATCGTTTATGCCTCGTACTGTAAAATCAGTGGAGCGGCACCTTCAGTAACAGCCCAAAGACAGTATAAGAAGCCGTGATAGCAATCACTATAATCAACGCTGTTGCCCTGATGTCCAGCCGTTCTACAACCCTACACATGAAAAGGAGGAAAATGGCTGTGCCGATAATGTATCCTCCCAGGATGTAGAGAAAAGGATAGGCGGCGATGGCACCCACGGAGAGCAAGACCTTTTTCCAGTTCACCTTGGACACTTCGGCAACCGGTTCGGGTTCCTCCGCCCACAAGGATTTGAGCATGTCAAGGGCCTGTTGCTCCGCTTTTTTCAGGACGAATTTTCGAAAGTACAGCGCCGAGAGAATAACCAGGAGGATGCCGAGAAAAAAAGGAAAGGTCCCACTCGTGGGAAAGCCCCGTTCCCAGACGCCCAGCCTGGAGGATTCAAAAACGGTGACCAGCGCAAAGATCAACAAGCCGACAGCAGTCCCTTGTTCTTTCTTCATGGAACACTCCGGGAAAAAACTCCTGTGGTCGATTTGGCAATTACCCGCACTTGTGTCCCCTATTGCGCCTTGATCCCCAATTTTTTTATGGCCACAGCATAATAGTCGTAATCGCTTTCCACGATTTTCCGGAACGCGGCGCTATTTTTTACAACGACCTCCATCCCTCCCATTTTTTCCATCATCTCACGAAAGGCTGGCTCTTTGGCAGCTTTGGTGAAGGCCTCTTCGAGTTTCTTCAGGATGGGGGCAGCTAACTTCCCCGGAGCACCAAGGCCAAGCCAGAGCGGCGCCCGGACCGTGCCGTACCCCAGTTCCTTGAACGTGGGTACATTAGGAAGGGAGGAGATTCTCTCTTCCGGCTCTACGGCAAAGGCCTTGAATTGCCCCGATTTGATATGGGGTACTGTGGCAGAATCCAAAACAGCATTGACGTTTCCTCCGAGTACGGCCGTGACACACTCAATTCCGCCCCCAAAGGGGATATGGAACGGCTTGATCTTCTCAATATTAAAGATTTCCTGCATGAAGACGTGAGGACCCGACCCTGGGCCGGACGTGCAGTAGGTGGCCTTGTCGACATTTTTCTTGGCCCATTCGAGCCATTCCTTCCAAGAGTTGGCGGGGTGGTCCTTCCTTACACAGAAGGGCTGGGCATACTCGGCAACCTGCAGGATATACTCGAAATCTTTTTTCGTGTCGTAGGCAACCTTTCTCATATGCGGGATCAGAACCAGTGAACTGAAGGTGACGGCGCTGATGGTATAGCCGTCAGGATTTGCCTTGGAGAGGGACACCGCGGCGATGGTCCCTGCGCCACCCACCTTGTTTTCCACGATGATGGGCTGGTTATTCAGGTATTTACTGGCGAGTTCGGCCAGTTTACGGGCCGGAAGATCGGTCACCCCGCCGGCGGCAAAACCAACAATCATGGTAATAGGCTTATTTGGATATTCCTGTGCCTGACTTGCAGGCAAAACCTGACCAGCAGACAGGACAAGAACAACAAGAATCATACAGAGCGTGACCGTGTTTAAAAGACCCTTTGGTTGCATACAACCCTCCTCTCAATCCGCGCTTAGCCTATGAAAATATGTATCTTGAGTAAATTGAAAATTGTGCTCCCCCCAGGAGACGAAAATAAGGAATAGGAAAATGAAAATTTTGTCAAGAATATTTTCTCCTGGCCTCACCTAGTTGCGTTTCTCCTGATATATTATTATCCTTTTAGTAGGAGGATTACCTGAGCGATGGACTGGTTATCAATGATCCTGACGGTGATGGGACTGGCGTTGTTCGAGATCGTCATCAGCATCGACAATGCCATCATTAACGCCGAAGTCCTGACCACCATGTCCGCAAAGGGACGAAAATGGTTCCTCCTGTGGGGCATACTCATCGCGGTTTTCCTCGTCCGGGGCTTATTGCCCTGGTTCATCCTTTGGGTAAGCATACCCAGCCTCGGCTTCCTGGGTTCTTTTATGGCTTCTTTCAGTTCCGATCCGACGGTCGTCAAAGCAATCCAGGACTCGGCGCCGATCCTGCTGGTGGGAGGCGGAACCTTCCTCGTTTTCCTCTTTTTTCATTGGCTCTTCCTGGAACCGAAACACTACGGCCTGAAGGGCGAGAAATTCATCGCAAGCCAGGGCGTCTGGTTCTTTGCCGTCGTTTCCCTCCTGCTCGTGGCCATCGTCTGGCTGGCCATAAAAAAAGATCCCTTGATGGCCCTAGGTGCCGTCATCGGCTCGAGTGCCTTTTTCATCAGTCACGGCTTTAAAGAGAATGCGGAGAAAACCGAGAAGAGCATGATCGAGGGCACCTCCCACCTTTCAGACATCAGCAAGATATTCTATCTGGAAGTGATCGATATGTCCTTTTCCATCGACGGCGTCCTCGGGGCCTTTGCCTTCACCTTTGTGATTCCACTGATCCTCGTCGGCAACGGCATCGGCGCCATCGTGGTAAGGCAGCTGACGGTTGCCAACATCGACAAGGTGAAACGCTACAAGTACCTGAAAAACGGCGCCATGTACTCGATCTTTGCCCTGGGTTCGGTGATGCTGGGGCACGCTTTCGGACTGCACATCCCCGAGTGGATCAGCCCGGTCGTGACATTTTGCATTATCGGCTATTTCTTTTGGAAGTCCTGGAAAGCGTTAAGAGAAGACAACCCCTGTTCTTGATACGCTGAGATCGTTAACCTTTACCCCATAGGAGGCGGAATATGAGAATACACGAATCGTTTTACGGAGTTCTGGTGTTAGTGATTACTTTAGTCTTCCTCCCGGCAATTTCCTGGTCCCAACCCTTTGCCTTTCCGGAAAACTGCGTCACCTGCCACGGTTCTGAGCCCAAATATCCACTCCTGGGCGCCCGTACCCAATATCTGACCTCCGGCCACCGGACGCTCGGCAATGCGTCCTATGCCAACGCGGATGAGTGCTATGGTTGTCATACCAATGAAGGCTTTATTGAGTACGTCAAGAAAGGCAAGGCGGCCAAGAAGTATGTCGCCTATCCTTCTGAAATAGGCTGTTTCACCTGCCACTCTCCCCATGAAACGGGCGACTTCTCACTCCGCAAGACGGACAAGGTGACTCTGGAAAACGGCATCGTTTTTGACAAAGAAAAAGGTAATCTTTGCGCCAACTGCCACCGGGCGAGGAGAACCGCCAAGGGGGAGGTTAAAGAACGAAACATTCCGAGCGCCAGTTGGGGACCGCACCACGGGCTGCAGGCAGACATGCTGATGGGAACGAACGCCTATGAGTTTCCGGGGAGAAACTATTCCCAATCGGCCCATACTCTTTTGCCAAAGGCAAATTGCGTCACCTGTCATATGGCCCTGCCCGCCGGACGCTACTCGCTCTCCCCCGCGATCGGCGGGCACAGTTTTAATATCGAGGGCGAAGTCCATGAAGCACGGGTACTAAACAGGGTGGGCTGCCTTTTGTCCGGCTGCCACGCGGAGATGAAGCAGGCCAAAGATACCATCTATTTTGACAGAAAGGCCGCCGCCGATTATGACGGTGACGGGAAAATTGAAACGATCCAAGCGGAAATACAGGGCATGGCTGACAGGATCATCAATAAAAACGGCACCGGACTCTTGCAAAAAATGAAGGATCCGCCTTATGACGCTACGGGTAAGTTCATCAACAACAAGACTAAATACCCGCTTGCCGTGGTGGCCGTCCTTTACAATTACAAGTTTGTGGTGGAAGACGGTAGCAAGGGGATCCACAACACCACTTATGCCGTTCAGCTTTTGATGGATTCCATCAAGGCCTTGGACAAAAGCTTTGACGATTCCCAGCGGCCGCAGTGATCAGGGACTATGAGAACTTCCATCTTCCTGGAGGAAGTATCAGAAAGAACAAACATCAGGGCATAAAAACGAGTTCCGGGATGACCACTTCCCACCTCTCGCAGCGGACGCGGTCCAGATAGTCGGGTTCGCACTCCTCCCGGCGGCGGGTGACGATGGCCAGGACGCGCGCTGCGGTGCACGCCGCCCCGAGAGGCGGCGTGAAAGCGGCGGCGAGGCGGCCGACCGTGCGGCCTGTGTAGTCGCAGAGTTCCCAGTGTACGCCGCGTGGCTGCAGTTGGAGGGGATCATTCGCCGCCAGGGCCGCAATGGCCCGGTGCACAGCATGGCCGGACTGATAGCGGCCTGCAAAGCCCAGATCCACATCACCCATGGCGAGCCGCTTGTAGATCCGGGCCAGCTCCGGCGCCGGCGGCGGCAGGGTGGCCGGCGGCCGCCGCAGGATGTTTGGATCTTCGGGCAGGGCATCGAGTAGCCCCTGCCCTTGATCGAACCTGACCAGGGTCAGCGTTTTTCGGGCCCTGGTCATGGCCACGTAATAGAGCCGGCGCGGTGCGTCCCTGTCCTCGTTTCGTCCCGTCCTTTCCCAGCCGCCGTCCAGGACTGCCACGTGGTCGAACTCCAGTCCCTTGGCCCGGTGGGCCGTAAGGAGAAGGAGCCCCGTCTGCCGGCGGCGCACCTCGCGGCCCCATTCGGCGAGCCATTCGATGGCATGCTCGACGGGCAGTTCGGCATCGCCCGTTTCCAGACCGTATTCCTCCGCCGCCTCCTTGAGCAGGGTCCACCAGGGGCCGGCGGGCCTCTCGCCGAGCCAGCGGCCCATGGCTGGGGCGTCCGCCAGTTTCACCTCCCGGCTGCGGAGCCATTCGACCAGGGCCTGGGTCTCGCGCAGACGCCATACATAAGCCGTTTCCTCGTCGGCCATCTGGACCGGGATGCCGGCCAGTTCGCAGAAGCTCCGCACCGCTTCGAGGTACTTCCATTCCCGGGCGATGACGGCGCAATTCGCCCAGTCCCAGCCCGGCGCAAGGGCGGCCAGGCGCGTCAGTTCTCCCATGACCGCCACGGCCTGGGTCATGGCGTCGCCTCCCGCCGCCAGGACCTGGACCCGGCCCTCGCCGACTCTGTCCCGCTTCTGCCAGTCGCCCCCCAGAGGGTTCTTTTTCCGGGCCCGGTCAACGCTGATCGGGTGCCCCATTTTCATGCGGCCGGCGGCCGGGTCGATGAGGAGGTTCGCGGCGGCGATGATGCGGGCCGTGGAACGGTAGTTGTCCGTCAGATAGACGGGTTTGGCCCCGTAGTCGCTCCCGAAGCGGCGGATGAATTCGACGGAGGCGCCGTCGAAGGCGTAGATGTTCTGGTCATCGTCCCCCACGGCGAAAAGGCTTAGCCTCCCCTCTTCGTCCTTCAGGGTCCGTCCGGCGAGGGCCGCGATGAGCTCGTACTGCTCCGGGCCGATGTCCTGGTACTCGTCCACAAGGATCCAGCGGAACCCGGCCAGGAGCCGCTCGCGCTGCTCGTCGGCCTCCTCCGGCGGCAGCCCCCGGCCCTTGAGGAGCTCCACCGCCTGCCGCAGGACCTTCCTGAAGGCGTCGTTCTCCAGGGCTTCCGTACGGTCGGCGAAGCTCACCCCGGCCAGGCGCATGGCCAGGGCATGGCAGGTGAGGACCGTGACGCCTCTTGCATCAACGCCGATGAGGTCCCCGAGGCGTCGCCTGATCTGGACCGCGGCGTGGCGGTTGTAGGCCAGGGCCAGGATACCCCGGGGGCTCTCCCTCCTGACCCGGACGAGGTAGGCGATCCTGTGGACAAGGACCCGGGTTTTGCCGGAGCCGGGCCCCGCCAGGACGAGGATGTTCGTCCTTTCGCGGTCGTCCGTGACGATCCGCTGCTGAATGGGGTTCGCGAGAGATTCGACGATGGCCCGCCAGGATGCGGGCGTTGTCTGGAGAGCCAGCTCCTTATCCCGGTCCGGCAGCCAGCGGCTGAGGAACGCGCTGCGCTCCAGGTGGAAGTAATCCATAGCCAGGCGCAGGGCCTCGGCCATGGCTTTGAGCCCTTGCTGGACGTACTCGGCCATGACATGGATCTGCACCACCTGTTCGCTGTAATGGATCTTCAGGGGTTCGAAGTCGGCCTTCACGAAACCGCGCCGGTCCTGCCCGAGGCGGATCGTCATAGCCGGGCGGAAAACAGCAAGCCCCTTGTTGAGGCGGATCACCTCCTGCTCGTGAAGCCACAGGAGGGCCCGGTCCAGGAGCCTGGGCACGTCCTTTGCCTCGGCCCGGATGGCGAAGTCCTCTTCGAGGGTGGCCAGCAGTTTGCCGAGGGTCGTCTGGGCCAGCAGGTCCGTGCCGCGCTGCCCCGGCGGGAGGGAGGCCAAAAGATGCGCGAGCAGGCACCCGGCAGCGGCACGCCTGAGATTGGCGGTCCGGACCAGGGCAGGCCACTCTCTCTGGAGCCTCACCTCCGCTGTTTCCGAATCCAGGCGCCGGAGGCCCAGGCTCCCCACGCCGCCCTCCTCGGAGCGGCCATCCGCCGAGAGGCTCCGGACGATGCGCCAGAGCTTTTCCGGCAGGGCGTCCGCGTGGCCTGCGTCTTTGAGCCGTTGGGTAGCGTGGCGCAGATGGAGGAGGGAGGCGTCGCCTTTTCCCACTTCCGGCGCCTCCTTCTGCATCTCCTCGATAAGGGCCGTCTCCAGGGCCGCCGCCTGCTCGAAGCGCCTCTGGGACGACCCTTCCACGCCGGCGTGGACGAAAGCCGTCAGGGCCGTATCATTGCTGGCGATTCCCAGCCGCTCCAGGTCGTAAAGGGCCGCTCGGATTTTCTCGGCGCTCAAACCCGACCTTCCCATTAGCTCGTCCGTCGAGATGCCCTCGTCCGGATCGGCCTCGATCAGGGCATTCACCAGGGAGAGGACTTGGCGCCGGTAGGCATCGGTCAGGGAGGCTCCGGCTAGCTTTGCCCGGGCCTCGTCCAGGGAGGCGACGCGCAGGGAGGAGGGAAAGACCTGGACCCGGTTCTCCTCACGGCTGAGCAGGGCCGCCTCTTCCAGCCAGGAGATGGCCGTGCGCACCCGGGTGTCGTCCGTGGCGGAATCCCGTGCGAAGTCCCCCGACTCCTCGGCGAGGATCTCGCCCGTTGTGGCCACGACTTCCCCCCCCAACTGCTTCTTGCGATCCAGGCTGCGGAGGGACTTGAGGATGGCCTGGATCTCCTGCGGGGTGAGGCGCGCACGGGCCGACATGCCGAACTGCCTTTCCACGTCTTCGGCGGTGTAGAGCAGGACGCATTGCGCCGCCTTCCGGTCCCGGCCCGCGCGTCCCGCCTCCTGGAGGTAGTTTTCCAGGGAACCGGGGATGTCGGCGTGGATGACGAGGCGCACGTCGGGCTTGTCGATGCCCATACCAAAGGCGTTGGTGGCAGCGATCACCCGGAGCTCGCCGCGGATGAAGCGCTCCTGGACGCTTTTCTTGGATTCTGGCTTGAGCCGAGAGTGGAAGTGCTCCGCAGTGAGCCCTTTTTCCCTGAGGAAAGCGGCCACAGCCTCGGCCTGATCGCGCGTGGCGCAGTAGACAATGGCGCCACCCGGTTCAGCGGGGGGCAGATCAGCTGCCAGGACCTCGTGGATGTGGGCAAATTTGGCGCCCGGCGTTGTGGGAATGACGGAAAACTCCAGGTTGGCCCTTCCCGCGCCGCCGTCGAAGAGTTTGAGGTCAACGCCCACCTTGCCTTTGAAGTGGCCGAGGATGTCCGCCACGACCTCGGGCTTGGCCGTGGCGGTCAGGCACATCACCGGCGGGACCTCCCCCTCTTGCGCCCGTTCCCGGATGAAGCGGCCTACGTAGCGGTAATCAGGCCGGAAGTCGTGCCCCCAGGCGGAGAGGCAGTGGGCCTCGTCGATGACCCAGGCGCCGATCTCGCGCTGCGCCAGGGCCTTGCGCAGGGTCGTGCTGCGGAGCTGCTCCGGCGAGACAAGGAGGATCCCCGCGTCGCCCAGGCGGACCCGGTCCAGGGCCTCGGCCCGTTCGGGCATGGACAGCAGGCCGTTGATCGCTGCCGCACAGTTGATCCCCCGCGCTTCGAGTCCCTTGACCTGATCGGCCATGAGGGCAACGAGGGGCGAGATTACCACGGTCAGGGCCCCTGTCTTGTGATAGCGGGAGAGGGCCGGGATCTGGTAACAGAGGGATTTACCGGCGCCCGTGGGCATGATCGCCAGCAGGTGTTCACCCTTGAGGGCCGTCTCGACGATGGCCTGCTGCAGGGGGTGTCCGTCGGCCTGGGCGGGCGTGGGGAGGAATTCGGCATAGCCGAACCAGCGGGCAAGCTCCCGGCGGGCGTCGTGGTGTTCGCGGCACCAGAGGCAAGCCTGGTCCTGGCAGGAGATATCCCTGAGCCGCCGCACAAGGGCGCCAGCCTCGGGGAACTGGTGGCGCACCCAGGGGGGCAGGACCGAGTTTCCCCCGGCAACGGAGAGCCACGCCAGGGCATAGGCCAAGGCCCAGTCCTGTTGGAGAACATCCCGGAGGACCTCCCGGCGATGGGTCGTACACGCCTTCTCCTGCAGCAGCTTCGCGATGGCGTCCCGGGCTTCCGCATCGGCAGGGCACGGCTGGCCGCGCACCACCGTGAAGAGGGCAGCGAAGCCCCGCGAAAAAGTGCTCCGGGTCGTGAGCCAGTGCCAGGCCAGGGGCAGCTCCGGCCCGCTCGCCTGGGCCGACTGCAGGGCCTTCATCTGCTCGCGGAGGACCGCAAGGGTGAGCCTAGCGTCCAACTCCGGGTCGTTCAGACGGCCCCTCGACAGCCGGGCGTCCTGGTAGTGCTTGACGAGGCGGTGGTAAGGGTTCCGGGGAAAAGCCAGGGGACTCAGGCGCAGCGTGTCCACGAGCGGCAGGTTGAGGAGCCTCATCGCCGGCCGGGCCGCGGACAGGTGCGGGGCATCGAACAGGATCAGGTTGTGGCCCAGGAGGAACTCCGCATTTCTGCCGAAATCGTCGAGACGGGCCAGGGCTGCCCCTAGATCTCCCTTTTGGTAGACGAAAGACTCGCCGGTGTCGCCCCGTACGGCGGCGAAGCTGCGGATGCGCCCATCCCGGATGCCGACCTCCAGATCGACGGAGAGACAGCCGCGGGTAAAAGTCTCGGCACCAGGGGATTCCTTAGACAAACTGCACCCTCTCCCCCCCTAATTTTGACGAACCTGTAAAAAGTCGACTTTTCCTCTTTTTGACCGACGGCATTAATTATTTGTCATCTCGCATGGCGGCCCAGGGCAAGCACTTCCTCAAACTGTTTGCTGTAGGTGGCATATTTTTCCGCCAAGGTAATCTCACTGGGATACAATTTTATCCCCTTGAAGGCCTTGAGACTGTCTGCCTCCAGATCCGGCCGGGCCGGCAGCCTTTCACAATTCTCCAGCACCATCTGCCCCTCCCGGGACAGGAGGTAATCGACAAATAACTTTCCGGCATTAGGATGGGGGGCATGGGCCGACACCCCGACGGTGACAAACTTGGCGATTACGGGCGAAACCCCCACCCAGTCCACCTTGGCACCCTTCTTTTTCCTGTCTTCCACGGCAGCCACGTATACCGTGCCCACGGGAAATTCACCGGCAATCATCAAATCGGCAATCAGGGTATGGCCGGCCCGGTAATTCAGCTGCTGGGCAACCAATTTTCTAAAAAAATCCATCCCTTTTTCTTCGCCCATGATTTTCAGCATATTGGCAAAGAATTCCACTTCCTTGGTGTCAAAGCCGATCTTCTTCCCCTTCCACCTGGGGGCGAGGAATCCTTCATAGGTCTCGGGGATGTCCTTACGGGACAGTAATTTGGTATTGTATCCCATGAGATAGGGATTGGTGGACACGCCGGTCCATTTTCCTTCGGGGTCTTTGAATCCTTCCTGGTAGACACGGCTCTCGGGAGAAATGTAAGACGCGTACATCCCTTCTTTCCGGAGCACGTAACTTTGAAAGGCAGGCATTTCAATCACGTCGGGCACATATTTTTTCGCCCGCGCTTCACTGAGGATTCTGTTCAACAGGCCGACCGTGGCCGCACGGTACATATCCACCTTGAGAAAGGGATATTTCGCTTCGAATTTTCTTACCAGGGCCACGCTGTTCTGGATGTTCTGTGTGGTGTAGAGGAACAGCTTTCCCTCGGCCTTGGCACCTTCGATTAACCTGGCCACCCTTTCTTCTTCCGAAGCGCCGCAGGCTACTCCGACTACCGCCCCGAAGAGCAGGCAAATTAAAGTACAAATTAATATTGATCTCCTAAATACGCCCCTGTACATCCCCCGCTTGTCAGCCATTTCCATCCCTCCTCTTGGATAAACATCTCTGCAACAGGCAGCAAACTGAAAAGAACCAAGCCCCTTAAATAAGCATGAGTTTCTCTTAGAAAAAAAGGCCTTGCCTGTCAATGAAATAATGTACCTTTAAGGACCAATACGGGCCCGGCGACAACAATTTCTTGACAATTCATAGCTTTATAAATATGCAATCCCTAACCCTGATAAACAGGATAAGTAAGTTTACGAAATTATTTCTTGCGAGAAAAACGCAGAAAATAATTTCTTACTTACTAAATGCACAATTAGGAGGGAAGAGAGATGAAAGCCAGGACCTTGCTTTTTGTTGTAATACTGTTGCTCAGCGGATTATCCCTTTGCCTTACGGAACAGAAAACAGCCTATGGCAGTGACTTTCCCAGCCGGCCGGTAGAGATCATCATTAACTTTGCCCCCGGAGGAACCCTGGATTTGGCAGTGCGCATCATGAGCGACGATCTATCCAAATCCCTCGGGGTCCCGGTCATGCTCACCAACAAAGGGGGCGGGGGCGGCGCTACGGGCACGGAGTATGTGGCCCGCACCAAACCGGACGGCTATACGATCCTGGCCTCGCCGATCGGGGTCTTCAACATCCTGCCTTTCCTGACGCCAAACCTCCATTATAAAGCCTCGGACTTCATCCCCCTGTGCAAATACGCTGTCACCCACAACCTCATCTTGGTAAGAAAGGCTTCTCCCTATAAGACTCTTGCCGACCTCGTGGCCGATGCCAAGCAAAATCCGGGTAAACGGACCTACGCCTCTCCCGGTATGGCGACCACCTCCCATATTGCCATGGAGCTGCTCAAAATCCAGGCGGGGATCGACATCTCCCACCTGCCTTACAAGAGCGGCGGGGAAGTGATCACCTCCCTTTTGGGCGGTCAGGTGGATTTTGCTTCCCAGGGACTCCCCTCGGCCATGGGTTTGCTGAGAAACGGCGACTTGCGGGCCCTGGCCAGCAGCTTTGGCAAGATAGCAGGCTTTCCCGATATTCCCTCCATGGAGGAGCTTGGCTACCCGAAGCCGCCCTTTGTGGTGTGGGTTGGCTACTTCCTGCCCAAGGGGACTCCGGCACCCATTGTGGACAAGCTCGCAGCAGCTTTTGCCAAGACGATCAAGAACCCGGCAGTGAAAAAGAATCTGGAAGATTCGGGGCAGATGCTGGACTACCAGGAAGGCCCGGCCTTTGCCAAATTCATGGCCAAGGAATACACCGTGCTGGGAGACCTTCTCAAAAAGGCGAAGCTGGTTAAATAGGGGGGGAGGAAAGATATGAGAGTTCTGGTCACCGGCGCCGGGATGGTAGGATGTTATCTGGCACGGGAGTTAACGGAAGCGGGCGACGAGGTTACGCTCTTCGAACTTAATCCCGTCATGCCTTATATTAAAAATGTCGTGGACCTGAACCGGGTAAAAGTTGTCCGGGGCAACATCCTCAATCTCCCCGACCTCATGCATGCCCTCAAGGACTCGGGGGCCGAATGGATTGTCCATACCGCGGCCTTGCTCGGTGCATCCGTCAACTTGGCCCCTTTTACGGCCGTGCAGGTAAATATCAACGGCGTCGTGAATGTTATCGAAGCGGCCCAATTGAGCGGCGTGAAAAGGATCGTCTATACGAGCACAGGCGGAGTTTATAAGCGCAAGGCAACCGCCCCCATGAAGGAAGATCACCCCCTCGAAAGTTCGAGTCTCTATAACGCCTCGAAAGTCTCCGCCGAACTGTTAGGCCTGCAATACAGCAATTTGCTCAAGGTGGAATTCATCATCATCCGGTATCCCGTGGGCTATGGTCCGACCTTTTCCGCCAAGGGCTCCATTTACGGCGGCATCATCGAAGACCTGGTAAGACTGCCGGCGGCCGGCAAGCCCGTGGTGGTAAAGCGGACCCAGCCCTTCACGAAGCTAAACGAGTACATTTATATGAAGGATATGGCCCATGGGGCGGCCTTAGCCCTAAAGGCGGAAGGGTTGAAGGATAAGGTGTTCAACATTGCCTCGGAGGTATTGACCGACCTGGAGGATCTGGCGGCGGTTGTGCGTAAACTAATCCCCAAGGCCGAGATTACCATTGAAGAACCGGTGGGACCGCTCAAGCCCGATCCCACCCTCTTTCCCATGGACAACTCCCGGGCCAGGGAACAGTTGGGCTATGAGCCGAAGTACTTGCCCGCGGAAGGTCTCAAGGATTATTTGGCGGAAATACCCAAGGTTTTAGTAAGTTAGAATTCGTGTACTGGCAGTAAACAAATTCCTAACCCTGGTAAACAGGATAAGTAAGTTTACGAAATTATTTTTTGCCGGAAAAGCGCAGAAAATAATTTCTTACTTACTAAACGTACTTATCCCCTTTAGCAGGGTTGCGGGAGCTGTAACAAAAACTCAGGGCAAGGTATTTTTGTATTTTTCCGCGACCTTGGCCGACTCTTCGATCTCCTTCTTGTAGGCGGCGGCGGACAGATAGATCGGTTCGGCCGTGCTTGCCTTTTCCATCCAGGCCATAAAATCACGACTCTTGGCCGCCTTCAGGATAGCATTTTCCAGGATCATCACTTTTTCTTTGTCCATGCCGGGCGGACCAACGATGCCGAGCGGGCTGCTGATGAGCGCAAAATTGGCCCCCAACTCACCGGCCACCGGAACATCGGGGAATTGCGGAAGACGGTTTTTGGCAAAAATAAGCAGCGGCACGATCCGGCCGGCCCTAATCAGGGGCATGGCCGTGGCGGTCAACGTGGTGGCGGCGTCCAGATGCTTGCCCGCCAGGGCGGTCATGGCTTCCGCGGCCCCGCTGTAATTCACCCAGTTGACCTTCATCCCCAGTCCCTCGGCCATCAGTCTTCCCTGAAAACCGTGGGTGGAATATTGGCCGTTATTACCGATGCTGACGCTCTGGGCCTTGGCTTGTTTGATGAAGGCCGTGATATTTTTAATGCCCTCGGGATTACCGACCAAAATGGGGTAGTCGCGCGTGATGGCGGCCAGGGGAGTGAAATTCAGAGTCTTGAACTTCGCTTCTTTCAGATATTCCGTCAGGAGCGGCTGCATAGTCATCCAGGCCGTAAGGGTATAACCGTCAGGCTTGGCATGATAGGCCTTGAGGGTGCCGATGTCGCCGCCGGCGCCCGGTATGTTGCTGATGATGACATTGGTATGAAGATACTTGCCGATATAGGGCGAAATGGCCCGGGTCGTAACATCCAAAGAGGCACCCGGCGGGTTGGCAATGATGATGGTTATCGGCTTGGACGGATAAGCTTCCTTAGCCCCGACGTTCCCGGGTGTGACGATCCACACCAGCAGTAAGAAAGCAACAACGACGAATAATCTTCTTTTGCATCCCTTCATGATATCCCCCCCTTGGATAAGTCCAGCTGGAGCCTTGCGGCCACAGGTAAGTAAAAGAGCCCCCCGAATTTGTGGAGGGAGTATAGGAAAAAGCGGCCCTGTCTGTCAATAAAATACTGGGATCTAACATCAGGATCTAACATCGGTGTTGACATTCAAGGGAGATGATAGCAAACTCCTTTATCCATAATGTAACGATGCAATAAATTCGTCATACCCCAGGCAAACTAAGAAAGAGTGAGGTGGCCCACATGTCAGAGAAGAAACCAATGGCGGATGTAAATGGACAGTCTTCCCTCCACAGAGAGGCCGATTGTTGTCAGGAGGAATGTTCTACGGAAACGGCCGATGTCATCGTGGTCGGCTTGGGCATCGGTGGACTTTGCGCTTCCATAAGGGCCGCCGAACTTGGTGCCAGAGTCATTGCCATTGACAAACTACAATACTTTGACGATCCCTCGATGGTATATTCGGAGCTTCCCGGGGGGCCCGGCAGTTCTACCTTGAAGGCCGGAGGCGCCGCCTATTGGAGAGGCAAGACAAAGGGAAAACTTGATTATGACGAGCTTTTGGACCTAAACTCAGAGGGCATTACCTTCTTTGAGGAAAAAAGCTGGGGCAGGGGCAACCTTGAGCAATATAAGGAAATAGTGCGTGTCGGGGAGTATGTCTTTGATACCTGGCTCATCAAGCACGGCAATATGGCCGGTGGCACCGTCAATGAAGGTACGGTGGCGCCGGATGGAAGGGCCTACCGCGCCCGATGGACTCAGAAATGGCTTGTTCCCGCTGCTGAAGCATTGGGAGCAAAGTGCCTGTTCAAAACCAAGGCGATGAAGTTGCTGATGGACAGGAAGAGTAACAGGATTGCCGGAGTAAAAGTTCTAACTTCAGAAGGGCTTAAAGACATCAAGGCGCAGGCGGTAATCATCGCCACCGGAGGTTTTGAGGGTAACGAGGCCATGAAGCTCGCCTATCTTGAGCCAAGACCGGCGGTTGCCTACCTGCCCATCACAGGCGGCGCCTGGAATACGGGTGATGGCTTGCTGATGGCGCAGGAAGTCGGCGCACAGCTTGTCAACATGAGTTGGCACCACACCCGCATGACGGAGCCTAATTATTATGGCGCGGCCCCCTGTGGAAAAACTTATAAAGAGGCCATAAAAGTCAATCTCCTGGGTGAGAGAGTTACCGATGAGAGTGAATATATCGCCTCGAAAGGTGACATTATTATACCCCAGCCAGAGCAATTGTTGTATGTCATTATCGATAAGAAAATTTACGATGAGCGTCGACTGAATTATGAGGGGAACGTCAAAACTACGCAATTAGAACGTCCCCAACATGTCGTGCGTCGCGAGAAAATGATCATTGAAGCGGACACCATCGAAGAATTGGCTAAAAAATGCGGGATCAACCCGGAAAGGTTGAAGAAGACCGTTGAAGCCTTCAACGCAGCCGTCAAACCTGACGGAACGGCCCCGGGTATTCCCCATCCAAAGAAGAAGAAGGCTGTCAAGATTGACACGCCCCCTTTCTATGCCAGTCCGGCCACCGTGGGAATAAACCAGACCTTGGGCGGCATGAAGACAAATGCCAAAATGCAGGTCTATAATAATGAAGGCGAGATCATTCCCGGACTCTATGCCACCGGGGCATGTGCCAATACACATTACGGAAAATACTATTATGGCGAGTATGATGAATTAGATGTCAAATGCAGCTATATTCATGGATCGCGGACAGCCGGCGCCATGGGCTTTCTTGCTGCCGAAGCGGCTGCCGCGGAAGCCATAGAGCTGGAAAGGGCCAAGTGAGGAGGGCTATTTCGTTAATGCGCTTATCCCCGTAAGTGCGGGGTGGTCAAATTAGCTCTAACCTTGGCCTCAGTCAAATGATCATCGCGGGGATGTCTTGGGTAATACGGCCCCGGTCTCTGATGCTCAGGGGAAGGGACCGCGTCATAGGGGGGAAATTCCGTACTCAGGCCAGTTTGAGGAAACTTTCTCAAAATATTCATCCGCAGGCAGAGACAGGTCATATTTGTAAGGCATGGTGGCATCGATACCCACCTTTGCCGTTGTTTCTTCTGTTAACGCATTGGGGTCAACGGCATGGCTTCCTCCTTCACGAAGCATTACCACATCCTGCGACGGTTCAACACGCATGAAGATGGCCCGGGTCAATTCAAAACTGTCGCGGATATTCACATCGCTGTCCGTAACCAGGATAAACTTGGCGTCATAATTATTCTTGCTGCCCCATAGGGCATGCATGACGTGCCTGGGGTGAAAGGCCCATTGTTTTTTGATGGAAACAACGAGTATTTGCGAGCCCGTGGCCGCCTCCGGCATGTAGATATCGTAGACCTCCGGCACCCCCGATCGTTTCAGCGTATTATATACCCAGAAGGGTTTTACGGCCGCCCGTGTGGAGCTCGCGGTTCCCGGGACCCCCGAGCTCATAAAGGCATGATAAACAGGATTGCTCCTATAGGTCACCGCGGTAATCTCAATAACCGGGTTCATCCGCTGCGGGCACACCACGCCGAATGCTTCACCCCACGGTCCTTCTTCTTCCAGATAATGAGGCTGGATATAACCTTCTATGACAATTTCCGTAAAGGCAGGCACTTCTATGTCAACCGTTTTTGCCTTTACCACCTCCAGCGGACCACCCTGGAACCCGCCGGCCAGATCATATTCGCAGTAGGGGACTTTATAAAACGAGGGATACTGGATGATCGGAGAATTCCCGATGATCACCGCCACGGGCAAGGGCTTGTTTGACCTTTCACTGTTTTTCCAATGGTAAAACAGATCTGCCCCGGGCGAAGGATAAACGCCTAATTTTCGAGGCCCTTTAACTTGCAACCGATAGATGCCGACGTTGATCTCGCCGGTTTCCGGATCCTTGCTCACCGTGCCGCCCGACGTAATGTACGGACCGACGTCTTTCCCCGGCGTCCAGACCGGCACGGGCAACAGGGTAGTGATATCGACTTCATCGCCGATTAAAACGTTTTCCTGACAGGGTCCACTTTCCACCAGGACCGGCTTATAGCGGCCTTCTTCGGCCTGGAGGAATAAATCTCTCGTCTTTTCCCACTCTTTACGTGGATCTTCTTCAAATACCCCCAGCGAATAGGCAACCCGGCGCTGGGTGGCATAGACCCCCATCGCGACGGGGATCCGATAATTCTTGATGCTGTCAAAATACAGGCATGGCCTGGCATTGTCTCTAAATTCCATCCAGGTTTTACGAGTAACCGTGCTTATCTCCCAATCCTTATCGACTTCCTTCTTGATCCTGCATAATTCCTTTCTCTCTTCCAACAAGCGGATGAATTCCCTCAGCGAGTTAAACGGTTTCACAGGCATCCCCCGGCTTAAGCAAGATTAAAGACCTCCCTGGCATTGCCGGCCATGATCTTTTGATAATCTTGATCCGGCAAAAAGGCTTTAAGATTGTCAACATACTTTTTTATCTGTTCTCCCTTGATAAAATCCATCGGATAATCGGAACCGAAGAGTAAATTGGCTGATCCGAAAATCTCGTAGGCCGCACGGAAAGACCGCATGCCGCCCACAAACCCGGCTGTATCAAAATAAAGCATCTTCAGGTAGGCGTCGTAATCTCGGGGAAGCGCACGCATCTCGTACCAGGGTTTATATTTGGGATCGGTGCGTTCCGTCAAGTTGGCCAGGCCGCCGCCGAAATGAGAAAATACCAGTTTTATTTTGGGGAACCTATCCAATACCTTCCCGTAGATGACCCGCGAAATCGCCGTCACCAGCTCGAATTCTCTTCCGATGACGCGCGGGAGGTCGTATCCCCTCAAGGCGTCAAAGCCCGGTGGAATAGGGGACGGGTGAATAAAGACTCCGGCGCCGCTGTCTTCAATCTCCTTATAGATCGGCCAAAGTCTTTGATCGTCCATAGGCATCCCGCCCGGTTGGGCGATGATCGTGAACCCTTTTAATTTTAGCTCGTCCAGGGAGCGATGTATTTCGGAAATGACTTCCCCTTCCGCATAACCAATGGGAATGCTCGCTAACCCATTAAATCGCTCCGGGTATTGATTCTGGACTTCCCTGAGGCTGTCATTCACAGAGCGGCATTCTTCCGGAGACCCCTGCCATCCGATCGGGCAGGAAAGAAGTTGCCGTGCAATACCGGCCTCATCCATATCCCCTAAGCGTTTTTCCAAAAGATAGTGTGAATCGCCAATCCTTCTTTTAGGTACACCGCCTTCCGTAATGGTAATCGCCTTTCCGGGCGCAGCGCCATAAGCCCGGGCAATCTTTTCCGGTATATAATGGTTATGCAGATCAATGATCATCTTAAAATACCTTTCTTTTTATTCTGGAAGCAAGGAGATGACAAAAGAGGGTATTGCCCCGGGGTAGAGATCAATTGCAAAAATCATCGTAAACAAAAGGTAGCTGAAAATAAGCAGGCTTGCCGTAATGGTGATCGAAGCCAACCAGGATTCTCTGAACCAAAACCTGGTCAGTCCCATCAGGATAATGCCCATGCTGCCGAAAAATCCGCAGAGGAGTACGAGTATCCCGCAGCCGGCGGCAAAGCTGAAGCCGGAGAGGACCTTGGACTGAGAAAGAAGTTCCTCATCGCCCACCCTGGATTTCCGGGCTGCCAGATCGGTAAAAATCTGATAGAGAACCAGAACCAGGGAGAAGAAACCGATGACCAGGGGTACAAGCCTTGCTTTCGGGCTGTAAAAGAACGATGCACCGATAAAAATCAGGATCGTTATCGCCAGAAATATTCCGAATAATATCTCATTACGACGCTGCACCATTGCGCTGCCTCCATTCTATGCGATAACGCGATCTTACCTCATGAGCAATCGTAAAGATGATGATTAATGCCAGCACCAGTGCAATAGGACGCTTCAAGAGGAAGCCGGGACCGAAAATTTGCAGCGTCAGATGGAGGTTTATCTCGAACATTCTGCCCAGCACAAAGCCCAAAACTATTGGTGCCCTGGGAATATCCATCAATCTCATCACATACCCGACCACGCCGAAGAAAAGCGCCATCAAGATATCCTCCGGATAGCCCCGGCTGGATACCCCGAGGAGCGAGAGGATAAGCACCAGGGGGACCAAGATGCCCGCCCTGAGGTTTGTAACCCTTGCCATGAAGGGGACCCAGGTGAGGGCGAGAATGGCCCCTATAACATTGGCCAAAGCGACCGTCCAGACAATCGTAAAGGTAAGCGACAGGTCCTTGGTCAACATTTCAGGGCCCGGTTTTATGCCAATTATCATGAAGACCGCCAGGATGAGGGCCATAGCGGCGCTCCCGGGAATGCCGAAGCCGATAGTGGGTATCAGGGCCCCTCCCTCCTTGGCATTGTCCGCCGCTTCGGGCGCCAGCACGCCCTCGGGGTTACCGTATCCGAACTCTTCCGGATGCCTGGAGGTCTGCTTGGCATGTCCATAGGATATGAAAGCGGCCACCACGGCGCCAATCCCGGGAACAGCGCCTATGACCATCCCAATCAGGGAGCAGCGCAGGGTAAGGCCCAAATGCTTGAATACATAAGTTATCCCCTCCCACACCTGATCCCATCTCATCTTGAATTTCTTATCTACTTCCTGGCTGATGCTGGTTCGCTCGATGCCGTATTCAAGAAGCTCTCCTATGGCAAAGAGGCCGACCGTCAGAGGGACCAATTGCAGTCCGTCCCAAAGGTAGACCCAGTCGAAGGTGTAGCGGACCGTGCCCGTGATTGGGTCGTCGCCGATCAGTGAGAGCAGAATCCCCAGACCGCCGCAGGCAATCCCGATAAACGGTTTCTTCCCGCTCAGGGCGCCCACGAAGGTGATGCCCATGGTCACGAGCATGAGAAACTCCGCGGGGCCGAAGGCCTTAACGATGGCGCGCATCACAGGAATGCTCAGGGCCAGCGCCAGGGCCCCGATAACGCCGCCCACCATGGAGGCCGTCAAGACAATGCTGCAGGCCTTGGCCCCCTGGCCCTTTTGGGACATGGGAAATCCGTCGAGCAGCGTTGCCGCGCTCGAACTTTCCCCGGGTATGGAGAACAGAACGGCAGTGAGCCCCCCGCTGGTGCAGCAAACGGCGTGCATACCCAGCAGGAAGGCAATGGCAAAGGGTGGATCCATCTTATAGACAAAGGGCAGAAAGAGGGCCAGGGTGCCAATGCCGCCCAGGCCAGGCAGGATTCCCACCACAAGGCCAATGACAATTCCACCCACCATGGCCAGCGGTACCGGCCAGACAAAAATCTGCCTGATCCCCTCAAATAACGCTGTCAGAATCTCGCCCACAATAATCCCCCCGATTATGCGGTTAGCGGTAAATGGTGTGCGCTATTTGGCCTTCATCAATTGCTGCATTTCCGTTTTTACATCCGGTTGTACACGGATAAGCCGGCTCATCGTTTCACTGATTTCCTTGCCCGTTAGGGGATCAATATTGTATTCAACGCTTTTCCTGGCAAAGGCGATAAATTCCGGGTCACGCAGGGTCTTTTGCACCGCTTCTTCCAAGACCCAGGCACGTTCCGGCGGGAGTTGCGGCGGGGCGCCAATGATGTAGCCGAGCGCCATCAGGTCACTGGCGAATTGAATCCTTCGCAATTGTCCTTCAGACAGTTTCAGCTTTGCCACATCTTTGCTGAACAGGTTGGGAATTCCCTCCAAGCCTTCGATCGTATCCGGAGATAACTGGAAAATGGCTCGGACCTCTTTCCGCCTGACTAATTCCATGCCGCCTTGTGTTGATAAGGAGATGTCCGTTTCTCCTCTGATAACGCCCATCTCTTTTTCTGCAGAGCTCTGATAGCCGAGGACTTCTTCGCGGGGAAAGGCAAGGGCATTGAGGATGATCTGGGAGACCGCATAGGCGCCGCTTCCCGGTCCGGTCAGGCCTTGCTTGACTGTACCGGACGGCTTCAGCAAGCTTTCGAGGTCTTTCACTTTGCTGTTCAGACCGGCGATCAATACCCGCCTTTCCGCACTCACCCGGCCCAGATAGGTAAATTTCGTTACATCAAATTTAATGATGCGCGAGCCGCCAATCTGGTTGGCGGCCATTCCCACACCGGAAAGGATGGCGATGGTGAGACCGTTTGGTTTTGCTACATACAATTGATTTGTTGCGAACATGCTGCCGGCGCCGGGGACGTTTTTCACCAAAACCCTCACCCCGGGTAAAAATTTTTCCATGAACCGCTGCATCATACGGGCCTTGGCATCGTAACCCCCGCCCGGTCCATAAGGCACAACAAACTCGATCGCCCGGCCCTTAAAAAACGCTCTGGCTGCCTCAATTTTTGCTTTATCAGGTGCCTTCGTTGCCTGGTCGGCTGCAACTGTGTTCCCCCCCCCTGCCAGCAAGAGAAACGCCCCGACAACTAGTGTCAATACTACCCTTCTCAATAGGTATTGCTTCATAAGGTTTCCTCCTCTTTGAATTTTACCCATGATCTATGGCGCTTAAATTGACAAGAGCTTTCTTTTTTGCTGCGGAGTATAGGCTTTTCCAGGTTCTCTATCCTGCATTGTTCCCCCCTCCCCAACGCACCGGAGTATATGAAGATTGCCTCGCTGTGTCAATTGAATTATCCACAAATTTATTGACATAAAACTCGCTTCTCTTTATGCTCGAAACCTCATGAGACAAAAATTAACCGACACAAAAGAAGCTGGCAGCGCCGGACAAAAGACCGCAGGGTTGCTTAAGAAGTGGGATAAAGAGGCGGATCTGGTCATTGTGGGCACCGGATTTGCGGGTCTGGCGGCCGCGCTGACCGCCAGAGAACTGGGGCTGAGTGTCCTCTTGTTGGAAAAAATGCCTGTGGCGGGCGGCAACTCCATTATTGCCGGCGGAGGCGCCAACGCCGTCGATCCGTTGCGCCAGAAGCGCCAGGGCATTGAGGACTCCACGGACCTGCACTTCATGCAGACTATAGCAGGCGGCGACTATATCAACGATCCTGACAAGGTGAGGTACATGGTGGACCATGCCTTGGAGGACTGCATCCATTATCTGGAGCGTCTGGGTGTAGTTTGGCCGGATAAGGTGGTGCGGGGATTCGGTTCCCTCTACGAGAGGACGCACTTTGTCGGTACTTATACGGATAGGCAAGGGAAAAGGTGGACCCAGGGAGCGGCCAATATCCGTGCGATGCTTGAGGAGGTGCAGAAAATTGGCCAGGAAATTCTTTTTCGTCATAAAGTCACCGGCATTATCCGGGAGAAATTGCTCGCTGGCCCGGTGCGGGGCGTCGAGGTGGATGCCCTGGGAACTCGACAATATTTTAAGGCCAAAAGAGGCGTCATTCTGGCGAGTGGGGGATTTGGGGCTAATCTCGCCTGGGTAGTCAAACACGATCGCCGCCTTGCGCACACGGCCACCTCAAACCACAAAGGCGCCACGGGCGAGTGCCTCAAATTTGCTGAAGATATCGGCGCCGACACGGTGCATATGGATTATATTCAGGCTATCCCCCATGAAGTGCGGGCTCCTTTTAAAGCGATGTTTTTCCAAATCGAAAGCGCAGAGGTCCGCAATGTCTCCGACAGCATGCCTTACCGGATCTTTGTCAACGGCGAAGGAAAACGGTTTGTTGACGAAGGCGCAAGGCGCGATGTGATCAAGTTCGCAGGATGCGCTCAACCTCTTTTTGAGCCACGGAAAAAGATTACCGCAGACTCCCTTGAGGAACTCGAGGTTAAGTCGGGGCTACCAAAGGGCAGCCTCGTGGAGACCGTTAAGAAATACAATAGGGCCTGTGCAACAGGGAAGGACGGGGAATTTGGCAAAGACCCAACTATTCTTGTGCCCCTTAAGACGGGTCCCTTTGTGGCAATCAGTAAGGCCATCATGCGCCATCATACCATGGGCGGACTCTTGGTTAAAGGCACGACCGGCCAGGTGCTGGATCGCTGGGGCAAGGTCATTCCGGGTCTCTTTGCAGCCGGAGAGGTAACCGGTGGAACCCATGGCGCTAATCGACTTGGTCATAATGCCACGGTCGATTGCCTCGTTTTTGGTCAGCTTTGCGCCAGAACGATAGCTCAGGAAAAGGGCCAAAGAGAGGACATTTAAGAACAAGCCTAACCCCGATAACCTAAAGGTCACAGGTAAACGGGATAAGTAAGTTTACGAAATTATTTTTTGCCGGAAAAACGCAAAAATAATTTCTTACTTACTAAGGGGGGGAACAAGATGCCGGACAGAACTGCCGCCATGACCGGAGGAAAATGTTTTGAACTCAGGGTCTCGCTGTGGAACAATGAACGGGATATCCAACTGAACTTTCCTCCGGAATGGGAGGTAATCGAGTGCCCGATGGCCGGGCATAACCTGCCCCCCCTCCCGGACTCCAAGATTAAGGAAGCCTTCGCCAACCCTATCGGTTCGTTAAGGATCAGGGATCTCGCCAGGGGGAAGCAGAAGGTTGTCATCCTTTTTGATGACATGTCCCGTCCCACTCCCGTCCAAAAAATTCTGCCTTTTGTAATTGAGGAACTCGCGGCGGGAGGCGTGGGCGCGGATAAAATCAGGCTGGTCTGCGCCATCGGTTGTCACAGGCCTCTCAGCCGGCAAGAGTTTATTGCAAAACTCGGTAGAGAAATCGTAGAAAATTATACGATTTTCAATCACAACGCCTACGAACACCATGTAAACATGGGCACGACCGGCCGCGGGACCCCTGTCTTAATCAATCGCGAAGTCGCCGGATGCGACCTTAAAATCGGTATCGGGTCCATTATTCCGCACCCTAATGCGGGATTTGCCGGCGGCGCAAAGATATTGCTGCCCGGTGTTTCTTCCCTCGATAGCGTGGCTCATAACCATGTTAATTTCAACCAAAAGAAATATCCCGAAGTGATCGGTATCGGCAAGGTCAACAAAAATCACCGGCGGCTGGACATGGAAGAAGCGGCGCGCCTGGCCGGTCTTGATGTCGTCGTAAATGCCGTCATAAATCATAAGAAAGATGTTTTGGGGATGTTCGTCGGGGATTTTGTAGAAGCGCACCGAGCAGGCACGACCTCGGGTAAAGAGGTTTATCTTACAGAAAACAGAGGTAAATTTGACATTCTGGTGCTGAATACCTTTCCCATTGAGGAGACGCCGAGCAAGGCCTTATGGGCAGTTCGAGAATCCTTAGCAGAGGGCGGGGATATTGTTTTGGTCTGGCAAAGCGAAGATGGCATGGTCCCCCACTTTCTGCAGGGGACCTTCGGCAGCGACTATGGGGGAAAGGATTGGCATAAACCGGGCCCCTTGCGGACATCTCAAGCCAAGCGATTGTACATTTATGCGGAGCACCTCTCCAAACAGGAACGATTGTGGTGGGGACCGGAAGACCAGGTCCTTTGGTTTCGCGATTGGCAGGAGTTAATTGCGTCTCTAAAAGCCAGGCACAGCGCCGGGACAAGGGTGGGCATATATCCCTATTGCACATTGCAATGCCCCCCGCTGTGCGATGAAGAGTGAGGAGGCATCCGCTCTCCTGCGCTTGTCATCGGAACACATCGTGACCGGGCATCTCGATGACACGCATAATTTCCCCCCCTTATCAGCTGCCCTTTATGTCTTTCCAGGCGCAACCTGACGGACAAAATAATCCCAATAATTTTGTATAGCCCTGGCGTGGTAAATCTGCTCAACTTTCCGTTGGCTCTCTTCCTCAGTACTCCAGGTCACCGAACCTGCCTGGCGGGATAAGATCTCAATTTTTGCGGCTTTTTCCAGGAGAATGGCGTGGACAGTGGTTTCTTCGATGCTTTGACCGACCACCACCATGCCATGATTCTTCAAAAGGAGAGCCCGCGCCTGACCCAAACAACGCGCCACCGCTTCACCTTGAGCAGGTGTGCGGATTAACTCCGTCGTCTCCGTAAATAGCGGCAGCAAGGTGAATAAAGTTCCCTCGTGACTGATCGGCCGGAGCTGTCCCCCCGTGGCCCCCAAAATCACGGCGTAGAGGGGATGGGTGTGGACGACACAATTAACGTCGGGCCTCATCTTATAAATTTCCGTGTGCAATGGATACTCGGTGTGCCGCCGGCGTTCGCCGAGCACCTTGTTGCCCTCGAAATCAAGGACAATGATGTCCTCTTTGGTCACCTCATCCAGGCCCATGGCGTAGGGCTTCATGTACATCATATCCTGTCCGGGCAGACGGGCGCTGACGTGCACCAAAGTCATATCGGCCTGTCCCTCCCGGGCCAAGATATTGCAGCTCAAGGATAGTTTTTTCACCAGGTCCTGATTTATCTCCACCATGCCTTGCCTCTGTTTAATGCGCCTTCTGTTAATATCTGAAAGTTTATGTGGGTTCTCGCAAATCAATTAATGTCTTTGCCTTATGTTCGCCCGTCTCCAGAGAGCCAAAGGAAAGTATTTCAATTTCATCTACCTTGATGAAGAGGCTTGACTGAAACTTGTTCTTCAGCAATTCTGTCAGAGCACTTCTTTCCGTAGCGATTCCTTCCTTAAATTCAGCGATTATTTTCAGATAATCCTTGCCCTGCCGGGTTTCCACCACGATCCGATGCGTGCCAGCCAGGTCCCGCTGATCTCCCAGAATGGCCCAGATGGCGCTTGGCCAGAAGTTCACCCCCTTGACTTTGATGGTATCGTCCACCCGGCGGCAGATGGGGTTAATACGCGCCGCCGTCCGCCCGCATTTACAGGGGTCGAAGCTTTTCCAGGAAGAAGGATTATTGGTCCAGAAGCGGATGATCGGCATGGTCTTGCGCACCAGATTGGTATAAACCAGGATGCCTTCTTTACCCGGCTCGTGAATCGGCTCTTTAGTTTCCGGGTCAATGATCTCCGTAAACTCCCAATCGGGGATATCGTGGAGCCCATCGCGCTCTTCACATTCGAAGGCCTGCGGCTGGCCGATGTCGGAGAGCCCGTAGCTGTCATAGGTTGTCGCTTGCCATTTGCGTTCGATTTCCCCTCTGAGAGCCGGCGGCGACGGTTCTGCGGAAAGATAGACGCGGCTGACCGACGAAGCGCTAAAATCGATGCCCATCTTGTAGGCCACTTCGGCCACGTAATTGGCGTAGGAGGGAAGGATCTTAATGAAATCGGGCTTAAGTGTGGCTATCAGATGGATGTGGCGTTCCGTATTGCCGGCGCCGGCCGGGATAATATTGGCGCCAACCAACTGGGCCGCCACGAGGAATCCGTATCCGCCGGCGAAGGAGGATAACTGGGTGGCGTGATGAAACACGTCCCCCTTCCTCAGTCCGCAGGCAAAAAGATTTCTGGCCGCGACGGCGTCCCAGTAAATCGCTTCCTTATAGGAGACGCCCATGAAGGTGGGCCGTCCGGTGGTTCCCGTGGACCAATAGGTCCGGTAGATGTCCCGGGGCGCGACGCAATGCTCGCCATAGGGTGGCGTGCGTTCCTGGCTGGCGCGCAGATCGTCTTTGTAGATAAACGGGAGCTTGGTAATATCTTTTAAGGACCTGAGCGTTGCCGGATTTATCCCGGCCTGGTCGTATTTTGTTCTGTAAAAGGGTGACCTTTCGTAGGCCCAGCGGGCTAGGGAAAGGAACCGGTTTTTTTGCAGAACCTTCATCTTGTGTGGCGCCATGCACTCCATGTCATGGTCCCAGACTTTTATTGCCATGAATGTGCCTCCTGCGGCCGGGAAGGTTTAATCATTGCCGCTGCCTTTTATTTTATCATACCATTTGTTTAATACGGCTTCCCACAGGTCATCGCTTACCTTGACGACTTTGGCGTATGATTGCAGGCGTTCGTAGGGTTTGCAGGCATCAACAATGGCCCGCGAACTAAAACCTCTTCTCTCCTCGGGAATAATCGGATCGAGAGGCCCGCTCCAACAGCGGCGCAGGATTTCCATGCCATACTCGGGATCGCACCTTGTGCACATCGCCCAGACAACATCGTCCAAACTGGTAATGTCAATATCGTCGTCCACCACTACCACAAATCTGCCCATATAGGCGGCCGAGTGGCATTGCGATAAGGCCAGGGCGGCTTGCCGGGCATGGCCGGAATACCGTTGTTTGATGGCAATGACGATGAAAAGCCGGTGGGCGCCGGCTTCATGAGAGTAAACTCCTTTGATGTCGGGAATGCCGGCCTTCTCGACTTCATTCCAGATCATGGCCGCGCGCAGGGTACTGGAGGGGAATGAATTTTCATTCGGCGGTTTGCTCGGCGGCGCGCCGAGAATGATGGGATTGTCGCGATACATGACCCGTTTAACCCTGATGACCGGCTCCGGCCGGGAAGAGCTGCCGTAATATCCGGTCCATTCGCCGAAGGGACCCTCTTTCCGCAATTCTCCCGGCAGCGCCTCGCCCTCGATTACCAGTTCCGCGTGAGCCGGTATGGGCAAGCCTGTTACCCCCTCGATGACGTCGATGGCCCGATTTTTTATTCCTCCGGCAACTTCATACTCGCTGACTCCATAGTCGACCTCCTTGCCGCCCAAGAGTAAGAATAAGGGGTCGTGACCGACAGATACAACAACAGGACAGGGTTTCCCGCTTGCGAAATACTTGTCGCGATGAATGCGGCCATGCTTGCCGGGCGATATATAAAAACCAAGTGTCTTGTCGTCATGGACCATGACCCGGTAAGTGCCGAGGTTAACCCATCCCTCATCGGGATCCCTGGTAATAGTAATGCTTCCCGTCCCGATATAGCGCCCGCAATCATCTTCATGCCACACGGGAACAGGAAACTTCGAGAGATCGACTTTCTTCCCCTCATCGATATTTTCCATTACCGGGCCGCTCTTGACAAATCTGGGCAGAATTTTCCCCGCATTTTTTAATTTTTCCCGGGCATTTTTAACCAACTTCAGGCTATCAGAGCTGATGGCATCTAAACCCATTGTGATAGCTATCCGCCGGGGCGAACTGAGCACCCCCGATAAGACTCTGAAGCCTGCCGGATAATCTTTGATTTCATCAAAGAGGAGGCAGGGGCGGGCCTGGGCGGGCCAATACTGCGGCTTCTGAAAAACCTCAGTAATGGCGCCAAGTTCCAGATTCCAATCGGCGCCCTTGACAACCTTCAGTTCGCCATACCCAGCCACCAGATCAAGCCAGTCTCGCAAATCCTTATACCGGAAATCCTTCGCTTTCTTAGCCTTTACAGCCATCTTCCTCTACCTCCCATTGCTAATCGCCATTCATCCAACTCCCTGCATCACAGGCAAAGGATTCTGTTGGGATAACTTTCTATATTGCAAGGCAAAAACCATCAAGCCCAGCGACAACCCCAATCCAGGCACATAAAACCCCGTATACAGCATGGACAGCCCTCCAAGGGTGCACAAGGCCCGCTCCCCCAAGGGCATTTTGAGGAGCATATAGCCAACAATGCTGCAGTCCAGTAAAATCGTGGCGAGGATTGCCTTACAGACAGCCACGATAACCTGTGGCACCGTACCTATCAACAGCAATCCCGGCTCATAAACATAGAGGAAAGGGATAAGAAACGTAATGATTCCAAAGCGCCAGGCTGCAAACCCGACCCTCATGGGATCCTCTCCCGCGATCCCGGCGGCAATATAGGGAGGCACCGCGACGGGAGGGGTTATGTGCGAGAGGACCGCAAACTGAAACACGAAGAAATGCGCGGCCAGGGCCGGCACCCCCGCCTTGACCGCCGCCGGCACTATCAGGAGAGCCACCAAGATATAGGTGGCAGAAACGGTAACCCCCAACCCGATAACGACAGAGGTCAACATAGCCAGAATCAGCGCCGGCAGCAGCGTCCCCTGAGACAAGGCCATGATGGACGAACCGATCTTGCCGCCCATACCCGTAAAAAATATGACGCCGGCCATGATACCGGCACAGGCACAAGCCGAATTTACGGTGCGGTTTCCCAAGGCCCCCTGCTCGAGCGCCTCGCCGATCTGCCTTAGGTTCAACCTCGGTCTCCCGGGCTGGGGGTTGAGATAGCCTACGACGATGGTCGCTATAATTGCGCACAAGGCCGAGCGGATGGCCGTGTAGCCCAAGACCAGTAACACCACGATTACACAGAGCGGCACGATAAAACCGGCGCTGTAGGTCATGACCCTGCGCAGCGGTACGATATCCTCGTCCTTTAAGCGGGGCAGCCCCAGCTGCTTTACCTGCAGATGGACCATCAAATAGAGGGAGAAGTAATAGATAAGTGCCGGAATAACAGCGGCTTTCGCAATTTCGATGTAGGGCAGGCCAAGCATGTCGGCCATCAGAAAGGCGACCGAACCCATCACGGGTGGCATCAGAGATCCGCCCGTGCAGGCAACGGCCTCCACGGCGGCGGCGTAGACCCCGGGGATGCCGTTTTTCTTCATGGCCGGGATCGTGAAGCTTCCCGTCGTGACCACATCCGCTGCGGGGCTTCCGGAAATCATGCCGAAGAGACCGCTCGAAATCACGGCAACTTTCGCCGAACCGCCGGCAGACCTACCCGCAATAGCGTTGGCAAAGTCAAAAAAGAATTTGCCGCCTCCCACCATGGAGAGGAATTGTCCGAAAAGCACGAACAAAAACACATAGCTGCTCGCCACGGCAATGGCGAATCCGAAGACCCCGTCCGTGGAAAAGACCAATCGCTCCACGAGGTCTCTGAATTCCATGGGCGGCCGGTGAAAGAGTCCCGGTATAAAGGGGGCCAGAAACACATAGGCCACAAAAAAGAGGGCGCAGACGGGCAGCCACCCCCCCGAAAATCTTCTCGCACACTCCAGAACAAGAACAAGAAATGCGACAGCGGCGATGACGTCTACCGTTTCCAGAAGACTGATGCCCACAATGTGGGTCGAGAAGCGTTCCATATTGAGCAGAAAATATGCTGCCGTGAAGACCCAGAGCAGCAGAAAGGCGGCATGCTTTGCCCTGGGGAAGGCACCCGCCTCACTGTTGTCCCCCGCCGTGAGCAGCATGAGGAGCTGTAAGCCGAGGGTGCTCACGATGCGGTGCACGTAGAGGTCAAAATGGCCGAAGGCGAGGCTGTAGATGTGATACAACGCAATGACGATCGCCAACGTGCTCTTGAAGGAGTTCATTTGAATCTGATTCCTTTGGATTCATAAAATTCCCGGGCTTCAGGATGAATGAGGCTCACGGGAATATCGCTTAGACCCGAGATCGTCAAGGCCTTGAGGCTCGGGTGTATGGAGCGGAGATATTCCAGCTGTTCGAACTGTGCCTTGGTAATATCCCTGGCTACACCGGGTGCCAGTTTTGTGCTCACCGCGAGGCTGACGCCCTCCGCCACCGTGTCAATGTCGTTTTTCTGCCAGGGATAGGTGCCGGCCTTTACCGTGAAGCCGATATAACCATAGCGCCGCACCAGCTCGGCCACAATTTTCTGATCCACAGGGATCATCTTCAAGGTACGCGAGGTGCTCAACTCTTTAATGGCGGAACTAGGGCAGTCGCCGGAGAAAAGGGAGGCGTCGAGCAATCCATCCCTGATGAGGTCCATGGAATCACTGCCTCCCTCGAACCGGATTGAGCCGCCCCAGGACTTGATGTTTTCATAGGTAATGCCGTAAGCCTGCAGCAGACGGTTGTTCAAGACCTCGGAACCGGACCCCCGTTTTTGTACATTTATCCTGAGCGCCGCCTTCTTTTTCTTCCAGTCCTCGAAGGAATTGAGCGGCATTTTGGGAAGCATGACGAACTGAGCCGGGAATTTTGTATAGGTTGCCACAATCCTTACGTCCGGCATGGGCTGCTTATAGACCCCCGTTCCCTGATGCGCGTCGGCTACCATTTCGGGGTAGGCGATGCTGCCCTGCAATTTCCCGTCATGGATAAATTTGATATTGCTCGCGATTTCCCCTGCCGAACTCGTTACCGACCAGCTTCGGAAAGACCGGCGAACGGCCTCCGAGACCGCCTCACCGAGGATGGCCGCAAAGCCGCTAGCCGACCCGCCGCCGATAACCAGTTCCGGCGGCGGCTGTGGTTTTTCCGCCCCTTGGGCCGTTGCCAGGGGAATAACGAGTGATGCCACGAGGTAAAAAATGAGCGATACGCTAATTTGCTTCTTCATATACCCTCCTGTCTACCCTACGTTAAGAAGACCCTCCCCTGGCTGCTGACCTCTTAGTACAAGATCTCCAGTTCGCGCTCCAAGGGCTTTATGCCGTACTTATCCCATTGTGCCTTCACCTTATTAAAATGCCCTGCATCGGGTAAGGCAATGTCATACCCATAGGGCCGCGTCGCATCGATGCCCATTTTGGCCGCAGTGGTAGAACGCTGTTCCGTGCTCGAGCCGAGGGAGGGATCGATGGTCCAGCTTCCTCCTTCCGTGATCACCACGTCCCGGGCCGGATTGACATTCATGAAAATAGCCCGGTTCAATTCAAAGGGATCGCGAATATTCACATCCTCATCGGTCACGATGATAAATTTACAGTCATGAGAAGCTTTGCTCCCCCAGATCGCATGCATAATGTGGCGAGGGTGGAAGGCCCACATTTTCTTTATCGAGACGATGAGAATTTGCGTACCCGTGGCCGCTTCCGGAAGGAAAACATCTTTCACTTCCGGAACGCCGGCCAGCCTTAAGGTGTTGTGCACGAAGAAGGGTTTGACGCTGGCCCGCGTAGCGCTCGCCGTGCCCGGCACATAGGAGCTCATAAAGGCATGGTAGATCGGGTTATGACGGTAGGTAACCGCCTTGACGTTGATGATCGGTCTTGGCCTTTGCGGACTGATGACGCCAAAGGCCTCGCCGAAAGGCCCCTCCTCTTCAAAGACGTTGGGTGGAATTTCGCCCTCGATGACAATCTCGGTATGGGCTGGCACCAGGATATCGTTTGTTTCGCACTTCACCGCTTCCAAGGGTTCTCCATCAAAACCTCCCGCAATTTGTAACTCGTCATAGGGGACCCGATAAATTTGGGGGAAAAGAACCGTCGGCGGCGGGCCGATGATCACCGCCACCGGGAGGGGTTTGTTCAAGGCAAAGGCCTTTTTCCAGTGATAAAAGGTGTCCTGTCCGTCACCCGCATAAATGCCCAATCTGTTTTTTCCTTTGAGCTGCAACCGATAATTGCCGATACTCTGCTCTCCTGTCGCCGGGTCCCGCGAGGTGGTGCCGCCCGCTGTGATATAGGGAGAAACATCTTTGCCGGGCGTCCAGATCGGCACGGGCAGCAGCTTCAACAGGTCAATGTCCTTGCCCTTGACGATGTTCTCCTTACAGGGGGCATTTTTAACCACCCGGGGCTTCTGCTTGTTTTCATAAGCGGACCAAAACTTTTCCCGCATCAGCTTCCGTCTTTCCGCCCCATCCTCCGTAAAGATTCCCAGGGCCATCGCCGCTCTTCTCGGGGTGGCCGTTTCATTCAGAAGCAGCGGCATACCGAACCCCTGGATATTTTCAAAAAGCAGGGCCGGCCGCTGATCCAGTTTGTAGGAGAAACACATCTGCCTGGATACGGTGCTGATTTCCCAAGCTTTATCGACTTTCGCTTTTACACGGACGAGATCTCCCCCGTCGTCCAATGCCTTCATGAATTCTCTCATACTCTTGAATGCCTTCATTTTGTCCTCCCTTATTTAATCTTTCAGGGTATATTCCCCGAGGCTTGCCAACGAAATCACTAGATAAACAGATCCTTCCATTTTTCCATGATCACCCGGGAATACTCTTTACCGGTTTCCACGACAACGGGAAAATCTTCCAAATGTTCATAGGGTTTGCAGGCATCGATGATTGCCCGGGAGTTGTAGTAGGTGGTGCCGAAATTTAAAGGATCAAGTTTGCTGCTCCAGCCTTTCTTCACGATTTCTATATCCTGTTCCGGATTGCAGCGCATGGACATGGCCCAGATGACCTCATTTAAGTTGGACGGGTCGATGTCTTCATCCACGACTATGGTGAATCTATTGATATAGGCCCCGGCCCGGGCATGGGCCGCCACATAAGCCGCCATCCGGGAGTGACCGAAGTACCGTTGTTTGATGGAAACCACGATCCAGCATAAACCGGACCCGGCTTCATGATTCCATACTCCTTGAACATCGGAGATATCGGCTTTTTCCAGGGCATCCCAAATGAGGCTGGATTTCAGGACGACCCGTTGAAAAAGATGTTCATGGGGCGGTTTGGCGGAAGCGGCGCAGTTTAAAATGGGGTTGTTCCGGTGGTAAACGGCTTTCACCTTAAAGACCGGTTCCGGAACATGGGGTGTGCTGGCATAATAACCGGACCATTCGCCAAATCTGCCTTCCGTTAACTTTTCCGTGGGACTGACCTCGCCTTCCAGGACAATTTCCGCTTCAGCAGGAATAGGAAGCCCGGTCAGGGGCCCTTTCAGGACTCGCATTGGTTCGCCCCGAAGCCCGCCGGCATAGGCAAATTCAGATACGCCGTGGGGAACGCCAACCCCGGACAGAGCCCAGAGAAGCGGGTCCGGGCCGAGGACGACGACCATCGGGGCGGGCTTGCCCTGGCTCAAATATTTATCTCTCTGCATCCGGCTGTGGCGACCCGGACTGATATAAGAAATGGCGGTGTTTTTGTCCACGGCCATCATGCGGTACGTCCCGGAGTTTATCCATCCCTCTTCCGGGTCTTTGGTGATCACACAGTCGCCGGTGCCGATGAACCGGCCTCCGTCAAGCTCGTGGTGTACGGGTATCGGGAACTTGAAAATATCCACGTCCTCTCCCTCGTGAATGTTCTCCATGACAGGACCGGAATCTACGTATTCCGGCTCGATCAGGGTCATGGTTTTCGTTTTTTCCCGATAGGCTTTAACAAATTCCATATGATTCCGATAACCCGAGGTGGGCATACCCATTGTCAAGGCCAGGCGGCCCGGTGAATTGAGAATACCATAGAGGCACCTGTGTCCCGCGGGATAGCCGGGAATATCATCGAAGAGCAAAGCCGGTGCTTTTTCCGCTTTTTGCCGGAAAAGGAGGTCCACGATGGAGCCCATTTCCTTGTCCCAGTGGGCGCCGCTTACCCTGCGCAATTCTCCCAAGGCTTCGACCTTGGCCAGCCAATCCCGCAACCCCTGTTCATATGCTACCCCAGCCATACCCATCCTCCCTATAGTTTTTTATGAATCCGGGGCCGCAGCCCTGATCGTCCGCCTCCGACAGCCGTACTAGGTAAATCCGTACTCGGACCAGTTCCGACGGACTTTCTGCAATACTTCCTCCGGTGGGTCGGCAAAAGCCGGAAATGTCGAATTATTGTCGCGCTTGTAGTGTTCATCGGGAATGGTCGCATCAATCCCCAGCCAATCCGACCAGCCCCGTTTTGAGTATACCTGCGAAGGGTCCAGAACCCCGGTATGGGCGTTTTCCACAATGCTGATGTCTCGGGCCGCCTGGACCCGTGTGGCGACCGCCCACTCCACCATGAAGGGACTCCAGACATCGATGTCCTCGTCCACGACGGTCACATGCTTGCAAAACAAGACATTGAATCCCCATACCAGGGCCATGACGCTGCGGGCGTGACCGGGGAAGGATTTCCTGATCGAGACGACGGCATGATAACCCGAGGCCCCTCCCAGAGTGACGCAGACATCCTTCACCCCGGGGCAGCCCGACCGGCGCAGATGTTCGAGGAGGGCGCAGGAACGGCCGATCCCCCGGGTAACCCCGCTTTCCGTGGGCGGTCTACCCTCATAAGTCCCCTGGAACATTGGCTCCTTTCTATGCGTAACCAGATGGATCCTGATGAAGGGGCTGTTTAGCTGAAGTTCCCCCATATAACCTGTGAATTCTCCGAAAGGCCCTTCCTCGGGCCAAAATTCATCGGTGGGCATTTCCCCTTCCAGGATAATCTCCGCCCGGGCGGGCACCAGCAAATCGGAGGTTTCGGCTTTCACCACTTGCACAGGGGAGCCTTTCAGGGCTCCGGCGATGTCGTATTCATCCACCTCCGCCGGCACACCGCTCACCGCTGCCATGGAAAAACAGGGATCGAGTCCGATCGCGATAGCGACCGGCATGGCCTTTTTGCCCAGGGCCTTCCATTTACGCTGGTGATAGGCAATGTGTTTATAGGGCGGGGTCAGGCATCCCAGGACATCCTGGGTGAGAATCTGATTCCGATAGGTGCCCACATTGGTCCAGCCTGTTTCCGGGTCCATGGTGATTACACCATGGAATGTTCCCAATTCAGGGCCCGCATCCAGCGGATGCCAATAGGGTACAGGGAAGGGGTCGCCATGCAGATTAACCTCCCCTAAGCTAACCTCCTTGCAGGGCGCCTGCCGGGGATCTATCTTCTCGGCCTTAATTGGCGAGGCATAGGCCTTCTCCCATTTTGCGGAAATTTCGGGTAGGCGCGGGGCGCATCCGAGGGCGAGCGCATAGGCATCCAGGGAACCCAAGACCCCCTGCACGAGGGGCGTCTTGAAGCCCCGGACATTGGCAAAGATTAAGGCGGGGCCGTTAAGATTATAATTTTCCCGGCATATCGCACCCAGCTCCCAGGAGGGATCGATTTCCCTGTCGAGGCGCTTCAGCCACCCCCGTTCTTCCAAGGCCTTGATGAACTCTCGCAAATCCTCCATCCGCTTTCCTCCCCGCACATTTTTTTGATGAAAGGCCGTCGCAGTGTTTGCCCTGTTCGTATCAATTGCTCTAACCCCGATAACCTAAAGGTCACAGGTAAACGGGATAAGTAAGTTTACGAATTTTTTTTGCCAGAAAAGCTCGAAAAATAATTTCTTACTTACTAAAATGATTAGTTCTTAAATCTGACTTTAATCTTGTCCACGTGCCTGAGAATTTCTTTTTCCATAGTAATGGTAAAATCCAGAAACTGTTCACGGTTCAAGGGAGAAACTCTCATCCGCACCGTTTGCGCCCAATCCAAATACTTCGGCTCCTTAGCAGCCTTGGAGAAGGCCAATTCTAAAGCCTTAGCCGCTTCTTGGGGAAGGCTGGGTGCAGCCACCACGCCCCACACCACCGCAGCCGGGGTCATGTTCAACCCGACCTCCTTGAGGGTGGGAATTTCGGGAAACCGGTAGTCTTTTTCCTCTGAAAAAACCAATAGGGCCCTGAGCTTGCCCGCGGCGATGAGCGGGGTGGCACTCGCTATGGTAGTGATGCCAAAGTCAATATGCTTGCCGGCCAGTTGGGCCATGGCCGGGCCGGCACCGGCGAAGGGGACCCATTGGACCGGTCTTAGTTTGGCCGCCTCTTCCAACGCAATGCCGGTGAAGGTGCTTAAACTGCCAATCCCCGTGATGCCGCAGGACATTGTTTTGGTCTGCGCGTCAGAGATGAATTCTCCCATGGTTTTCCAGGTCTCAGAATTAACAACAAAAACGACATTGTCCTTTGACCAGGCAAAGATATGGGTAAATTCTCGAGCTTTATATTTGACGGGAAAGAACATTTGGTTGATGGTCGGCGTGGGAAATCCGGAATTGATCATCGTACGGCCGTCTGGCGCCGATTTCCAAACTTCGTTCAAGGCTATACGGGCATCAGCGCCCGGCTTGTATTCAATGATCACCTTGGCCCCCGCCCCCAAATGCTTTTCCACATAAGGAACAATCCCTCGGGTCTGGATGTCAGCACCCCCGCCCGGATTAAAGGGCACGATAATCCGGGTCGGTTTCTTCGAAAAGTCCAAGGACTTAGCGCTGGCTAGACCCGGATGGTTAAAAAATAAAATACCTGACAGGACGGCGATGATTCTGCTGAAATTTTTCATAATACCCCTCCCCCTTTGCTTCCCCCCTGACCATAACCTGCTGGAGCGTGAAATTCCTCTCGACTGCCGGCTGACACCTTAATCCCAGGTTTTACACTTATATACCTTGCAGAGAAAAGTCCTGAGCGGCCATCCCCCCATGATCGGATTGAGACTCTTGGGATCGTCATTAGTGCAGACATTGATATTCGATTCCCAGGCGCCATGCAGCCAGGGTTCTTCGCCGGGCAATTCCGGAAACCACCAGCCATGCTGGGCATGAATGATCCGGGGATCTATGCCATCAAAAATCTGACACTTTTGCCGCACCCTGCCGATATGCGTTTCAATCCATACCCAATCGTCATGGGCAATTCCCAGTTGTGCCGCTGTCTGCGGATGCAATTGGACCAAGGGGTCCGGATGGAGCTTCCTTAACCGGTCAATTTGTCGAAATTCGGTGTGGAAGAAGGGACGGTGCCGGCCCCCGGTAATCAGTATATAAGGATATTCTTTTGCCAGCTCCGGTTTACTGATCGTCGTCTCAAAGGGTTCCCGGTAAACAGGCAGGGGATCATAACCGAGTTTCTCGAAGATGGTCGAGTACAACTCAATTTTACCGGTCGGCGTGGCAAATCCCTTCTCCTTATAATAATCATACTCAATCGGCGGCTTATCCACACCGCCGGCTTTCATGAATTCCGCAAACGTTACCCCCAGGGGACTAAGCCGATAGTCGAATAACTCCTCCATGGTCTCCCAGGGCCATTCCTGACCGAATCGGGTGCCGAGACCCCGCCAGAACTGATAGTCGTCCCGATGGTCGTATTCCCCTTCGAGCGTCGGCGACAGAGCCCGTTCACCGGCAATGATAAAGTTGGCATTATTGTACCCATCCCAGATGCATGGTCTTTCCAGCCAACTGCCCGTGGGAAATACATAGTCGGCCAGGTCCGCGCTCGAGGTGAGCATGAAGTCGACCACGACATAGAGATCTAATTTCTTCAGTGCCTTGTATACCAATTTCGTGTTACTTTGCGTTAAGAGCGGATTGCTGTCCCAGGTGATCAGCACGCTGACTTTATAGGGATCGTCATGCAGTATGGCACGGTACAGCAGGGGTGCCGGCACCAAATTCTCGCAGCCAAGAATGCCGCCGCGCCTCCCCCAGTAGCGCTTCAGGTTATCCTGGATCATGTCGTATCCCGGCCAGGTAAAGAGTTTGAAGCGATCGGAACCGATTTGCTTTGCCTTCTGTTCCGGCGAAATATGCTCGATGGCGTCAATATCGTTGGCCGAGATCATCTTGGTATGGGGACCATGGACGATGTCGCCGCCCAGGACACTCATATTCCCCACCAGGGCGGACAGGATGGTCCTGGCGTGGACATATTCGGCGCTGTTTTCCAACTGTTCAGCGCCCATACCGGTAATGATGCTCCCCGGCTTGTAGGCCGCATAGAGCCGCGCGGCCGCCCTGATTTGTTCCGCCGGCAGCCAGGTAATGTCCGACACCCTCTCCGGCTGATACTCTTTGACACGTTCCTTGAGCTGTGCAAAGCCATGGCAATGCCCTGATACAAATTCCTTGTCGTAAAGCTCCTCATCAATGATGACATTGATCATCCCCAGGGCCAGTGCGGCATCGGTCCCCGGTCTTAACTGTAAATGGATATCGGCGATTTTTGCCGACTCCGTAACGCGCGGATCAACGACAATCAGCTTCCGGCTAGCGTCGTCTTTTAACTTGCGGATGTGGTACCAAATGGAGGCCCAGGACTGCTCCGGCGCTCTCCCCCAGAGGATATAGAGGCGGCTGTCGGGATTAGCGCCCGAATAGGGCCACCATCCGGTTATCGCCTTCATGACTACGGCTCGCGGCCCGTGACAGATATTGCCCTGACCGCAGGTGTTATTGGGGCTGTTGATCAGGCTTAAAAAGCGCGTGCCAAACTCATAATTCACTCGGCCCGTGCCGGTGGTGCTCCCGACCGTCTCAGGCCCATATTGGGCAATCAAATTTTTCATTTTGGCGGCGACTTCATCAAGGGCTTGCTCCCATGATATCTGTTGCCACTTGCCCTCTCCTTTTTCCCCGATTCTCTTGAGGGGGTAGTCGATGCGGGAGGGGTGATAGAACCAGTCTTTGGTGCTTAACAGGCGGGGGCAGGCATTCGTGGGAGGCCATACTTCATTCTTGACGGCAGGATCTTCTTTCACCTCCACAAGCCGATTATTCTCCACGGTTACTTCAATCCGGCACCGGGCGTTACAAAATCGGCAGATGGCTCTCTTTTTCTCTTGCATGGATATATCCTCTCCTCTGTCGGCAGATTAATATGGTTCTATGAGACGTCAATTTTCATAACCCGTTGAATAATTTACCCCACTTGCTTTTAAGCTCTGCGAGTTTTGCCGGGGTCAGTTTTATGTCCTTGGGAAAGTCCTTGATCCAGTGATAGGGCTTGCAGGCGAGGATGATGGCCGTGGAATGATCGAACTGGCCCCTCTGCCTTTTTTCCGGAGCCAAGCGGGAATCCAATGGGCTCCCCCAGCAGCCCCTCTCGAAATCGATATCGTCGGCGGGTTCACACCGCGTCGTCAGCGCCCAGAGCACTTCCCGGATATTGGAGGGATCGATGTCGTCATCCACAACAATGACCCACTTGCACATGTACCCGAGGGACCGGTGACCGGCGCTGGCCAGGGCGACCTGTTTGGCATGTCCGATATACATCTGCTTGATCGAGATGACGGCCATTTTACCGGCCAGGGGCTCATCGAGCAGATAGGCCCCCTTGATCCCGGGCAAAGTTTTATCCAGATCGTCCCAGAGATCGGCGGCCCTCCTCGTCCAAACACCCAGATAGTGGGTCTTGCTCGGGAGCGTGGGAGGGCTCGACATTAATATCGGATTCGTCCGATGCATGACGGCCTTCACCCGAAAGGCGGCCTCCAATCTCGCGGCGCTGGCATAGTAACCCGTCCACTCCCCGAATGGCCCCTCCACCCGGGCATCGACCTCCGGGGGAACGATCTCCCCCTCGATGGCTATTTCCGCAGTGGCGGGGATGGGCAGTCCCGTCACCTTGCCCTCCACGACCTCGATGGGCCTGCCCCTCAGCCATCCCGCGTATTCATATTCAGACGCCTTCCAGGGAAGCTCGATGCAGGAAAAAGCGAAGAGGGCCGGGTCCGCGCCAATGGAAATCACGGCCGGGCACGCCACCCCCTTGTCCCAGTACTTCTGCCTGATAATGCCCGCGTGCCTGCCCGGAGACATGTAGATCGTCGCTGTCCGCTTATCGTGAACCTGGGTCCGGTAGGTCCCCAGGTTGATCCAATCCTCATCGGGGTCCCGGGTAATCACCGCATGGCCGGTGCCGATATATCTCCCCCCGTCCTCCTCATGCCATTTGGGCACAGGAAACTTGTAAAGATCAATTTCGGCGCCTGTCTGGATATTTTCCATGATCGGCCCGGTCTTGACCATGACCGGGGGAATAGGCGTGACGCCATTTTTCACCTTTTCCCGCCAGGCCCGGACGAGGTCCACGCCGCTTGTCGACTCCAGGGGCAACCCCAGGGCCAGCGCCTCTCTCCTGATCGTCCGGAACATATTGCAGCAGACGCGATACCCCTGCGGATAACCTTGGATTTTATCGAATAACAATAACGGCGACTGCGGCTCAGTCACCTGCCACTGGGCGATGGCGCCTATCTCTGTTTCCCAGTCCGCGCCCTCAAGAACCTTGACTTCCCCCAGTTTGTTGCAGGTATCGATGAATTCCCGTAAATCGTACATATTCGCCCCCACCGAGTCATAGTTCCGCTGCCGTGACCTCCCTGGGTTTTTCCAACAACGGCGTTAATCCGAAAATATTGATGGCGTTTTTGCTCATGATCCTTTCGTAATCCCTGCCGTCCAGATATTTTTTAATATTGTCGATATAGACTCTTATCTCCTCTCCCTCGACCAAGTCCTGGGGATAGTCCGAACCGAAGAGCAGCTGCGAGGGGCCGAGAACTTCATAAGCGAGACGAAAAGCGTTCATGCCCCCGGTAAAGCCCGCGGTATCAAAATATGATGGACTCGTAAAAAGTCCATTTACGTTAACTAGCGAAAATAATTAATAAATAGTTCATTTTCCCCTTGACTATGTTTTCATAAAATGGTATGAACCATGATAAATATCAGCGA
>Ga0082335_1000992_pt1 | contig 65705 bp, 59 predicted proteins | sample Subgrocontami58m_FD_72375 | JGI IMG/M metagenome (GOLD analysis project Ga0082335, IMG submission 72375) | Subsurface groundwater microbial communities from S. Glens Falls, New York, USA - GMW37 contaminated, 5.8 m (SPADES assembly) (version 2) ... | reverse complement strand
TCCGTGGATTGTTGCGCCAGGGCAAATACGATGCAGATATGAGCGGGGCATCACCCGCTGGGTGACAACTCCCGCATACCTGAATCGTATCTGGGCCATGACAAGAATCCACGGATTACGGCAAGGTCACCTTCAGCATCGAGGGTAACGAGGTACGCCTGTCTCCAGTGGCCCTTACCCTGGAGAGCGCCTTCGGGTCCGTGAAACCTGCCAGGCCAGAGGACTTCAAGGTCGTCTCCAAGGCCGCCAAAGGGGCCAAGGCTGCGCGGGGCATGAGGTTCCTGGACGCCAATGTCATCCTTCGGTACCTGGTCCGGGACGATGAGGCCAAAGCTCAGGCGTGCTTTGACCTGTTCCAGCGGGCGAAGAGGGGCGAGGAAGAGATCCTGACCTGTGAGGCCATCGTTACCTGGCAGGTTGTGGGAAACCCGGTTTTCGCGAAAACCGGGCGTCCGTCCAGATACGAAGATGGGGGCGTCTTCCATGGTTCCACCCATTCTTCCGCAGCCTGCTAGGGCTTGCTAGGTAGCTTCTGCGAAGATTTCCCCAACAGACGTAGGCAGTTCGACTGAGACGAACAACTTCGCAGGGAAGAGGTAGTCTTCACCCGATTCATCCACAACGCGGAGAAGACCACGGTTCTCCGCTTCAAGGTCTGGTACCACTTCGTAAATGCGACGCACGATTAAGGAAGCCCTATAACCCCGGTTGCCCATGCACACCACAAAGCGCCTCATGGTACTCTCCGGCTTCATCTCTCCTTCAGTATCCTCTTCAGTTTGAATTCCTTTCTCCCTATTCCATGTGCTTCATACCAGTGGACCTCTGCCCTGCAAACCGTACCATCTGGGAGTCCCGCCCCTGCGGCGTAGGTCCCCCCTCTCCCTTTGCGAGAGGGCGAGGCCTGCCCTGAGCCTGCCGAAGGGGTGAGGGTCCCTTACACCGTCAGGCTTTTGTACAGGTGGACGAGGCGGCTGGGGAGGGTGCGGATGTCACTCACCACGTGGTAGGCCACGTCCTGGCACATGATGTGTAGAAGGCGAGAGGGGCACCCAAGCCCACTTTACGCAGCCGTCAGGCTGGCTTGCTTCGCTTGTAGGGCAGGGAGACCATCTTCAGTCCGGCGACCTGTTCGAACTCCGGGTCCTTGTGGACTAGCTCTGCGTCCTCCAGCAGGGCGAGGGAAGCATTCCAGGCATCGGCTGCAGAAAGGCCGGCCTTGGCCTTCAGGTGTGCGGCGGCATGCCTCCATTCCCTGCTGGACTCCCGGAGCTCCACGGGCCAACTCTCGACCTGGGACATGATACGCTCAGCCTCGCGGCGCGGGACCCGGCGGAGCAACCCATATTCCAGCTCCATCAACGCCATGAAGGGCAACAGCACACGGGTCTCTCCGGTCTTCCCCGTGCCCTCCAGCAACTCCACCACTTGTTGTGTCCCTTCCTCGTTGTAGAGAACGCAGAAGACAGCCGAGGTATCCAGGACGTAGAGGTCCACTACGGGCCTTTGGCTTCCCGGCCACGTTCTCTGGCCCGCTCCGCGCCACGCTCAGCCAGGAAACCCTCAAAGGACCCTTTGCCTTTGAGCACACCCACAGACGCTCTTACCGGGTCTCCGGACACAACAAACGCCAGAATCACCCCGTTCTCCGTGGTCCAATCAAGAACGGTGCCGGGGGTAATGCCCAAGGCCTTGCGGATCTCTTGTGGGACTACCGTCTGTCCCCTTACCGTCACCCTGCTTCTCATCGTTGCCTCCAAGGGCTACTTGTAAGACAAGCATAGCAGCATTCTTACCACATGCACAGACCGGAATCAGTCCAGGGGTGGGCGGGCGGACAGCAAACGTAGGGGCGGGGTCACCCCGCCCCTACGGTGTGGATTTCCCCCTCTCCCTTTGGGAGAGGGAGAGGGTGAGGGTCCCTTATACTGTCAAGCTTTTGTACAGGTGGACGAGGCGGCTGGGGAGAGTGCGGATGTCGCTGACCACCTGGTAGGCTACGTCCTGGCACATGGTCCGCAGGTAGTCGTGACCGTCCCGGTCCACGGTGAGGCAGAAGGGGATGATGCCCGCGTGCTTGGCCTCGGTGAGCGCCTCTTTGGTGTCGTGGATGGCGTATTCCTTCTCCACGCCGTCGCGGCTGTAGCCGTGGTCCTGGGGGCGGCCATCGGAGATGAGGAACAGGATCTTGGTGCGCGCCTCCTCCCTATCCAGCTTGGAGATGGTGTGGCGGATGGCTGGCCCCATGCGGGTGGCGTGCAGTGGGGCAATGCGGTCCAGCCGGCGCTTGATCTTGTCGGAGAAGGCCTCTTTCAGGTCCTTGATAACGAAGAACTCCACGTTCTCCCGGCCGTAGCCGGAGAAGCCGTAGATGCCGTAGGTATCGCCGATGGTCTCCAGCGCCCGGATAAGGACAACCGCGCTCTCCTTTTCCAGGTCAATAATTCGCTTGTAGCCCCGGCGGGAGCCTTCCTCGACGCGGCGGGCGCGGAACCAGGCCAGGTACTGGCGCGGGTCGTCGGGGGCATCCCAGTCCTGTGGGGAGCGGGTCCCCTCGTCAATGGCCTCAGCGGTGGACGCCGAGAAGTCCAACAGGAAGGCCACGGACACGTCGCGCTCCACCTTGTTGCGCCGCCAGTAGACCTTGTCATTGGGCGTAACGCCGGCCCTCATCTCCACCACGGCGTCAATAACAGCATCCATGTCCAGGCCCTCGCCGTCCTCCAGGCGCTTGAGACGACGGAACCGCTCGGGGGTGATTAGCTCGAACTCCTTGCGTATCTGGTTCACCAGTGAGGCATGCTCGTGCAGGGTGTTGTCGAAGAACTCAACCGTGCCTTCCTCCATGTGCTTCTCACGGACGCGGCACCAGCGGGGCTTGTAGTCCGAGGCATGCATGTCCCACTCGTCGTAGAGGAAGGTCAAAGGCTCTTCCCGGCTGAGAGGGGTGCCCGACGTGATGGGCGCGTTGCGGCCACCGCCGTGGCCCTCGCCTGGAGTGGGCAGGGGCTGAGTCCCGGCCTCCTTGAGCAGGTTATCTATCAGGGTGGCCGACTGGATAGGCTGGCCGGGTTTGGCCTTGTCCACCTCGGGGCTTTTCTCCAGGAGCGACTGGATAGACTGGGCATCGGTGGCAGCCTCGCCCTGGGCCGCCTGCTGCTCCTGACGCAGCTTGTTGAGGAGCTGGACCAGCTCCGGCTTGAACTCGCCGCGGAACTCCACGCCCTGGGGCGAGGTGTAGGGCACCTCGCTGGTGCCCTTGCCCGGAGCGCGGGACGACTCCTCTTCCTGCTCACCCTCGGGGGGCTGCTTTTCCTCGTTCTCGGACTCTGAGGATGGCTCTTCGTTGCGGATATTCGGTATCTGGCTCACCAGGTCATAGATGCGCAGAGTCGCCTCAGCGGAGTCCTCCACCAGGGCGAGCGGCTGGTACACCTGTTGGGCCACCCCGATGATCTGCTGCCACAGTTGCTCCAGGTCCTCGGGGAAAGCGACCTTGTCGGCGGCATCCAGGCTGAGCAGCACCAGCGCCTCCAGGAAGGCCTCGCGCAGGGGCAACGAGGCCTGCTCCGGACGACGCTCCACCTCACCGTGCTGCACCACTTGGTACAGGGTGCGGATGCCTGGGTACTCCCGTTTGACCGTAGCGTCAATCCGGCTGTCCTCGACCAGGGTGAAGATGTCGTGGCCCAGCACCCGGTCAGGGAACAGGTCGAAGAAGCGCTCCATGTCCACAGCGCCGCCATCCTTGGCGCCGGTGGCACGCTCCTGGCGCGTGGCGGGGAACACCTTCCCCTCGCGGTCGAAGTCGAAAACAAAGCTGCCGAACTCCAGGTGGGCGCACTGATGCGTCACCAGCACCTTGAACCAGTCGAAGTTGTCCCTGGGGGTGGGGTACTTGTCCACGTAGGGAGGCAGGTAGAGGGTAGTGCCCTCAGTGGAGGCCTTCTCTTGGGAGAGCCAGCCGATACCCTTCTCCGAGAGGTTCTGGAGGGGCAGCACCTGAATGGGTGAACCGCTCAGGGCCTCGCTGTACATGCGGAGCACCTCGCGCACCTTCTCCAGGTCAACACCCTTGGAAAGCTCACTCAGGACGTCCTCGCCCTTATGGGACTCCAGGCGGAAGAATGCCTCGCCGCCCTCCTTGTTCTCGGAGAGGATGGCTTTGCCCTTCTCTACCCAGGTCTTGAGGTCCTCGTTGCGGACTCGGGACAGCACCCGGGGGCTGCTCTTGAGCAGCTCGGTGGCGGCCACCGCTGACACAGGCAGGAGCTCGGCGGCCCACTCCAAGAGCGACGCGTGAAGAGAGCGGTCTACCTGGTCCAGGGCCTGGGAGCCGTCCACGATGAAGGAGAGGGCCGTGCTTCCGTGGTCGCGGGCCAGGGTCTCGCTCAGGGCCAGGAAGCGCTCCCGGCTCCCCCGGTCAATGCGGGACATCACCTTGGCCCCAGCCTGGAAGAAGCTGCGGGAGTCGCGCCACTGGTGCTCGACCAGGACCAGGGCCAGATGGAGGAAGCCTCGGCGGTCCTGGCGTTCCAGCCCGCCCAGCACACCCTCGGCCATCCCCAGGACCTCCATGCCCTGCTCCGGGGAGTGCCGGCCCAGGATATCCATGAAGCGGACGAAGTCTCCGGCCTCAGGCAGTGCAAGGTAGTGCAGGATGCGCGGGCTAAGCTCCAGGAAGCGCGAGGCGACGCTGGTGGAGCGCCAGTCACCTTTGTAGAGAGTCAACGCCATCTGCGCCCAGTCACCCAGGCTTCGTGGCGACAGCGCCCCCAGCATCTCCTGGCTGGCCCGGAAGTAGGCCCCGGCCAGCACCGGCGATGCCTGGGCCAGCCGGTTCCCCCAGTGCATCCAGTGGAGCAGGAAGGGGTAGGCCAGCTTCTCCACCACCAGGGGCGAGGTCTTGAAGTAGTCCAGGGCGGCTTCCCAGGCGCGGGGCGACAGACGGGTGAGGGCCACGCCCTCTTGCATCCAGTTCTCCAGCTCCGCTGTGGAGAGGTGGTGCGCCATGGCAGTGCTGGCCTTCTTGGCTTCGGCAGCCAGCGTGGTCGGATATACGGAGAGCTCCGCCTGCCAGGGGTCCAGGGAGAAACGGGCCTCAGCCATACCTAGTCGGGGTCCCCACTGGGCGGGAGTCCATCGGACCGGTAGCACAGGTCCAGGAACTGCTGGACCATGCGGGCTGTGGCCCCCCAGATGACGTGGTGGCCGTAGCGGTAGGTGACCATCTGATAGTGGTGGCCCTCGACCTCCACGCTGCCGGTCTTGTCCTCGGTGGACAGCAGCGTGGAGACAGGCACCTCCAGGACCTCGGCTACCTCCTCCTCACGAGGGATGAAACGGTAGGGGTAGGGGATGTCGCCCACGAAGGGGGTGACCTGGTATCCGTAGCGCGTACGCACCTGGTCCAGAGGGCCCAGGACCTCCACGTCTTCCGGGGCTATCCCCACCTCCTCCTGCGCCTCGCGCAGGGCGGTGGCCAGGGGTGTGGGGTCGTCGTCGTCGCGGGCGCCGCCGGGGAAGGAGATCTCACCCTTGTGGTGCTTGACCCTATCGGTGCGCCGGGTGAAAAGGACGTGGTACTCGCCATCTTTGGGAAGCAGCAACAAGAGCACACTGGCAGGGACCAGGTCCGGGGCGGACACGGTCCGAGGGGAATACCTGGCTAGAATACGCTGAATATGCTCCTTCATTACGCGCTCCCGGCCTCAGGGGAAGATCGTGGATACGACCTCTTCGATGCTGCGCTGCACCTCGTAGTCGTCGGAGAGTGCCCACACCACCGCTACCTGGCAAGCCCTGCGGGCAGAGATACCCTTCTGCATCAGCTTGCCCGAGTAGATGAGCAAACGAGTGCTCACACCCTCCTGGAGGCCATGCTCCCGCAAGTTGCGGACCTTCTCGCCCAGCTTGGCGAGGTTGTTGGCCATCTCCTCGTCCACGCCGGCCTCGTGGCGGATGATCTCCTTCTCCAGCTCGCGCGGCGGGTGGCGGAACTCCAGGGAGACAAACCTCTGTCTGGTGCTGTGTTTCAGGTCCTTGAGGGCGCTCTGGTAGCCCGGGTTGTAGGAGATTACCAGAAGGAAGCCGTCGCTGGCCTCGATGAGTTGGCCCTTCTTCTCCACGGGCAGGATGCGCCGGTGGTCGGTAAGGGGGTGGATAAGCACGGTGGTATCCTTGCGGGCTTCCACCACCTCGTCCAAGTAGCAGATGGCGCCCGCCTTGACGGCTCTCGTCAGCGGGCCATCCACCCAGCGGGTCTCGCCACCTTCCAGAAGGTAACGGCCGACCAAATCACTGGCGGTTAGGTCCTCGTGGCAGGCCACGGTGACCAGAGGCAAGCTCCGGTTGCCGTCACCGTCTCCGGAGCGCCGCTTGACCACGGTCACGGGCCGACCCAGGTGCCAGGACATGTACTCCACAAAACGGGTCTTGCCACAGCCGGTAGGGCCTTTCAGCAGGACGGGGACCTTCTGGGCGTGGGCGGCCTCAAAGAGCTGGACCTCGTCGCCCACGGGTAGGTAGAAAGGCTCCTTGGTGAGGACGTACTCCTCTATCATGTATTCCTTGTAGGCGGCCCGGGTCACTTCCGCTGCCATATTCTTCACCTGCCGACGCTTTCTCTGGCGAGCCTCTGTTGTAGGCCCCGCCACAACTCCCTGACCTGACCCTCGGTTTCGGATAGGGGACAATCGGTGTCTATGATTATATCAGCTTGGGTGGCCCGTTGCGCCGCCGTAAGCTGCGAGCGCAATCTGGCCACGGCCTGGGCCTCCGAAAGGCCGTTCCGCTCCCGCAGCCGCCGGATGGCTGTACCCTCGGAGACCTGAGTTACCCAGACCTGGTCCACCAGGGGTGTCCAGTGTGCCTCCAAGAGCACCGCAGCCTCCAGGACCACCACTGGTACGCCTTGTTGGCGGTAGACATCAAGGCGCTGCTCCATCATCTTGTACATGCGTGGGTGCATGATGGCGTTGAGCCGGGCCAGGGCCTCGGCGCTATTAAATACAATCTCCCCCAGCTTCTTGCGGTCTATGCGCCCATCGGGCAACACGATCTCGTGTCCAAAGGCAGACACCACGTCCTGGTAGGCCTCGGCGCCCGGAGAGAGGGCCTCGTGGCCCACCTTGTCCGCATCGAGGACAATGGCCCCCATCTCAGCAAGGAGTCCGGAAACCGTAGATTTGCCGGAGGCAATGCCCCCGGTAAGCCCGATAACAATCACTTGATTTCCTGGGAGCAGGTTGTAGGCTTCGATTGTACTCTGCGGCCTAGGCACGGTCAATAGCTTTTGCGAGCCGAATCTGGCAGAAGCAGGCGTAGGTCGTGCCGACTCGCCGGGATAGCTCGACCTATGGGGATGGGCAGGCCGTGACACCTGCAAGGCAACGTTAGCCTTGACAGCCCAAGCTGCCGAATCTATAATTCAGGCGTTCTCAGGATGCCGGCCAAAGCTGGTGTTTGCGCCCCATGTCCCTGCCGTAGCGTGCAAGGGAGAAGGTGGCGCGGTGTTTTGACGAAGGAGGTAGCAAATGGCTGTCGGTGGTTATGCTGGCAAAATGCTCCGGGTGGACCTCTCCAAGGGCGCTTTCTCGGATGTCACCTTCCCGGAGGCCACGCTCCGGAAGTACATCGGTGGCTCCGGGATCGGCGCCCGCATCCTCTACGATGAGGTACCCCCGTCGCTGAGCTGGGACCACCCCGACAATCGTTTCATCCTCGCCTCGGGGCCATTGGGGGGCACCCGGGTCAAAGGCTCGGGGACCTTTTCCATTGTGACCAAGGGGGCTATGACCAACGGGGCCACCTCCACCCAGGCCAACGGCTTCCTGGGTGCGTTCCTAAAGTTCTGTGGGTACGATGGCCTTATCATTCAGGGCAAGGCGCCGCACCTGATGTACTTGTGTATCACCGACAATGGGCCGGAGCTGCGGGATGCCCGCCAACTGGCCGGAAAGGACACCTGGGAGATCGAGGACGCCATCAAGGCGGAGCTGGGCTTCACCGAGCATCAGATGAGCGTGTTCGGCATCGGCCCCGCAGGGGAGAACCTGGTGCGCTTCGCCGGCGTTATTGGGGACAAGGGCCACTCCGCGGCACATAACGGCTCCGGCGCCGTGCTCGGGGCCAAGAAGCTCAAGGCCATCGCCGTGGCCCGGGGCAAGAAGCGCCTCTCGGTGCGGGATGCCCCGCTCCTGGTCCGGACCTCGGACGAGATGTTTGAGACCATCAAGAACCACCCGGGCTGGGGCCGAGTCTACAACTGGGGCATGCTCTGGGGCCTGACCGAGGGCAAGGCCAGCAAGACCCAGCTCGTCAAGAACTACACCACCAACCTGTGGGACGCCGACGACGAAAAGATCAAGAAGTTCGAAGGGCCATACATCCGCGAGCACTTCCAGCCCAAGGCACACAACTGCTGGGGATGCCAGATGCACCACTGCCATATCATCACTATCACGGAAGGCCCGTACAAGGGCTTTGTGGGCGAAGAGCCGGAAGCGGAAGGGCTTTCCGCCTTTGGCCCCCTCATCGGCAACGACGATGGGGCGGCCATGATCGTCCTCAACAACGAGGTGGACCGCCTGGGCATGGACCTCAACGAGGCTGGCTGGATCGTGTCCGGGACCATGGAGATGTTCGAGCGTGGGCTGCTCACCCTCAAGGACACAGATGGACTGGAGCTGCGCTGGGGCAACGTGGAGGCAGCACGAGCACTGCTTCGCAAGGTAGCCCTCCGCCAGGGCATCGGCAACATCCTGGCCGAGGGGGCCAAGCGCGCCTCCGAGAAGCTGGGCAAGCAAGCCCAGGACATCTTCGTCTACACCATGAAGGGCAACTCCCCACGCAGCCACGACCACCGGGTGCGCTGGATAGAGCTTATGGAGACCACCATCTCCAACACCGGCACTCTGGAGGCCGATGTCATGTCCAACCCCACCCAGTTCGGCCTGGAGCCTATCCGCGACGGCTTCAACGGTGAGCAGGTGTCCACCACCCTGGCCAAGCTCCGTGGTGGCTTTACGGTGACCGATTCCCTGGGCATCTGCAAGTTCACCAACCGCGAGGTGCCCGCTCTGATCACTCGCATGCTCAACGCCGCCACCGGCTGGGACTTCACCTGGGACGAGGCATGGGACGTGGGGCGGCGGGCTGTGACCCTGATGAGGGCTTACAACGTCCAATGCGGGCTGGCTGGCCCGGCCGTCGAGTCGCCTGGCCCCCGCTACAGCTCCACCCCCACCGACGGCGCGGCCCAGGGCAAGAGCATCCGCCCGGTGTGGCCGGAAATGCTGCGCAACTACTGGACGCAGTTGGGTTGGGACACTACCATGGGCAAGCCCCTTCCCGAGACGCTGAAGAAGTTCGGCCTGGAGGAAGTCATCCCCACCCTGTGGGGGAAATAGGACAATCCTGGTACCCCCGGCTGAAGCCTGGGGCTAGAAGACAAGAGTAGGGGCGGGTTTGAAACCCGCCCCTACTCTTTCTTGGCACAGTGTGTGACCAAAATCCACCACCTAACCACAAGGAAGGAGGCTTTCACCCCCTGTTGTCCCCCTTGTGAAGGGGGACTATGGGGGGGTCCACTAGCTAGGTGAAAGGACCGCCCGTTCCAGCAGACATAACAGGTGGCGGATTTTGGTGTGACCAAGGGCCTGGGCCACTGGTCTGTTGGTGGTACAATATCGTGCGTAATTCTACATATCAAGGAGGTCTACGGTGAGGACTACTGTGTCCTACGTTTCCGGCGCTGGAGCAATGGCCCGGTCGGCCCTGGGGCGGGGCGTTGCGCGCCTGTTCAGGGGAGCACCCGCTGGGCGTCTGGCGATGCTGCTGCTTGTCGTCTCTATTCTGGCGGCGCCGGCGGCCATTGTCTCCTGCTCACCCGCCGCTACCCCCACGGCCACCCCCGTACCCACCGCTAGACCCACCCCTACACCGCTCGCCACGCGCTACCCCGTCACAGTCACGGACCTGCTGGGCCGGTCGGTGCAGGTGAACGCCCGCCCGACACGGATTGTGACCCTTCAGCCGACGGCCACAGAGACCCTCTATCGAGTCGGCGGGACCGCCGTGGGGCGGGACACCAGCTCCAAGTACCCACCTGAGGCCCAGGCGCTGCCCACCGTTGGCGGCGCCTACAGCCCTAGCATGGAGGTGTTGGCCAACCTCCAGCCGGACCTGATTATTATCGAAGGGCTTACCCAGGCGCGGCTGGTGGACGCACTCCAGAAGCTTGGTGCCCCTATCCTCGTGGTCCGCGCCACCTCCCTCGACGACGTAGCCAGAAGCTTGACGCTCGTCGGGCAAGTCGTGGACCGCACCGAGGCCGCCACCCGGGCGGTCGCCGAGATAAAGGCCAGAGTGGATGCCGCCAAGGGCCAGGTCGCCGGCACCAAGAAGGTCCTTATCCTCATCTCGGATGCTGAAAGGAACATCTACGCGGCCAAGCCCGAGTCCTACCCAGGTGCAGTGGCCGCCCTACTGAACCTGACGAACCTGGCCGCGGGACTGCCGGACTCGGGGCCGTACCCGGGCTTCACCCGCTTTTCCGGAGAGCAAGCGTTGACAGCCAACCCCGACGCGGTCTTCACTATTTCGCCGGCCCCGCCCCCGGCGCCGACACTGTCGAGCTCGCTGCCCCGGGTGCCTGGCTACTCGGGTCTGGAGGCGGTCAAGGCGGGCCGCGTGAAGGAGGTCAGCCCCGAGCTGTTCCTTCAGGCGTCGGGACCCCGGATCGCTGAGGCGGTTGAAGAGCTAGCGCGACTGGTAAGGGAAGCCAACTAATGAGGCGGGTCGCCTGGGTGCTGGGAGCGCTCGCGCTCCTGCTGCTCCTGGGCGCTTTCATAGGCATCGCGCTGGGCCCTGCCAAGCTGGAGCCGGGCCGTGTGCTGTCCACCCTGGTAGCTCGTGGTGACGCCACGGCCAGGGTGCTGGTATGGGACCTGCGGCTGCCTCGGGTGGTGGCGGCCCTGGTGGCTGGCGCCAGCCTGGGGGCAGCGGGGTGCCTGTTGCAGAGCTCCACCCGCAATCCTCTGGGTGACCCGCAGCTTTTTGGCCTGGGTGGGGGAGCCGCCATTGTCCAGGCCCTGGCCCTGGCCGGGACCGTGCGAGTTGGGGTCTGGACGCTGGCCGCCCTGTCAGTGGGGGCATCCCTGGTGGGCGCCGCCGTCATTGCGTTCTTCGCCTCGCGGCAGGAGGTGTCGCCGGCCCGCCTGGCGCTCATCGGCGTGTCGGTCGCGGCCCTGCTGGGCGCCGTGGCTACGGGCATTCTCGCCCAGGCGCGGGTGTTCAGCCAGCAGTCGGTGGCTTTCCTGGGCGGCACCTTTGCTAACCGGGGCTGGGAGGATGGCCTGGCCTCCCTCCCCTTTCTGGGGCTGGGGGTCTTGCTGGCCCTGCCGGTGGTGGGACGCCTGGGGGTTCTCGCCCTCGGGGACCGGGTGGCCGCCAACCTGGGCGCAGACCCAAACCGCACCCGCCTCCTGGCCACGGCCTCGGCCGGGATACTTGGTGGCGCGGCGGTGGCGATAGCCGGGCTGGTAGGATTCGTGGGGCTGCTGGTGCCTCACCTGGCCCGACTGCTGGTGGGCCATGACTTCAGGGCCGTCTTCGCGGTCTCGCTCCCCCTGGGGGCATGCGTCACCCTGTATGCCGACCAGGTGGCCCGCCTGGCGCTAATGCCTTCGGAGGTGCCTGTGGGCATGGTCACGGCCTTGGTGGGTGCGCCGCTGATGGTCTACGTGGCCCGGCGGATGCTTTGGACATAAGGCTTGAGGACGTTTCCCTGGTGGTCAGGGGGCGCACCGTCCTCGACCGAGCTACTGCTACCATCAACGGCCAGGCCCTGACTTGCCTGGTGGGCGCCAACGGGGCGGGCAAGACCACGCTGCTGCGCATCCTCTGCGGGGAGATAAAGCCCACCTCGGGCCGCATCTACCTCGGCGACATAGAGGTCACCAGGTCATCCCTTTGGGAGTCGGCCCGCCACATCGCCTTGCTGCCCCAGGGGATTGGAGACCCACCCCACCTGACCGTTGGCGAGATGGTGGCGTTGGGCCGCTTCCGGCCGGGCAGACGGCTGTGGTGGGGGCTGAATGAAGGAGACCGGGTAGCCCTGGCCGCCTGTCTTGGAGAGTGCCGGCTGGAGGGGTTGTCGGCCCGTCCTGTCGTTCAGCTCTCCGGTGGCGAGAAACAAAGGGCCTGGCTGGCCTTCGCCCTGGCACAGGACAAGGAGTTCCTGCTGCTGGACGAGGCGCTGGATGCCCTGGACTTCGCTGCCAGGCAGGCCTTCTTCAGACTGCTGTCCGACGTGGCTGCCGGGGGCAGGGGCGTGCTATTGGCCACTCACGACCTGGGCCTGGCGACAGAGTTCGCCCGCAAGGTGATCGTGCTGGACGGTGGCCGCGTGGCCTACGACGGGGTCCCCTCCGGCGACCTGCGCCGCTTCATCCGCGCCGGGACATGGGCATAGCCCCCATAGGCGCTAGGATAAGGATTGTTCCGTATCTGGCGCGCCCAGGGGTCTCGGAACACCGCAGACATGGTAATGTCCTGTTGAGGCACCTCATCTTAACGCCTATGGGAGGTAGCCCATTGTCGTTGCGAGGAGCGTAGCGACGAAGCAATCCGCACCCCCTGGTTATATGCGTAGAGACACGGATTGCTTCGGCCCTGCGGGGCCTCGCAACGACAGAAAAGTACCGTCATTCTTCGCCCTTCCGCAGAAGGGCGAAGAACCCGTGCCTTGGCTGGTATTGATAAGCGCATGGGGTACGGATTCTTCGGTCGTCCCGATGCGTCGTCCCGACTTATCGAGATACAGAATGACAAGATAGCGGCCAAGAAGGGCAGATGCAATCGCTCTTTTAGGGATTGTGGGCGCGGTCGCAGCGTTCGCTTCATTGTTGCTATAATTAGCATAGTTGACAAGGCTTCTTCTGGGTAGTAAGGACAGTCCATGCTAAAGCTGTGGGCTGTTGCGTGCGTGGCCGTCATTCTGGCGGCACTGCCGGGGCCTGTCTACAATCACAGCTTCGTCGAGATGCTGCCCTCCCACGGACACCTCCATATGGCCCACGCTGTTCGGTCCCATACTCACCTGTATGAACTGGCCCATGCGCAAAGTGTACCTCCAGGTCAGGAGGACGCAACCCAACAGAGCTGCGCGCTTCTCCCTTCTGACATGGCGACTGGTACGGACTCAACGCTGCTCAGCTCGCTTCAGGTGCATCCAGGTCCGTTCCCTGACTATCTAGAGGGAAGCAGGTCTGTCTTCGTGGAAACAGGAGACGGCGCCACGCTCTCTGGCATCTCCGTTTTGCCTCCCACGCCGCCTCCTCGGACAACCCTGTAGGGGGTTTGGGCTGCCCATTCGGCAGCCCCGAAGGGGCTGTGCGCCTGCGGGGCGCATGGTGTCCTTTCGTAGAGCACCTCGGGCTGATATGGTCCACCCAATTGGCAGGAACATGCATACCAGACTGAAAGAGGGGGAGCAATGTTACATCACCTTTTGAGGCCGCTCGCGGCCACCGCCATGGCTGTGGTCGCTTTGTCGCTGCTGTTGCCTGTCTCCACCCTGGCCCACGAGGGGCGCGACAAGGGCGAGTTCCGGCTTACCGTGGGTTTCATCGCTGAGCCTGCCTTTGAGGGCCAGAAAAACGGCGTAGAGCTCCGAGTGTTGCACGTACACAAAGAAGGAGATAAGGAAGTGCTCGAGCCGGTGGAAGGCCTGGAGAAGACCCTCCAGGTGGAGATCACCCATGTGGCCAGCAACACCTCCAAGGTGTTCGCTATCCGGACTATCTTCCGGGACCCCGGCCACTACACCAATGACCTGATCTTCACAGCGCCCGGCGTCTACCGTTTTCGCATCTTCGGCACTATCGAGGGCACCCCGATCAACGAGACCTTCGTCTCCCGGGGTGAAGGGGGTGGGTTCAACGACATGCAGTCCTCCACGGACCTCCAGTTCCCCGAGAAACTGCCGGAGCTCCGCGAGGTCTCCAGCGCGGTGAAGGGCGCCGGGAATGCGGTGCGACAGGCCCAAGATGAGGCCCGTCAGGCCAGGGACAGTGCCTCCTCGGCCAGGACTCTGGCCGTAGTGGGGATTGTGGTGGGGGCGCTGGGGGTCGCCTCCGGTGTGGGCGCCATGCTCACGTCGAGACGCAAGCAGTAGGCCGCTGGATAGGGGAGTCGCCATCAACGGGTTCAAACACGCTTTGGGGGTCCGGAGCAGCTTGTGCAGGACCGCGGGCGGGGTGAGGCGCCCCGCCCGCGGTCCCCTGCTGGCCGCGTTGCCCAGCATGGTGCGACATGGCATCACTGGGGCATCGGGGCTCGGTGACGAGATTATTACCTTCGGCTCCATCGCAGTCATGATGGTCGTTCTGGGCCTTTTGCTGTACTTGGGGCGGGGACGCAAGAAAGAAGACAAATGAAGCGGCATCCCCGTTCGTTGCGCCGGGCTGCCGGCGTAGTGCTGGTTGTCGGGCTGGCCGTCAGCTTGCTCTGGCTGCTGCCGGCGGGCCTGGCCTACGCCCACGCCAGCCTGGTGCGTGCTGATCCCGCGCCTGGCTCGGTAGTCGCGCAGGCCCCGGAGCGCGTCAGGGCCTGGTTCAGTGAACCCCTGGAAGCAGGGTTCAGCACCATCCAGGTGCTGGATGCCAGGGGCCGCCGGGTGGACAAAGACGACAGCGCGGTGGACGCCAGGCAGCCCACGTCCATGTCTGTCGCGGTGCAGCAGCCATTGTCCGAGGGCCGCTACACCGTCGTCTGGACGTCCCTTTCTGCCGTGGATGGCCACCCGCTGCGGGGCGCCTACGTGTTCTCAGTGGGGGAGCCACCATCGGACCAACCACCTGCGGCCCAACCAGGCCAACCCCCGGCGGTGCAGCCTGGCCCGCCCCTGGTACAGTCGCCGCTGGAGCCGCTGTCCCGCTGGCTGGTCCTTCTGGGGGGCCTTACCCTCCTGGGAGGGCTGGGCTTCGAGCTGCTGGTGCTGCGGCCGGCCTTTGTCGGCAGGAGCTCCAGCGAGGCAGCCCGGCGACTGGGCACCCTTCTGTCCTCCCGGAGCGCGAAGCTCCTGTGGGTAGCCTGGGGGCTGTTCGCGCTGGCTTCGGTGGGCCAGCTCCTGGTCCAGGCAATGGTTGCCAGCGGCCTTCCCTGGTCCAAGGCAATCGGCAGTCCCCTCTTCTCTGTACTGAGGGGCACCAAGTGGGGAGACGTGTGGCAGTGGCGCATGGAATGGCTTGCGGTCGCAGCCTTTGTCCTGGCCATCATGGGCAGGCCACGGCCTGTGGACCAGGGGCAGGAGGAGCAACCCGCCATTGCCGGCCTTTACGTGCGGGTGCTCGCTCTGGTGACCACGGCGGGCGCCCTGTTTACCCTGAGCTGGACCAGCCACGGGGCGGCGCTACAGCACGTGAGGGCACAGGCCGTGCTCTCCGACTACCTTCATCTGCTGGCCGCAGGCTTCTGGGTAGGGGGCCTTTTCCATCTAGCCTTAGGGTTGCCCCTGGTCCTGCGTACCCTGTCCCCGGCGGAACGCGGCGCCGTGCTCTCCGCCATAGTGCCCCGGTTCTCCGCTCTGGCCGTGCTCAGCGTGGGCACCCTGGTGATTACGGGCCTCTACTCCAGTTGGGCACAGGTCACGGTGCTGCGCGCGCTGGACACGCCGTATGGCCTCACCTTGCTTGTTAAGGTGGGCCTTCTGGTGCCATTGCTGGGCCTGGCCGCCCTCAACTTGCTCTGGGTAAGGCCGCGACTGGCCCGAGAAAAGGGTGCGGGACGGTGGCTGCTGCGGTTTGTGATCGGCGAGGCTGCCCTGGCCACGCTGCTGCTACTGTCAGTGGGCCTGCTGGCTAGCCTCGAGCCAGCCCGGGAAGTGGCGTCACGGCGGGTGGCCGCCGAGCAGCCGGGCCACACCTTCCAGAGGGCTGTAGAGGGGACCACAATCGCCCTGGAGATCAGGCCGGGACTGGTGGGGGCGAACCGCTTTCTGATCGCCTTGAACGACCGGCTCGGTAACCCCATTGTCAACGCCACCGAGGTGTCGCTAAGGTTGACCTACCTGGATGCTGAGGTGGAACCGGCAGTGCTCTCCGCCACCAACCTGGGCGGCGGCCGGTATGCAGTGGAAGCGGCACAGTTGGACATCGCCGGGGCATGGGAGGCGTTCCTAACGGTGCGCAGGCCAGACGCGTTTGATGCGCGGACCGCCGTTCGGTTCGAGGCCACGGCCGCTGGCCTACCAACGACGAGAGCGATCACCCCATCCCCAGACACGGGCAAGATTCTATGGGTGGCGCAGCTCGCCCTGCTTGGGATAGTGTTCCTGGGGACCGGGGTTGTCCTGGGTGGAAGGGCAAGCCGAGGTGGCACCGCAGTCATGGCCATAGGCGCCGTAGCAGTCGTCGTTGCCATGGCGCTCGTCGCCAGCCGTGGACTTGGCGTGCAGCGTCTGCCTGCCAACCCGGTCCCCGCCACTGAGACGTCTTTGACCCAGGGCAAGGCCCTCTACGGGCAATACTGCCTCTCCTGCCATGGCGCCACGGGCAGGGGAGACGGGCCACAGGCAGCCAGGCTTGACCCCAACTCCCTCGACCTCACCGCGCATGTGCCTTTGCATAGCGATGGAGAGCTACACCGCTTCATTACCAAGGGGATTCCGGGAACAGCCATGTACCCCTGGAAGGGCGCGCCCGGCACCGACGAGGTGTGGCACGTCGTGAACTACCTCAGGACGCTGCCCGCCTCAGCGAATCGCTAGGGGCGAGGCGGCGCCCCGCGTGCATTCGTCCAACCGCCGCGTGGCCTACATAGGTGGCCTTTGCCAGCCCCACCCGCTTACCCGCTCGTAGGCGGCGGCCAGGCGGAGCACCGTCGCCTCCTGGAAGGGCTTGCCCGCGATTTGGATGCTTTGCGGCATGCCCTCGGGGCTGAGGCCACAGGGCACAGCCACGGAGGGCAGGTCCGCCAGGCTGAAGGGGAGGGTGAAGTGGCTGATGGCAAACCGGTTGGACACCGTCCGTCCCCCAATGGTAGTAGAGGTCTGACCCTTCAGGGCGGCGGCGGCGGGCAGGATGGGGGTCACCATCACGTCTATCTCGTCGAAAACGGCCCGCATCTTCACCTGGACCAGCCGTCGCACCCGTTGGGCCTGGATGTAGTCCACCGCCGAGAGAGTCATTCCCTGGAGGAACCCCAGGCGCACATCGTCGCCGAAGTCGGCAAGCCGCGCCCTCACGTCGTTCTCAAAGTAGGCCGCCGCCTCGGGACGGCTGATGGCCTCATAGCAGGGGTGGATATGCTCCAGCTCCTGCGGGACGGTCACCTCCCGCAGGGATACGCCCAGGCCAGCCAGGGCGTCCACCGCCTGGCGGTAGAGCTTTTCCGTGGCGGGCTCTATGAAATCGAAGAAGTGGTTGCGGGGCACCCCCACGCGCAGGCCCCGCACGCTGCCTCGCAGCGACAGCTTGGGCGGGACATCGTAGGTGGCTGGGTCCAGGGGGTCATAGCCCCCCATTGCGGTCAGGAACAGGGCAGCGTCCGCCGCCGAACGCACGATGGGGCCTACGGTGTCGAAGGACCAGCTCAGGGGTATGACCCCGTAGCGACTGACTCGCCCAAAGGTAGGCCGGATGCCCACCAGTCCGCAGATGGCCGCGGGCAGCCGCACGCTGCCCCGGGCGTCGGTACCCAGTGAGCCGAAACAGAGGCCAGCCGCCGTGGCCGCCGCCGAGCCCCCGCTGGAGCCGCCCGGTATGCGCCTCACGTCCCAGGGATTGCTGGTAGCTCCGTAGTGGGGGTTGTTGGTAGTCCCACCCATGGCCAGCTCGTGCATGTTGAGCTTGCCCATGAGGATGGCCCCAGCCTCGCGCAGCCGGGCGACCACGGTAGCGTCCCGCTGGGGCATGTAGTTGGCCAGCACCTTGGAGCCATCGGTGGTGCGCAGTCCTTTGGTCTCGAAGTCGTCTTTGACGGCGATGGGCACGCCGTGCAATGGCCCCACGGGCTGGCCCGAGGCGATGGCCGCATCGGCCTGGCGGGCCTGGCGCAGGACCTCTTCCGGGGATACCCGCGTCACGTAAGCATTGAGCTTGGGGTTGACCTGGTCAATGCGCTCTTGGGTCGCCGCCACCACCTCGGCGACGGAAACCCTCTTCTGACGGATGGCCCCTGCCAGGGCTGTGGCGTCGCGGAAGGCTAGCAGGTCCATTATCGTGCCTTTCTGGGCAAAACGCCCCGCACCAGGAACGCCGGCTCGGCGTCCCACAGGTCCAGACGGCGCCAACGCTCCAGAGCAGGCGCGAGGGCTGCCAGCTCAGCCATCAGGGCTGCCAGGTCCCCCTCCGTGGGCTTGATGCCCAGGTCCCTCTCCAACCACCTCCGCAGGCTTTCTTTGTCCAACTGCACCCTCCACGGCTAAGACTACAGGCATAACCGTAAGACGGGTGCCGCACGTTGTCAAGCACGGGGCCAGCCCAAAGTCCACCACCTGTTATGTTCGGTGGAACAGGCGGTTTTTTCACCCGGGTCGTGCAGCGATGCGTAGGGGCGCCCCGATGCACCGGGGCGCCCCTACGGTTTGACTTTGCTGGATGGTGAATCAGGGCAGCTCCTGGAATCGCGGTTACCACCGTAGGGCAGTTGGGAAACCTGCCCTACACATCGAACGCTATTCCTGGGTGGGCGGTGGCGGCGGCGATGTTTCCGGGCAAGGGGTCCTGGCGCGCTAACTTTTCGCGCCCAGGGGCGTTGTTAATAGTGAGGGCAACGCCCGCTGGAGGGCCAGGCAAACCAGGACATCCGAGCACGTGGCCAGGCCGTCCCAGCAGGCCAAGTCCAGAATATTGATGGAGGTGGAGACATGAAGAAGACCACGGTAGCTGTCGTGGCCGGAGTAGCAGCGGTGGCGGCCGCCACGGCCGGCGGGTACGCCTATTGGCGGTACTACCGGCATCGCAGGATGGCCAAGAAGTAAATCACCGCTTGGCCACCAGGGCCACGAGGTCGCCTTTGGCAGTTGGGCCCCCGCCGAAGGCGACCTCGTCTTGTTGGCGGGCGGAGAGTGTGCGCCCGGTGGCAGCCATTCTGGGCGCTATCGCTAAGCCTTAGCAATGGGTAACATTGACTTACTACTAATCATTTGCTAATATAAGCAGATGACTCAAGTGAATGCTTGAGAGAAAAGTGAAAAGGGAGTGGAGAATAACATGAGCAAGACCAAGTGGGGCATCGTCTTTGGGTCGCTGACCACCGTCGCTGCGGCCGGTGGATTTGGCTACTGGTGGTACTACCGCCGGCATCACCATACGGGCAAGAAGTAGAGCTACTGCCTGGCCACTAGGTCGCCTTCGGCGTGGACCACACGTGCCGAAGGCGACTTCGTTTACCGGGGGCGAACAACGTAGGGGCGAACCGGCGGCTCGCCCCTACCGGGCGCGGCAACCCCGGCTCTCGCCTACAGACAGACCAGCCAGCGCCAGCGACTAGCTTCGGCTTGAAGCGGCGTCGTCTGGGGTCTATAATTCACGCCAAAGGCTTCGTGGTGTCCCGACGGAGTGCACTTGAGGGGCTCAGGTCAGTAGCTTTCTGGAGGTCTTCATGCAGGTCAAGACGATCACGGTGGTAGGCGCTGGGCAACTGGGTAGCGGCATTGCCCAGGTGGGCCTGACCTCGGGACTCAACGTCATCCTGAGAGACATCAGCGATGACCTGGTCAACCGAGGCGTAGCCACCATCAAGGGCAATCTGGAGCGACAGGTGGAGCGGGGCCGGATGACCGCCCAGGAGAAAGACAAGCTCCTGTCCCGGCTTACCCCCACCACGGACATGCGCCAGGCCCAGAAGGCCCAGGTAGTCATCGAGGCGGTGTTCGAGCGGTTCGAGATCAAGCGGCAGGTCTTGGTGGAAGCCGACAGCGTGTGCCCGCCGGAGACCATACTGGCCTCCAACACGTCCTCCATACCCATCACCAAGCTCGCGGCAGCCACCAAGCGCCCGGAGAAGGTCATCGGCATGCACTTCATGCACCCGGTGCCGATCATCGGCCTGCTGGAAATCGTGCGCGGCTACCTAACCTCAGACGACACCTATGACACTATCGTGCAACTGGGCAAGGCCATGGGCCGCAAGCCCATCCGCCTGGCCAACGACTACGCCGGGTTCGCCAACACGCAGAAGAAGATCCGGAGTGAGCTTGACGATCACTCCAAGATAAATGAGCTCCTGTGGCAGATCATAGAGGGCAAGCGGACGCCCCAGCAGATCGAGGCTAGCGAGAAAATGGGCCTTGGTGAGGGCATGTCGCCCCTGGCCTACGTGGACTTTATCGGCCTGGACACCTGGCTGAACATCGGCAACGTGCTTTTCGAGGAGTACGGCTTGCCCAAGCTCTACCCCTGCCCGCTGCTTCGGCGACTGGTGGAGGCGGGACAACTGGGCATCAAGACGGGCGTTGGCTTCTATGACTACTCCAAGTCTGGGCGCAAGGCCCAGGACCTATCCCAACGCCTCCTGGACTTCATCAAGCCCTTGCCGGCAGAGGTCCCCGTCTAGGCTGAACGGAGGGTATGGCTACCAAACGGGACTACTATGAGATTCTGGGAGTGGACCGCAGCGCCTCGGAAGAGGACGTCAAGCGGGCCTTCCGTAAGCTTGCCTTTCAGTTCCACCCCGACAAGAACAAGGACAATGACGCCGAGGAGAGGTTCAAGGAGCTAAACGAAGCGTACCAGGTCCTGAGCGACGCGGACAAGCGGGCTGCCTATGACCGCTTCGGCCACCGGGTGGTGAATGGCTGGCAAGGTCAGTCCCAGGGCTACGAGGGGTTCGACGTCTTCGGCGGCCTGGGCGACATCTTCGAGTCCTTCTTTGGCGGGGCCACGGCCACCCGCCCGAGGAGGGCACCCCAACGGGGGGGCGACCTCGTCGTTGACCTGGCGCTCTCCTTTGAGGAAGCCGCCCTGGGCTGCGAGAAGGAGATCGAGGTCACCCGGCTGGAGAACTGCGGGCGCTGCCACGGCGTGGGCAGCGAGCCGGGGACCAGCCCCGTCACCTGCACTACTTGCCAGGGGACCGGGCAGATACGGCAAGTATCCCGCAGTGTTTTTGGCCAGTTCATGAATGTGACCACCTGCTCCCGCTGCCATGGCGAGGGCAAGGTGATATCTGACCCCTGCCGTCAGTGCCAGGGTTCGGGCAAGGAGCGCCGCCAGCGCCGGGCGATGGTGAGGGTGCCCGCCGGCGTTGACGAAGGGTCCCAAATACGGCTGAGCGAAGAGGGGGATGTGGGGCACTGGGGTGGGCCGCCCGGCAACCTGTACGTGAGGATCAGGGTAGAGGAGCATGCCTACTTCCAGAGGGATGGCTATGACCTCTACTACATGCTCCCGCTGAGCTTCCCCCAGGCAGTGTTGGGAGACACGGTGGAGGTGCCCACGCTGGAGGGCTCCGTGTCGGTGAAGGTGCCGCGGGGGACGCCGTCCGGGAAGACCTTCGTGTTCAAGGGAAAAGGCATCCCCCGGGTGCAGCAGGCGGGCCGTGGGGACCTGGTGGTCCAGGTCCAGGTGGTTGTCCCAACTTCGCTGAACGAGTACCAGAGCCGCCTGGTGGAGGAGCTGTCCAAGGCCCTGGGCAAACCCAAGCAGCCCGACAAAGGGCTGATGAATAAGATCAAGGGCGCCCTGGGCAAGTCCTAGGGTGTTTATCCCCGCCTGCGGGCCGCAGGCGTTTGCGAGCTCCGCAGGTCGGAGGTGCCGACCCAATGAAGCGTGTTGAACCGGGATGGCACGTTTCGTTGAAAGGGAGTTTCTATTGTCGTTGCGAGACCCGACGATTCGGGACGAAGCAATCCGTACCCCTGGTTATGCGCCGAGAAACGGATTGCTTCGCTGCGCTCGCAACGACAGAATGAATCTCGTTGCGAGCTTAACAGGTCAGGGGCGCTGACCCAATGAAGCACGCTGAGGCTGTGAAAGAGGGGATAGAGGTTTGAGCTGGTGGGAGGTGAGCCTGATCGCCGCCCCGGAGCTGGCCGAGGCGGTGGCCGAGGTCTTTCATCGCTTCGCCCCGGGAGGCGTGGCTATGGAGCCGGCGGGGGCCGATAGAGTGCGTCTGGTCTCCTGGGTCCCCGTTACTGACGACCTGCCCCGGACACGACGCCGGCTCAATGAAGCGCTGGGGCACCTTTCACTGATCATGCCTGTGCCGCCCCTCGAAGAGCGGGAGGTCCCCGACCAGGACTGGCTCCAGGCCTTTCGCGAAGGTTTCCGACCCTTCCACATAGGCCAGCGGTTCGTGATCACCCCGTCCTGGGCCAGCTACACGTCGGCGCCTGGTGAGACAGTGCTGGTCATAGACCCCGGTCTGGCCTTTGGCACGGGCCTCCATCCCACCACACAGACCTGCCTGCTGGCCCTGGAGCGGCTGGCCCAACCCGGCATGGCCGTGCTGGACCTGGGCGCCGGCTCCGGCATCCTGGCTATTGCCGCCGCCAAGCTGGGCGTGGCCTCGGTGCTGGCCCTGGATACCGACCCTGACGCCGTGAGGTCGGCGAGGGAGAACCTGGCCGCCAACGGCGTCCCTTCAGGTGTGGTCACGGTGGTCCAGGGCACCCTGGAGGGCACCTCGCAGCCCCGCTACGACCTGGTGGCAGCCAACCTGACCGCGGGCGTGCTGACTCGTCTGGCCCCGCAGATAGCAGCCGTCCTGAGGCCCGGCGCCGCGCTGGTGGCTGGTGGCATCCTCGAGGAGCAGGCCGCGTCCGTAGCGGACCGCTTCCAGCAGGAGGGCCTCCACCTCCAGGACACCCTCGCCCGCGAGGACTGGCGCACCCTGGTCTTTCGTGCTCCAGACTCTCGAAGTCCGTAGGGGCATGGCGCGCCATGCCCCTACGTTTGCGACACCACCCGGGCTAGTATCGGACTACCTCATCATTCGGGCTATCGCCAGAGCCAGAGTCGCCAGACCAACGACGATTGCCGTCCAAACTGTGATTCGGGTACGCTTGCTGGCCTTGGCCAACCCGCGTTGCGATGCCATCCTCCGCCTGCGCCTACTGCTCATGGGTTAGGACCCACAGATGGGAAACGGAGGCTTCGCTCCTTGCCATAGGCCCTCGTCAGCTTTCCGTATCTGAGCATAACCCGTCAGGAGCCCTGCCCAGAGGGATTACCTTGCGTATTCCCTGAATCCATCCAGCAACTGCCGGAACGTTTTGGGGTTGTATTGCTCAAAGCTTTCTTGGTCCACATAAACGAAATCATATGCCACATCAGACTGGACTCGATTGACATCCTCGCACCATTGCCTGAGCCGTTGCATCTTCAGCGGCACGTCCAGGTCTTCCTGCCCTTTCGTCTCGGCAATGACAATGCGCTTGTTGGATAGTTTGACCAGGAAATCCGGGTAGTAGTTGGAGATGTCGCCGTCCGCATTCACATAGTCCAGCTTGAAATGCACCGCCAGATAATTCTTGGCGTAGGATACGACATCGTCGCAGTCTTCCAGGAAGCGGGCGAATAGCAACTCAAAGGGGCTGTCACCAATGATCCGGTTAAAGACGCTCTTCTTCGGCACCAGGTACCCCTGCTCCTTCGCTACAAAGGGACGGGTTTGGCGTAGCTTGATGCTATCTCGAATCTGGGTATCACCCTTGTCCTGGATGGTCAGCGCGTTGATGGCCTTTTTGAACGTTTCCAGTAATGTCTTGGTGGCAGCCAGCTCCGAAAGGTTACGTAGCGTGTTGGGACTTTCCAGTACCACCCGGCGGTTAAACAACTGGTCCTGGACAAATGCCTTGATCTTGCCGTAAAGCACATCGTAGCCGCCCACCAAGCGCAGGTCTTTCATGATGGTCTGGGCGAAATAAGCGATCACGCTACGGTAATCCGCGATGCCCGCCGTATCGAGGATGGTCGTATGCGTAACCTCGCCGGTTGTGATGTCCTTGAAGACGATCTCCCGCTGTTCCTCCTCGCTGAACTCCCGGTAGGCCACTGCGGTGTGATGCAACGCGTCCACATTCAGATCGCCCAGGTTCTTGTACTCTCGGTAGATGCGCGGCGTCAGCACTGGTATTTCAATATCGAGGGTGTCAATGTCCTTTTTATCGTTTTGACTGTCAATTTCAATGACCAGCGGCGTCTTGGGCCCGGTGCCTTCGCCCATCGGTTTACGCTCCAGCACCACGCCTTCGGCCTGAATGGACTCTACGAACTCCATGAAAGCGTTCGTGCCGACCACGCTGACGTATTCTTCGACGTCGGACGGGTACATCTTGCGCAAGCCGCGCCCCAGGGTTTGCTCGGGCAAGATGTTGCTCTTGGCGGAATAGGCGCGTAGACCCACAATGGTAGTGACATTGCGCACGTCCCAGCCCTCTTTGAGCACCATCACGGAGATGACGGCTTTGAAGGGGCTGTCCATACCATCAATCTCGTTCGCCTGTTTGCGCAGTCGGTCCAGCTCTTCCTTGCTCTTCCCAGAAACGGATTCAGATATTTCACCGTTTTCCTTGGTATGAATCACCAGCACGCTGTCTTTCAGGTCCGGGTAGTTGCCTTCCAGATACCCGGCCACGTCGTCGCAGTTCTTGGTGTCGTCGGTCATCACGAAGAGGATGGCCTTCTTGCCCAGTTTTTCATGCTCGGCGTAGGCTTTGCGCCATTCGACGACGCCCAGGTGAATGTAGTCCCCGTATTTTTCGGTGAACTTGGCGCTCTGGCGTTCTACCAGCTTAGCCCGGCTGGGGGCGTCGGGCAGCACCGGGTGCTTGACCACGTTTTGCTTGATGGCCTCCACCAGAGGGTAGTCCGCGACGGTCTGCACGAAAATGGCGCCCTTGTCGTGCTTTGGGGTGGCGGTCATGTCTACCTGGAGAGAGAGGGCGGCTCCTTTCTGCTTCAGGCGGTTGTGGATATCCTCAATAGACTTGAACCAGGCCATGCGCGGGTCATGAATATGGTGCGCCTCGTCATTGAGCACCACGAGCTCGTCTATGTCCCGCACGATCACACCTAAATCCACTTTGGAGTCGGTGGTCGCGCCGGTGGGTCGCTTGCCCAGAAAGTAATCGCGCATGTCTTCGTCATGTGGAGATGGTGCAATGTCGTCGCCGGCATAGACTCGGTGGATGTTGGTCAGGAAGATGTTGCCGGTGGCCCGGGTGACGCGTACATCATCCTGTTTGTGCAAGGTCAGTTGAAAGTCGTCGCGCCAGTTGTGTCCATCCACGCCATTGGCGGGCAGGACCGGGTCGTCCTTCAAGAAGATGCGCAGCCCCTGGAAGTCCTTGTAGATGCGGTCCAGCACGATGATGTTGGGGGCAATCACCAGGAAATTACGCGCCAGCTCCGACTCCGGCTCGTATAGCTTGTGGTAAAAGCTCCAGGCCAGCACCAGGCTCAGCACCTTGGTCTTGCCCGTGCCCGTCGCCATTTTGACCACAAATCGCCGCCAGGTCTCGTCGAACATGCCCGTGGAGACAGCGCCTGAGCTATCGAAGCGCATCATGTCGTACTTATCTTTGACGCCGACCACGTCGTACAGATAGATGACGGTTTCCAGCGCCTCGCGTTGGGCAAAATAGTACTGGAACTCGGCCATCGAGCCATCGGCCTGGGGGAGCAGGTGCGAGACGTTGAACCACCAGTTGAGCAGACTGCGGCTGGTGTCGGTTGCGCCGACGTACCCGCTATCCCGCCACTCCTTCACCTTGCGGCGCAGTTGCGGCACTAGCGGCGGCATCAGCTTGTCCATGCTGGTCTCGCGCAGGGCTTCATCCGCTGGAAACCAGCGGATGGCAGGGTCGAGGATGGCGTAGGGCGATTCCGGGAAATCCTTATGCAGTGCCATTGACGTACTCCCGGACTTTTTCCGCAAACGCAAGCAGTTCGTCCAATTCGGAGGTAATGACGGCTTCGACGATGCGGATGTCTACCTTGGTGTACTGATGGACGACTACATTGCGAAAAGCGACCATCTTCTCCATGCGCTCCGCCAGCCGGGCATCAATAATCCCTTCGGCTCGAAGCAGCTTGAAACTATCCGCGCTGGATACCGGTATCCCCAGTTTGTAGGCTCGTATGACGTAGTTGGCCAGGTCTATTGTCGTCTCGCACGCCCTCAGCACGTTAAGGATCGCGGCATCCTGGCGCGTGTAATTGGTCGCAAAGGTGTCCCTGTCCGCCTGATATTCTTCCCTTGCCCGCCGGACGCAACGCTGAATGCTCTGAATCTTGTTGATGACGGCATCCTTCATACGGCGTAGGCCCTCCCGGTCTGTTGGAACGATTCAAGAATCGCCCGGCGCTCTTCATTCAGTTTCTGATAGTAGGAAAGCGTCAGCATCTCGAATTCGGCAACCGCGTCGTCGTCCGCGCAATAGAGTAGTCGCCCGGACTCGACGATCTCCTTTTGGAACACGGTCGAGACCTCACGAGCGTTCAGCAGGTCCACAGGCTTTCCCAGCGCGTCCGCCAATGCGTAATGGCAGGGGGTCAGCATCAACTGCGGCTGCCGACGGGCTTCCTCAGGCGGCAGCAGCACGGCGATATCCACGTCGCTGTCGGGCCACTCGTCCGCCGTGCCGTAGGTGCCAAAGAGGTAGACCGCCTGCGCGGCGGGGTAGTGCTCCAAGATGATGCGCACAATCACGTCGTATTGGCTCACACCTGCACCTCGACAATGGTCATGGTGTCGGTGCCGAAGATGTCCACTACCTTTACGGCGATCTTGCGGCGCCCCGGCGGGCACTCATGGAAGACGCTGATGATCTCCAACGAGCGGTCCTTCCTGGTGCGGAAGGATTGCCACTCGTTCTCGAAGACGTAATCCCCTGTCCAGACTTCCTCGTATTCCTCCAGCCTCAACTGCGGTGGCTCAAGCCCTGACAGCGAGACCTGACCTTCGGGCTGCTTTTTTACCCGGATGATCTCCCGCTTGCTCTCGAAGTTGAAGTCCACCGCCCAGTAATCAACCCAGTCCGTCCACTTGTTTGTGAGCACCTCGCGGCTGATAAAACCGCGCCCGTCCTTGCTGACTTTGATGATCTGCCCTTGCTCGACGACGATCTTGCTGCCCTTGTCTTTCAGTGTGGCTTCGGCAGCGGCGATGGAGTCCTGGGAGTAGAAGACCGAAAAATCGGTCAGCTCCACCGCCACCCCCCTCGCTCCCCCCTTGGTAAGGGGGGATGAAAGGGGGGTGAAGTGGGGTTTGACCTCGATAAAGGAAACATCGTGGAAGACGACCTGGTTCTTGTCCACCGCCCGCTTATCGAACACCTCGGCGGGGATGTACTTGGGCGCGATGTCTATGCCCTTGGCACGGGCTTCGTCCAGGATGTTGGGAAACAGGCCCATCTCAAACTCGAAGCCCAGGATGTCCACGCGGGTGATGTGCTTCTGGAGGCACTCCAGGATCACCTCTTCCACAAAGAGGCGCGTAACGGGCAGGTTGACCGGCCCGACTGCCACCAGCCGCCCGGACTTCTTGCCGTGGAAGGTGGCAAAGCCGTCTGTCTTCTCGGCGCGGTAGGCGCGCAGGATGAGATCAACGAAGGCGGCCTCCTTCTCCTCCAACTGCTTCTGCTGCTCCGCCTGGCGCAGGTTGGGGTTGACGCCGATGTAGTGCTGGCGCTCGTATTTGCCGAGGTTGAGGATTTCAAAGGCGCGGTAGTCCTTGCCCTGGGCCTTCAGTTCCCGCTGGACGCCGATCATGCGCTTGCGGGTGATGTGGATGGCGAACTTGCCCAGGTCGCTGACAATCCACTTGCGGCCAAGCCTCTCGGCTACGGCGGCGGTAGTGCCGCTGCCGCAGAAGAAATCGGCGACAAGGTCTCTGGGGCTAGACAGCCAGTCAATGACGACTGAAAGCAGTTCCTCGTTCTTCTCAGTTGCGTAGTTCGTGGCAGTACCTCTAGTGCGGATGGAAGCCCACAGTGTGCTAGCGAGCTTGTAGTCTCTCGGGGGCACATAATATTGGACAGCATTGTTAGGTCCGAGCCGAATGAAATCCAGATCATTCGCTTGTTCAAGATTGTCGACATAGTAGTCGTCAAGGGAATTGCCGCTTGCAACGAGCAGGTATTCCTCGAAGTTGCGTTTTGCTTGTTCTGCTCTCCCCCGGCTCCAGCGCCATTGGCCGCTACTGGGTTGGATGCCGAACAGTTCGTATCTCATTGTGGGACGATCTGTCCCTCTCCAAAACGTATCCCATTTCCCTGGCGAACTTTCGGCCCCCGGCAAAGATAGCTTCTTCACGCGGCTATCTTCGCTTTTTGAGAAGAAGATGAGAACATCATGTCCAACAGATAGCCCCCTGATATCTCTAAATTGGGATTGCACGTTTTTTATGCCACGCGGAATGATGATTGTGTTACGATAATTGTCTTCGCCAAACACCTCAGCTGTAGCCAATCTGACAAGGGAAGCAACCTTGTCCCCCATATGGATGACAATAAAACCATCCTCGGCTAGCAAGTCGCGCATCAGCACCAGCCGCTCGTAGATCATGGCGATGAAGGAATCCGCTCCCCTGCCCCAGGTGTCGCGGTAGGCGATCTCTTCCAGGATGCTGGGCTTCTTGGTGAAGGTCTCATCACCGATCTCGATGTCCATGGTGAAATCCGCGCCCACGTCAAAGGGCGGGTCAATGTAGACCAGCTTCAGGCCGCCCTGCTTTTCAATCTCCTCGCGCAGGGGGCCGTTCTTGAGGCTGGAGAGAATGAGCTTGTTGTCGCCCCAGATGAGCTTGTTGGTCCAGCCCTTGAGCTGGCGGCCGCGGCTGTCGGTGGTGAACAGACTTAGTTGCTCTCCCCCTGACAAGGGGGAGTTGGAGGGGGTTTCGGCGCGGGGTTCGTCCACCTGCTCGATCACCTGAAAAGGCAGGACGACGCTGCTGACTTCGCTGGTCTTGCCGTTCCAGACCAGCTCCACCTCCCGCTTGTCCGCAAACAGGAGGAAGCGGTACTTGTCGGGCAGGGGCTTGTCCGCTTCCAGGTAACGTATAATCTCCTGTTGCTCTTGTTCCGTCAGTCGTGGCATACTGCACCGTTTCCTTGATGACGCGGTATGAAGCTTGTCGGAGCCTCACTGTTCAGTTGGTCTTGGTGCACCCAGGTGACGCTTGCCTTGCTGGCGGCCCAAGCACCCCAGCCCCAGCGTTGGATATTGTAGGACCAAGCCCTCTTGACACGGCCAATTCTACGTCTGCCGGGGCGCCTGTGCAAACAGGCGCCTTTTCCGGCAGTGTATCAGTTTGAGTTTGACGGCGATTGTCGCCCTTCTGGTCAGTTGAAACTGATGCACTACCGAATCGTCCCTGTCCCGTTCACTCGCGTCCGTTCAACGCCTGCTCCCGATTGGCCGTACGCTTGTGCCACCCGCCCCTTGCCCATCATCGCACATATGTTCTATCATCTTGTACACACCATCACAAGGAGGTCCCCCATGCCACGAGGCGGCCCCATCAGCAACACCAACGCCCTTCGCTACGGGCGATCTTCTCCCGGCGGGGCCTTCCCCCTCTCCGCTTTGGAGAGGGGGCCAGGCGCCGTCCTGAGCCGAAGCCCTGAGCGCAGCGAAGGGTCAGCGAAGGAGGGAGAGGTCCGCCTTTCGCCGCTATCGCCTCGCCCTCGTCTGCGAACAATCAAAGGTTCAGGCCATTCTTGAAGCTAAATGCCGCGGAATTCTGGAAAACAATCAAACAGCCAGGCGTAGGGGCGAGCCGGTGGCTCGCCCTACCCACTACAGGGGTCCGAAGCCCGCAGGGAGAACAAGGGACCCTCACCCCAACCCCTCTCCCAAGGGGAGAGGGGAAAGCCCGAAGCCTGTAGCCCGTAGCCAGCCCCTACCGGGGGGCTACCGTGATCTCCTCGCGGGGGAAGTGGTCAATAAGCTCGGCGCCGTCCCTGGTGACCACCACCACGTCCTCGGTGCGGACGCCGCCCACGCGGGTCTCGCCCTCGCGGCTCTCAATCGCGATGACCATGCCCTCCTGGAACACCTGCGGGTGCTTCAGCGACCACTGCCGGTTGATGATGGGCATCTCGTAGCCCGGGCCGAGGCCGATGCCGTGGCCGATCTCACTGCACAGCAGCTCGGCCTCCTCCTTGTAGCCCCAGGTGGAGGCGGGGGGGAAGTGCTTGGCGGCATCGGCGGTGGTAGCGCCGGGCTTGATCTCGCCGATGACGGCATCGAGGCGGTCCATCAGCCGCTGGTACCAGTCCACTTCCTTGGCGTTGGGCTTGCGCCCGATGATGAACGTGCGGTAGGAGCAGCTCCGGTAGCCCATGTAGGTGTTGCCGCACAGCGAGCCGTACACCAGGTCACCGACCTGGAGGATGCGGCTGGAGGCGTGGAACCCCCGGTCGAAGCTGGTGGGGCCGGTGCGCCAGCCGCCGGGGACTGCGGTCTCGGCGCCGTACTCGTAGCCGGCGGCGCTGGCCACGGCGCAGAGGTCGCTATCGGTGATGCCCGGACGGAGGGCCTCCCAGCAGCGGAACCACACCCCGTCGGTGATGGCGGCCACCATCTTGTGGCAGGCGATCTCGTCCTCGTTCTTGATAACCCGGGCCTCCATCATCACGGCGCGGGTATCCACGAACCTCTTGATGCCGGCTGCCGACAGGGCCTCGCGGGCGGTGGCGTCGAAGCCACCCAGCCCCAGGGGCTCGCCCAGCAGCCCCCTGGCCTTGAGCTCGTCGTAGATCTCGGCGGCGAACACCTTGGCCTCTTCCTGGGAGGCCTCGGGACCGGGGGCGCCGCTGAGCCAGGCCCGGGCGATACGCCAGTTCTTGATCCACGGGGCCTGGTCGGGCATCTGGTGGTACCAGCCGTCATGCTCGAAGACAACGGGGTCCCCCTCGGCGAAGAAGAGGACATAGCGCACCTGGGGGTTGTCATAGCCCTTGGTGGCGGTCAGGTAGCGGATGTTGGTTGGCCCGGCCTCAAGCATGACCGCCATGCCATGCTGGCGCATGGTCTGGCGGGCGCGCTGGGTGCGATAGTCCCGCATGCGAGCGAAGTTGATGCGCTCCTGCCAGTCCGCTGACTGCCCGCCGAAGGTGAGCTTGGGAGCCATCCGTACCATGGGCACCTCCTTGACTACTGACCGGGAGACCAACGCCATCTGGCGGGGGAAGCGGCCCCGATGCATCGGGGCACTCCCTGCCGTGGGATGGCGACAGCATAGCACATCCCTTGTTGGGTGGGCTACGGGCGTCAGGCTACAGGCTATGGGCTACAGACTACGGGCTACAGACTACGGGCTACAGACTACGGGCTATGGGCTACGGGCAATGGCATCCAGTACCTGAAGTCCGAAGCCTGTAGCCTGAAGGCCGCGAGGGTGAGGGCACCAGGTCATTGCGCTGGCCGCGGCGACAAGCTATGGTGTTACTGACGTGTACCGCCTGTTTGTGCCTCCCGAGACGCTCGCCTCGCAGCCGGTGGTGCTGGGCCGGGAGCTGGCCCACCGCCTGGGCCGCGTGCTGGGCCTGCGACTGGGAGACCGAGTGGTCCTGCTGGACAATACCGGCTGGGAGTATGAGGGCGAGATAGCCCGCCTGGCGCGCGACCTGGTGGAGGTGCGGCTGGTGGGCAAGTCCTTGGCCCGGGGCGAGCCAGCCACCTGTATCCACCTCTATCAGGCCCTGCTCAAGGCAACGAAGATCGAGTGGGTCCTCCAGAAGGGGACTGAGCTTGGCGTGTCCAGCTTCACCCCCCTGGTGTGCCGGCGCTCTGTGCCGGGGACGCCTGCGGTGGATACCATGGCCCGTTGGGGGAAGATCATCCAGCAGGCGGCGGAGCAGTCGGGAAGGGGCCTGCTGCCTGCCTTGAACCCGCCTCTGGCCCTGGCCGAGGCCGTCGCCGTGGCGCCGGGCCTGCGGCTTCTGCCCTGGGAAGGGGAACGGGCGCGGGGCCTGCGCGCCGTTCTTGAGGCGGCAATGGTAGCCTCGCGAGGCGGGCACCCCAACACCCAGCCCGTAGCCCGCAGCCTGAAACCTGAAGCCCGGAGCCCGCAGCCTGAAGCCCGGAGCCCGTGGCCTGAAATCAGCCTGTTCATCGGACCCGAGGGGGGGTGGGAGGAGGAGGAGGTGGCGCTGGCGTCGTCGCGCGGCGCGGTGGCCGTCTCCCTGGGCGCCCGTATCCTGAGGGCGGAGACAGCGGGACTGGCGGCTGCCGCCGCCATACTGTACCAGGCCGGGGAGCTGGGGGGCTGGTAGGGGTGTAATGATGGTCATCAAGCGTTTATTGTGCCAACTGTGCCTCGCACCGCTGTCATTACCTCGAAAATACCGGTTGGGGCCCTGCGTTTTGCACTGGGGGTGGGGTGGGCTCCACTGTCACCGTGTAGCCAAGGCTCTGTAGGCGGCGCACGGCGCGGGTTACTACGGACTGGCGGTTGCGCTGGTCGAAGTACTTCTCGCCAAGGTCATGGTAGGTGGTCTTGTTGCGGAGCATGGAGTAAATGATGCACAGTATGGCATGGGCTACGGCGATGATGGCCCGCTTGGCGCCTCTACGGGCGGCAAGCCGATGGTATAGGGCCGACAGATATGTGCCCCTGGTACGCGCAGCAGCCCAGGCCACCTGGACCAGGATAGACCGCAGCCAGGGATTGCCATGGCCTGTTCTTCCACTCCGGCGCTTGCCGGCGCTTTCGTTATTGCCAGGACACAACCTGGACCAGGAGGCTATGTGGGCAACCGTGGGAAAGCGGCTCATGTCTAAGCCGATCTCTGCCAGTACGTACTCAACCGCCCTGCGGCCCACACCAGGTATGTCGTCTAGCCGCTCCATGTCCGCCTCAAAAGGCAGCATGCGTTCCGCCACCTCCCGGTCCAGTCGCGAGATTTCTGCGTCCAGGAAGCTGAGGTGACGAAGCTGGCTATCAAGGAGCATCCGCAGGTGGGGGCCCACCAGTCCGTTCAGCGCCTCCTGAAGGTCAGGCGTCTTGTTGCGCAGCCTACCCTTGGCCATAGCTGCCAGGGCCTGAGGGTCATCTACTCCGCTCACCATGGCCTCCAATATGGCCCGCCCCGAGGCGCCCACCACGTCGGTGGCTACCGCGCTCAGTTTGATGTTGGCGCCCTCCAACACCTTCTGGATGCGATTTACCACATCACCACGCTGCTGGGTCAGGCCACGACGGTAGCGGGTCAACTCCCGGCGCTCTCGCTGAGCCCGGTCAGGGATAAAGCTACCTCGCAGCAACCCGTGTTGCAACAACTCCGTTATCCACTCGGCATCCTTCACATCCGTCTTGCGCCCGGGCACCGCCTTGATATGGGCCGCATTCACCACCAGCAGCGTGAAGCTCCCCTCCAGTACGTTGTAGACGGGCTTCCACAATACGCCAGTGCTCTCCATCGCCACGTGAGTGACGCCGCGTTCCTTCAGCCACTCCTTCAGCTTCAACAGGTCCTGGGTCATAGTGCGGAAGGTGCGCGTCGCCTTCCCCTCCGGCGTGATGACGCAGGCCACCACGCTCTTCTTGTGAATATCCAGTCCGCTGCACCGGGGGTTCCTTACCTCCATTCAAATACTCCTCGCCTGAGCTACTGGCGAGTGGGTCCCGATCTATCGGGATTCAAAGACATTACCTCACGTGCTCTCGCCACGGCGAGGCACAATTAGTGGTGCCCACAGGCCGCCGGTTCAGATTCTTACTCGGGCTCATGGCACCAATGACGAACGAACTCCTTTCACCAGCCAGCGCATGGCTATTTTCATGCTTTGTGGTGCCGGTGGCAACCGCGCATGAGAGATTCTCACGAAAATAGGGTGGAGTCCCCCTCTCCCTCGACGGGAGACCCCTCTATAGTCCCCCTTGCCAAGGGGGACTACAGGGGGTGAGGCAAGCCCTTGGCCACGTTTAGCCTCCCCCTCACTCCGTTCGCTCCGGTTAGGACCGCGTCTCGCTCTCTCCCGCCGGGGGAGAGAGGGGGGTATTCTCATCCTCGGTGGTGCCGGTGGCAACCGCGCATGAAGGATTACCTCGAAAATGGGCCAGGGGGCCGACCTAACCCCTGGCCCCTTCCCTTCGCCTTCCCCTTCGCTGCGCTCAGGGCTTCGGCTCAGGGCAGGCCCGAAGTGGTAATCCCGACGTGTCGGGACTCTCCCCGTGTCGGGGAGAGGTTAGGAGAGGGGTCCACGCGCAGGTTCCCCTTGGCAGGGTCAAACGTGGTCACGAAGCGTCAGAGGCGCTAGACTAGAGCAGTACCGGACCGTGAAAAGGAGGCTCAGAGTATGACTGACCTGAGGCTTAGCTTTGCGATGGCTCCCTATGACCGGGTGTTGCCCCTCATCAATGGTGAGGTGAAGCCTGACGGCATCACCCTTGACTACACAGGAACGCCGGGAGGGATATCCCAGGTGTTCTATGACCAGATCAAGTTCCGGCGGTACGACGTGTCAGAGATGTCCATCTCCTCTTTCTTGCGCATGCGGTCTATCAACTGGCCTTATCGCATGTTGCCCGTTTTCCACAACCGGACATTCTCCTATACGACGATCCATGTCCGTCTCAGCTCGGGGATCAGACGGGGCCATCCGGAAGACCTCAAGGGCAAGCGCTTTGGCATCGAAGACTACCAGAAGAGCGTCGGCCTCTGGACACGGGGGGTGCTGCAAATGGAGTTCGGTATCAAGCCGGAGGACATGGTCTGGTACCAGAGTCGTGGCCGGCACTTCAGCCACACAGGCGCCTCTGAGGAGGCAGGGCTTGAGGTCCCTTCGACCGTGACGCTCCACTATGCGGAGAGGGACCTCCACACCATGTACCTCAGGGGAGAGCTTGATGCCTCAGCCACCAACCTCCTAAGGCTTCGTGGCAGTGAGAACACGGGTATTGACCGCGACCGCCCTGATCTCTCAAAGGACCCGGATATTACCACCTTGTTCCCAGATCCCCGCCAGGAGGCGGTACGCTTCTTCAAGAAAACGGGGGTGTTCCCCCCTAATCACACGACCGCAATCCGTGAAAGCATCTTGGACGAGCACCCTTGGGTGGCCATAAGCCTGATGGAGGCTTTTGAGGAGTCCAAGAGGATTGCCATTCAACGGCTACGTCAGGTCCCGCCGTCGCTCATGGTATTCGGACAGCAGTATCTAAAGGAGCTTGATGAGACCCTGGGGCCTGACCCCTACGCTTACGGCATCAGGGCCAATGCCAAGGCCATTGAGTTGGCCCAGGCATTCTCAGTGCAGCAGGGTCTCACGGCCCGCAGACAGCCGTTGGACGAGATCTTCCCACAAGAAGTGCTCTATCGTGAGGAGCGGCTGCCGCCATAGCCCTGACCATTCTATTGAAGCCGCAATTGCTATGGGCAGGTCACGCTGACAGCCGCAGCCCAAACTCGCAGGAGCTGCCTAGGCCCCGGCCGGGGGAGAGCCACAAGTCCACCGGCGCCAGCCACTACCCGGGTGTGTCACTCGAGCAAGACGCGCGAGTACCCCTTTGGGGCGCGTTCCGGTGGCGGTCTCCTGTGGAGGGCTCGTAGTCGGGCGGGAGGTCCTCCGGAGGCTTTGCACTGAAGGAGGTCGCTTGGGCGCCGTCGAAGACGATGGCCCCGCTCTCTTTTAGGAGCCAGACGTACTTGTGGAAGGTGAGCCGGCAGGGGAGCTTATGGACGCCGGCACTCCGCAGGTGGTTCTTGTACGCCTGGTACATGGCGCCCACGTAGTCGCGGCCCCCGGTGGAGGGCTCTTGTAGGTGGTCCCGGATGAACTCGTCGGGGCCCTTGGCTTCGAGCCCCGACGAGTCGGGGCGTCCTCCCAAGGCCCCGGTTCCTCCGCGGGCTGTTGATGAATACAGGACCATATTACAGGGGATTCACGGTGTAGGGCTTCACACAGGCGTCCCTATTTCCAAGCTCCGCGGATCGCGTTTTATGGAGAGTCGCCCGAGCACGTACCTTAGAGAATGGATGCCCGTTTTCGGCGTCATGTTAGGGGCTTGTATCCTCCAGAAGACCAGCGCCAGGACCGTGCCCTTAACGAAGTCTCCGTCATAGTTGCCTTGGGGAATCACCAACGGGAAGCTCATGAGGTACTCAGGATCGATGGCAGGGAACAGAGGTGTGTAGGCAGAGCCGAGATTTTGAGGCGTCCATCGGGATCGATACCAAAGAGCCTCGATTTCGCTTTTGCTATTATCGATCCGTATTGGTCGCTCCTTCGCATATGCGAAGGGATGCGTTAGCCCTTTGGGCTGGTTCCAGCGGCAAAATCCAACCTCCACCAAAGCAGTTTCGGCCACGACCTGTCCGTGATTGAGCAGCCCCAAGTGGATCGCAACTTCCTCTTGTTGTGCTTGGTAGTTCAAATCTCTGGTCACATCTGTCGCCCAAGTGTCGGTCAGACCGAAGACGAGATCTAGCTCCGGGCTGATAGCCCTCTTCCTCACGTCCTCAACTTCGTAGTGCTCCATCGGCTCGGACTTGAAGTTGAACCGCTTGTAGTACAGCTTGTCTCTCGCCTGGAAGATCCCCTGTAGGCTCTTTGCCATGTCCACGATAAAGACAAGTCGCCCCTCCACATCGACCACGCTGATGCAAAAGAGTTCAGGCCCTGGCCGGTATTGGATGGTGCTCGTGATCAAGTTCTCCAGGTCTTCCTTGGATATCTCATTCCGAGCATATCCGTCTAACGTAGGGTCGAATGCGGCGACTGGGAGCCTCTGCTTGCCGGAGGCAATCTCACGAATACCGTAGATGATGGTCCCGCCGTCGCTGTTCAGAAAAGCGGAGACATCCTTGCTAACATCTAGGGCTCGTTTCTCCCGGTTCCCGGACGGTCCGATGAGAAGAGCCTCCCTCGCTTTGTAGTCAAGGTACAGGCTCTCTGGCTCTTGTCTAGTAATCATCCGTGGCAGCTCAGTAGGCCAGTCGCGAAGAGGTTTCATGCTTGACTCCTAATTACGACCGATTTCGACTTTCCACTAACCGAGAACCTTCGCGAGGAGTATGCGCAAAGTCACCGCGCAACGCTCGAATGGAGGGAGGTCGGGCACGAAGCTCGAGAGTTGGGCTCGCCAGTCGCGCTGGATACCCTGCATTACCCGCTCGTCCAGGAAGTCCTCCGGGCCGTTGTAAGTCAGGCCGTACGCCTCCGCCTTCCCGGGCAACAGCCGTCGGACCTCTTCCCAATTGACCGGCAGGGATGATTTCTCCCGCAGGTACCACAGGTCATACAGGTCTCGGGGCCGGTTACGAAGCCAGCCACGGTCCTGGAGATGCTGCCGGGACTGGAGGAATGCCCGCAGCTTCTCCGCCGCGATCTCCTCCAGCCGGTAGACGTTCAGCGCGACATTCAACGCCTCGCCGTCGAACTCGTGAATGAGACGACGCTCCACGGACCCAGCGAGAAGAGGCTCTTGAGCAGAAACCTCTACTTTGAGACTGCAATCCGGGGCACGCATCCACGGGAACTGGACCCGAACGCGGAAGACACATTGGCCCCGAGGGTGCGGCTCGCGGTGACGCTCTTCCGCTACCACAACCTCGAAAGGCCCAAAGGTGAGCAGTCGTTCCTTCATGTGGTCGGCCGCCTGGACCAGGGCATCAAGCAGCTCCTCGCAGCGCCATGGCGAGCGCGAGGTGAAGTCCATATCCTCGGAGAAGCGATAGCCGGGGAAGTAAGCCTTGCGCAGGCAGGTGCCGCCCTTGAACACAAGCGAATCGGCAAGCTGCGGCGCCGCGACGATGCCAGCCAGCAGGTAGCTCAGCGCATAGTCCTTCTCAAGGATGAACTGGGGCTTTTGCGCAGCCCTGGCTGCGGTGGCCATCCGCACCCGAAGCGGCCGCAGTGGCACAGTGCTCTCACCGGCCATCGTTCAGGTTCTCGATGACGTGCCAGGTGGAGTTATGGCGACCCCTGGCGGGCCTGCCCGGGTCGAGGGGGGATTCCTCCTTCGCCGGATAGGTTAGAAGCGGCTCTAGCACGGATGGTTCAACCTTGAGGCGTTCCAGCGCCCATCCGACGCGCTTCACTACCGCCGCTACCTTGAGCTGGACCGCATACCGGACGAGGCGATCTACTTCGATGTCTGCCAGGTGCGCCTCCAGGACCTCCAGGGCAGTGGACAGCGAGCCGAAGACGTGGAAGTGGTGGAAGGCGTCGAGCAGCGCCCGCTCCCGGTCAAATATGGGCACCTGGTTGCGCTCGTTGACCCAGACCTGGGTGACGCCGAAGAAGCGTGCCTTGGTCACGGCGACGACCTCGTAGCGCACGCCCCCCACGACCCATGCGGGGCGGGCGCCGCCACCCTGAGATTCGCTAGCGGGCGGGAATGTCCGCTTCGGGGACGACAGTGTTACGGTGGCCGGGACCTGCTCGGTGATCCCCCAGTGCTGGAGGGCAGACCAGTGGCTGATCGCCGACGGGGTCACCAGCATCGCGCCGATGGCGAAGGGATGCGCCCTGGGCGCCCTGGTCACCGGGTCGTTGATGGCGTAGACACCCTTCTTGACGTGGGTGATCCAGCCGCCTGTTGTCAGGAGGTGAAGAAGCCTGATGGTATGGGTCCTGGTGAGGCCAAGCGCCGCTCCCTCCCTGGCCGCTTGTAAAGCTGTGAATGGGTCGCTGCCAGCCCCTTCCAGGGCAGTGATGAGGCGCACCCCTGCCGTCTCGCCGTAGGGGGGCCTGGCTGCGCCTTCTTGGTATGTTCGTGTAACCATACTAACTCTATAAGTAATATTACCAACAATAACGTACCAAACTTGAAGCCAAATGCCAATGGGGTGAAGCAATGCTGATGAGGCATTTGCCCTGCCTTACAGGTCTGTCTCCTCTGGAGCAGTTGTGCCTTCCGACTGCGGAGACTCCACGAATCGTCGTGGCAGCTTCTTACGCAGTTCCTCGCGAGCCATGTGGGTGTAAATCTGTGTGGTGCCGATGTCGGCATGGCGCAGGACATCCTGAATATCCCGGATATCGGCCCCTCGCTTTCGCAGGTCGCCTCCCACGTTCCGGTAGCCTCGGGAGCCGTTCATCCCATAGGGGCCGGCTGCCGTCCCCCGTAGCGGCAATTCACGAATTGCCGCTACGGGTTGCAATCGGCCCCCCAGCCTCTTATGATGTAGGCACGCTTGAGCTAGGGGGTGTGCCTATGTCTGCTCGCCGCCGCACTGCCGCCGTAAAACAGGCCCCGTCCAACGTAGATGAGACCATCGCCGTAGGCGAGGGGGCCGAGGCCTTTGTGGCGCTGCTGGCGGCCCACGGTGTGCGCTACTTGTTCCTAAATCCCGGGACGGACACGTTCCCCGTCCAGGAGGCCATCGTCAAGCGCCACGCCCTGGAGCGGCCCACCCCGCAGGTGATCGTGTGCCCCCACGAGAGCGTTGCCCTCCATGCCGCCTATGGCTACTTCATGGTGTCAGGACAACCTCAGGCGGTGATGGTCCACGTGGACGTGGGCACCGCCAACGCCGTGGGCGCTCTCCTCAACTGTCAACGGGGGCGGGTGGCTGTCCTGTTCTGCGCCGGGCGTACCCCCGTCACCGAAGGGGGCGAGATGCGGGGGAGCCGCTCCACCCAGGTGCACTGGATCCAGGAGCAGCGGGACCAGAACGGCCTGGTGCGGGGGTTCGTCAAGTGGGACTACGAGCTACGCCGCAACGAGAACATCGGCACCGTGGTGCATCGGGCCTTTCAGGTGGCCACGACAGAGCCCCCGGGACCGGTGTACCTCGCACTGCCCCGCGAGCTGCTTATGGAGCCCCGTACCGAGATACAGGTGCCTTGCCTGGCCCAACATCTGCCCGCCGCCTCCCCGCAGGCTGACCCAGAGGCCCTACAGACCGCCGCCCGCTGGTTGGCCGAGGCGAAGGCGCCACTGATAATAACCGATTACGTAGGCCGCCACCCCGAGGCTGTCCCCGCGCTTGTCGAGCTGGCCGAGCTGCTGTCGGCGCCGGTCATTGATGGGCGGACCCGGGCCAACTTCCCTGTCCAACACCCGCTGCATCTGGGGTACGAGCCGCAGCCCTTCTTGGCCGAGGCGGATGTCATTCTCCTCCTGGACTGCGACGTGCCCTATGTCCGTTCCCCGAGCGTGCGCCCGGCGCCCACGGCCAGGACGGTCCACATTGACATAGACGTCGTGAAGCAGGACATACCCATCTGGGGCTTTCCGGTAGACCTCTCCATTCAGGCCGATTGCCGCAAGGCCATCCCCGCCCTGACGGCAGCGCTGCGCCCGCTGGTGCGCCGTTCCGCGGCCCGCGAGGCCCGGCGCGCCCAACTGGAGGCTACCCACCGCTCCCAGCGCGAGTCCTGGAACAAAGAGGCCCTGGACGCCACCCACCGCCGGCCCATCACCCCCGAGTGGCTGGCCTATTGCCTCAATGAGGTCACCGGGCCGGACTGCCTTTTCCTGGACGAGGTGGTGACCAACTCCCCGGTGGCTGCCCGCTACCTCCAACACGTGGGGCAGGGAAACTACTTCCGCAGTGGTGGTTCCTGCCTGGGCTGGGCACTGGGCGCCGCCCTGGGCGCCAAGCTGGCTGCCCCGGAGAAGACGGTGGTTTGCCTGCTGGGAGACGGTGGGTTCATGTACTGCCAGCCGGTCTCTGCCCTGTGGGCTGCGGACAAGCACCACGCTCCCTTCCTGACGGTGGTCTTCAACAACCACGTCTATCATGCCGTGAAGCGGGCCACCAAGGCGGGCTATCCTGAGGGCTACTCCGTGATGTCCCAGGACTTCGGCGCCTGCGATCTGGACCCGCCCCCAGACTACGCCCTGGTGGCCCGTGCCTGCCGCGCTCACGGCGAGACGGTCACTGACCCCGACCAGGTGGTCCCCGCCCTGCGCCGGGCGCTGGAGCAGGTGCGCGGCGGCCGAGCGGCGGTCGTGGATGTGCAAATCCAGAAGCCCTAGCTGGCGGGAGCCAGCATAGCCGGCGAGTTGCGGTATCATCGGGGGCTTTGGCTCAGGGTGCTGCTGGTCGCGTTGTTCCTGGTTACCGGCCTGGCGGCCTGCACCGATAAGCCGACCGCCACACCTCCACCCACCCCTACCCCCACGACGGCGCTCCCCGCGCCCACGGCTGCGCCTCCCACATCCACGGCCGCGCGTCCCACATCCACGACTACGCTTCCCACACCCACGACGCGTCCCGCACCTACGACGCGTCCCACCCCCACGGCAGTGCCTGCCGTGCCTGGCGGGTTGCCTCCCAGCTCGCCGCGTCCTCCCGATGCCGACCCCTATGACCTGGCCCGTCGGCTGAAGGGCGTCACCACCGTTCCCAAGGTGGACCCTTCCCCTGGCTACTCCGTGGGCCATCGCCAGGAGTTCACCGTCGTAGACTTGACCCAGGACAAGTACTTCGTCGTATCTGCCACCCTGCGACGGGTCACTCCCCACGCCTACCTCTACTTCGAGGATGGCCTGGAGCCAACGTCCGCGTCTCTGGAGCAGGCCGGGCGCAAGTTTGAGGAAGTGCTCGAGCGTGTGCTGCGGGAGATGGGTGTGGAGTGGAGGGCCGGCATAGACGGAGACGTGCACCTGACCGTGCTCCACGCCCGCATACCCGGGGTTGCCGGGTATTTCAGTGCGCCGGACAACTACCCGCGGGCCATTCGGTCCACCAGCAACCAGCGACTCATGCTCTACATGAGCGTGGGTGCCGTGACCCTGGACACCCCCGGCTACTACTCAACCCTGGCCCATGAGCTACAGCACCTCGTCCACTGGTGGGCTGACGGCGACGAGGAGACCTGGGTGAACGAGGGTCTCTCCGAGTGGATGAGCGACCGCCTGGGCTACCCCCAGCCGGTGGGCAACTTCGCGAACCTGTCGTCGGTGTCCCTGGTGAACTGGCCCCTCCAGGTGTTCCAGACCCTACCCTACTACGAGGCAGACTATCTGTTCTTCAAGTACCTCTTCTCTCAATATGGGAAACCGTCGGGAATCCGCGACCTGGTGTCGCTACCCGAGGATAGCATCGAGGGGATAGTCAAATACCTGCGGGGCCAGGGGCAGACCGTGACCTTCGACGAGGTGCTTTCGCGGTGGGCGGTGGCCACCTACCTGGACCAGCTTCCGGGGGAGGACGCATATCCGCATCCCCAACTGACCATCACCCCCGGCCAGGTGGTCGAGCGCGCCGCCACCTATCCCAGCGCTGTTAACCCCTATGGGGTCCGCTACATCGAGGTGCGTCTAACCGGCAACGTGGGCTTGGACTTCCGGGGGGAGAAATCGGTCTCCATCCTGCCTACCAAGCCCCCCAGTGGGAGCTACCTTTGGTGGTCCAACCGCGGGGACTCTGTGAACAGCACGCTCACCAGGGAGTTCGACCTTAGCGGGCTTCAGAGGGCCACCCTCTCATTCCGGACGTGGTATCACCTGGAGGATGGCTGGGACTATGCCTACCTGGAGGTGTCCCGGGACCAGGGCCAGAGTTGGTCGCTGCTTACCACGCAGCACACCAGCACCACAGACCCCCTAGGCAATAGCTATGGGCCGGGCTATACTGGCGTTAGTGGGGGCGGCGCCCAGCCGGTCTGGGTCGAGGACACAGTAGACCTTACTCCCTACGTTGGCGGTCGGGTCTGGCTTCGCTTCGAGCAGGTGACCGATGACGCCATCAATGGTCCAGGCTTCGCGGTGGATGACATAATCATCCCGGAGTTGGGATTCACTGACGATGCCGAGGCCGACCGGCAGTGGTCAGCCCAGGGGTTCCTGCGCAGCGACAATCAGGTGCAGCCCCGCTATGTGGTGCAGGTGATCGAGGTGGGAGCGCAACCCAAAGTGATGCCCGTGCCTCTGGATGCTTCCAACCAGGGGCACATTGACCTGCCAGGACTGGGTGGCCAGGCCCAGCATGCGGTGGTGGTCGTGGTTGGCTTGGCCGACCATACCCAGCAGGCCATCCCCTTCCAGTTGACCGCCCGCAATGGGGGCGTGACCCCGTGAACCGCTCCCCCGGCCCCGCGCGGCCTCCCCGCTACGAGCGGGAGATTGAGCAGGTGTTGCGGCGCTCCCACGGTGGCCGACGCCGCTGGCGTCTCCCCCGGCCCAAGCTGCCCATCCTGCGCATGGACTGGCAGACGGGCGTGGCGCTGGGTTGGGTGCTTATCCTCGGGGCGTTCGTACTGCGGTACGTCACGCAGCCCTGGGCCTTTCAGACCATGCGCTGGTTGGTGCTCGCGGGGGCGGTTCTGCTGGTGCTGGGCTATGTGGCTGCGCTGTTCCCCAGACAGCCGCGCTACCAGAAACGGTGGCGTGGAGAAGTCCTCCAGCTACCCGGCGAGGAGTCTGCCTGGCGGCGGACCCTGCGCCGCTTCTTCCACCGGTAGACTCCCGCCCCAGCAACCCCAATTGACGGCTATGGATGTCCATGCTTAAATATCCACTGGAGTGTGCCGTAGGGGCGTAGCTCAGTTGGTAGAGCAGCGGTCTCCAAAACCGCCGGCCGGGGGTTCGAGTCCTCCCGCCCCTGCCAGCAGAGGTTAGTATGTTTGTGGGCATTGTCCTAGTCGCCATTGGCGGGGTAGCCCTGGCTATCAAGCTGGGCTTGATCCAGGGCAGCGTATGGGGTTTTATCTGGCCTATCCTGCTTATTGCCCTGGGCTTGGCAATACTGTGGCCGGGCAAGCGGCGCTGGAACTTCCGCTGAGGCCCCTGGGGGGGCCCGGGAGAGGATGACAGGCCCCAGTAGTCACTAATGCCGAGGTGGTGGAACTGGCAGACACGCAGTCTTGAGGGGGCTGTGGGCGAAAGCCCGTAGGAGTTCAAGTCTCCTCCTCGGCACCAACAGGCCACATACGCTATCATAGAGGCAACGGGCAGCACCACAGGGAGGCCAAGTCAAGAGCAAGGCCGAGAGTGCAAACGCGGAAGTAGCTCAGTGGTAGAGCACCTCCTTGCCAAGGAGGGGGTCGCGGGTCCGAATCCCGTCTTCCGCTCCACGGCGACGTAGCCAAGTGGTCAAAGGCGGGGGTCTGCAAAACCCCTATTCGGCGGTCCGAATCCGCCCGTCGCCTTTTTCTTTTGGCCCCGCTTGTTGCTCCCAGCATACGTTGCCCGGCGGGCCAGTCGGCTATACACCAGCCCGGGTGGCGGAATCGGCAGACGCGACGGACTTAAAATCCGTTCCCCGGTGAGGGGGTGTGGGTTCGAGACCCACCCCGGGCACTAAGGCCGAGGGCTGTGTGTGGTGGTTCCTTGGCAACACCCCGGACATTTCAGGCAATTCATACCGTAGGGGTCCCGACGGGTCGGGATGCCCGCCTTGGTCATCTGCCCCGAGAGGGCAGCCACAGGGGGCTGCCCCTACCTTCGCAGGGTAATGGCCAGTAACAGGGCTGCCAGGCCAGCCATGGCTGCCCCGAAGACGAATGTGGCCGCAGGGTTGATGGTCTGCCACAGGATGCCGCCGATGAGGCTCGCCGGGAATGCGGTGATGCCTACCGCGGTATGGTACAGGCCGAAGGCCGCCCCACGCCGATCAGCTGGCACCAGGTCCGACACCAGTGCTCGGCTAACCCCCTCCGTAGCGGCATAGTACACGCCGTACAGCAGGAACAGAGGCACCACCACCCACCATGCCCCCGCCAGGGCGAAGCCCAGGTAGATGAGCGCGTAGCCCGTCCATCCGGCCAGCATCAGCCGCTTGCGGCCTATCCGGTCCGATAGAGAGCCCAGGGGCATGGCCAGGGAAGCAGACACCAGGTTGAAGCCCGCCAGCAACAGTAGTATGTGCCACACCGATAGCCCAAGGTCCTGCGCCCGCAGGATAAGGAACGCATCGGAGCTGTTGCCCAGGGTGAACAGGACCAAGATGGCCAGGAGCACCTTGAAGTTGGCTGGCAGCCTGGTTGCCGCCTTAGCCTGGGGGCTGGCCGTCGCGCGCGCCGGGGCGGCCGTTGGCCTGGCCTCGCGGACGAATAGCCAGAGTACCAGCACTCCCATCACCGCGGGCACTGTTGCTATTAGCGCGAGGGTGCGGAAGGAGTCGCGTTGAAGCTCCAGGTCGCCCCGCTGGAGCATGAAGACAACCAGGGCGGCCCCCAGGAGGCCCAGCACGGCGCCGGCCGTGTCCATCCCGCGGTGGAAACCGAAGGCGCGCCCTCGGTGCTCCGGTGTGGTGGAGTCGGCGACCAGCGCGTCCCGCGGGGCCGAGCGCACCCCCTTGCCCACTCGGTCGGTGAATCGCAGGACCAGCACCGCCCCCCAGCTACTGGCCAGGTAGAAGAACGGTTTGGCTATAGTGGACAGCCCGTAGCCCAGCACGGTAAGCCCTTTGCGGCGCTGCAGCCGGTCGCTGAGCCAGCCGCTGGGGAAGCGCATCAGCGTGGCGGTGGAATCGGCGATGCCCTCGATGACACCGATGATGGCCGTCCCCACCCCCAGCACGTTGGCCAGGAACAAGGGTAGGACATTCATGATCATATCGCTGCTGACATCAGTGAGGAAGGATACCCAGCCCAGGAAGAAGACGTTCCGGCCCACGCCGAAATAGCGCCTAGGCGTGGCCACAGCAGGAATAGTGCGCTCCATACGGCCTCCTTGGGACATGGTTGAGGCCGATTGTATCACAGGGCTGGGGCAAAAGCTGAGGGCCCCGACACGTCGGGGCCCTCTCTATGTCCTTCGCTATGGGATCTATGGGGTGCCTGTAGTGGCCTCCTTGGCATCCACCAGTCCGTAGCCATAGAAGGTGTCAACGCCGGCAGCCCCCAACTCGTCAGCGGTGGCCCGCAGGGCAGCCCTCACCTCGGAGGCGCTGTAGGAGCCGTTTGCGTCGCTGTCGAAGAGCGCCAGCACGGGCGCAGCCAGCACCAGCGCCGCCGTACCCGCTGCATGCGGGGACGCCATGGAGGTGCCGCTGATGGTATTGTAGCCTGTACCTTTCCACGTGGAGTAGATGCTGACTCCGGGCGCCGCCAGCTCCACCGCCGGACCCGTGCTGGACCACCAGGCTCGAACGTTGCTGCTGTCGGTGGCCGCTACAGCAACTACGGAATCGTACTTGGCTGGGTAGATCACGGTGTCGCCGCTGCCGTCGGCCGTGCCGTCGTTGCCGGCAGCCGCCACCACGACCACGCCTGCGGCATAGGCATCGTCCACCGCCTGCTTCAGCGTGTCACTGGGGCAGTTGCACCCCAGGCTCATATTGATGACCTGCATACCGTTGTTCTTGGCCCAGTAGATGCCGTCAATCACGTCGCTGATGAAGCCGGAGCCTCGCCTGTCCAGCACCTTTACTGCGTAAAGGTGGGCCTCCGGGGCTACTCCAATGGCGCCTATGGAGTTGTCCACCGCAGCGACCGTACCAGCTACGTGGGAGCCATGCCCGTTGTCGTCGTCCCACTTGGCTGGGTCAATGATGCCTTTTTGCGCGACGAAGTTGATGCCGCCCTTGAGGTTGTCCACTAGGTCAGGGTGAGTCTTGCTGACACCTGTGTCTATGATGGCTACCTTGACCCCGTTACCCTTGCTGGTGACCCAGGCCGCATCGGCGTCAACGCGGTCCACACCCCAGGGCAGCACCTCGCCCGGTTGAGGGGCAGGGCCTGGCTTGGCGACCGCTTGTACCACGAAGTCCGTCTCTACTCGGGCTACACCCCGGGCTTGGCCCAGAGCCGGGAGCGCTTGCTCGGGAAGGACCACACTAAAGGCAGGGAAGGGTGTATTGCTAAGCTGCCGCTGGACGGTCGCCCCGTGCGCTTCCAGCACGGCCTGAGCCGCCTCGTTGGCCACGCCGGTCTGGAATACCACGATCTGGCGCACCGATGGGACACCGTTGGCCGGGGCTGCCGCCACCCCGGATAGACCGAAAACCACCAGGACAATGATGCCAACAATGGATAGCCAACGCCTAGTCATGTTCTCCTCCTCTCGATCTCTCAATAGCAAGCACAAAGCGCAGAGGTCGGGTCAACTTACCTTGGTTCGTGGCCGGTTGCAGTGCCGGGGTGCGGGCAGGCATGAGTTTGGAGCGCACCGCCAACGTCAGCAACAGTGCTGGTAGGCACCTCACCACTTGAGCCGTTGGCATCCACCACCCCTTTGCTGCAAAACATGATTAAGAAGCAACAATGCGCACAATGTATGTCTCGATGCTAGCACCCGCCTCTGGCGGTGTCAATGGGACTATGGTGGGGTTCTGGTTTGAGGAAAGGGCCCAGGGGGGTATGCAAATGGGGTGCTGACTGACCAGGGAAACGGGACATGGGCCTCCCAATGCACTATACTAGGCCGCGAGAAAGCGACAGCGCGTATGCCCCTTTCGTATCTGTGGCTCACCCCAGCGGGATTCGCTATCGGCATTTTCGGCACCCTCGTCGGTGCCGGTGGCGGCTTCATCCTGGTGCCCCTGTTGCTCATCCTGTACCCCACGGCAGAGCCTACCACCATCACCAGCATCTCCTTGGCGGTGGTCTTCTTCAATGCCCTATCCGGCTCCATCTCCTACTCCCGGATGAAGCGCATAGACTACAAGTCGGCCCTGGTGTTCTCCATAGCCACTATCCCCGGGGCAGTCCTGGGGGCACTCACTACCGGCTACATCCCACGCCGGTGGTTTGACCTTGCCTTCGGGGTCCTGCTGCTGGCGGTGGCGGGGTACCTTCTCCTGCGCCCCCATAGGGTGACCCAGGCCATCGCCAGGGTGATGCCCAGGGGCCATGTGCAGCGCACGCTGACCGATGCCAATGGGGCGACCCATACCTACTCCTTCAACCTCTGGAGTGGGGTGCTGCTGAGCCTGGGAGTGGGCTACCTGTCCAGCCTGCTAGGCATTGGCGGAGGCATCATCCACGTACCGGCCCTGGTGACATTGTTCAGTTTTCCGGTGCACATCGCCACAGCCACCTCCCAGTTCATACTGGCGGTGATGTCGCTGGTCGGCACTCTGGTGCACGTGGTCACCGGCGACTTCGCACATGGGGGGCTGCGGCGCACCATCTTCCTGGCCATTGGGGTGCTGGCGGGTGCGCCGCTGGGGGCCTGGCTGTCGAATCGCCTACGAGGGCGGTGGATTATCCGAGGTATGGCCTTGGCCCTGGCATTGGCGGGTGTGAGGCTGATCATGTTGGCCCTTTCCCTCGGCGGGATGTAGGCGGCGGACTCTCTCCAACGGGCCGGCATCGTAGCGGCAATTCACGAGTTGCCGCTACGGCAATCTCCCTGCGGGAGGGTCAATCTTACACTTGATACGGTTTCAGATTGCTGAGACTGTGCTATTATCCTTGCCATGAAGTGGCAACTGGGCGGGTTACGCAGGGCAGGGCTCACCCCCATACTCATAGGGGCGTCCGCAGGTACGCTGGCAGGCCTGATGGGGGTGGGTGGGGGGCTGATCATGGTCCCTTTGTTTGTGGCCTTCATGGGCACCGAGCAGCACCAGGCCCACGGCACCTCTCTGGCTGTCATACCCTTCATTGCTCTGTTTGGGGCCTTGCCATACGTGACGCACCACTACATGCGCTGGGACCTGGCCCTCTACGTGGCCGTCGGCAGCACCTTGGGGGTGATATTGGGGGCGAGGCTCATGGCCAGGCTGCCGGCGCGGCTGCTCCGGCGCTTGTTCGGCCTGTTTGTGATCGCGGTCGGCGTCCGGTTCGTCCTTTTCGGGGGTTGAAGTGCTGCCGGTGGAGAGTGTGTTCATCGGGGTTGGCGCCGGGTTGCTCGCGGGGATGATGGGTGTTGGTGGCGGCATCGTGATAATCCCCGGCCTGGTACTGCTGAGCGGGATTGGCCAGCACACCGCTCAGGGTGTGTCCCTGGCGGTGATCGTGGTGACGGGGCTGGTGGGTACTGTGGTCAACCACCGGCAGCGCTTCGTTCACTTCAGGACGGTGCTGGCCATCGCCCCGGCCGCGGTGGTCTTTGCGTTCCTGGGAGGGACCCTCGCCACGGCCCTGGAGCCGGAGCGGCTGGCCCGGGCCTTTGGCCTGTTCCAAATAGGCGTTGGTGCGTGGCTCTTCTGGAGAGGGGGCAAGTAGGCGCCCGGGGCATGTCTCCCCGCCCCGCGTGTGGGGAGATGCTCTATGCCGAGTAATCTGTCATGGGCAGTTGCCACCGTCACCACCGAGGATGAAAATGGTGCTCCATTCCCTTCTCCCTTTGGGAGAAGGCGAGGATGAGGGCCCCCACGTCATTCCTTTTGTAGGGCCAGAGCAAGTTGCCCCACTCTATTTTCGAGGTAATGAGGCATAGGGCCTCCGGCTTTGGCTGGGGATGCATAGCCTCTTGCTGCTATGGCGCAGCCTGACCCAACGGGGTAAACTAGGGTAGCCCTGACCAGGGCGGAAGGTATCATATGTCACAAGCAACTTGGCCGGAAGGCTGGCGAGACCTCTACACCCAGATGGCTACTTGCCCCCGGTGCCCCGAGCTGGTAAGGAACCGGACCCAGGTGGTGCCCGGCGACGGGCCGGTCAATGCTCGGTTAGTCCTGGTGGGAGAGGCCCCGGGCTGGCACGAAGACCAACAGGGCCGACCCTTTGTGGGGCCCGCTGGCCAGTTCCTCGACCAGCTCCTGGCGAATGGGGGACTCAAGCGCCAGGATGTTTACATCACCAACGTCATCAAGTGCCGCCCACCCCAGAACCGCGACCCTCTGCCCCAGGAGGTGGCGAACTGCCGGCCATGGCTGGAGGCCCAGCTTGCCCAGCTCAAACCTCGGTTGCTCATTCCCCTGGGGCGCCATGCCCTGGCCTGGTTCTTTCCCCAGGAGAGCATTGCTCGGCTGCACGGCACCACACGGCGCAAGGACAACTTGACCTATTACTTTGTGTACCATCCGGCGGCGGCCCTCCACCAGCCCAGCCTAAGGCGGACCCTCGAGGATGACTTCAGGCGGGTCCCAGCCCTGCTCGCCGAGATCGAGAGGGCGGCAGCGCCCGACAAGCCGCAGGCGGAACAGCTGTCTCTGTTCTAGGAGCATATGGCAAAGCCTAAGCTACGCATCGTGCCCCTGGGCGGCCTGGGGGAGATTGGCAAGAACATGATGGCCGTGGAATACGGGGACGACATCCTCGTCATAGACTGCGGCCTAATGTTCCCCGAGGACGAGATGCTCGGTGTGGACCTGGTTATCCCCGACATCCGCTATCTCCTGGAGAGACAGGAGTCGGTCAAGGGGATCATCATCACCCACGGACATGAGGACCACACCGGCGCCTTGCCCTACGTGCTGCCCCGGCTCAACGCGCCGGTGTACTCCTCGCGTCTCACCCATGGCCTGATCAGCGTCAAGCTCAAGGAGCACCGCCAGCTCACGGGGGCACGGCTGAACATCGTGCAGCCTGGTGACAGGATATCCCTGGGTGAGCTGTCCGTAGAGTTCTTCCACGTGTGCCATAGTATCCCGGATGCGTTGGGCCTGATTATCGAGACGCCTCTGGGCACCCTGGTGCATACCGGGGATTTCAAGATGGACTACACTCCGGTGGATGGCATACCCACCGACTTCGCCCGCCTGGCGAAGCTGGGCAGCGAGGGCGTGCTCATGCTCTTCTCCGACTCCACCTATGCGGAGATCCCTGGCTACACGGCCTCGGAGCGCGAGGTGGCCTACACTCTGGAGCGGACCATTGCCGAGGCGCCCGGCCGGGTTATCATCGCTACCTTTGCCTCGCTCATCTCCCGCATGCAGCATGTGTTGGATGGGGCGGCCCGTCAGGGGCGCCGCGTGTTCTTTGTCGGGCGGAGTATGAGGGACAACGTGGAGATGACCCTGAAGCTGGGCTATCTCAAGGCGCCGCCCGGCGTAATCGGGCAGCTCCAGGAGTTGCCCAGCGTGCCCCCGGAGAAGACCGTCATCATGACCACCGGCGCCCAAGGGGAACCTACCTCGGCCCTGGTCCGCATGGCTGCCCGGGAGCACCCCCAGGTGGACATTGTGCCTGGGGACACTGTGGTGCTGTCAGCCACTGCCATCCCCGGCAACGAGCACCTGATCAACCGCACCCTGGACAATCTGTTCCGGCTGGGCGCCCGCGTGCTGTACGACAAGATCGCCCCGGTCCATGTCCATGGCCACGGCAGCCAGGAGGAGCTAAAAATGGTGATCCACCTGGTCAAGCCGAAGTACTTCGTGCCCGTCCATGGCGAGTATCGCCACCTGAGCCTTCACGCGGCCATTGCTCAATCCCTGGGCATGTCCCCCAACGACACCTTTGTGCTCGAGGATGGAGACGTGCTGGAGGTCAACCACCAGGGGGCCAAGGTCACCGGGCGGGTGCCCTCGGGCAACGTGTATGTGGATGGGCTGAGCGTGGGTGGGGTGGGAGAGGTGGTACTCCGCGACCGGCAGGCGCTGTCCCGCGACGGCGTAGTGGTGGTCATCCTGGCCATAGACCAGCAGACCGGGGCACTGGTGGGCAGCCCCGACGTGGCCTCCATGGGTTTTGTCGAGATGGAGGAGTCGCGGGCGCTGGTGGAGGAGGCCCGCCACTTGGTGGAAGAGCTGGTGCCACACCATCGGGGTGTGAGGGTAGGCGACAGCCTGCGCGCCGAGCTTAAGGAAGCCCTGGGCCGCTTCTGCTACGAGAAGACCAAGCGGCGCCCCATCATTCTTCCCTTTACCATCGAGGTCTAGTCCCGAGACGTTGGGACAGGAGGAGCGGTGACCAAGCGGCGGAAAGCCCCCAGAAGGGCCTCAGCCCGGGAGCCGGGCTGGCAGACCCCGGTGGTTCTAGTCGCCATGGTGCTGGTGGTTGCCTTCCTGGTCCTATCCGGTCCAGCCGTCCTGCGCGACCGGCTGTGGAAGGCCCTGGGACCAGCAGTGGTGCTGACGGTACCCGCCCTGGCGGGCATACTGTGGGTAGCCTGGAGACGCCCGGGGCTGTTCCTGCGCCGCTGGAATAGGTGGTTGGCGGGCCTCATTCTGACCACCGACGGCCTGCTGTTTCTTTCCCTGTTCCACCCTCCAGACAGGTCTTACACCACAGCCGGCATGGCGGGTGACTTGGGCCATGCGCTGCGGGAGTTCTTTGGGGCGGGCTCTTTAGCCAGTTGGTCTACCTTTGGCGCCAAGGTAGAGGTACCGGCGTGGGGCAGCTTGTGGGGCCTGATACTGCTGGCCCTGATTGGCGCCCTGGCCTTCGACCCGCGGGTCACCTCAGGAAGCCTCATCCGCACCAGTCAGCGGCTCGGCCGAGCCGCGGGCACCGTCCTCGCGCGAGGTAGAGGCCGCGCGGCCCCAACAACGCCATCCGCCACAAAGGCCCCCGAGCAGGGCGGACCCCACGAGGCGCTACAGCCTCCGCCGACCATCACCCCTGCCCCCTCCCTCACTAGGCTCTCTCCGCCGTCCATCGCCCAGCCCTGGCAGCTACCCTCGTTTGAGCTGTTGGACCCGGGGCAGCCGTTTTCCCTGGACCAGGCTGAGGCCCAGGGAGTCGCCACTCGGCTGGAACAGAGCCTGGCCAGCTACGGCATCGAAGCCAAGGTGGTCGAGATCAACCCGGGCCCTGCTGTGACCCAGTACGGACTGGAGCCGGGCTGGCTCCGCCACTTCCGGGAGGTCAAAGAGGCAAACGAAAGCGGTCAGCCGGTGGTCCGACAGCAAGAGGTCTCCCGCACCCGGGTCAAGGTGGAGGCCATCAGTGCTCTGGACAAGGACCTCGCAGTGGCACTGGCGGCGCCTGCCTTGCGCATCCAGGCGCCGGTGCCCGGCAAGTCCTACGTGGGGGTAGAGGTGCCCAACGCCAAGACCGCCTCGGTGGGCCTGCGCAGTGTCATGGATACGCCGGCCTTCGGTGCGCTGAGCCGCAAGAGCAAGCTGGCCCTGGCCCTGGGGCTGGGTGTCGGGGGTCAAGCGGGCGTGGCGGACCTGTCGCGCCTGCCCCACCTGCTCATGGCAGGCGCTACCGGCAGTGGCAAGAGTGTGTGTCTGAAGGCCATACTCACCTGTCTCGCCTTGACAGCCACCCCGGAGCAGGTACGCATTGTGCTCATTGACCCCAAGCGCGTCGAGTTCGTGCGGTGGAAGGCTCTGCCCCACCTTCTGTATCCCCCTATTGTGGAGCCTGTCCAGGTCGTCCGGGTCTTCCAAGAGCTAATCGCGGAGATGGAGCAACGCTACCGGCTCATGGCTGAGGCCAAGGTCAGCGACCTGCCGGCCTTCAACCAGGCGGCACATGTGCCATTGCCCTACCTGGCGGTCCTGGTGGACGAGCTGGCCGACCTGATGATGACCGCGCCGGAAGAGGTGGAGAAGGGGCTGACCCGTCTGGCCCAGTTGGGGCGGAGTGCGGGCATCCACTTGGTCGTGGCCACGCAGCGGCCCTCGGTGGATGTGGTGACTGGGCTCATCAAGGCGAATTTCCCGGCCCGGATCAGCTTCAACGTGGCCACTCAGACAGACTCCAGGGTCATCCTGGACATGGTCGGGGCAGAGAAGCTGCTGGGCCATGGGGACATGCTTTTCCTGGCGCCTGACGCCTCCCAGCCCCGCCGCTTCCAGGGCTGCTTCGTCACCGAGGCCGAGATGGACCGGGTGGTGGGGTGGTGGGTGGGCCAGGCCGAGCCTAAGGTCGAGGGTGTGCCCTCTCTATCACGGGCGACAACCGGCGCGCAGGTTGACCGTGGTCCCGCCCCGGAGGCCATACCGTAGCCATGGCAAACCATAGGGAAGCCCATGCTGCCCGCGCCAAGCAGCGCCGCAGAGCGCCGGAAGCTCGTGTTGGCCTGGCCAGGTGGTTGCCCTGGCTACTCATTGGCGCTGGAAGCGTAGGTACTCTAGTCCTGTTCGGCCCTGCTCTGGCTCAGACCTTGGCGGAGCTGCTGCTGCGGACGTTTGGCCTGGGGGTCGTCCTCTGGCCGCCGGGCCTGCTGGCGACCGCCTGGGTCGTCTGGAGGCGCCCGGTGTGGCTGCGCAAGTACTGGCGGCGCTGGCTGGGTGGCGGCGTCCTGGCGCTGGCCCTGGTCATCACCCTGTCCTTCTTTGCCACCCGCGAAGGGGTACTCAGCGAGGTGACCCTGGGGGGTAACCTGGGCCGTGCCCTGGGCCGCAATCTCCCCCAGGTGGCCGCGGCTGTGGCTGCGGTCCTGGGCAACATACGGGTGCTTTTCCCAAGCTGGCAGATCGCTCTGGGGGTGGTCGTACTGGCCTTGGCCGGGTTCCTGTTGATAGCGCCGAAGCAGACTCTGGCCACGCTGCGCCGGATTGGGCGCGGGACGTGGAGCGGCTCCAATGCCGCCGCAGATGCGCTCATCACTAGCGCCGAACGCGTGCGGGACCGGGGGATGCGACCAGCGCCTCGACCTCCGCGCGTGCGTCGGGCCCCCGCCCCCGTGGCGGCTGGCCCGCCGCCGGCGGCCACTCCGCCACCGCCTGTTGCCTCCATGCGGGAGCACGCGCTGCCGGGGGGGGGCCATAGGGCGCCTGCCGGCAGTGGCTGGTGGAAGCTGCCGCCCATCACGTTGCTGGACCCCGGCGTGGAGGTGGCCACCAACGACGCTGAGACCGAGCGGCGGCGCAAACTGGTGGAGGAGGCGCTGGCCAGCTACGGCATCGAGGCACGCGTGGTGGAGGTGAGCGTGGGGCCTACGGTCACCCGTTTCGGGGTAGAGCCGGGCTGGGTGCGGAAGCACAAGGAGTTCCCCGAGCGGGACACGCTAGGACGGCTGCGCCGCGACGACGCGGGGCATCCGGTGACCAAGAGCCGGGAGGTCTCCCGGACGAGGGTGAAGGTGGAGGCCATAGCCAACCTGCACAAGGACCTGGCCCTGGCGCTGGCCGCACCATCCCTGCGCATCGAGGCGCCCGTGCCCGGCAAGGGCTATGTGGGCTTGGAGGTCCCAAATTCGACCTTCACAGCGGTCAGCCTGCGCAGTGTCATCGAGTCCCCTGCCTTCGTCAAGGTTGCCACCAAGAGTAAGCTAGGTCTGGTCCTGGGCAAGGGGGTTGGCGGAGAGCCGGTGGCCTGCGACCTGGCAACCCTACCCCACCTGCTTATCGCCGGGGCGACGGGCGCCGGCAAGAGCGTTTGTCTCAAGGCCTGCCTCATCTGCCTCATGATGAAAGCCAATCCCGACGAGCTGAAGCTCATCCTGGTGGACCCCAAGCGGGTGGAGCTGGCTGCGTTCTCCCGTCTGCCCCACCTGCTGCTCCCGCCGGTGGTTGAGCCAGACAAAGTGAGCCAGACTCTTAAGGAGCTTATCGCCGAGATGGACAACCGCTACCGGAAGTTCGCGGCTATGAGGGTCAATAGCATTGACACGTACAACCATGCCGCGCCGGACCGGCAGCTCCCGTACATCGCCCTCTTTGTGGATGAGTTGGCCGATCTCATGATGGTAGCCCCCACCGACGTGGAGCAGGGCCTGTCGCGCCTGGCTCAGCTTGGGCGCGCCGCCGGCATTCACCTGGTAGTGGCCACCCAACGGCCCTCGGTGGATGTGGTTACCGGCCTGATCAAGGCGAACTTCCCGGCCCGGATCAGCTTTGCGGTGGCCTCTCAGGTGGACTCACGTGTCATCCTGGACGCTGTGGGCGCGGAGAAGCTGCTGGGCAAGGGAGACATGCTTTTCCAGCCTACGGACTCTCCCCAGCCCAAGCGTGTCCAGGGGGTATTCGTCTCGGAGGGCGAGATAGAGAAAGTGGTGGAGCACTGGGCGCGCCAAGGGCCACCTGCCCCGCACCATGTCGAGGCCTGGCCGGTTATTCATCCCGCCCCGCCCACGCCAGCCCCCCCGCTGCAACGGCCGGCCGCTCCGCAACCGGCGCAGCGGTCGGCGCCGCCAGTGGGTGCGGTCGTGCCCGCCCCGCCAGCCCAGCCGTCGGCGTCCGCCGACCCGCTGTGGGACGCGGCCCGTGGGCTGGCGACCCAGGTCGAGAGGCTGTCCCCCTCGCTGTTGCAGCGTCGGCTGCGCATTGGACGGGGCAAGGCGCTGGAGCTGCTGGACGCCCTGGAAGCGGAGGGCATTGTGGGCCCGCCGGAGGCTGGCGAATCGCGGCTGGTCAAGGGCAAGGCCGCGGCGTCCGCCAACCCCGCGGCGCCGCAACCTGCCGGCACAGCAGATGACCGCCCGCCGTTCGATGTGCCGTAGCTCTCGTCACAAGTCCCGGCAGTTCGGGACCTGCAACGACAAGAGCGTACCCCCTGTAGTCCCCCTTGCGAAGGGGGACCATAGGGGGTGGCGGTAGCACGCAGAGCGCCTTGTCGCTAATATGTAGGCAGCAACATAAGGAGGTAATCCAGCTACATGGCATCACCATTCTCCCTTGAGAAGAAAGTGGCCGTAGTAACCGGAGGCAGCCGGGGCATTGGCCGGGCCATCGCCTTGGCCATGGCCCGCGCTGGGGCCGATGTGGTCATTGCCGCCCGCAAGCAGTCGGACCTCGATGCCACTAGCCACGACATCGAGGCCGTAGGCCGCCAGTGCCTGGCCGTTCCCACCAACGTTCGCGAGCGCGCCGCCCTGGACAACCTGGTGGCCCAGACGGTGAGCAAGTTCGGGCGCCTCGACATCCTGGTGAACAACGCCGTGACCAACCCGCATTTCGGCCCGGTGGACAGCGCCGAGGAATGGCAGTTCGACGTTATCTTGAACACCAACCTCAAAGCGTATTTCCTGCTCAGCAACGCCGCCATGAAAGAGATGCGCAAGGTTGGCGGTGGCAGCATCATTAACCTGTCATCCAGCGGCGGGTACCGGTACATGAATGGCCTGGGGCTGTATTGCATCAGCAAAGCCGCGGACATCATGCTGACCAAGGTGCAAGCGGTGGAGTGGGCGCGCTACAACATCCGCGCCAATGCCATCGCCCCATCCATCGTGCGCACCTCCTTTGCCAAGGAGCTGTGGGACACGCCGGCCATCCTCAACCAGGCCATGTCGGGCACGCCCATGAAGCGCATTGCGGAGCCTGAGGAGATGGGGGACATCGCCGTGTTCCTGGCCTCAAACGCCTCCAGCTACGTCACCGGCCAGGTCATCGTGGCCGATGGTGGTGGGCAGGCTGGCCCCCCTCCTGCTACCTGGTAGCCGTTCTACCAGGAGAAAGGGCGTAGGCCCACTATGGTGCTCAAGGACTTCTTCGTCGAGGACCAGGTGGCTATCGTCACCGGCGCCGGCCGGGGGCTGGGTCGGGCCATTGCCCTCTGCCTGGCCGAGGCCGGTGCTGACGTGGCGCTGGCCGCCCGTACCGTGGAGCAGCTAGAGGACACGGCCGCGGAGGTCCGCAAGCTGGGCCGCAAGGCCTTGGCCGTGCCTACCGACGTTACCCAGGCTGCCCAGGTGGACGCCCTGGTCCAGCGCACGCTGGACGAGTTCGGCCACATAGACATCCTGGTGAACAACGCGGGCATCGCGCCGGTGCGCCCTCTGGTGCCCATGCTCGGCTACCAACCACACCCCATCCCCGGGGCGTGGGACTTCTCCCGCCCCACCTCCGAGGACGAGTTCGACCTGGTGATGGACACCAACGTCCGCTCCGTGTTCCTCGCCTGCCGGGCCGTCGGCCCCCAACTGATGAAGCAGGCCAAGGGCAAGGTGATTACCGTGTCCTCTATGGGGGGGCTGCGGGGCTGGGACTACCACACCCTGTACACCGCCAGCAAAGCCGCCGTCATCAACTTCAGCCGCTCCCTGGCCCGCGAGTGGGCGAGGTACAACATCAACGTCAACGTCATCGCCCCGGGGCGCTTCCCCACCGAGGCCACCCGGGACCAGATGGCGGACCCCAAGATCAGCCAGGGGCTGCTGCGGCGCATACCCATGCGCCGCTTCGGCCAGCCGCGAGAGATTGGGCTGCTGGCGGTGTACCTGGCCTCGCCGGCCTCGGACTACGTGACCGGCCAGACCTTTGGCCTGGATGGCGGCAGCATGGTGCTGCCGTAGTGACCCTGCCCAAGCGTTGCTGGGTATAGTCTGATGTAGTACAATGTCTTACAGAGTGGGCATCTATTAGTGGCCTACTTCGTTTGGCCTCTCATCTGGCCGGACAATGTCGTGGAAAAGATCATTGTCAAACACCAGGTGAGGCCTGAAGAGGTGGAGGAGGTCCTGTTTGACCAGAGGGGTAGCCTGGTTCTTAGACGGGGTAGAGGTGGCACGTTCTATGCTGTTGGCAAGACAACCGCGGGCCGGAAGCTGTTCGTTGTCCTGGTGAAGGCAACGGGACCGGGCAAATACACGGTGGTCACGGCACGGGAATTCGAGAGGTAGCCATCGCAACGTGGTCGGGGCGCAGGAGGATATGCAGAAGAAGAAGCGTCTGCCTAAGTTCGCTAGCGTAGAGGAAGAAGCAGCCTTTTGGGATGAGCACATACCCTCGGAGTACTTCGATGAGAAGGACTTCAAGCCTCTTGAAGTGCGAGTGCCACTGGATAGGCCCATAACCATTAGGCTTGACACACGCCTTAAAAAGGTGCTCGAGGAGTACGCCGACGCCCACAGTATGGGGGATTCCACCGCAGCCCGTCGCCTCATCGAGGAGGGCTTGGCCCATTTCGAGAAACACAGAACAGCCGACTTGACCTTGGACGACTTCCTGGTCAGAGTGCTACAAGAGATACCTGCCGGGCAACGGGCAGAAATGGAGCAACTGCTCAAGGAAGGGGCCATCGGCGACCCACAGAGTCCTGCGTTGATCGTTTTGGACCCGCGCAAGGCAGAGTCGGTTTCCCGTAGGTTCCTTATCTACTTGCTGGCGGCTCTGGGCGCAGACATAATCCGCCCAGGTAGCCAAGAGCATGAGTCTTTGAAGGCCGGGGCACCCTAGTGAAGGGACGCTAAGATGCCACTAGACGAGCTAAACCTTGAAGGCCGCGTGGCCGTGGTCACCGGCGCCGGCCGGGGGATCGGCCAGGCCATCGCCCTGTGCTTTGCCGAGGCGGGGGCGGACATCGTGGCCCTGGCCCGGACCAAGGAACAGATCGAGGATACGGCAGCCCAGGCCCGCAAGCTGGGTCGCCGCGCCCTGGCCATCCCCACCGATGTCACCAAGGCCACCGATGTCCGGAAGGCCGTGGAGCAGGCGGCTGCCGAGTTTGGCCGTCTGGATATCCTGGTAAACAACGCGGGCACTGCCGTCCCCAAGCCGCTGGTCCCCCTGCCGGGCCATCACCCCGAGGGGGTAGGGGACCTGCCCAACTACTTCGCGCCTACCAGCCTGAAGGAGTGGCGGTCGGTGGTGGACCTCCAGTTGACGGGGGCATTCCTGTGCTGCCGGGCAGTGGGCCAACACCTGGTCAACCAGCAGCGGGGCAAGGTGATCAACATCTCCTCGATATTCGCCGCCCGGGGGTTCCCCTTCGGCCTAAACTACGGGGTTGCCAAGACCGGCCTGGTGGGGTTGACCATGTCCCTGGCGGTGGAGTGGGCGCCGTACAATGTGCAGGTGAACTGCATCGCGCCGGGGCACTTCTACACGCACATGGTGGCGCGGATGCATGATACCCCGAGGGTCCGAGAGCGGATGCTGAGCACAATTCCGTTCCGGCGGACCGGCAACCTGCGCGACCTCGGGTTGCTGTCGGTCTACCTGGCGTCGTCTGCCTCCGACTACATGACGGGCCAGACGCTGTTCGTGGACGGCGGCATCACCGCCTGACGCAGTCCGCAGCCCTCACCGTCAGGCCCTGGCCCAAGCGGGCACCCTTGGCCCAGCATGTGCGTCAGCGCCCTGGCTAGACGCTGGACTTGCCCGCCACGGCCAGTAACCTGGCGCCACCGCGGATCTGCTTGAGGGCCTCGTCGCCTCTGCCGAGGTCTCGCAGGTCCAGGTAGCTGGAGAAGATGGCCCGGCGTAGGATGCGGGTCATCTCTGCGTCCAGGTCATCAGCGTAGGTCTCGCTGAGGGCCACCAAGCGGGACAACCGTTTTTCGAAGAAGTCTGCTAGGCTTTCCTGGTCCATTTCCCTGTACCCCATCGCCTGGGCGATCTCTTGCGTCTCCTGCCGTATGTTTGCTCCAATCATTTTAAGCCTCCCTGGCCGCCCGTAAAGTGGATGTGTTCTGGGCTTCGACTATATAACGTTGCAAGCGCCCGTTTGATATGGGGTCAATGCGGGCAGGTCCTCGACAGCGGGGAGAGGAGTTGTGTTTTCCCTTCCCGCTTCGGGCCTGCCCTCGAGCGCAGCGAAGGGAAGGGGCTAGGGGTTAGGTCGGCGCTTCTTTACATATGCTGGCGCATTCGCTATCCTGTTTCGGCGGTAGCAAGGAGACGAGATGTACAAGGCCCCCCGAGGAACTGAGGATATCCTGCCCGCCGAGCAGCACTACTGGCGCTTCGTGGAGGGCCGGGCGGCTGCCCTGTGCGAGGTCTATGGCTATCAGCGCATCGAGACCCCCATGTTCGAGGAGGCGGGCCTGTTCGAGCGGGGTGTCGGGCCAGCCAGCGACATCGTGGAGAAGGAGATGTATACCTTCCCCGACCGCAGCGGCGACCAGATGACCCTCCGCCCCGAGGGCACCGCGCCGGTGTGCCGGGCGTACCTGGAGCATGGCATGGCCCAGCTTCCCCAACCCGTCCGCCTCTACTATTTTGGGCCGGCCTTCCGCTACGAGCGTCCCCAGGCGGGCCGCTTCCGCCAGCACCACCAGCTTGGCGTGGAGGCGCTGGGGGAGGCGGACCCTGCGCTGGATGCGGAGGTCATCTCCCTGGCCTGGGACCTGTTCCAGGACCTGGGCCTGAAAGAGGCCAGCCTGAAGCTGAACAGCATCGGCTGTAGCCAGTGCCGCCCAGTCTACGTAGCCGCGCTCAAAGGATACTACGCGGCACAGGTAGACCGGCTGTGCACCGACTGCCGCTCGCGCCTGGAGCGCAACCCCCTGCGCCTCCTCGACTGCAAGCAGCCCGGTTGCCAGGCGCTGACCGAGGCTGCCCCACGGAGCCTGGACCACCTGTGCCCGGAGTGTAAGGAGCATTTCGACAGGCTCTCGACGTACCTGAAGGCCCTGGGCTATCCGTATTACCTGGACCACCGGCTGGTGCGTGGCCTGGACTACTACACGCGCACTGTCTTCGAGGTGCAGCCCCTGGTGGAGGGGGCGCAGAGCACCATGGCCGGTGGTGGTCGCTACGATGGTCTAATGGAGACCCTGGGGGGAAAGCCGACTCCGGCGGTGGGGTTTGCCGCAGGGCTGGAGCGCATTGTCCTTAACCTGAAGCGTGCCGGGATAGCCGTGCCCACTCCCGAGGCGCCACGGGTATTCCTGGCCCACCTGGGGCCAGCCGCTAAGGAGCTGGCGGTGGTGTTGGGCAACCAGCTCCGGCGGCAGGGCGTGAAGGTGGTGGCCGCATGGTCCGACCGCAGCCTCAGGGCGCAGCTCCGCCAGGCTAACGCCCTGGGTGCCCGCTACGCCTTGATCCTTGGGGACACAGAGGTCGCCGCGGGCACCGTGGTGGTGCGGGACATGTCTACCGGCGAGCAACAGACCGTCCCCCGCGATCAGGTGGCTGCCTGGGTCTTGCCCAGCACCACCCCCACCACATAGGCTTCAGGCTTCGGGCTACAGACTTCAGCTATGGGCTACAGGCTCCCCGCTCCCTATAGGAGGGAGAAACCCGTAGGGGCGGGACTCCATGCCCGCCCCCGCGCTGGACGGCCACTGCATCGTCCTACTCATGCAGGCGTGTCGGCCACCCGTAGGGGCATGGCGTGCCATGCCCCTGCGTTCGCCCCCACACCCGATGTAGGGTTGGGAAACCCGGTCTACGCCCATCGCATGCGTGGCTGGCTGGCGCCCTGTCGGTACGCCTGCCGTGCGCCCCACGATGCCGCCGAGGCCAGACCCCAACCTGCTATAATTTGATATTGTTGCAGCCCATCATGACCAGAGAGGGGGTGACGACAGTGAGCCAACATATCCGCACCTTTACCTGAGTTTGAGGGAGGCACGTGGGGTGTCCCGTGCGGATGCCCTCGCTGTCGTGCCCGATAGTCCGCTCTGGGGCTGTGCTCTTTCGCCTTTAGTCCACACTCGCGATACCGTCCCCGGTGCGGCCTCCGGGCCGGTCATGCGTATGCCCCCGTGCTATGGCCACCGGCATACATAGCTATCTACCTACTTTCATGAGGAGGTCGCATTGGCAACCATCACTGTAATCATTGGGGAGCCGCCCTACGGCAAGGAGCGAGTCTATTCCACGCTGAGGTTCGCTCTGGCTGCGCTCAGCGGCGGCCACAAGGTGAACCTCTTTGCCTTTGAGGATGCCCTGTACGCTGCCAGGCGGGGGCAGGCGCCCGCCGAGTTCCCTGGTGTCCTGGACGAGCGCATGCCCAACTGCGAGGAGCTGCTCAAGGCCGCGGTGCGCCAGGGCGCAGCCCTGAAGCTGTGTGGCGTATGCGCTCAGGAGCGCGGGGTGCAGTCCTCCGAGCTTATCGAGGGTGCCCAGATCGGTGGCATGACTGACCTGGTCAAGTGGGTGCTCGAATCTGACAAGGTGGTGAGCTTCTGATGGCTACTATCGCTTATCCCAGCGTGAGGACCCGTTCGTACCACATCGCCACCGCGGCTTTCGTGGCCTTCATGGGGTTACTGCTGCTGACGGTGGTGGACATGCGGCGTGGGTTCCTGTTCCCGCTCGCGGGCTACGTGCGGGTGGGAGCACCCTCGGTACTGGTGTACTTCGATCCCCGGCACATCGTGCTTCTGGTGTTGGCTGGGGTGGGCTTGGGGATGTCCTACTGGACCATGCGCCGCGCCGAGGCTGCCCTCAGGTCACAGGGCGTAGACCTGCGGGGGCAGGCCAAGCTCCTGGCCATAGCCCTGGCGGTGCTGCTCGTGGCTGACCTGTTCATCTATCGGGGCGTGCCCGCATCGCGAGCGGTGGCGGCGGGGAAGCTGGGTATCGGCCAGGCCCTGCCTCTGGACAGCTTCCCAGCCTGGCTGCGGCCTCTGGGCGATGCCCTGAGCTACATGTTGCTGGTGTGGCATGCTACCGTGCTGTCACTCGTGATTGGGGGCCTGTTCCTGGTGGTGTCGCCCGCCTTTGTGCGGCGATTGCGGGGTCGCGGCTTCGCCTCCCACCTGACGGGTGCGGCGATGGCCGTTCCCCAGCCCTTCTGCTCGTGCTGCGCGGCGCCCATTGGCTCAGCGCTGTACCGGGCGGGCGCCTCCCTGGGGCCGGTGCTGGCCTTCACCGTCTCGGCGCCCATGCTCAACCTGACGACGTGGATACTGGCCAGTACCCTGCTGCCAGCCGAGTACGCCATGCTCCGCATCGGCGGTGGCCTGGTGATTGGTGTGCTGGCGACCTACCTGGTATCTATGGTCGCCGCGCGATGGGTGGCTAGCGCCAGCGCCCCGGCACAGCCGGGCCTGGTGGTGCGCTGGTCGGGATGGCTGGTGGGCGCCTACGGCAAGCTGTTCCAGTTCGATGCCCCGGGCAGAGAGGGCGCCCTGGACTCGCCCTCCGCGCTGCTGGCCTGTTGGCCAAAGCTCGTCTGGCGGATGGCCAGGGTAGTGGTGCCGGTGCTGTTCATTGGCGCACTGATCGCCGCCCTGGTGGTAAGAGGACTGCCTGCGTCGGCCAACAACCTTGGCAGTGTGGGTGTGGCCGCAGTGCTGGGCACGTTGCTCATGGTCCCTACGTGGACGGAGATACCTATTGCGGCTGGTTTGATCAAGCAAGGCGCCAGCGGTCCTGCGGCGGTCCTGCTACTGACCCTGCCCGCGGTGAGTGTCCCTTGCCTCATTGTGTTGGCTGGGGCCATGCGCAGCTTCAAGGTGGCCGCGCTGTTGGGTCTTGTGGTGTTTGTGGTCGGTCTCGCCGCCGGCGCCGCCTTCCTGTACCTGTAGGGGCGAGCCGGTGGTTCGCCCACACGTCAGGCCTACATCACGCGCCGTAGGGGCGGGCCCCCGTGCCCGCCCTTGGGCTAGCCCGAGGCCGACAACCGCGGTCCCATAGGGGTCCCGACGCGTCGGGATGCCCGCCCGCCCCGGGAGAGGACTGTCGTTCCTATGAAAAAGCCCCCGTTTTTCATCCGGCGTGGTGGCCGGACCAGCGGCCATGCACAGTTGCGAGGCCCCGCAGGGCCGAAGTCCCAATTGTCGTTGCGAGCCCTTCCGCAGAAGGGCAAAGCAATCCGTGCCCCCTCCCCTGGTTATGCGTGGAGATACGGATTGCTTCGGCCCTTAACGGGGCCTCGCAACGACAGAAAAGTACCGTCATTCAAAGCACCCCATACCCCCAGGCTTCAGCCTGGGGCTTACCGCCCCCCCGCGAAGCGGCTAGCCGCCGCCTTGCCTTTTCCGTAGCTCCTCCGCCCTGGCGAAGTCCACCTGGGCCTCCTTCTTCTTCCCCAAGTTCTGGTAGGCAATGCCCCGGTTGTTGTAGGCGGCGGCGTACTTGGGGTCAAGCTGGATGGCCTCCGTATAGTCGGCGATGGCCTGTTGGTGCTGCTTCAGGCCGCGGTAGGCGACGCCCCGGTTGTTGTAGGCGAAGGCGTACTTGGGGTCAAGCTCGATGGCCCGGGTATAGTCGGCGATGGCCTCTTTGTACTGCTTCAGTTCGTGGTAGGCGACGCCCCGGTTGTTGTAGGCGTCGCGGTCCTCGGGGGCAAGGTCGATGGCCTTCGTGTAGTCGGCGATGGCCTCCTCGTACTGCCCCAGATTGCCGTAGGCCCAGCCCCGGTTGTTGTAGGCGGCGGCGAGCTTGGGGTCGTGCTCAATGGCCCGGGTGTAGTCGGCAATGGCCTCCTGGTACTGCCCCAGATGGTCGTAGGCGACGCCCCGGTTGTAGTAGGCGGCGCCATTGTGTGGCTGCCTGGCGATCACCCAGCCGAAGAGCTTAACGGCCTGGTCGTAGTTGCCCATCGTGCCCGTGGCGGCGCCCAGCTCATACCAGCATGTAGTCAGCAGGTCGGTCTCTCCGCTCTTCCGCGCGCTGTTCACTGCCTGTTCGTAGAGCTTCCGGGCACCGGCGTAGTTGCCCCTGTGGTAATACCTGTCGCCCCTGACGAGCAAGGCGCGCGCCAGCAGGCTGTACCCCTGCCTCGCCAGGTCTCCCCCACCCTTCACCCATACCCGGGCCTGCGCCTCGGCATCCCGTGTCTTGCCCCTCTTGAGCTTCTCTTGTAGCTCGGGCACCCCCGCTGCTGGCCTCAGTATTCTTCGCGCCACCGCCGCCGGGGCTGCCCCGTCCACGTAGGGCATTCGCGCCCGCTGGTCTTCCTCGTCTGTTATGGTCCCGACCAGCTTTCTGGCCAGGTCCTCCTTGCTCTCGAAATCTATATATTGCAACTCGTCACCCTTAAAGAGGGGCTTGTATCTTTCTCTGTGGTCCCCATCCGCACAGCAAGGGAGGACGCGTTTGTGCCCTTTTTCCGCCCGCCTTATCTCCTTCTTCACCTGCTTGGACTTGGGCACATTGATGGTCAGTACCACCACGAAATACAGGGACTCCTCCAGCGCCTGCCATCTGGCCCGGTCCCAGGGTTCCCCCGGTTCCAGGTCGCTCTTGGCGACAAAGGCTGGCACGCCCGCCTGCCACAGAGCTTCTCTCACGTGGGCGGCCAGGTCCAGCCCTGTGAGCGTATCGTAGGCGATGAACACCTTGTATGGGCGTTTCTGAGCTGTTTCGGCCATATATCTATGCCTTAGTCGGCATTCTACACCCGTCCTCTCAGCAGGCGCAATGGCACGTTTCCCCAACCTTCAGGTGTGACAGGCGTAGCGGGGCGGGGCGGGGCTTTCCCCCCTCCCTGGGGGGGAGGGGGGCCGGGGGGGAGGGCCCGGCCCCTGTGGCCCCCACCCCCTTACCACCATGGAACACCAGG
>Ga0082335_1000991_pt1 | contig 65745 bp, 55 predicted proteins | sample Subgrocontami58m_FD_72375 | JGI IMG/M metagenome (GOLD analysis project Ga0082335, IMG submission 72375) | Subsurface groundwater microbial communities from S. Glens Falls, New York, USA - GMW37 contaminated, 5.8 m (SPADES assembly) (version 2) ... | reverse complement strand
GCGCGCCCGGTCCGGGTCATCGACCATCCTCAATGGGGGTCGAGACAAAGCCGGAAAACTGTTACCCATGTGCCCGGTCCAGAGTGTTACCCATGTGCCCGGTTGAAGAGGGCGGAGCCCCAAGGCTTTCTTTCCCTTCCCCGATTGGCCCAGCCCTACAACCCAAACTTCGGCGTCCGAGGGAACCCGCTCGGCGGCATCCGGCCGGCATGGGCGCGCTCACCCAGCCATTCTCGCAGATTGGTCTCCGTTCGCACCCGTTCGCCCCAGCGCCAGGTCAGACCGTCAGCGATCCGGATCACTTTCAGATCGCTCAGCCCGCCATCCTTGTAGCGTTGCAGGATCACGCCCGCGCCTTTCACCATCTCCGGCACTTGGTTCAGCGGGAACACCAGCAGTCGGCGGTTTTCGCCGATGATCGCCACGTGGTCGCCATCGGCAGGGATACAGAACGCCGCCTTTTCGCCCGGCCTCAGGTTCAGCAACTGCTTGCCAGTGCGCCGTTCGGCGATCAGTTCCGCCGCAGGCACCAGAAAGCCTCGGCCGGAGGACGATGCCAGCAAATAGGGCACTGCCTCGTTCGCGACGAAGAAGGCGGTGATGTCGTCCTCGTTGGCCATTTCGGCCAGCAGACGCACGGCCATCCCGTCACCGCGCCCACGCGGCAGATCGGCGGCCTTCAAGGTGAACACGCGGCCGTTGGTGGCAAACAGGGTCAGCCGGTCCGTGGTGAAACACGGCAGCAGCATGTTCAGCTTGTCGCCTTCCTTGAACTTCAACTCCGCCGGATCGGCCACGCTGCCCTTCACCGCGCGGATCCAGCCTTTCTCTGACAGGATGACGGTGATCGCCTCACGCTCCACGAAGGCTTCGGTCGAGACTTCCACCGGTGCCGGTGCGGACCCCACCACGGTGCGACGATCGCCCAGAGGGCCGGAGCCGAACTGATCCCGGATTTTGCCGACTTCCTCGGAGATCCGGGTCCAGCGCAGTTTCTCGCTGGCGAGCAACGCACGCAGGTCCTTCACCTCCCGCGACAAGGAACGGTGCTCCTTGCGCAGTTCCATCTCCTCCAACCGGCGCAAGCTGCGCAGGCGCATGTTCAGGATGGCTTCGGCCTGGGTGTCGGTCAGGGTGAAGCGCTCGATCAGGCGGGGCTTGGGCTGGTCTTCTTCCCGGATGATGCGGATGACTTCGTCCAGATTGAGATAGACGAGCAGATACCCATCCAGGATTTCCAACCGCCGCTCGATCGCCGCCAATTGGTGGTTGGAGCGGCGGATCAGCACCTCGTGCCGATGATCCAGCCATGACCGCAGGATTTCCGGCAGCGACATCACGCGCGGGGTACGGGTGGCGTCCAGCACGTTCATGTTCAGCGGGAAGCGGGATTCCAGGGCGGTGGCGCGGAACACCGTCTCCATCAGCACTTCCGGCTCCACACCGCGCGTCTTCGGTTCCAGCACCAGGCGGATGATGTCGGAGCTTTCGTCGCGAACGTCGCCCAGCAGGGGGAGCTTCTTGTCCTCCATGAGTTGGGCGATCTGCTCGATGAGTTTGGCTTTCTGCACCTGGTAGGGGATTTCCGTGACCACGATATGCCAGGTGCCGTGCTTGCCGGCCTCCTTTTCCCATTTCGCGCGCACGCGAAACCCGCCGCGCCCGGTCTCATAGGCGGCCTGGATGGCGGACTGCTCCTCCACCATGGTGCCGCCGGTGGGGAAGTCGGGGCCTTTGATGAACTGTAACAGATCGGCGGTCGAGGCGCCGGGATTCTCGATCAGATGGATCGCGGCCGAGCAGATTTCGCCGGCATTGTGGGGGGGGATGGAGGTGGCCATGCCGACGGCGATGCCGGCTGATCCGTTGGCGAGCAGGTTGGGGAAGGCGCCGGGCAGGACGGCGGGTTCGGATTCCTCGCCATCATAGGTGCGGTTGAAATCGACGGTGTCGTCGTCGATGCCGGTCAGCATCGCGCGGGCGACCTCGGTCAGGCGCGCTTCGGTGTAGCGCATCGCCGCCGGGTTATCGCCGTCGATATTGCCGAAATTGCCCTGGCCCTCAACCAGGGGGTAGCGGGAGGCGAAGTCCTGCGCCAGGCGGACCAGGGCGTCGTAGACGCTGGCATCGCCGTGCGGATGATATTTGCCGATCACGTCGCCGACGACGCGGGCGCATTTCTTGAAGCCGGCGGTCGGATCCAGCCGCAACTGGTGCATGGCATAGATCAGCCGCCGGTGCACCGGCTTCAGCCCATCGCGCACGTCAGGCAGGGAGCGCGACATGATTGTCGACAGCGCATAGGCCAGATAGCGCTCGGACAGCGCATCCTTCAGATGCGTGTCTTCGATATGTCCCGCGAAGTCATCCGGCATCCTGGTTCTCCGACTCCTGTGCCCCCTCCGACTCTTGTGCCAGCGTGGCGACTCGGTCGTATAGCATCGTTCGCGCCTGAGGCAGGGGGCGATGGCGATGTCCGAACGCGTCGCGCGCCAGGAAATGTCCGGTCAGGCGCAGGCCGTCACGCCAGTCGGCCGGTGTGGCCTGAGGCGTGGCATCGGACGGCGCGGTCAGGAACGCGGGCAGGCGCAACAGCCGGGACGTCCAGACCCCGGCGGCGTCCCGCGTGACCGCGCGTCCGGTCCGTGGCGACACGTAGGCCAGGCCGGTGGTGGCCCCGGTGACGGCGCAGGATGACAGGTCCAGACCAAAGCCCAGGCCGGCGAGCAGTTCCGCCTCCCACTTTATCAGGTCGGGCATCGCCTGGCCCGCCAGCGGCAGGCGTGCGATCAGATGCAGCAGGGCGGCGAACACGGCTGGCTGTGGTTCTCGCTCCGGCAATGCATCCGCGGCCACGGCGCAGACTGACGTCAGCATTGCCAGCGCCAGCGGGTCGTGCATGACATGGGCGGCGTTGGCGTGGATGACCTCCCCGGAAAAATTGCCGAGCTGGTCGGAGAGGCGGGCGACCCATCGGACCTGGACGAAGTTGGCGGGCTGCCAGACGGCGGCCTGGCCTCGGGAGCTACCGCCGCGCGCCAGGCCGCGATGCAGCCCGTGTTCCTCGGTCATGACGGCGACGATGGCATCGGCTTCGCCATAGGCGCGGGCTTCGAGCACGACCGCGGGGGCTTCCCATTCCATGGTTCAGGCAGGGCACGCCCGGCAGGCCGGCTGGGGGAATGCCATCAGGCGAGACCGGAGCGTGTCGGACGTGGCGAGGGACATGGATAAGAACATAGGACGAACCATGGCCGATGCCCAGCGGTGTCTGGGGGCTCGAACCGGGATGCCTTGTCCTGGCCTATGTGGTGGGCTTTGTCGGGGTCGTCTCCCGAATACCCGGCAGCTCCCCGGGGTGATCGCACTTGGTGGCGGATGGGCGGGATTTCACCTCTTCCTCGGGGAGCGAGCCTGAAGCCGGACTTCATCCGGGTATCGTGCAGCGAAGCGGCGCGGGTAAGGGAAGTGACGCGAATCCCGTGGGTTGCACTGGTGGTACCACCCTCACCCGCCGCTTCGCGGCGACCTCTCCCAGAGGGAGAGGTGAAATCCCGCCCATCCGCCGCCAAGTGCGATCAACCTGGGCATGTCCCTCCCGGGTCGTTGAACCGCTCCGGCAGGATGCCTATCATGGGACCATGTCCGATACTCCTGCCTTCCTGGACGGTGGTCGCCCGCCGGTTCCCGATATCGTGGTGCCGCGCGGCGTCGTCCCGTTTTATCTGCCGCAACGCCCGGTGCGCGGACGGCTGGTGCGGCTGGGGCCGTTGGCGGACTCGCTGCTGACCCGGCAGCCGAACCATCCGGTGATCACCGCGCTGGCCGGTCAGGCCCTGGCGCTGGCCGCCGGGCTGTCCACCGCGCTGAAATTCCGCGGCTCCTTCAGTCTCCATGCCAAAGGCAACGGGCCGGTGAGCATGTTGTTGGCCGATTGCACCCATACCGGGGAATTGCGCGGCTATGCTCGCGCCACGCCGGAGAAGCTGGCGACCTTGCTGGACAACAACCCGGCCCCGACCGCCGACGCGCTGCTGGGCACCGGCTATCTGGCGTTCACCGTGGACGAAGGCGCCGACCAGCAGCGCCACCAGGGCATCGTCACCATAGAAGGCGAGTCACTGGCCGCAATGGCCGGGCATTATTTCACCACCAGCGAACAGCTTCAGTGCTTCGTCCACCTCGCCTGCGCGAAGACCGAGCATGGGTGGCGCGCGGGTGCGTTAATCCTGGAGAAAGTCGCCGGAGCCGGGGGCGTCGACCCCGAGATGGACGACGAAGCCGGCACGGAAAGCTGGCGCACCGCCTGTATCCTGGCCGCCACGGTGACCGATGCGGAACTGCTGGACGACGACCTGTCGGCGGAGCGGCTGCTGTATCGGTTGTTCCATACCGAGGGTGTGGCGGTGGATCGCGCGCGCTCGCTCTCCTATGGGTGCCGCTGCTCCCGGGCGCGTCTGGCGGGAATTTTGGAGGGATTTCCGGTGGATGACCTCGACCATATGACGGTCGGCACCGATATCGTCGTGACCTGCGAGTTCTGCAATTACGACTTCCGTTTCCGGCGCGACGGGGTGCAGGGCGTGTCCGCTGCCTCCCCCTGACGGGCTGTCTCGACCAAACGCCACGACCTTGTCCCGGAGCCGCATGCCATGTCCCTGTCCCACCCAATCCGAATCGCGGCCTTGCTGATCAGCCTGCTGGTCGCGGCTTGCGGGGGGGAGGAGCGACGGGATTTTCCGCCTTTGAAGTATGACTATCTGCCGCCGATCCAGTTGAATGTCGCGACGATCGCGGTCGAGCCGCGCTTCGTCCCGGCGGGCACCGGGGCCGATGTCACTGGCCAGGCGCCGGTGCGGCCGGTGGATGCGCTCACGACCATGGGACGGGACCGGTTGAGCGCCCTGGGTGGCAGCGGCCACGCGGTTCTTGCCATTCAGGATGGGTCGCTGATGCGGCGGGGAGACACGATCAGCGGCTCCATGGCGGTCGCGCTGACGATTTTCCGCGACGATGGCGGGCAGGCGGGATTTGTAGAGGCTCGGATCTCGCGGACCAGTTCGGGGGGATCGGGGTCCCTGCGCGGGCGTCTGTATGACCTGGTCGAGGCCATGATGCGCGACATGAATGTTGAACTGGAGTTCCAGATCCGCCGCAACCTGAAAGACTGGCTGACCGTGCCGACGGCCGCGCCAACCAGGGTTGAGCAGGTGCCGCTGGCAGCGCCATCGCCCCGGTAGTGTTACGCCGCCGACGGATAGAGCCGTCGGCGGCGTATGTTCCATCTGCAAAACTCCTCGCTATCGGTGGCGATGTCGGCAAGGGGGGCGCGAGCACCTAGATTTCCGTCCGGGTGGCTGACCAGCGACTCTATCCATCGGCGTCGGAAGGGCACTGAGCTTGCAGCCGGCATCCATGAACTCATTGGACCGGTCGATCAGGCGGTTGGGCCATTCGGTTAGGATCACGTCGCGCGCAGATAAGGTAGCCGGAGCGGAAACAGGCTTCCCGCTGGGCGGTGGTCAGCACGCGGGCCGGGTGGGCGAGGATGTCTTCCGGGGTAATGACGACGGTTTCGGGGCGTGGCGGTCCGTGAGTTGGGCAAGCGCCATCACGGTTGGGGGTGGAGGTCAATAAATCAAACTCTACAGGTAATCCGACCGCAGAACCTCAACAGCCGTATCGTTGGGTTGGATGTCTCGTGCAGCAGTGTGCGGGGTCGCACAACGCTTATCATGCTCTTTTTTGCCCCGGAGCGATAAATAACCATCGAAGTCTCTGAACAAAGGGTCCGAATACATCTTGCCAGTCCTTTGATCGTATCGATCGACTAAACTCCGCCATTGCTGCGTTCGAATCAAGTGTGCGCCGCAATATGTTGTCCCCAAAACCCGCTATGGCTGCCTCCTCGGCCATCGACTGAGCGAGGTTTACTTTTGCCGTGATCCACTCAGCGGTTTCCGGATGACCACTCGTAGCAGATTTGCTAATGTCCAAACCACGCTTCATGTCAAAAAAAAGTTCGAAGCGCTCTCCTGGCGGCACCCTCAATTGCTCTTCTGCATAGCTGATCTCACATAGTATTGATACAGAGCGAGATGAGGAAATCCTAGCATCAACGGCCGACAATACCCTAACGTTTAAGAAATTTTCCGCTTCAGCGCAAGGAGTCAGGAGGCAAGACAACAATGGCCATGCACGTTGAGTGACGAACTTGTCAATAATGGCCTGTTTAGTTCGAGGTGAAACAGGTGCCTTCAAGTCAGAATCAAATATCGCAACCACAATTCTTTTTTCTTCCATCTTGGCGTCTATTACACGTAGCATATTCTGCCCACCGCCATGTATCGCTTCAAAGTGGACAGGCGCCTTGGAATACAAGTCTGGATAATTCTTCATCACGAATGTATAAATCGCTATGTCGTCGAGGATATCCTCAGCGACAAGCAGCGGACTAGACACGATATTCTCAAAATACCCGTGATCTAACGGCACACTGAATGCGCGTCCTTCAGATAAGAACATTCTCCCAGACGGTACTACTCTGATGTAGTGTAGGGCCACTCGCACCAACCCGCCACTTTGGGCTAAGCCGTTAACAATTCCTTGTAGCGTTGCCCTATCGCTGCCGATTAGCGCAATATTTTGTAGCATCCATTGGCCAGAGATTCTCGAAACCACAACTAAGTTTCGGCCTAGTCTATGTTCTCGCATTAGATGGCTAAGACGATCCTGGAGCATACCACGGTCCTCGGATTGGAGGTCTTCCGTAGTCAGATCAAGATGTATTAACATGCCCCTAACTCGGAACGAAGAAGCCATATGGCCAATTAACTAACTGTCCGTCATCATCAAAGTTTGACGTAGAAACCTTGGTTCTTCGATCCCGGTCGTCGGCGGCATCGAAAATAAGAATTTGCACATCATCAGCCGAAATCTCTTTTTCAGCTATCAGTGCTCCCAGGCGATTGATCAAGGCTTCGCTATGCGTCTCAATCAGAAACTGGATCCCGCTGCCTCGGCGCGATAGCCCAGAAGGTTTTTTTAGGCTGCCAACAAAGGCATCGGCCAAAAGGGCTTGGTGCGCCGGATGAAGATGCAATTCCGGCTGTTCTATCGCAATGATAGGCGTTCGTCGAAAGCCATCTTGACGGCTTGGTGCGCCGGGCCGATTATTAGCCCACCAAATTTGGCCTAGGACCGGCAGAATTTGCGATATACCGTAACCAGTGTCCACAATATTGACAGACCCACTTTCGTATATTAAATTTATACTTACGTGGCCCGCCACTCTGCCGACGCTGATTCCATAGCCAAACAATCCCTTCACCCAATCGGACAACTCTTTCATCTGTGCGGGCCTCAAGGAATTCAAAAACATCGGAAAATTCTTTCCTGCGGGATCAATCTCCGACACCGCGAGGTCTTGGTATCTATAATACCGGTCACTATTTGCTCGAGCCGGACCTATGTATAACGTGGACGAAATTATCTCCTGAATGGCTTTACTAGCGCCGCCCAGCATACTTGGAAACAAATTAAGCAGAAAATTCTCGCGTATTTTCTCAAATAGACCACTTCGATCTTCACCTGATATGTCGCGAATCAATTTTTGCCATGACCTGTTTTTGGTACTTGTCAGCAAGGAAGTGAGTGTATCCTTGTTAAATACCTCGACCCTCATCAGTTGAGAGATAAGATTTGAGCGCGACAAGTTGGTAATTCGCTTATCAAGGCGTGGTGTGACCAATTCTACAACAGCCTCGTTTGCCGGAGCTATCCGGTTTTGAGATCGATAAAGGGCGGGTCTCCTTGAGTGGCCAGCCTTGGGCGTCGCCATGACCGTCGGCAAAATCGACCCAGACGATACTGTTAGCTCCCAGTCTCCAAGTCTTGCCGTTACATCAGCGCCATTCACTCGAATATTCGTAACCTTTCCTCCCTCCGAAACGAGCACTTCGTATTCAACTGCGTTCGAAGCCTCCTTCAACGTCAACGACGAAATGCGAGTGCCGCCGCCGTGCTTAGAAATCTCAACTTTTACCTCTACGCCATTGAATCTATGTCGAGGAACATGAGACCAACTGAGGTCGTCTGAGTATTCAAAAAATTCGTCAGCTACAATTTCGTCCACACCGAATTCAAATGATATCGAACCAGAAGTAATGTTCTCAAATACGGCTCTTTCAAAATCACCGAAGTCAACCCAATCACCATACCATAATATGGGCGAACTCGTTCTGGTGGTAATGGACTGACGAAGCAGCGGCAACGCTCGCAAAAATGTGCTCTTACCGCTACTGTTTCGACCGACCAGAATAGTGATCGGCCTTAGCTCAATCGGTGGCACATTGGCCAACCGCCGTAAATTACTTAGACCGAATCTGAACATTTGTGCGCGACACCTGCCCTACCATTCTTGCGGATCGCAGCTTACCCTGATCGCCCCATAAATCAATCCGGAAAATGGACCGTCGGCGCTCACTGCGAAACATACAATTCATGCAACCCCCCATATTTGAGAGTAGCCTCGTTTTGGCATTAGTCTGCTTTCTGACTAGTCAGTAATCTGCTACTCCGCCGCCAGCGCAACCGGGGCCTGGGCGGGCGCCGCCAATCGCTCCAACAGCCCCTTCCGCAGCGCCTCCGCCTTCGCCCGGTTCGCGTCCTTCACTGGACCAAACCCCCGGATCGTATCCGGCAACGTCGCCAACCCCACCGCCGCGTCCAAATTATCCGGCCGCAGAGCCGCAACAATCCGCCCCAAATCCCCCACATACTCCTCAATCAACCCCCGCTCGGCCGCCCGTTCCGCCTGAGCCCCGAACGGATCGAGCCCAGTCCCCCGCAGCCGCTTGCCATGCCGCAGCACTCGGAACAGCGGCATCGCCAGCCACCCCGGGATCGCCACCTTCTTCCTCCGTCCCGTCGCCGGGTCCATCCGCGCGATCAACGGCGGCGACATGTGGAACACCGCCCCGTCGGCATACGACGTCGCCGCGTGCAGGCGAGCCACCTCGTATTCATCCTTGTAGGCCATGACGCGGAACAGCCCCTCAACCGCGGCCCTCGACAAACGGCCGGGCGAGCCAAACACCCGGGTCTCCGCCGCCACGACATCCAGCACCACTGCCCGGAACCGCGCCGCATAGGCAGAAGACTGGTAGTCCACCAGCGCCGCGGCCCGAGTCTCGATCAGCGCCGGCAACGGCAACGGTGCCGGATCCGTACCGCCACCATCGAGGATATCGGCCATCAACCCCGGCTGCTCCGCCAGGATGCGTCCCCACAGGAACGCCCGCCGGTTCAGGCCGACGGCCGCGCCGTTCAACTCGATGGCACGCAGGATCGAGCCCTGACCGACCGGCACCAACCCGCGCTGCCAGGCCAGGCCGAGCAGCAGGGTGTTCATGGCCTGGGCGTTGCCGAACAGTTTTTCGGCGAGGCTCACGCCGTGCAGCCAGACCGAGCGACCGGCATCCGTCACTTTCTCGATCGTCCGCTTGTGCAGCATGGCGTCGATCGACAGCAGGGCGTCGCGCTTGAACTCGGCCGTCGCGGCCAGGTCCAGGTTGCCGATGACGACTCCCGTGGGTGCGTTGCGTTCCAGCACGCCGGGCTGGCATGCCACGGCCAAATCGGCCGCCAGCATCAGGTCGGCGGCCCCGAGTGGGATGCGCACGACGTCCAGGGACGCCTCATTGGCCGCGATCTGCACATGCGCCACCACGGCGCCGTTCTTCTGCGCCAGACCGGTGAAGTCCAACGTTTTGACCGAGCGCCCCTCCAGATGCGCCGCCATGGCCAGGATCGCGCCGGACGTCACGATGCCGCCGCCACCAATCCCCGCGAACAGACCGCGCCACACGGCTGGCGACGGCACCACCGGATCCGGCAACGCCGCTGCCAGTTCCTTCTCCCGATCCTGCCAGCGTGTGTCGGCGACCGGCGCGGCCGGAGGCCCGTCCAAGGTCACGAAGCTCGGGCAAAACCCCTTCAGGCAGGACAAATCGACGTTGCAGCTTGTCGGGTTGATCCGGCGTTTGCGGCCGAGAGGGGTTTCGACCGGCTCGATGGCAATGCATCCGGATTGGGTGGAACAATCGCCGCAGTTTTCGCAGACGGACTCGTTGATCACGACATGCCGCGTCGGCTGCGCCATCGATCCGCGCTTGCGGCGGCGGCGCTTCTCGGTGGCACAGACCTGATCATAGATCAGCACGGAGGTGCCGTCGTAGTCGCGCAACTCCCGCTGCACCGCGTCCAGTTGCTCCCGCAGATGCACGGTGACGCCCTTCGGCAGCGCCGACAGCGGCGGCAGCCGGTCTGAATCGTCGACGACGATGGCGATGCGCTGGATACCCTCGGCCGCAACCTGGGCGGCTAGCATCGGCACCGTCGGCCCGCCTTCCGCCGGTTGGCCGCCGGTCATGGCGACGGCGTCGTTGAACAGCAGCTTGTAGGTCATGCGGGTTTTCGACGCGGCGGCCTGGCGGATCGCCATGATGCCGGAGTGCTGATAGGTGCCGTCGCCGATATTGGCGAACATGTGCTTCACGTCGGTGAAGTTGGACAGGCCGACGAAGGGAACGCCCTCCCCGCCCATGTGGGTGAAGGTGCGGGTCTGTGGGCCGTCATCCAACGCCATGAAATGGCAGCCGATACCGGCACTGGCGAAGCTCCCATCGGGCAGTTTGGTGGATGTGGCGTGCGGGCAGCCAGCGCAGAAGGCCGGGACGCGGCGCAGCAGGCCGGCCGGGCGTTCGACAGCCGGCGGCGCGGGCGGGTTGGGCAGGTTCAGGCCCGCGGCACCGAGGAATCGAGCCATCCCGGCGCCGACGCTTTCCGGCGACAATTCCATCAGGGGGGACAGCAAAGGTTCTCCCGCCGGCGTGGTCTTGCCGCTGATCTCCGGGCGTTCGTCGGCGGGCAGATGATACAGCGCATCGCGGATTTGGGATTCGACGAAACCGCGCTTTTCCTCAATCACCAGGATGGCGCGCCGGCCACGGGCGAATTCCTTGAGGCCCTCGGTTTCCAGCGGCCAGGTCATGGCGATCTTGTAGATTGCCAACTGAGGATGCTGGTCCAGACCGAGGCGCCGCAGCGCGTGCATGGTGTCCTCATGCGCCTTGCCCACCGTGATGAGACCAATCGGCGCGTCGGCCGAACCGCTGATCAGGCGGTCCAGCCGGTTCGCTCGGGCCCAGGCGGAAACGGCGGGCAGCCGTTCTTCCAGCAGCCGCCGCTCCAGCTCGGCGCGTTCGGCCGGGAATTTCAGCGTGTGGTCCAGGTTGAGACCGTGCGGCGGCATCGGGAAGTCGGGCGTCACGAACGGGCGGGCGGAATGCACGATGGCGGTTGCCGCCTGCTCCATCGTCTCCGCCGTGGTCTTCATCGCCACCCACAGACCGGAGTAACGTGACAGTGCCCAGCCGGCGAGGCCCAAATCCAGCACATCCTGCACCGAGGACGGGTTCAGGATCGGCATGAAGCAGTTCTGGAATACGTATTCGGTCTGGTGCGGATAGGTCGAGGAATGCGCGCCGTGGTCGTCGCCCGACACCGCCAGCACGCCGCCGAATTTGTGCGTCCCTGCCATGTTGGCGCAGTGGAAGGCATCGCCCGTCCGATCCACGCCCGGCCCCTTGCCGTACCACATGCCAAACACACCATCGACGGTCTTGCCCGGGAATGCGTCGATCTCCTGCGTGCCCAGGATCATGGTGGCGGCCAGGTCCTCGTTCACGCCCGGCTCAAACTTGATCCCGTGCGCGGACATCAGCTTCTTCTGGTGCCACAACTCGCGATCCAGGCCGCCGAGGGGGGAGCCGCGGTAGCCGGATACGAACCCGCCCGTGTTCAGGCCGGCCAGGCGATCCAGCCGGTGCTGTTCCAGCAGCAGACGCAGCAGGGCCTGGATGCCGGTCAGCAGGACCGGACGATCAAGGTCGGCGAAACGGGACTCCAGGGTGGCGGTCCCGGTCGGGCTTCCGTGGGCTGCATCTGGGGCTATGCCGATGTCCATGCCGGTCGTCCTCGATCTTGCTGTGACTACCATATGGTAGCTCCGCCCCGTTGGGAAAGCTTGACAAAGCGGCGCCCCGATCAAGGCAAGATGGCGGAACCGATCGCTTCGCCGGTCCTCGGCGGAAGAAAGCACCGAGAGGGAAGCGCCCAAGGGAAGCACCGACGCGAAAGACCATGGGTCTCGACCGCCAGGACGCCGCCATCCTGGATCGGCTGCAAACCCATGGACGCGCGGCGCCCGCTCGCGGCACCGTCGGGCGTCGATCATGGAAGCGATAGCGGAGGTCGCCCACATCCAGGATTCGATCGGGCTGACGACGCTGGTGGTGATCGAGCCACCCAGGATGATCGAGCGCTTCTTGGGGGAAGCGAGACGGCTGGTGGGCCTGCGTCCATTTGGGACGCGGCGTTCGATCATCACGCCATGGCCCATCCGCCTGGTGCGGGCCATGGCGTGCGCCACGGACGGATGCCATAATTTCTCCAATCGCCCTACCGTTCGCGTCGAGACGACAGGAAACGCCCATGGACATCATGCCCGGCTTCACGCTGACCGATATCGAGACCAGCGGTGCGCGCATCCGCCTGCGCCACGGAGGCAGCGGTCCGCCGCTGCTGCTGTTGCACGGCAACCCGCTGACCCATGTGGCCTGGCACAAGGTGGCGCCTCGGCTGGCGGAACGCTTCCATGTCGTGGCGACCGACCTGCGGGGCTATGGCGACAGTTCGGCCCCGCCCGAAGAACCAGACAGCTCCAACTACTCCTTCCGCGCCATGGCACAGGACCAGGTGGAGGTGATGAAGGCGTTGGGCTATGATCGTTTCTTCGTCGCAGGGCATGACCGCGGCGGGCGCACGACCCACCGGATGTGCCTGGACCATCCGGAGAAGGTCATCAAGGCGGCGATCATTGACATCGTGCCGACCCTGGACATGTGGGCGGCGATGGACAAGGAGGGTGCCATTGGCGGCTGGCACTGGCCGTTCATGGCGCAGCCCCAGGGTTTTCCGGAGATGTTCTTCAATGCCGTCGATCCCGACTGGTTCATGCGCAAGAAGTTGTTGAAGCTGACGGCCAACCTGAACCACATCCCGCCGGAGATCTGGGCCGAGTATGTCCGTTGCTTCAACGAGAAGACCATCCGCGGGTCCTGCGGCGATTATCGCGCCGCCGCGACGATCGATTGCGAGTTGGACACCGCCGATCTGGGGCGGAAACTGGCGATGCCGATCCTGGTGTTGTGGGGCAAGACCAGCAGTGTGGGCAAGCGTTTCGCCGATCCGGTGGGCGTGTGGAAGTTGCGGGCGGAGGATGTGCGCGGAGAGGCGCTGCCGAGCGGGCATTATGTGAATGAGGAGGCGCCGGAGGAGGTGCTGGGGTGGTTCTTGCGGTTTTTTGGGGGGTAGTGGCACCATTGGACCGCGGACAGATTGCCGGGCGCCCTGCATACCGGGTAGCCGATTCCTGCCCCGACGTGATCGCTCGAACAGCATCTATTGCGGAAAACGTTCGACATGAATTTCAGCGTCGCGACCGAAGTAGACAGCACGCCGCCCTGAGAACGAGACGATGTAACCAACACATCCAGCCGCCATGACTTTCCCGCAGAAACCCGCGTAGGTGTAATCCGGCACAAGCTGCTGCGCCTCCCTAATGGCAGATTGAACAGCAGTGGTGTCTAGCGTCGCTGCGATTGGGCTACTGCCGTGCTGTGTCGGCAGCACAATGCTGTCTCCGTCTGGCAAGAAGTAGGTTGCCGTCGAGCGGCGATAGTCAATCACATAGCTTTCAAAGCCCGCCTGCATTAGCGTGCCGATAATTTTGGGAAACGTCATGGTGTTGTTCTCTGCCCCGTCGAGGCACGTTTGGGCAATCCGGGCGAGGTGGTCGTTCATTACGCGCTCCTTGTGATTGTGGACTTGTCAGTCAATCGGTATGGCGGTGAGTCCAAGCCGGCTGACTGTCTCTTTCAGCGTTCGCAGCATGGCGCGGCGGTCTCTGTCGGATAGATGGCCGAAGCACTCAGCATCGTTCTCATCAGCTAGTGCCGCCAGCTCGGGCACCAGATCTTCGCCTTGTGCAGTCAGGCGAAGGGTTTGCGAACGCCCGTCATCAGGGCTGGCCTCTCGGTCGATCAGCCCCTTGGCGAGAAGCCGGTCAGCCAGCTTGGTGATCGCGCCGCGTGTCATGCCCATGTCGTTCGCCAGCCGGCTGGGTGATGTCGGCTCCCGGTCATGAAGCACGCGCATGAGCGCCCATTCGGCGACGGTGACATCCTTGGCCGCGAGTTTGCGGGCAAAGGCTTGCGAGACGTGATTGGAAACGTGGCGGAGCCAGTATCCAAGGTGTGCGGTCAATTCGGAAACTACAGGTGCCATGACGGTGCCATCCAATTGACTAGGAAACTATCTGCATATGGTTTCCTAGTCAAGCAGATTCGAATGCCGGCGCGGCGCAGAATTCAAGACGTTGGGGCACCGCAGCCGCACCCAAATATATCCGCCTCGCCATCATAGAACGAAAATCGAACATTGGAGCGATCCCGATGCGCTCTACCCCCGTCCAGCTCCGAACCACACGCATCCCAAGCGCCGCCACATACCCCAAACAGCCGCGCTATCCACCGACCGTCGCAAGTGCAGGTGCGAAAATCACGCACGCGTCCGCAAAGGCTCCGTCCCAGACCCTGCTGCACCACGCACCGACCAACCGCCAACATGGGAGGCCCCAAACGTCATGCCTCCCAAAAGCCCTCCCGCATTGGACGCAACCGCCCATTCCCCATTAGAGTACGTCCCAACGGACCAACCCCGGTCCGGCAACAGCGGGAGAGAGACCATGGCCGGCAACGGACAGATGATCATCGATCGGGACAAGGCACGCATGCAGGCGATGGCGGACAAGGACGTCGCCGCGCTGAAGGGGATGCTGTGCAAGGGCCTGATCTACACGCATTCCTCGGCGCGCCTGGACACCAAGGACAGCCTGATCGGCGCCATGGAATCCGGCAGCACGGTCTATACCTCGGTCGTGCCGTCGAACGTGGTGGCGCAGGACCTGGGGAATGCCGTGGTACTGACCGGTGAGGCCGCGATCAGCGTCAACTCCGGGGGCAAGCCGAACTCCTTCAAGGTGCGGTTTACCGACGTGTGGGAAAACCAGAACGGCACCTGGCGCATGGTGACCTGGCAGTCCACCCGCTTGGCGGACTGATTCTCGATGCTCCCCGACCGGCTGCTGCTGGAGGCTGAATCGCTGCTGGCAGCCTGCCGAGCAAAGGGAGTGACACTGGCGACGGCGGAGAGTTGCACGGGCGGGCTTATTGCCGCGACGCTCACCGCCATTGCCGGGTCGTCCGATGTGGTGGATCGCGGCTTCGTCACCTACTCCAACGACGCCAAGCACGACCTGCTCGGCGTCCCGATGGAGCTGATCGCGCAACACGGCGTGGTCAGCGAGGAAGTCGCCCGCGCGATGGCAGAAGGGGCTTTGGCCCGGTCTCGCGCAACGATCACGGTATCGGTGACCGGAGTGGGGGGCCCGGGTGGTGGCACCGCGGCCAAACCGGTGGGGCTGGTTTGTTTCGGCCTCGCGCAGAAGGGCCGGCCGGTTGCCAGTTCCCATGTGGTGTTCCCCGGCGATCGGGCGGCTATTCGCACCGCGACGGTGGAGCACGCGTTCGCCCTGATCCGGGAACGTCTGTAACGCATGCGTTCCGGCCGAACCTGGGGCTCGGTTCGGCCGAGTGTGCCGCCCTGATCTTGAAACACCCGGCTCTTGCGGGGGATCGGCGTGGCTGGCACGAACCCGCCCGATGATCACCCTCTCCTCGAAAGACCCGCGTCTGCCCGACCTGCTGGACCGGATCGGTCTGGTCAGCGTGCTGTTGACTATCCCCGCCCTGCTGCATGCCAAGGGCATCGCGGAGGGCACCATGGGTCTGACCGCCCTGTGTTTCCTCGGCCGGTCCTGGCTGTTGCGGGACTGGGGTTGGGTTCGCACGCCTTGGATCGTGATCGGGGGCGCGTGGTGGGTGTGGCTGACCCTGTGCTCCGCCCCGCTGCCGGCCATGCATCTGGGCGAGGGGGGCACCGGCTCGTTCGTCCAGGCTTTGGTGGCGGTGCGGTTCCCGCTGTTTGCGGCGGCCATGGAGTTCGCCGTGCTGCGCGATGCGGCGGCCCGGCGTTGGCTGTTCGGGCTTGTTGCCGCCGCTGCCGCCTACATCGCGGCACAATGCGTGTTCCAGTTCGCGTTCGGACGGAACCTGTATGGATGGCCTCGATTCGGCGATGGAGAGTTGACGGGGCCGTTCGGCATGCCGCGCGCCGGCCCGCCTTTGGCGCGGATCCTGCTGCCCTCCGTCCTGCCGCCGATTGCGGTCCTGCTGGGCCGACCGGGTGTCTGGCCGTCGATAGCGGCCTATGGGCTGCTGTTGGGCGGGGTTGCCGTCATGGTGCTGATCGGCCAGCGCATGCCGCTGGTGCTGACAGCGGCGGGACTGCTGATTGTGGCGCTGCTGTTGTGCCGGCTCAGGCCGATGGTGTTGTCCGCGGGCGTGCTGATTGCCCTGCTGCTGGCTGCCTCTCCGGTGATCGCGCCGGCTGCCTACAACCGGTTGGTCGTGAAATTCTCCGCCCAGTTGGAGGATTTTCCCAGCAGCCACTATGGATTTCTGTATACGCGCGGCCTGGCGATCGGCCTGAACAACCCGATCACAGGGCTGGGCTTCGATGGCTACCGCACCGGCTGTCCGCGTCCCGAGAACTTCCGACCCAGCCTGGACGGGAAGCACCCGGATGGCGGCGGCGTCGGGAACTGCTGGGTGCATCCGCACAACTTCTACGTCCAGGCCCTGGCGGACGGGGGTTTTGTCGGATTGGCGCTGTTCCTGGGCCTCGCCATCGCCTGGCTGGTCCCGCTGGCGCGCGGTTTGTGGCGGGACCCAGACCCTCTGCGGATCGGTCTGTTCGCGACCATGGCCGTGCAGATCTGGCCGATCCAGTCGACCAGCGGATTCCTGACCCTGCCGTTGGGCGGCTGGTTCTTCCTGCTGCTCGGCTGGGGGTTGGCCGAGGCGCGCGCCCGGGTCGGCCCCGTATGAAGGTTGCCGTGGTTCAGCCCTTGCCCGGGATCGGCGACATGATCTGGCATGTGCCGCATATTCGCGCCATCGCGAACCATCTGGGCACGCCGGTAACGGTATTGACGAAGCCCCGGTCCGCCGCGGACCAGATCTTCAGTGGCGAGCCGCTGGTCCGCGACGTCATGTGGCTCAACCGAAATCCCGATCACGGCACCGGAGATCATGATGGGTCCGGCATGATCCGCCTGATTGCCGCCGTCCGGGCGCGCCGGTTCGACTCGGTGTATCTGCTGCACCACAGCAAGAGTCTGGCGTTGCTGCTGGCTTTGGCCGGGATTCCCGCTCGTTATGGCTACGGGTTCGGGGTGCAGCGCCTGTTCCTGAACCGTCCGCCATTTTTGCCGGCTCCGGTCCTGCGGATGCATCCCTATGACCAGGCCACCGCATTCCTGGCGGCCGCGTCCATTCCGATGCCGGACCCGGAACCGATCCTGACCGCCGATCCGGCTCTGCGCGAGGGCCTGCGCCGCGGCCTCGGCGCGGCTCCCGGGACCTATGTGGCGATCGGTATCGGCAGCTCGGAGGCCTATAAGCAGTGGGGCGCGAACCGGTTCGCGGCCCTGACGCGGGCACTGCTGACGGCCGGATGGTCTCGGGTGATTCTGATCGGCGGCACGGCGGAGGCCGATTTGGGGCAGAGCATTCGCGGCAGGATCGAGGGTCTGACGGATCGGGTCGAGATCGCGGCGGGCTGGAATCTGGCGCGCATTATCGCGTTGCTGGCGGATGCGGGGTTCTATGTGGGCAACGACACCGGTGTCATGAACATCGCCGCTGCCGCAGGGTTACGCAGCTATGGGCTGTTCGGCGCCACCCCGCCGTTGCGCCACAGCCGCCGAATCCTGCCCATCATTCCGCCGGGCGGGATCGATCGGGATAGCGGGATGTCCCGCATCACCTGCGACCAGGTGCTGGCGACGGTGGAAGCGGATCGCGGCATGATCGGACCGCCCGCATGAGCCACGCCCGATCCGATCAGTGGCAGGCGCAGCCCGGGGCCGGACCGACCGCGTTGCGGACCAGATGGTGGTCGATCCACTCCGCGACCAACCGTCTTGCTTCGTTGAGTGAAGCTTCGGGGTGGTGGATGCGATAGAGTGCGGTGCAGGCCTGAAACGCCGAAATGTCGTCCGAGCCGATTTGGCGCAACTCGCTATAGGCAGTTACCACGGCGCGCTCACAGCGGCGGGTCATGACGCTTTCCCGACCCATGATCGGACGTACTCCTCTTGCTCATTGTCGCTCGGTTGCGAATAACTCGCAACATTCTGGGGAGTATATGGACAGGTCGCTGCGCCAGCAAGAGCGTGCGTTCTGGCGATGCCAACAGATGCCCAGCTTCTCGGTACGGCAAGCCATGCCCCCGACCTGTGCAGGATCCGTCAAGCCCGGCATGACCACCAAAATCCCCATCCGCACCGTCACGCGGGCGCATGCGGCGGGTAACGTCTCTCGCCTGTCGATGATGTTGACGGATATGCCTTCGACCGGGGCGAAACTCGCTGGTGCCAGCGCCGCCAGGGCCGCGAACCGGACCCTGGCCGGACGAGGCGGGACCGGGATCGTGGTTCGGCGACAGGCGCGCCGCTATCGGACCGCCTGGGGACCTTCCATCCGGATCAGAACTGAACCCCACCCAAATCCGTATCCGACAGCCCCCAGGCGTGGAGCGTTTCCCGCGCCGAAACCTCTCCCGGCGGCTTCGGCGTGGCCAATTGCGTGGTGCCGAAACGCGGCGCGGGAGCCGGTTGGCGCATCCCGCCGACCTCAATGAAGGCGTTGCGCTGGACATTGTGGGGATGGGCATGCGCCTCATCCATCGAAAGCACCGGAGCGAAGCACGCATCGGTGCCTTCCAGGCGCTGGCACCATTCATCCCGGCTGCGGGTGCGGAACACGGCGGCCAACTTGTCTTTCACTTGCGGCCAGGATTCGCGATCCCATTGTCCGGGCATGGTCGCGGGATCGATCTCCAGCCGCTGCAACAATTCCGCGTGAAACTTCGCTTCGATCGGTGCGATGCTGATGTATTGGCCATCCGAGCACTCATACACTTCGTAGAAATACGATCCGGAATCGAGCTGGTTCTCGCCGCGTGGACGATCCAGGCGTCCGCCCGCCTTCATCGCGTAGATCGGCGTCATCAAGGACAGCGCGCCATCGACCATCGCCGCATCCACCACCTGGCCCGCTCCCGTCGCCCTGGCCGAGATGATCGCCGCCAGCAACCCGGTCACCAGGTACAGGGCGCCGCCGCCATAATCGCCCACAAGGTTCAACGGTGGGGTCGGTTTCTGCCCCTTGCGGCCGATCGCATGCAGTGCGCCCGTCAGGGCGATGTAGTTCAAATCGTGCCCCGCGGCCAAGGCAAGCGGCCCCTCCTGGCCCCAGCCCGTCACCCGCCCATAGGCGAGGCGTGGGTTGCGCTTCAGGCACAGATCCGGGCCGAGACCCAGCCGCTCCATCACGCCGGGCCGGAATCCCTCGATCAGGGCATCCGAGCTGTCGATCAGCTTCAACGCCAGCGCCACCGATTCAGGTTTCTTCAAATCCAACCCAATCGCGGCTCTGCTGCGCTTGGTGAATTCAAACTCCTGCGCCATCGGCACACCCAGATCGGCCGGGCCAGTGCGATCGATGCGCAACACGGTCGCACCCATATCCGCCAGCATCATGGCGGCCATCGGAGCGGGGCCGATGCCCGCGAACTCGACGATCCTTACGCCTGCCAAGGGTCCCATGGGCGTTCCTGCTCCGGTTGGTTTAATGGGGCTGATTAAGGCCCGTCCCGCGAGATCGCGCAATCCTGTGCCGCCGCCTGTGCCGCCCCGGGCCCGGATCGGAACGGCTTTGACCGTCTGGCCTCCCCGCAGGGGCCGGCGGCCCTTGCCACTGGGCAGCGCTTCGGCGAGGTTGCCGCCAATGCGCCGACCTCGCCTTCCAGCCCTGCCGCCCACCATGGAAGGCATGGCATGGATGATTGCCGCCGGCCTGGTATTCTCCGTGTTCAATACATCGTTGCGCCTGATCTCGATGCAGGTCAGCCCGTTCCAGGTTCAGTTCCTGCGCTATTTCTGCGGCCTGCTGATCATGCTGCCGTTCATCCTCCGGGTCGGGATCCCCGCTTACGCACCCAACGGCCTGACCGGGCAGATCTGGCGTGGCGCGATCCATACCGCCGGCATGCTGTTGTGGTACATTGCCTTGCCGCACCTGACGCTCGCCGACATGACCGCCATCGGCTTCACCGGACCGATCTTCGTCATGATTGGTGCCGCGCTGGTGTTCAAGGAGCGCATGTATTGGGAGCGCTGGGTCTCCGCGCTGATCGGCTTTGGCGGCGTCTTGGTTGTCGTGGGTCCGAAGATGACCTCGACCGGCGGTACCTACGACCTGATCATGTTGGCCTCGGCTCCGCTGTTCGCGGCCTCCGCCCTGATCACCAAGGCCCTGACGAAGCGGGATCGGCCCGAGGTCATCATCACCTGGCAATGCATCACGATCAGTGCGTTTTCCTTGCCGTTCGCCCTGCCGGATTGGGCCTGGCCCACGGCGCTGCAATGGACTTGGCTGTTCGGCGGCGCGGTCATGGGCAATGTCGGGCATTATTGCATCACGCGCGCCTTCAAGGCCGCGGATGCCAGTGCGAGCCAGTCGGTCAAGTTCCTGGAACTCGTTTGGATGACCGCCCTGGGCTATGCGGTGTTCGCGGATATCCCGACCCTGTCCACGATCGTCGGCGGTCTGGTGATCGTCGCCGCCACCACCTGGGTTGCACGCCGTGAATCCCAGCGTCGGCGAGTGGGGTGACCCAGATGGGGTGGCCTCAGATGGGATGACCCCCTACACCTACGGCGTGGTATTGACCGGCATGACGGTGACCCAGATGGGGTGGCCTCAGATGGGATGACCCAGTTGGAATGACCCAGGCCGGGTGCCGCGGGCTCAGGTGTCGAAGGCATCCACCGTGGCGACATCCAACAGCCGCTCGATCACTTCCGGTTCCTGCGCCCCGGCGATGGCGTGGCGACCGCCGATGACAAAGCAGGGCACGCCATTGATCCCAAGCCGATGCGCTCGCAGATTTTCGGCATGGACGGCATCGGCCTCCTGCTCGGAGGCCAGGAAAGCCATGACGTCGCGCGGATCCAGGCCACAGGTGGCAGCAATGGCAACAAGAACGCTGTGATCGCCAATGTCGTGCCCGTCCGTAAAATAGCCCGAGAACAGGGCTTCCACCATCGTGTCGGCCTGTCCGAACCTTGCCGCATAGCGCACCAATCGATGGGCATCGATCGAGGACGGGGCGCGCCGGATGCGATCGAAGCGAAACAGGATCCCCTCGGCCCGCCCGGCCTCCGAGATGGCGTGGTAGAGCCGTTTCGCACGTTCCTCTCCGCCGAATTTCCGCACCACATAGTCGGGTCGGGTCATGCCGAAGCGCGGCATCTCCGGATTCAGCAAGAACGGCCGCCAGCTTAATTCGAACAGAATATCGGGGCGGCGGCGCAAGGTCCGTAACAAGCGCCTGACGCCCAGATAGCACCAAGGGCACACGAGATCGTGCACGATCTCGACGCTCAGACGCGCGGTCGGGGGAACCAGGATGTTCACGGCCCGATCCTGGCTCGGACCGATCGGATTGTCACGCCATTATCACCTGACCCGCCAAGGACATATTGCAACCCGCGACCATCTGTGACGCGCAGCCAATCCACAACACCCTCACGCCGCATACAAAATACGAAGAAAATCTCCGGTTTGAAACAGTTGACCGTATCATTGGCCATGCAAGATCCTTCGCACTGCTGGTCCTACATGGGTACTCGAGATGAACCGCATTGAACCGTGTCGAAGCGATACCTGTCGGGTTGTGGCAAGCCCGGACCGGATCGGGGGCGCTCGACCGGATCGCCTGACCCGGCGGCGAGCGCGTGATGGCCACATCGATCGGAACCGCCAGAAGCGGTGCACCCGCCGTGCTCCACATACGTGGCCCTGCGAATCGCCGCTTGTGGCTCTTTTGGCGGGAGTTCCGGATGACCGCGCGGCCGCGGCAGGTCATTGATATAAGTCATTTTTTGTATCGACAAACCTCAGCGCGGCCGTTTTTCGTCGCGCGGGCCCGCTCGCATCACAATCGTGCTTGACACCGGACGCCCCGCCAACGAGGTTGCGCTCCGCCTCACAGGCTACAGAGCTTGGCGGGGAGACCGGTGCGCGAACGTCGCGCCAGAACACGCCAGTTCGCATGGCAGCCGTGTTAGGCGAGGGTCGGAGCGGTTGCGAGGCCCGCCCCCGGACGCCTCTGGCAAGGGTAATCAGTGATGGGTCGACGTCCGTTATGGGTCAAAGTGGAGCTACCCAGGGTTATATCGTCCTTGCAACGGGATCGAGAGAATACCTGATCATGGCTACCAATCTGGTAGCCTCCATCTTGGTCATGGACCCAAAGCGGGATGTATGCGTCGTACACGACCCTGATGCGGACGTCCCACAGGAGCTTCACCATAAGCGGGTACATCTGCGCATACTGCCCCCCGATCCGCTGTACCCGACCGTGATCAATAAGTTTCGCCTCCCCGCTATCTCCCCATTCGGACAGACCATGTATGTCGATGCCGATTGCCTTTTGGTAAAACGTGACATCGATTTTTATTGGAACGCGGTCGGCTCACAACCCTTGGCGATAACCGGGTCCAAGCGGGTCGATGGGGTGTGGAAGGGTCGAAGAATCCGGGACATCCTGCGGGAGCAGAACGTGGATCACATCGTGCAGAACAATGCCGGCGTATTCACATTCAACAAGTCGCAGGAGTCGACCACGTTGTTCGAAGACCTCAACGCGTTCTATCTGGAGCGGCGGGAGAGCCTTCGCGTATCCACCCATCGGGGGACCCGGTTTTTTTCCGATGAGATGTTTTTGGCGGTGTTCATGGGGTTGCGAAATATCGATCCTGTGTCCTATGACCCCGGCCCGCACAACAGTTGGATGGTGACCACCTGGAGAGCTCTGGCCTGCCGGTTTGAGCCCCGATCGGAACGGTCTGTCATCTACAAAGCGCGCAGCAATGTTTTCGATCTCACAATCATGCCGACCGGTTGGCGGCGCCTCTCACCGACTTTCGCCCATTTCGTAGGGTTGAAGCCGCGGCGCCTTTATACACGACTGGCGAACGAATTCCGCGTTGCCTGTGGGATGCCCTTGCTCGATTGACGGGCTCAGCCAACGCCCGAATTCATTACTTTCGGTGCGGTCCTCACGCACGGCACGCCCTCTGCACCAGGCCAGGGCCAAGAGCGGGCCGATCGAACCGCGCGGCCGGTCGATCGGTCAGGCCAAGCCGCCGGTCAGCCTCGGCCGGACGGAAAGCGCCGTCGTCAAAACGGAACGTGCCGCCATCGAACGCCGCGGCGACCGTCTTCTTGCAGAGGTTTGGCGGCGTGAATGGCGCCAGCGGCGGCCGGCATGGCAGGGTCTATCCGGGGTACGAGAGTGGCGTCAGTACCCAATCTCGCAGTGATCCCGGATGGCTCCACCCTGCCGTTTCGCGAATCTATCGTATGCGGCGGCTGATAGAGGCTAGCTGTTCGGCCCGCGCTCCATCGAAATCGGCTGCCAGCGACGCAGGTTCGACTTCATCAGGACCGCCGGGTTAACGCAGCTCATCGGCCATTTGCCATTCAACAACAGCGCCAGTTCCCGCCCGACATGACGCTTGCGCGCCGGATCGAACCGCGAGGAGGCGGATGCCGTGTGTGCCGACAAGGTCACGTTCGGCATGCCCAGGATCGGGTTGTTGTCGCCCGGCGGCTCGATTTCCAGCACGTCCAGACCGGCATGGGCGATCCAGCCTTCCTGCAACGCCTTGATCAGGCCGGCTTCCTGCACGGTCGGGCCGCGGCCGGTGTTGATGAACACCGCGGTCTTCTTCATCTGGCGGAAATGCTTCTCCATCAGCATGCCCTCCGCTTCCGGCGTGGCCGGCGCGTGCATGGACACGAAATCGGACTGGCTAAGCACTTCTTCCAGGCTCACGGGCAGCACGCCGTGCTCGACCATCACCAGTTCCTCGATGAACGGGTCATAGGCGATGACACGCAGGCCGAACGGTTTTGCCCGTTTGGCCACCGCGCGGGCAACGTGCCCGAAGGCGATCAGACCCAGAGTCTGGCCCATCAGCCTCGGGATTTGCAGCAGCGCCGGACGACCCTCGCGCCAACGGTTCTCGCGGACCATGCGGTCCTGCTCCAACGTGCGGCGATGTGACGCCAGCAGCAGCATCATGGCATGATCGGCGACTTCCTCGATGAACGTATCGGGGCAGTTGGTAACCGGCATGCCGCGCTCGGTTGCCGCCACCACATCCACGCTATCAACGCCGACGCTTCCCAGCACGATCGCTCGACAGCGCGCCGGCAGGCCATCGACGACCTTCTTGCTGAAGCGCATGCCCTTGGCATAGACCACATCGGCGTCCTGCGCGAAGGCAATGAACCCGTCCTCGTCGGTCGGACCTTCGACGATTTCCGCGTCGATGCCTTCCAACGGTGCCATCTCGTCGTCATACCCGCCGCCCGCGACGGTGAAGCTGGCCCCTGCCGGGGTCGCGATCTTGAACTTTGCCAACTCTCTGTCTCCTGTTGCGGTTTGTATTAGTGTCCGTCCGGAAACGTAATGCATCTTTTCAGAGGAATACCGTGGCCGTCTGGTGCGTTGCGGCCCCGCATCGATGGCCCGACATCGCCTGCGGGGCCACGCCTGCCAGCCGCCTCACGGTATCCCCTGAAAAGGCACACCATGTCCCCGGACGGACACTTAGTTTTTCGGCGGCCGCGCGCGGACCGCCTTTTCGTTGACATCGATACCCCAGCCGGGCCCGGTGGGCAGGATGAACTCGCCGTTCTCGATGGTGGGGACGACCGTGTAGAAGTCGTCGCGCCACGGCGCGCTGTCGATGTCGATTTCCATCACCCGGAAATTCGGCACGATGGCGCTGAATGTGGCGCTGATGGCGCTGCACAGATGGCCGTAGAAGTTATGCGGCGCGACGTTGACTTCATAGACATCGGCCATGGCGGCGATCTTCGAGGACTCCAGCAGCCCGTTCCAGATCACATCCACGATCGCGACGTCGGTCGCGTAGTTGTCGAAGAACGGCTTGAACTCCCGCCGGCCATGCAGCGTCTCGCAGGACGCGATCGGGCAATGCGCGCCACGCTTGATCTCCGCCAGAGCTGGAGCATCATGGGTGTCGATTTCCAACCAGGTCAGGTTGGCCTCGGCCACCGCTTCGGCGATGCGCTTGAAGCCCTCGGTCTTGAAGTTGAAGTTGATGTCGAGGTGGATGCCCATGTCCGGGCCAATCGCCTGACGGATGATGGACAACTGTTCGGTCACGCCGCGGGTCAGGCGGTTATCCCAGTTCAACTCCGGCCAACCCGGCGTGCGGCCGAAGCCGGGGACATAGGACGACAGCTTGCCGTCCTGGAACGGGATGATGTTGGTCTTCAGCGCGCGGAAGCCCAGCTTCTGCACCTCCTGCGCATGGCGAGCCAGGTCGTCATAGGAGGTGAGCGGCGGCACCCCCATCAGCGCCGCGCTGCGCACCCGGTAGGTGCCGAAATGCGACCAGTAGACCGGGATGCGGTCGCGGATCGGTCCGCCAAATAGGGCATAGACGGGCACGCCATAGGCCTTGCCGGTCACATCCAGCAGTGCATTCTCGATCGCGGCGATGGCCTGTTGGTTCAACCCGCCGCGCGATTGCCGGGTCATCACGTGCAGATGTTGGGTCACCTGCTCAAACTTGCGGGGATCACGGCCGATCAGGGCTGGCGACAGGCCTCGGATGACGTCCGACAGGCCGACCGAGCCGAAGCTTTCGTTGAATTCCGACCAGCCGACGATCCCGTCATCGGTGGTGACCTTCAGGAACGAGAACATCCGCCAGCCAGCGTCGGCTTGGAGCGTCTCCACCGTTTTGATTTTCATCGTTTCCCCCGATCGCGTGGTTGCGCAATGGTCGCGCTAACACTGTGGGCGATTCCAAGCACGCTGACCATCCGCCGGCAAGACGGGGGCAGCCCTGTCAGGTGGGCACGCCCTTGGTTGTCGAGTACTCGAAATGCAGTGCCTGGTCCGGCCGCACGACACCGAAGATCGCGTGTGCCGCCATCGCGGCCTCGCTGAAGCCTTGCAGGATCAGCTTCAGCTTGCCCAGATAGGTGGCGACGTCGCCGATCGCGAACACGCCGGGCAGGCTGGTCCGGCAGGTGGCGGGGTCTACCTTCACGTGGTGCATCTCCCGGTCCAGGCCCCAGGCGGCGATCGGACCCAGATCCATCGACAGGCCGAAGAACGGCAGCAGCACATCGGCGGGCAGGGTCCGCACCTCGCCTTTCAGGGTCGCGACCTCCACCCCGGTCAGAACGCCATCGCTGCCCTGCAGGCCGTGGAGCTGGTATGGGATGACCATCTCGATTGCCCCGCTGGCCGCGGCTTCGTCCAGTTGCGCCGCGCTCTCGGGCGCCGCGCGAAACTTCGCCCGTCGGTGCACGACCGAGACCTGGGCGATGTCCTTCAGCGCCAGCGCCCAATCCACCGCCGAGTCGCCACCGCCCGCGATGACCACCCGCTTACCGCGCAGATCCTCCCGCCGGCGGACGAAATATTGCACGGCGCCGGACGCCTCAAAGGAGTCCAGGCCCTCCAGCGGCGGGCGGTTGGGGCCGAACGCGCCCGCCCCCGCCGCGACGATTACCGCCTTGGCCCGGACGATATCCCCCTGATCGGTGGTCAGCACGAAGGCACCGGGACCGCCGCTCAGCCCCTCGACCCGCCGGCCGAGCAGGCGGGGGGTTGAGAAGGGGGCGATTTGACGTTCGAGGTTGGTGATGAGGGCGCCCGCCTCGATCGCGGGCAGGGCGGGGATGTCGTAGATCGGCTTTTCCGGGTACAGCGCGGTGCACTGGCCGCCGACCTCGGACAGCGCGTCGATCAGCACGCTGGACAGTTGCAGCATGCCGAGTTCGAACACCGCGAACAGCCCGACCGGGCCGGCGCCCACAATCGCCACATCGGTTTCAAGGTCTTGTGCCATGTGGCTCCGTCGCTCCGCATGCCCATGGTCCGATCGCGACAGACGGGGCCGGCCTGTCACGTAAATCGGGACACACAATCACGAATGCAGTGTTCCGCCTCCGACGGATGTTGCCATTGGGCCGGAACACTGGGACGCCCCCTATCGCCGCGCCGTGAAGGCCCGTGGCTCGCGGCAATGGCCTATTCCACATCCGCCATCAGGCCGCGCTTGAATGTGGATGGCACACCCTCGAACGCCGACTTGGCGCGCTTGCCCAGCCAGAAGCCATAGTTCGGGGGCACGCAGGTGAAGTCCGGATCGGCACCCAGTTTCTGCGCCGCGTCCAGCGCCCAATTCGGATTGTACAGCAACTCCCGCGCGAGCGCGATCAGGTCGGCCTGACCGGCCTGCAGGATCGCCTCGGCCTGGTCGGGATGCACGATGTGGCCGACCGCCATGGTCATCATGTCGGCCTCCGCGCGGATCTTCTCGGCATAGGGCACCTGGTAGCCGTATTTACGGGCACGGACGCTGTCCATCGGCGACCGCTCCATGACGCCGCCGGAACTGCAATCGATCACGTCGACGCCTTTGGTTTTCAGCTCCCGCGACAGGGCGACGCTCTGTTCGGGTCCCCAGCCGGCGTCATCCTCGCAGGACAGGCGCATGAACAGTGGCTTGTCCGCCGGCCAGTTGGCGCGGACGCATTCGGCGACTTCCAGGGCGAAACGCATGCGGTTGGTGTCGGACCCGCCATATTCGTCGTTGCGGCGATTGGCGACCGGGGACAGGAACTGGTGGATCAGGTAGCCGTGCGCGCCGTGGATCTCCAGGATTTCGAACCCGGCCTTATGCGCGCGGGCCGCGGCCTCACCCCAATGCGACACCACGGTCGGGATTTCATCCCGCGTGAACGCCCGCGGCGTCGGCATCCGCTCGCTATGCGCCAGCGCGCTCGGCGCCACCAGTTCCCAGCCCTCCCAGTCGAACATTTCCTTGTAGTCCGGGGTGAGCGGCTGCTGGCCTTCCCACGGCCGGGTCAGGCGGGCCTTGCGGCCGGAATGGCCGATCTGGATGGCGGAGACCGCGCCCTGGGCCTTGATGAAATCGGTGACGCGCTTCAGCCCGGGGATGAATTCGTCCTTCCACAAGCCCAGATCGCCGACCGTGCCGCAGCCGCGCCGTTCCACCTTGGTCGATTCCACCATCACCAGGCCACAGCCGCCGGCAGCGAACTTGCCCGCGTTCATCAGGTGCCAGTCGGTCGCGAAGCCCTGGTTGGAGGCGTATTGGTGCATCGGGGCCAGGACAATGCGGTTCTTCAGGGTCACGTCCCGGATTTGCAGCGGGGTAAACAGGATCGGTTTGGACACGCGTCTCGCTCCACGAAGTCGTTCGCTGTTCATTATCGAGGATTCCCACGCAGGGCTACTGGGCCTTGGCCCGGGGTGAACGGACGGACAGACTGGCAGGATGCGACTGTTCCTGTATGGCTCATTGCTGGACCCCGACATCCTGGCGCATCGCGGCGGCAACCCGCGCCTGGGCCATGAACGGCAATCCGCGACATTGTCAGGTTGGAGGCGCGTCTGTCTGGTGCGGACCCGTTGGCCGACCTTGCGCCGCGGCCGCGGCACCCAGGTCGAAGGGATCGTCGTGCGGGCCCCTGCTGCGTCGCTGCTTCGGCTGGCCGCCTATGAAGGCCCCTCGTATCGTCTGATCCGGGTTGTCGTCTGCACCGCAAGGGGCAAAACTGCCGCCGGAACCTGGATCGCTCCGGGTGGAACGCTCCGCCCTTGGAAGGGATGACCCCATGCTGCAAACACCGCCCGCCCAACCCGGTATGCGCGAGGACGAGATCGACACGCCGGCCCTGGTGATCGACCTCGACGCGTTCGAGTTCAACCTGGACCGCATGGCTGCCCTTCTGGCCCCCACCGGGGTCAAGCTGCGCGCCCATGCCAAGACCCACAAATCCCCGGTCATCGCGAAGCTGCAAATGGCGCGCGGGGCCGTCGGGCAATGCGTGCAGAAGACCTCGGAAGCGGAGGTCCTGGCCTGGGGCGGCATCCCCGACATCCTGATCAGCAACCAGGTCGTGGGCGCGACCAAGCTCGCCCGCGCCTGCGCCCTGGCCCGGATCACCAAAATCGCCATCTGCGTGGACGATCCGGCCCAGATCACGGCGATCGAGGCCGCGGCCGAACAGGCCGGCATCCGCATGACCGTCCTGGTGGAAATCGATGTTGGCGCCGCTCGCTGCGGAGTCCAACCCGGCCCCGAGGCGGTGGCCCTGGCGCAGCGCATCGCGGCCTCCAAGCATCTGATCTTTGGCGGATTGCAGGCCTATCAGGGCAGCGCGCAGCACAAGCGCACCGTCACCGAGCGCCGCACCCTGATCGACGGGGCCATCGATGCATCCCGCCGGACGGTGGAACAACTGCGCCAGCAGGGGCTGCCCTGTCCGATCGTCGGCGGCGCCGGCACCGGCACATTCGAGATCGAGGCGGCGTCCGGTGTCTATACCGAGATGCAAGCTGGCAGCTACGTCTTCATGGATGCCGACTACGCCCGCAACCTGGACCCGAGCGGCGCCCCCGTCAGCACCTTCCGCCATGCCCTGTTCGTGCTGTCCACGGTCATGAGCTCCGTCCGTCCCGGCCTGGCCGTGCTGGATGCCGGCCACAAGGCGGTCGCCGTCGATTCCGGCCTGCCCACGGTCTGGCAGCGGCCGGACATCCGCTATGTCAGTGCGTCAGACGAGCATGGCAAACTGGACATCGCCAGCGAGACCGCAACCCCGAAACTGGGCGAGAAACTGCGGCTGGTGCCGGGCCATTGCGACCCGACGGTCGACAAGTTCGACTGGTATGTGGGCGTGCGCAACGGGCGGGTGGAGAGCCTTTGGCCGGTGGCGGCACGCGGCGGCTTGAGCTGATCGGGCACTAACGGGGGTAATTGCAAATCACGGAAGCAGATGCCGATCGGAGAAAATTCTCCCCCTCCCCTTGCGGGGGGGGGGGGGGGGGGGGGGGGGGGTTAGGGGGGGGGGGGCGGATCAACGATTCACCCTCTCCCCCGCCCCTCTCCCTGCGAGGGAGAGGGGAGTTATTTTCGTTGTCGACTTTGTTACCCACGGAATTCCCGGGGAAGAACCCTATTTAAACTCCGCGGTCGCGGAAAGCGCCAGCGCGTTCTGGTCGTCGACGACCCACAGCTTGGCTGATTTGCCGTCGTCGGACGGCTCGCCGCAAACGGTCATCGGCCGGCTGACGAACATCGGCCGGACATTGCGCGTGGCGATGAATTTGAGCGGCGTTGCCGCATGGGCGCGCGCGAGTTCGAACACGAACAGCGTCGTCAGCCCGCCGTTCATCACCAGGTTGGGATAGCCTTCGACCGCGGTCGCGTACGGATAGTCGTAGTGGATGCGGTGGCCGTTGAACGTAAGAGCCGAGTAACGGAATATCATGACCGGATCTGGCGTGACCCCCTTGCTCCAGACTGCCTTGCCGGGCGCGGGTTGCGGCGCCGGAGGCGGTGCGTTCGGGTCAGGCTCGCCGCGATAGACAATGTCCTGCTCTTCGCTGACCGCCAGCCCGCGCGGGCTCAGAATGTCGGTCTTCACGGTGACGAATACCATCGCGCCGCTGCGTCCCTGCTTGCTGGTGATATCCCGGATGGTGGATTCGCGCCGCACCTCGTCGCCGACCCGCAGGTCAGAGTGAAACGTGATGCGCCTGCCGGCAAACATGCGGCGCGGCAGCGGCACCGGCGGCAGAAAGTCACCGCGTTGCGGGTGTCCATCCGCACCGATCTGCGACTGGCGCGCGATGCGCGGAAACAGGACTCCGTACCAGCCGATCGGCAGCACGTTGCCCGTCTTGGGCAGCGGATCGTCGCGGTCGAGCGTTGCGGCCATGCGCTGTACCGAGGGTATGGTGACGTAATCGATGGCCATTTCCTGCCGGCCGATCCATTGTTTCAACTGTTCAGGCTTCGGGCTCACGGGTTTTCTCTCGGGCGAAAAAGTCTGATTCTAGCAACTTTGCGCCGCCTCGTCGGCGGCAATCCAAAACTAATCCACCTTCGCGCCGGACTCCTTCACGACTTTGCCCCACTTCACTATTGTCCCGCATCCAGGACAGGCATCGTTTGCCGTAATATAATCGCACCGACCCCGAACTTGCTACAAGACGGTCAAATCAATCACCACAGGGAGCAGCCAAAGTGAAACTAGTCACGTTTGTCGTCAATGGAAAAGAGCGGCTGGGCATCTGGTCGGAGCGCGGCATACTGGATCTCAATGCCGCAGCGCCGTCGCTGCCGGCCGATATGGTGTCGTTCATCGCAGCGGGACCGGATGCGCTAAAGTCGGCGCGCGCAGCGCTCGATGCGGCCGCGAAATCGCCGCAGACGAAGTGGCTCAGCGTCGATGCCGTGAAACTGGCGGCGCCCGTTCCGCATCCGCGCAAGAATGTGTTTTGCGTCGGCCGCAATTACAAGGCCCACATCATCGAGGGCGCGCGCGCCCGCGGCCGCGAACCGTCGTTTCCGCCGGTGCCCGAATTTTTCACCAAGCCGACGACGGCGGTGATCGGCCACGACGACGAGGTTCATCTCGACACGCGCCACACCAAGCAGCTCGACTATGAGATCGAGCTTGCGATCGTGATCGGCAAGCGCTGCCGCGACCTGTCGGTGGCGGATGCGCTGAGCGCGGTGTTCGGCTACACCATCGTCAACGACGTCTCCGCGCGCGAGCTGCAGGCCGCCCACGGCCAGTGGTTCAAGGGCAAGGGTCTGGACACCTCCTGCCCGATGGGCCCGTGCATCACCACCGCGGACGAGTTCGGCAATCCGAGCGGCCACCGGCTCGTGCTCACCGTGAACGGCGAGACGCGGCAGGATTCGAATACTTCGGACCTGCTGTTCGGGGTGCCGGAAATCGTCAGCAGCCTCTGCGGCGGCTTGACACTCGAGCCGGGCGACGTGATTGCCACCGGTACGCCATCGGGCGTCGCGCTCGGCATGACGCCGCAGAAATGGCTGCAGGACGGCGACGTGATCGTGGCCGACATCGAAGGCATCGGCAAACTCCGCAATCGGGTCAGGAAAACCGCCTAAATAATGGAGCATCCCATGACGACCACGCCGGCCCGCGTCAGATTCCGCGAGCTGATGGCAGGCCCGCGCTTCATCCTGGCACTGGGCGTGTGGGACCCCTACACGGCGCGCGTGGCGGAAGCGCTCGGCATCCAGTGCGTGCACATCGGCGGCTATCAATTGGGCGCGCACTACGTTACCAGCGAACCGCTGCTGACGCTGACCGAGCTTGCCACCACCACGCGGTATGTGACGAGCGCGGTGCGCATTCCGGTCGTCGTCGATGCGGGTGCCGGCTTCGGCGAGCCGCTCCATGTCATGCGCACGGTCAAGGAGCTGGAGCGCGCCGGCGCCGTTTGCATCCACATCGAAGACCAGATATATCCGAAACGCGTGCACTACCACAAAGGCATCGAGCACGTGGTATCGCGCGCCGAGATGGTCGCCAAGATCAAGGCGGCGGTGGCGGCGCGCACCGACCCGAACTTCGTGATCATGGGACGCACGGACGCGATGAAAACGAGCGGCTTCGCCGAAGGGGTAGAGCGGGCCAATCTCTATCTCGAAGCCGGCGCCGAGATGGTCATGATATTTCCGAACACCGTTGAGGAAGTGCGCCAGGCGCCGCGCGAGATCAAGGGGCTGCTCGCGTATACGAACAGCGAAGGCAACCGCTTCGGCCGGCCGCTGTTTTCGGCGCAGGAATTCGAGGACATGGGTTACAAACTGTCAACCTATCCGACCGCGCTGCTGTGTCCAGTGACGCAGGAATTGAAGCGTGTCATTACCAACCTGGTGACCAAAGGCGAAAGCGGTCTGCCGCAGGACAAGATGATCCTCTGGCGCAAGGAAGTCGAAGATCTCATCGGGCTGGAGGAGTATTACAAGATCGAAAGCGATACGGTCGAGCGGTAGCCTCACTCCGCGCGTATCCCCGCCTGCTTGATCAGGCCCGCCCAGTGCGCGACATCGGTCTTGACGAAATTCGCGAACTGCTCGGGCGTGTTTGCGGCCACCTCGAGTCCCACGTTGAGCATGCGTTCGCGCACGTCCGGAAGCGCCAGGGTTGCCACGATATCCTTGCTGAGCTTGGCGACGATCGGCTTGGGCGTGCCCGCCGGCACGTGCACGCCGTTCCAGCCAATTACCTCGTAGCCGGGCAGGCCGGATTCCGCGATCGTCGGTAATTCCGGCGCCGTCGCCGAACGTTTGGCGCTGGTCACCGCGAGCGCGCGCAGCTTTCCGCTGCGGTAATGGGGCAGCGCCGTTGGCGCGTACTGGAACGAGATCTGCACGTGCGCGCCCAGCAGGTCGGTGATCGAGGCGGCCGCGCTCTTGTACGGTACGTGAACGATGTTGACGCGAGCCATGCTCTTGAACATTTCTCCCGCAAGGTGCGGCGGCGTGCCGGGACCCGCCGACGAATAGTTGAGTTGCCCCGGTTTTTCGCGCGCGAGCTGGATCAGCTCCGATACCGACTGCGCCGGCACCGACGGATGGAGCAGCAGGTAAAAAGTCGCCGTCGCGAGTAACGTGACGGGCGCAAAATCGCGCACCAGACTGTAGGGCCAGCCGGGATGCAAACTGGCATTGATGGTGTAGACCGCCGTACTGAGGAACCAGGTATAGCCATCCGGGGAACCTTTCGCGGCGATCTCGATTGCAATCGCGCCGCCGCCGCCCGGGCGCTGGTCGACGATCACCTGCTGTCCCCAGGCATCCGCGAGTTTCTGGCCGATTAGCCGCGGCGGAAAATCCGAGCCCGGCCCGACCACGACGCGCACCGGGCGCGCCGGAAAAGTCTCCGCCAGCGCCGCGGTCATGAACCCCGCTGCAAGTGCTGCGCAGGCGGGAATCGCAAGTCGTGAGATGAACGTCATGGGACGGCTCCTTTTGACAATTACGAAACCGGACAACAGTTCGATTTCGCTCGGCGCGGTTGACCGGCATCGCCATGAATGCTATATCAAAATCCCAAAGGATGTCCGCAGATATGAGAAAGTTGATCAAGGAGTCGCGTATCCGTGTCGATTGAGGCCGGGACGCAGGGCGGTGCGAACGATGTCGCTTTGAGCGTGGATGAGGCGACCGCGCTCGGCGAGCGTGCCTTGCGGCATATCGGCTACAGCGCGGAGGAGGCGCGCGTCATTGCCGCCAATCTGGTCGATGCCGCGTTGTGCGGATACCCGGCGTTGGGGTTGCCGCGCATCCTCACCATCGCCGAACACGCCTACACCCACCAGCCGCGCAAACCGGTCAGCGTGGTACATGAAACGCCGGTTTCGGCGCTCATCGATGGCGGCAATTACGTCGGCCTATACGCGGTCTACCGCGCGACCGAAATCGCGATCGAAAAAGCGCGCGCCAGCCGCTTTGCGCTGGTCGGCGTGCACAACAGTTATCTGAGCGGCCGCAATACCTATTACCTCGAGATGATCGCGCGCGCCGGTTTCGCGGGCATGCACCTTGCCTGCAGCCAGCCGCTGGTGGCGCCGCTCGGGGGCAGGGCCCCTGCGTTCGGCACCAACCCGATCGCGTTCGGCGTGCCGGGCGATCCTGATCCGCTGATTTTCGACATGGGGACCGCGGCGATCAATTATGGCGACGTCATTCATGCATCCCGGCTGCAGGAGTTGCTGCCGGAAGGTGCTGCGATCGATGCGCAAGGCCAGCCAACGCGCGATCCCGCTGCCGCGTTGGCGGGCGGGATACTCCCGTTCGGCGGCCACAAAGGCTACGGCCTGTCGTTGATGATACAGGCGCTGGGGCTGCTGGCGGGCGCCGCGTTGCCGCGCGGCCAGGTGCGGGATTTCGCTTTTCTGTTCGTGGTTTTCGATCCCGGTTTGCTGATTCCGCCCGCGCAGTTCAAGCAGCACCTCGCCGAGTTGATCGCAGAAGTGAAAGCGACGCCGCGCCAGCCGGGCGTGGACGAAATCCGCATTCCGTCCGAGCGCGCGTTCCGCGAGCGCGCGCGCAGGCGCCGCGAAGGCATCATGCTCGCACGCCGCCTTTACGACCGGATCAATGCCTTGTAACGCCTAATGCGGCTCGAACCGAAGATACCGGCCCAGCCGGACTGGCGTTTCGCCGCGCCAGGCAGTTGCAACGCTTGCCGTGGACAAACCAACGGCGGGATAATCACCTATTACCCTCAAGCGTGATGCGCGCCGGGAATCGGCCGCACGCAAGAAAGCTGCTCCCATGTCGGCGGATCACTCGCATATGACCTCTCGCGGCGCCAGCGCGGGAATCAATGGTGTCCGCGCGCGGTTGGGCGGGCAGAGCAAAACCTGGATCCTCATCATCGTGGCGCTGGTGCTCGCGGCGTGGGCAGGCGAGTGGCTATACCTTCGAATTACCCATCTGCATATCGACGATGCGCGGATCGACGGGGAAGTGATTACGATTTCCAGCCGCGTTTCGGGATGGGTCACCGAGTTGCCCGTGATGGAAGGCGACGAAGTGAAAAAAGGGCAGCTCCTCGCGCGGGTGGACGACCGCGATTCGGTGCTGCAGCTCGAAGTCCTGCGCGCGAAGTTCGAGGCGATCGAGGGCCAGAAGGCGGTGGTGCGCGCGCAGAACACTCAAGTCGACCAGGAGACACTCGGCAAATTTGACAGCGAAACCAGCCGCCTGGTTGCCGCCGAAGCCGAAGTCGCCTCCCTCGAGGTGCAACTCAAGCAAGCCGGCGAGGACTACAAGCGCTCTCAGGACATCGAAAAATTTCTCACCAAGCAGGAAGTGGAACGCGCACGCTCGGCATACCAGCAGACTTTGCAGAATCTGCGCAAGGCGCAGGCCGACGTAGCGGGTGTGCGCGGCACGTTATCGGCGGCGGGCGGGAGCCGCGGTCAGTTGCGGGTCATCGCACAGCAACTCACGGTGCTGGCGCGCCAGGCCGATGAGATTCGCGCGCAGATGAGCCGGCAGCAAGTGGATATCGCGGACCGTGTCATGGTCAGCCCCGCCGACGGCAAGGTGGTGATGACTTTTGTGCGCAAGGGCGAACATGTTTCCCCCGGTCAACGCATCGCCATGTTCCACGATCCGAACCAGATCTGGGTGGAAGCCAACGTCAAGGAAACCGACGTCGGTGCGCTCAGGCCGGGAATGAAGGCGGAGATCCGCGTCGATGCATATCCCGGCAAGGTTTATGCCGGCGAGGTGTTCCGGATCGGGCAGGCGGCAACCAACAAGTTCGCGTTGCTGCCGGATCCCAATCCCAGCGGCAACTTCACGAAAATCACCCAGCGCCTGCCGGTGCGCATCCTGCTCACCGCGAAGGATCACGCTTTGCGTCCAGGCATGATGGTGGAAGTGGACATTGGCCTCCGAGACCATTGAGGTACTGTTCGCGCGTTACGGGCCGCGTTACCGCTGGCTGGCCACCTTCACGGCGATGCTGGGAACGATTTCGGCCGTATTGACGACCACCACCGTCAATGTCGCGATCCCCGATATCATGGGCACCTTCGGCATCGGGCAGGACCGCGCGCAGTGGCTTTCGACCGGCGCGCTGGCGGCGATGACGGTCGCCATGCTGCTCAATGACTGGATGATCCGCAGTTTCGGGCAGCGCAGGACCTTCATCGGCGCGCTGGCTGTCTTCATCGCGTCGTTGATGCTGGCGGGGTTGAGCCCCAACGAATCGGTGCTGATTTTCTGCCGCGTCGTGCAGGGCGCGGTGGCCGGTCTGCTGCAACCGCTTTCGATGTACACGCTGTTTCGCGTGTTTCCTCCCGAGAGGAGGGGCACCGCGATGGGATTTTTCGGCATCAGCGTGATCCTGGGACCGGCGCTGGGTCCCACCGTCGGCGGCATACTGATAGAACATTTCAACTGGCGCTACGTTTTTTTCATTGCCGTGCCGTTCAGCGCGGCGGGGATGCTGTTGGGGAGCGTGTTCATGCCGGAGCGCGAAGAAACGGCCACGCGCGCCGGCTTCGATTGGGTCGGCTTTCTGCTGTTGTCGACGGCGCTTGCATCGATGCTCATCGGCTTGTCCAACGGGCAGCGCGAAGGGTGGTATTCCGACTACATCCTGATTCATTGTGGACTCGCGATTACAGCCGCCGTGGCGTTTTTCGCGTGGGAGTTGCACGTGCCCCAGCCACTGGTCAATCTCAAGGTGCTCGCGAACGCCCGCTTTGCCGCGGCCGCCGCGGTGGCCGCTATCTTCGGCGCGGGATTGTTCGGTTCCACTTACCTGGTGCCGCTGTTCGTGCAGACCGTCCAGCATTTGACGCCCATGGCGGCGGGCTTGCTGCTGATGCCGGGCGGTCTGGTGCTGGCGCTCTTCTTTCCCATCGGCGGCTATATGAGCGATCAGCTTCCCGCGCGCGGGCTGATCATCACGGGGTTGCTGTGTTTCGGCGTGTCTGCGTACTGGCTGGGAACCGTTGACACCAATACCTCGTTCTGGACCATCGCCTGGAGCGTCGTGCTCTCGCGCATCGGGCTGGGGCTGATCAAGCCTGCGCTCAACGTGACGGCGCTGCGGGCATTGCGCCCCGCGCAACTCGGTCAGGGCGCGGGACTGATCAACTTTTTTCGCCAGTTCGGCGGCGCGTTCGGCGTGAACGTGCTCTCGGTGGCGCTGGACCGGCGGACGTTTTTTCACAGCAATGCGCTGGCGAACGGACAGACCGCCGCCAACAGTGGTACTGCGGAATACCTGCGCGCGATGCAGGACCTGCTGGCGCGCGCCGGCGTGCCCCCGGATTTGCAGTTGCCCGGCGCGATGCATTTCCTGGATCGGGTGGTTTATGCGCAGGCGTATACAATGGGATTTCGCGACAGTTTCCTCATCGTCGCGCTCGTATTCACGCTCGCGCTGATTCCGGCATGGATCATGGGCAGAACCCGGGCGACTCAAAGCGCGTAGCACCCGCATGAAGATGACTGAAACCCCGCGAGCGCGCACCGGCGCGCAGCTGCTGATTAGCGCCCTGAAGGTGCACGGGGTGGACATGGTGTTCGGGGTTCCGGGCGAGAGCTACCTGGATGCGCTCGACGCGTTCTACGACGCGCGAGACCAGATAAAGTTCGTGATCTGCCGCCAGGAAGGCGGGGTCGCCAACATGGCGGAGGCCTACGGCAAGCTGACCGGGCGTCCGGGCATCGCGTTCGTGACGCGCGGACCGGGGGCGACCAATGCGAGCATCGGCATCCACACCGCGTTCCAGGATTCGACTCCGCTGATACTTTTCATCGGGCAGGTGAGCACCGAAGTCGCCGAGCGCGAAGCGTTCCAGGAGATCGACTACCGGCGCATGTATGGGCAGATGGCGAAGTGGGTGGCGCAGATCGACCGTGCCGAGCGCGTGCCGGAGATGGTGAGCCACGCGTTCCACCTGGCGGTCTCGGGGCGTCCCGGGCCGGTGGTGCTGGCGCTGCCCGAGGACATGCAGTCGGCGATGGCGACGGTGCCGGATACCGCGCGCTACCAGCGGGTGGCGGCGAATCCGGGAGCGGCGGATATGAACAAGCTGCGCACGATGCTCGCGCAGGCTGAACGGCCGTTCGTGATGCTCGGCGGCGGGGGCTGGAACAAGAAGGCGTGCGAGGACTTCCAGGCGTTTGCCACTGCCAATGCGCTGCCGGTGGGGTGCACCTACCGCTGCCAGGACCTGTTCGACAACCGTCATCCGAATTACGTGGGCGACATTGCGGTGGGGCTGAATCCCGCGCTCGAGCGGCGCATTCGGGACGCCGACCTGCTACTCGCGGTGGGCCCGCGCCTGGGCGAGTGGACCACTGTCAATTACACGCTGATCGACATCCCGCGGCCGCAACAGAAATTCATCCACGTGCACACGGGCGCCGAAGAACTGGGACGCGTCTACCAGGCCGATATGCTGATCAATTCGGGGATGCCGGAGTTTGCCGCGGCGGCGCGCGCGCTGGCGCCGGTCAGGGCGCCGTGGGCGGAGGCCACCCTCGCGGCACGCGCCGACTACGAGACGTGGCAGAAACCCGTGGCGACGCCTGGCGCGCTCAATATGAGCGAAGTCATCGCGTTCCTGCGCGAACGACTGCCGCCGGAGACCATCGTTACCTGTGGCGCCGGCGCTTACATAGTTTGGGTGAATCGTTTTTATCGATACACCGGTTTTCGCACCCAACTCGGGCCGTCGAGCGGCGCGATGGGCTACGGCGTGCCGTCAGCGATTGCCGCCAAGCTCGTGCATCCCGAGCGGCCAGTAGTGTCGTTCGCGGGCGACGGCTGTTTTCTGATGAACGGTCAGGAACTCGCGACCGCGATGCAATACGACGCCAGGGTCATATTCATCGTCGTCAACAATGGCATCTACGGCACCATCCGCATGAATCAGGAGAAGTATTTCCCGGGGCGGGTCATCGCCACCGATTTGCGCAATCCCGATTTTGCGGCGCTGGCGCGCGCCTACGGCCTGTATGGCGAGATCGTCGAGAAGACTGCCGACTTCGGGCCAGCGTTCGAGCGCGCGTGGAATTCGCAATCCGCATCATTGCTCGAACTCAGGATCGATCCGGACGCGCTCCTGCCGGGCATGAACTTGTCGGCCATCCGCGCCGCCGCGCTCAAAGCTCAAAGCAAATAATCAACGAACGGAACGCGGCTGCATGCCGAGGCCGAGGTTCTTGATCAGCTTGCCGTACTTGTCGTAGTCCCGGCGTATCCTCGCGGCAAATTGCTCAGGCGTGGTGTCGACCACTTCGACGCCCTGCGAATTCCAAAGTGCCTTGATCTCGGCGGAGGCCAGCGCCTTGCGGATGGCTGCATTCAGTTGAGTGACGATTTCCCTCGGCGTTCCCGCCGGGGCGAGCCAGCTATGCCAGCCGACTGATTCGTAACCGGGCAAACCGCTCTCCGAGATCGTCGGCACGTCCGGCAGCACGGCCAGTCGCCGCGGCCCGGTGACCGCGATCGCCCGCAGCCTGCCCGCGTCTATCTGCGGCTTCACGACCGCGAGATTGTCCTGCATCATATCGACTCTTCCGGCAATCAGGTCGGCAATGGCGGCCGAGCCGCCGCCGCGATACGGAACGTGCAGCATCCTGATTCCCGCCTGCATGGCAAAATTCTCGACGTTGAGATGAAAGCCGCTGCCGACGCCCGTCGATCCAAAGGTCAGATATCCGGGCTTGGACTTCGCGAGCGCGATCAACTCGGCAGCGTTTCTGGCGGGCACCGCGGGATGCACGACGAACACGCTGTAGAACTCGTTGATCTGCGCGATCGGCGCAAAATCGCGCAGCGTATCGTAAGAGAGCTTCTGCAGATGCGGCGTGCTGCCCAGGGCGGAAGACGGCGCAGCGAGCAGCGTGTAGCCGTCCGGCGCGCTCCTCGCGACGATCTCGCTGCCGATCGTTCCCGTCGCGCCCGGCCGGGCGTCCACCACGAATTGCTGGCCCAGCGCTTCCGACAGTTTTTGCGCGAGCGGCCGCGAGAAAACATCGATCGCGCTGCCGACCGCATAGCCATGCACGACCCTGACGGTTTTCGCGGGATACGCCTGCGCGTAGCCCGGGCCGGGTTGCTGCAGGATGCCGGCCGCCGACACCAGCAAAAGCATGGTCAGCCGCCAGATGGTGCCGCGCGATACTGAGGCCGATAGAGTCAAGCTGTGCATACACGTTCCCGCCGCTAATAATACGCCTGTCCGGGTTTGACCGTCGGCGTCCACTCACAGTTGCCCCAGGGACCATCGCCGTTCTCCCTGATGTAGGCGATGCGGTTATGCCGCTTCGACAATCCTTTGCCGGTCAGCGCGGCGTGCAGCCAGTCGAAAATGTATTCGTAGTTGTCGAGGCCGCCGAGATTGGACAGCCGGCGCTGCTGGTGGTACTGGTTCTCGAATACCCACAACTCCCTGGGCGCCTTCAATTGCCCGTACGCCTCGATTGCGTCCTCGAGCGGGCACAGCGGGTCGAATTCTCCGGTCGAGAGCAGAGTCGGACACTTGATCTTGCCCAGATGGCCGCGCACCGTCATTTCCCGCGCGACTTCCCGGTCGAATTTTTCCTCGTCTTCATAGCCTGCCATGTACATGAACATCTGCTTGAAGCGTGGCGAGCACTGCGTGAAGATCGTGTTGTTCGGATTGAAGCACGCGGTTGCGCTCGCGACGGCCGCAATGCGGCGATCATAGCTCGCGAGCCTGAGCGACCAGTAGCTGCCCATGCTGCTGCCGTAGGCCGCGATCCGCTTCGGATCAACTTCCTTGCGTTGGCGCAGGTAGCTGATTACCGCCGCGCCCGCGCGCTCGTAGCTATCCTTCACCGCGCGGATCTTCTGCAGATTCGAATTGCCCTGGCCGGGCCCGTCCATCGTCATGATGTGAAAGCCGCGCGCGAGTCCAGCGTTGTGCGTCGCCAGCGGAAATGCTTCCTTGGTCTGATCCATTCCCGGCACATAGATCACGACCGGAGCGCGGCGGCGGTCCGGCAGCATATGGAACAGGCAGGAGATGGTCTTGCCGTCGTCAAACGGCACTTCGACACGCTCGATCGGGTAGTGGGCGACCTCGGCGCGCCGGTCCACCATTTCGGCAAGCTTCCTGAACAGGTATTTCTTGACAGGATGGTTGTCATAGAAGATCGGATGTTGCGCGCAGCGGTAGGCTTCGATCGCGTGGTCGTAGTGGGCGGTCGCCGTCGCTTTCGCGCCGCGCGCATGGGCGCGCTTCGCGAGCGCCTCGTGCTGCTCCGCGGCCTGGCGCCACAGCTTGGGGATCATCCGGTAATTGCGCGCGCGCTTGCCCGGCGGCAGCTCGGTGGCGTCACCTTCGAAGTTCTGCACCCGCCCGCGCATGTTGAGCGCGAGGTCGAGCATCCATTGCTGATCGTCACGCTGCGTTCTGAGATTGCGGATCATGGTGCTCCCGTGAGTGCAGTTCTCGACCGTAAACCACCGGCCGCGATGCCCGGTGTCGACTCCTTGCCGGGGTGCAGCGCTAGCGTGCCTTTGGAAACCAGGCCGTGGGGGCCAGTGCCTGTTCGTCGGTCATGACCTCCACCACCACGGGCCGATTCATCCCCATGGCGCGGCGCAGGACCTCGTTGAGCTCGGCGGGTTTCTCGACGCGCATGCCGGCGCAGCCGAGCGATTCCGCCGTCTTCGCGAAATTCACGCCCTTGTTGAAACGCCAGATGTCATCGCCCTCTGTGCTGCCAGGGTAGATCGCATTGACCAGCGGAATTTCCTGGTTAAGACCCGTGTTGTTATTCACGACGATCACGACATTGATGCCGTAGCGCGCGGCGGTTTCCAGCTCGGCGAGGTGATAGTACATGCCGCCGTCGCCGGTGAAGCAGATGACGGGGCGATCGGGCAGCGCGCACTTGACGCCGAGCGATCCGGGGAAGCCCCAGCCCAGCGATCCCGCGCACCGGATATAGCGTTGTTCCGGGTGCGTCATCTCGACCATGCCGCCGGTCCACATGCCCGCGTGCCCGGTGTCCGAAACCAGCACGCCGTTGGGCGGCAGCACTTCGGTGATCGCGCGGCAGAGACGCTCGGGGCGCATCGGCAGCGCGTCGGAATTGCGCATGCGGTCGACTTCGGTCCGCCATTCATTGACGAGTTGGGTGACGCGGCCTGTCCATGCCTTCGCGGCATCGGGCGATTTGCGCTGCACCGTTTCGATCAGCCGCTGCAACGTGACTTTGGCATCCCCCAGTATCGACACGGCGTTCGGATAGTTCCTGCCCAGTTCCACGGGGTCGATATCGATCTGGATGACCGTCACGCCCGGCGCCGGGACTCTCCGGTCGTGGGTCACGTGGCCGCCGCCGGGACTGCCGATGAAGAACACCAGATCGGCTTCCGATACCGCGCGGTTGGCGCAGACGCGCGAGTAGGTGCCGACCAGTCCGACCGCCAACGGGTGTGTCTCGAGAATCGTGCCTTTGCCGTTGAGCGATGTCGCAACGGGGATCTGCAGCTTCTCGGCGAGCTGCACGAGTTCGGCCTGCGCCTGCGACGCGGCGACTCCGCCTCCCGACACGATGATGGGCCGCTGCGCCTTGGCGAGCAGGGTGGCAGCATCCCGCACCCGCTGCATCTCAGGCTCGGGCCGGAACGGCGGCACTTTGCCGAACTGCGCTTCGATGAGCAGCTGAAAATCCAGCTCGTCCGGCGGCAGATCGCCCTGCTTGTTGCGCAGGCGCAGATGCACCGGCCCGGGCGAACCGGAGGTTGCCATGCGAAACGCCTGGCGCAGCAAATCCGGCAGGCGCGTCACGTCATCGACCTGCGCGTTGAATTTCGTCACGGCATCGAACTGGGAAAAATCCTCGATTTCCTGATAGGCGTGCCGGTAGCGCGAGTCAACGGTGGAACCGCCGGTGATCGCCAGCAGCGGCACGCGCGCCAGATAGGCATCTTTGAGACCGGCGCAGAGATTCGAGGCGCCGATCTGCTGCGCGAGGCATACGCCCGGCCGGCCGCTCGCCCGCGCATAGCCATCAGCCATGTACGCCGCGGCCTTTTCACCATGGGTCATGATTCTCCTGATGCCCAGGCTTTCCATTTCCCCCAGGGCTTTCATCAGGATCGTGGGTACGAAAAAAGCATGCGTAACACCATACCCGCGCATCATTTCGGCGAACAGTTTTGAACCGGTCATCTTGGCCACGACGGCAATCCTTCCTTCACGTTAGGTCATTTGTATCAGGAGCACGTTTGCAGCAATATCTGACGATGTTCACGGCGATGCCATCACTCGAGCGAGTGTATGATAGGCTTTGGCAGCGATCAAGTGTCACAGACCGGGGGGGCGATGCTCAAACGTTCCATTTTAATCGTCATTGCCTGCCTGACACTGATCGGCGGCTGTGCAAGGCTGCCGGATACCGGCGTAACGCCGTTGAAACCCGCGACCTTGGCTGATTTGCAGGGATATCTGCTCAGTCACAAAGCCGATCTTGCGCAATTCAGATTGCGCGGACCCTTTGCCGTGGACGTGCGGGAAGACTATGAAATACGCGTATCGACCACGGAACTCGTCAATACGGATTTGTTTTTATCCGCGCATGCTGAAAAAGCGCCCCTGGTTATTTTCCTGCATGGGCATGATAACTCCAAGGAAGATCACGCCTATCAGGCCATGCATGTCGCGTCCTGGGGAATGCATGGTCTTGCCCTGCAGCTGCCCAATAATGGTCCCTGGGTCAATAATGGCAAAACCCTGGCAAAACTTGTCCATTTCATTCACCGCTGGCCGGAAATCATTGGTGGCCGCATCGATGTGAACAGGATTGTTCTCGTCGGACACTCGTACGGTGGTGCCGCCACGGCTATCGCGCTGGCCGAAGGTGCGCCCGCCGCGGGCGGCATCCTGCTTGATCCCGCGGCCGTGGGCAGGGACTTGCCGAAATTCCTGGGACGCGTCAAAACCCCCGTAATGCTGCTTGGGGCTGACGAGCAGATCTCTTCGGCGCGCAACCGCGACTACTTTTATCGATTTATTCGCAGCGGCATTGGCGAAGTCTCGATCAAGGGCGCAGCCCATGAAGATGCCCAGTATCCGTCGTACTTCTCGCTGGCCACGGAAGAGATGCAAGTCACCTTCGTCAGCGCATTGACCTCGGCCGCCTTCAGTCTTTCCTCGACCGGAAAATTCGACTACGCCTGGACGAGTTTTGGCGATGTTATCCAGAATGGCAAATTCATCAACGCGAAAAAGAAGTGAGACGGAACCCGAATGAAAGACACCGGAATACGCATTGTTGTCGTGTTTGTCTTACAGGCGTTGTGGCTGGGGGCGTCGCATTCCGAAGCGCCTGCGAGTCCCAAAATCAATGAAGAACTTTCGAAACAGGAAGCGATCTATCGAAGCACGGGAGAGCAAGTGCCTGAGGGTTATACCGTCGACCGATCGCTTTCGGTCTACGCCGAGGGTTTATCCTCCGATTTCGACCACGCATTGGCAAGCCTTGGTCCCAAAGATCGATGGCTGGATATTGGAGCAGGCCGGGGCCAGGCCATATTGGATTATTACACCGCAGACTACGACCTGACGCACCCGGAAGGGCAAGAGCGGCGTGGCAGCAAAGCACAGGCAGTCGCCATGTCCATAGAAGACCGAAGGACGCGCCTTTGGCAACAATACGCCGCCCGTCTTGGAGAAAATCAAATCCGGTATTTGTTTGACCGGCGATTGCGGGATTACTCGCTGGAAGAACTGGGCCAATTTCAGCTCATTACCGACGTCATCGGGGGTTTTTCATACACCGACAATCTTTCCCGGTTTGTGGAGAACGTTCTGGGCCTTTTGGACTTGAACGGCATTTTTTATACGGTTCTGCAGGACGTGCATTCGGAAGCCGGAACGAATCCACCCTACTACAAGGGGTCGCCTTTCCTGACCGAAATAGCCAATGCCGACGGCGCCGAAGTGACGGTGTGCTCGTGGCTCAAGCGTATTACCTGCGTGGAAGTTACCTGCGAATTGAAAACGGAGTGGAAACCGCCCGTTGAGGCCTACCGTATCCGCAAGACCTGCAATGATGTTGCGGTTCCTGCTTTGGTGCGGATTGATTACGAGGCCGGAACTCCACCCCAGCGCAAATATAAATTAAGAAACTGATTGCGCATGCGCTATCCATTGGCTTTTGGAATCCGGCTGCTCACGTTTTCTAAAAGCCGCCGCTCGCTGAGGCAAATCGGCTTGTTTTGGAGTGGCGCTCAGAGACGGGATTGTTCGAGGTAGATCGGCAGCTTGTCCCGGGGAAGGGTGCGCTGGATCCGGTAGGGCTCGTCAGCCGCTGACCTGGGTTCCTTGTCGAGGTCAAGAATCACCTGCGGCCGGATCGGATTCCCGCCTCCATCGAGGACCACCATCACCCGCGGCTGCAGGCGGCGCGCCAGGTTTCGGGCGATCACGATTCCGATTTCCCCGGTGTTGAGTTCAACCGTGCTCCCCACGGGATATATGCCGATACACTGGATGAATTTCTCGACCAGCATTTCGTCAAAAAGCGTGCCGCGCAGCTTGTAAAGCATGTTCAGTGCGGCGGACGGGGACATTTGCTCGGCGTAGGGCCGCACCGACGTGAGGGCGGAATAGGTGTCCACCAGGCCGGCAATCGCGCCATCGACCGTGATCTGTCTGCCTCGCAATCCCAGCGGGTAACCGCTGCCGTCCACCCGCTCGTGGTGCTGAATCACGATGTCCTCCAGGGCTTTCGGCAACCCTGGCGCCGCGCGGATCAACTCGACTGAGTGCATGACATGCGCCTTCACACGTGCATGTTCCCCAGCGGTCAGCGCCCAGTTCTTCTGCAGGAGTGTGTCCGGAAGCCTGGTCTTGCCGACATTGAGGAGCAGCCCGGCAAGTCCCATGAGCAGCAGCCGCTCTCCCGAAAACTGCAGAAACCGCCCGAACGCGGTCATGTGTATGAATGTGTCTACCGCGCGGCTGAACTCCTGGCCGCTTTTCTGCCTGATTTTGGACAGCAGCATTATGGCGTCGGGATTTCGCTCGATGCTTTGGGTCATCCCGTGCACCAGCCCCCGCAGTGACTCGAGATTCAGCTCTCCTTCCGCCCGCAGCTCGCCGAATGCGGTTTCGATGCTCGCCTCGAAGGCGGAGTAGGTCTGCCGAGCCACGGCCAGCTCTTTCTCGACCGGCGTTACCTCTGCATACACCACGGGTCCAAGTAACGAGGCGTCCGTCAACTTGTACCCGGCACGCGAATTGTCCGACGTGTCCCTCTCCAGATCGATAAAGACGGTATTGCAGTGCTGTTTCAATTCATCGATTTGGCGTGCGGACGCGATGGGGAAGCCCTGAAACACGAACTGCGTGGTAAGCCATGGGCGATCCAGTTCGGCCACGTACATGCCGAGTTTGAGTTCTTCAACCGCAATCTGTTTCTTGTTCATAACCCGCTCGAGTTTGGTGAGGCGAAACATATTTCCACGCAACATTGCGATTTGCGCGCATTCGCCGTTCAGGATGGCGCGCAACGAGCATCGTCCCAGCGGCAATCGTTCGTGCCGAAGACACTGTTGCCGTCGATTTCGCGCCAACGCTGCTGCAGATTATTGATGACCAGGGTGCCGTCCCCGCCCATGGCGCCACCCGCGAGCGGGGCAAGCGAAATCGTGAACGTCGGTGGCGTTGCCGCATTGTCGACAACGAAAACGGGAGGCTGATATTTGGCGGACACATCCGGCGGGATCGTCACATTGAGCCCGCCGGCGCCGCTGCCGAGCAGGCTTGCATACTGGCGCTGGTCGAGGAAATACGGTTCCTGGCGTTGCGCGATATCCATCAGGAACTGCTGCCCGGATGAACGGGCGCCCCGCCGTACGGTGTCCTGGTAGGACGGAAAGGCGACCGCCAGCAGGATCGCGGCAACAACGAGCGCGATCATGAGTTCGATTAGCGTAAAACCGCGCATGCGCATCGTGACTAGCGCTCGTACCAGAACGTCCGGATACGCGCCTGCAACGGTGTGGCGGGTGGCCGTAACACCGAGGTACCCGAAATCACAAGCTGATAGATTTTGCCGCCGATCTTGACGATCACGGCCACCGGGGACGGGGGATAACCGCCCCCCGGGTGCGTGATAAAACGGCTCGCGGCCGTCAAACCCGCCGCCGCATTGTAGGGAATGATCGCGCCTCCGGACTGGAAGTTGACCGCGTACTGTCGCGCGATTCCGAGGTTGCCGCCGCACACGCCGGGCGCAGGCGGCGACGGCTGATTGGTATTGAAGAACGTCGCGCTGCCGAGAGTCACCACGCCGCTCACCACTTTTTCTCCGGTGCCCAGCGTGATGAACCAGCCCGCCGCCGCGGCCAGCGCGCCGGTTGCGTCCACGATCTGGCCAGCCGAACCTTCCTGAAGGAGGTTATTTGTGTTATCGAACAGGCCGGTTTCGATGAGAGTCGATCCGCTGAAGGCCAAACCGGTGCTTCTGTCCTTGAACATGTAGAAGCGGTTGATCACCATATTGACGAGCGGATGCGCAGAATCGCCATAGCCGTTGAACGGGTGCTCGCGGTCACCCGATCCGACCAGCACGGCGTCGAATGCGCCATTGATGTCACGGCCAAACACGACGTCCGGCGCGTAGAAAAATTTGCGCCGGCCGCCGACTGTCCCCAATTGGGCGAAACCCACCGACGCGAGCTTGTTGACCGTCCAGTTGGCTGGAGACGGATCGTTTAAATCCACGCGCCATACGTTGCCGCCGGTGTCCCCCACATAAAGACGATCGGCGTAGCCGTCGCTGTCGCGATCGAGAACGGCAACGTCAGATGGAATTGCGTAGGTCATGCCGGTCACGGGCTTGAATACCTGCCCCGGCGACAACGTCACCGGCGCGGACGGCCCGGCCTGCCACAACACGTCGCCGGTGACTGCGTCGACGACGAAGATGCCGCGCCCCATGGCATTGGTTACGCCAGCGGGCACCGGATCGAGATCCTCCACGGCCGGATCGTATCCGGCACCAAATATCAGCACGGGATTGGCGGATGCCCGGATCTTGCGCGCTTTGGGCTCCGACCAGCTCTGGCCAAGTTCGCCGTAACCGGGACTGTTATGGTCACGTTTCCACAGGAACTTCGGATTGTCGGGATCGCTCACATCAAGCGCGTAGAGCAGCCTGCCGCCGCGCCGCATCGCCATGAAGAGGTGCACCTTGTCTCCATCCGCGGCAGTCAGCCTGCCGTCGTTGTTCACGTCCTGCTGGTAGATTCCGACCGGCCCGTCGGCGAAATAAAGTTTGGGGCTTGCGACAGTGATCGCGGGCAGATTGTCACGCAGGCGTTTGAACCTGCCGTAGAACTCCTTCGGCGCGAACGCCCATTTCTCGAAACCGTCACCCGCGCTCTGGCCGCCTTTCGCCGCGCGGAACAGGCCGTCGTTCGAACCGTAATAGATCATCACATCATTGTCGTCGCCGTAACGATTATAGTTCGCCACCGCAGGGCGGGAGTGCAGCACATCGCCGTGAATCGAAGCGCGCACGTCGGAGAAACTGCCGTTCAGGTTCTCATCGGCTGCATTGTCTTGCCCGCGTACCCAGTTGATGATGCTCGCGACCTCCGCCGGACCGCTTGCGCCAAAGGCAGTGATATTAGCCGCCGCTGACGGATCGATCGTCGCGCTGTTGAACGGATAAGTCGCAAGCAACACGTTGGGCGTTCCAAGGCAGCCATCGGGGCAGGTGAAGATCTTGCGGGTCTGTGCGGGCGCCGAGTCCGGGCTCGGGTAGAGGTTGCGTATGCGCTCTGCAACGCCGCCCTTTTCCACGACGGGTCCATCCGGTGAATCGGACGTCGATGGCGGATTTCCGGACGGCAAAAACGACCAGAAGCTCGAAGGCGAGGTCCAGAAACTCACGGCATTATCGACGATGAAGCCGGTCACCGCGCTTTCGGCCGCGCTGCCGTTGACGTCGGCCAGAAATACCGAGCCGGTGCCGGAATTAACCGCGAGCTGGTACTGCTTGAGATTGCCCATCCAGCGCGGGAGACTGTCAGCGTCAGTGCGGAACACGCCGAGATACACCTGGTTCAGGTTGGTGCCGCGTACGTTTACCGACACCGGCAGGGTCACCGACGCGAACACGGTGTTGACGGACTGTACTTCGTTGAGGATGGTCTGGAGCGCGTCGGTCAATGCCTGGGGGCTGGTGGCGGCGAAGTAACGGCCATGTCCCTGGTTTGCCATGCTCTGCAACAACACGGTGTTCGCGCTGTCATTGCCGGTGACGCGTGCCGGGTCGTATACATTGACGGCATAGGTAATCACGTTCTGCTTGCCAGGCAGGGCACTCACGTCGGTTTGATAAAGAAAGCGCGCGTATTCGTCGGCGAGATTGCCTTGCGCCGGGGAACTGGGCAGCGGAATCGTGGTGATTGCATTGCTGCCTCCGACGTTGCTCAGCAGGGTATTGGCGCCCGGACTGCCGCCGTCGGCGCCGGACTGCGGCAGGCCATTGCTAATGAAAACCACATAGGTCTTCTGGCAGGCATCGGTGACTGGGCTCACGTAGGCGCTGCTGAACGATGACGGGAACGCATTACCCGGTAATGCCCCGGCCGTGTTGGCGACGCTGTTGCCCGCGTAATCGCGCTTGCCCTGTCCAAAGCCACCGAACGCAGCGGCGCCGAAGTGCTGCGCATCCTGGGGTGTCAATGCGCTGCCGCCGCCGCCGAAATACTTGAACGCCTCAAACATCGCGAAGCCGTAGGGCGCATTGCTGCTCTTGTCGTTATTGATGTTCAGGTTATTGATCAGGTTCTGCAGCGCGCCTTTGTTCGGGCTTGTCATATTGCGGACCGCGAACCGCACGTAGGCGGTAACCGGACTCGCGTTGCCCGAGCCGGTCTCGCCGAACATCATCAATCCGACGTTGAGGTTGGTGTTGAGGCTGCCGACGCTGCTGCCCAGGGTTGCAATCTCGGCGCTGAACTTGGTGCCGCTGCCGAATGAAGCGCTCCAGTTGGTCGAGTTGTCGAGTACGATCAGGACATTCGGCGCCAGCGCACCCGCCGACGGGCTGACAGAAAATATCTCGGTGTCATCGGCCAGCACCGGCGCGGGCACGGCGAGCACGAGGCTCAGCAGATAACCCAGCACCCGGCGAATCGTATTCAGGGTGGCTTTCTTCATTGGACGGCGTTACGGGCAGTAGTTCGTTGGCAGCCTGATGCGAACGCCCTGCGTCACGCTTGCGGTTGCACCGGTAACCGGGTCGGTCGCGGTGGCCGTCAGCGACCAGTTGGTGTCATGTATGGTGATGTTCGAGACCGCGGAGTATCCGGTGGCTGGGCTGGTTCCCAGGCATGCAGCGGAGGCAATGGACACGGGAAACCCGTTGACGGTGACGGATTGCGGCACCGGCGCATCGAAGGCAGCGCTGCTGCTGATGACCTGCTCGATCGCCTGCTGCGCGTTGTGGCTCATGGTCCTTTTGTTTTGCAGGTTACCGACGATACGCAGATCGGCGCTGCTCAGGTTGATCGAGGACACGACAAACAGCGTCAGGATCACCAGCATGACCAGGCTCATGAACAGCACGGCCCCGCGTTGGTGGTGACGGGTGCTCATTGCGGGATCTCGCGGCGTCCGCTGACATTGACGATCCGCATGACCCCTGAGAATTGGCGTCGTTTGTACGCATCGTTGAACGTCCCGGCCGGGCCGGCAAGCCCCAGATCATAGGTTTTCACATCGGTGTAGCCCAGCGTCGGCTGCGTCGCGCGCGCGAGCACATGCGCCTTCAGGCTGACGACGTTGGGCCAGTCGGCGGTCGCGGGCGACGTGACGTAGCTATCGGGAGCGCCGTCGCCGAACTGGCCGGTCGCCAGGTTCTGGGTTGCAGGCTGGTTGTCGATCCCGTAATCGATTTGCAGGTTCTGCACACCCTCGACCAAGGACGCCGTGCGCCACGCGGTCACGCCGCCCAACGCCGCGAGCTCCAGGCGCTTGAGGGCGGGAATCGGATTGCCGCCATCGTCGCTTGCGCCGGTGCAGGAGTCCCCGCCGTTGGCCGGCACGCTGCACGGTGCGACAAAATAGATGCGCACGTGAAACTTGCGGCTATCGGCCGCGGCGCTGCCGTTTTTCTTGAAGATGTCGGCGGGCGTGCCGTCGGCTTTCAGGGTGGTGCCGACGGGCGAGCCCCCAACGCCAATCTGGATCTGCGCTGTCGTCGCCATCCCTTGCAGGTACACTTCATTGGTGATCGGCACGTCCGCGGGAGCGAGCGCCGTTGCGTCGGCGCGGCGGATCACCAGAATATCGGTGCCGGGAACAAAATCGTTGTTGCTCAGGCAGGCGAGCGGTGAGGCGGCAGGCGCGTCATAGCCCTGCACCGGAAACGCAAGCGCCGCATAGAGCTCGGGTACGGTCGTTGCGCACGGATCGGGAAGCGCGGCGCCGGGGTCGGGCAACCTGTAGAATTCCCCGAAATATCCGGCCGCGTATACGTCCCTGCTCATGAGCCACATGGCGATGCTGCCGTTTTCGGTGTGCTCCGACGCTTTTTTCAGTTCGGCGTGAGTAAGACTGGAATTGACAAAAATATTGACCAGCCCACCGAGCAGGATCAGTCCAATCGTGAGCGCGATCATCAGCTCCACCAACGTGAAGCCGGGGCATGAATTTCGCGATCGGGCAACCGGGCGGCGGTGCAAAAGGTTCATAACAGAGTCGCAATCTTCAACGTGGCCCAGACCACGCGTCGCCGGGTTTCGGTTCCGTAGCGATTGTTGCCGCAGGACACCAAGGGCGCGGATGTTTCGGCAATTCCCTGCCAGGCGACGGCCACGGTGTAGGTCGCGGTGACCGGATCGAAACTGATGCAGCCGCGGGCGCCTAGCGCCGCACCCACCGCGGTGGTACCCACCAGCTCGGTCGTGCCCTGTGCCATGCGGTCCCACTCGTTGAGGTCATTTACCGCGAGCTGCTGCGTGTTGGCGTCTCCATACCCGCTGCAGGTGACGGCGCTGGCGTGGCCCGCGTCCGGCACGCCGAGATAAGGCGTGCCGCCGTTGGACGTGATCGCGTAGCAGGGTGCTGTCGCGCGGTTGGCGTTGATGCGATTGACGATGGCGTCGAGCAGAACCAGGGCCTGGGCACGGTTGTAGGCCTCGAACTCGGCCTGATGGACTCGAGTTTGGAGCGCGGCGAGCCCGAGCAGGCCGATCGCGATAACGACCAGCGTCACCAGCACCTCGATCATCGTGAACCCGCTGTTCGCATGGCACCGGCAGCGCATCTCATCCATTGAAACAATTCCCATCGCGATTGGCCTCGATACAAAGGCTCAGTGCCGGCATTCGGCCGGAACGTACTTCCACTGCGCTTGCGTGCCGGCCGTTATCGCGCCGGCCGTGCATTCCCAGATTATCCGGCCGCCGTTTAACGACGGCCTCAGGATGATACTGACCGCTGTTCCCAACGTCGCCCCCGAGCCAGCAACCGTGATGGTGCCCCCGTCGCTGACGTCACCAGCGGTAATCTTGCCGCTGAAGGGGGTCAGCGTCAGTCCCGCCCCCGCGCTGGCTAAAGTGCCGTCCGAGGTCGCTTTCTCGACAATCGAGGTCTTGAAGCCGCTCGCGGCCAGCACCAGTTCCGACACCTTGGCGCGGATGGTGTAATCCTGATAGGCGGGCAACGCGACTGCCGCCAGAATACCGATGATCGCCACTACAATCATCAATTCAATCAGGGTGAAACCGCGTTGTAACTTCTTCATAGTCATAGCTCCTTGAAAAATGAGGCGCCCGCCGTTATTGGTTGGCATACCCCGTACGAATTCGATCAAGATGAATCGGGTGCGTGCGGCACCGGCAGCGCATCTCAGCCATTGAAACAATTCCCATCGCGATTGGCGTCGATCCGAATACTCGGGCGGCCAGCCGGGTCGACGATTACGCAGCGAGTTGCTGCGTTCATGTTTCCCGAAGCCGTGAGCCGCACATCGTATCGTCCCGCGGACGTCAGGCGCCCGTCCTGGTCGTAGGCGAGTGTTATGCCTGCAGGCACACTGATCGCTACCGGACGAAGTCCAAGGCGGCTGCTCAATACCGTGCCGGCAACACGGATGTCCCAGCCGTCCGCGAAGTCACCGTTGCGTGGCGTTATATCGACGACTGCATTGCGCTTGATCGCTTCGCTGCGTGCCAAGGCGAGAGCCGCGTAGAAGTCAAAAGTGGCTGTTTTCACACGCTGAGCAGCGATCAAATCGACGAATGCCGGGCCGGCCATTGCAACGAGTATTGCGGTGATTGCCATTGCAACGACCAATTCGATCGCCGTAAAACCGCGCCGCATGCCAACTCGCGTCGCGTCGCGATAACGATGCTTTGATTCGTGAACCATGAAGGCCCTTCCTTGCATTGCGCCTGCATTGCCCGCGAGGCGCAGTAATCGCCGGCGGCTGACAAAACCAGGGAAGGCGAAGAACGGCGGGAGGGATCAGTCCGATGGCCTGCACGGCCCATCGCGTGTAACTTGAACTGGCAATCCCGCTGTCATAGAGCCTTCGACTCATTAGACCGGTAACTTTGCGCCCCCGTCTTTCGAGCGGGTTCGCGATTTACAGCGTTGCACGTCTGGAAAATAATCCGGCTCTTGTGTCTTGTCAATAATTATCGACGAACGTTTGTGTTTTTTGTTTGCGCACGCATCCTGTGCCGTATGATTTTTCACGTTCGACGCAGCTCACAAAATCATAGTGGCAACTTATTCACATTCAGTGCACATCCCTCCGGGGTCTAGTTATTTAAACCAGGTTTGCGTAAACAGCTGCTGATGCCGGATTAGTGGAGTCAAAAAAAACGCCGTCACTGGGACGGCGTTGAATGCTGCTTGAGCTATTATTGGTGGAGGCGGCGGGAATCGAACCCGCGTCCGCAAGTCCTCTGCAGCCAGTTCTACATACTTAGCCTGGTTATTTGATTTAACTGCGGGCACGCCAACCGGCAAGCTGGCACGCAGCGAGTCACCTTGGATTTAATGCGGTGCAAAGCGACCCTGCACGGCACGATCTCATGAATATGACTCTGCTGCGGTACCTGTTGCCAGATGCGCGCCCGGCCCATGAGAAAACCGGTGCAGAGTCCAGCCGGGTTTAAGCGGCTAGAGCGTAACGCGAGTCGTTTGCGTTTATAGTGTTCCAGTTGTATTTACGAGGTGACTGGCCCTCGGTATGCCCTGAACTGCTTCGCTACCCACGTCGAAACCTGGTCGCCCCCGGAATTCAGGATTTCCAACCAGGCAATCATTATCTCATATATGGCCGCTGCCCTGGATTGCAAGCAGCGTGGGGGTTTGCTTCACAGGTATTGCAGCAGCTCCAGCGGCTGATCGATCATCCCGTCAGCAGCCCAGGTTTCCGGATCGTTGCCGTTCAGGTAACCGAATTTGGCGACCACCACGGTCATGCCGGCGGCGCGCCCGGCCTCCATATCGCGCCGGTCGTCCCCGAGATAGATGCAATTTTGCGGGTTGATGCCGATGCGCTCGCTTGCGGCAAGCAGCGGGGCGGGATCGGGTTTGATCCTGCCGGTCGTGTCGCCGCCGATGATGCACGCGGCGCGGCTGCGCAAGGCGAGCAGCTCCAGCAGCGGATAGGTCAAGCGCTCCGCCTTGTTGGTCACCACGCCCCACGGCACGGCACGGCGCTCGAGCTCGGCCAGCAGCTCGGCCATGCCGGGGAAGAGCCGGGTTTCGCGGCACAGGTTGGCGGCGTAGATATCCAGAAATTCATCGCGCAGCGCGGTGTATTCGGGATGCCCGGGAGTCACGTCGAGCCCGACACCGAGCAGGCCGCGTGCACCGAGCGACGTGTACGGTCGCATCGCCGCAAACGGCAGCGCCGGCAGCCCACGCGCCGCGCGCATGCGATTCATCACGTAACCGAGGTCAGGGGCGGTGTCGGCCAGCGTGCCGTCGAGATCGAAGAGGACAGCTTTAATAGCGGTGATTCGTGACTCGTGATTCGTGATTGGTAAATTCAAGATCGACCCTCGATAATGCTTCAGACGACTCTAATCACCAGTCACCAATTACCAGTCACGGTCCTTGGCAATGCATGATGTAATTGACACCGGTATCCGGCCCGAGTGCGTATACCCGGGTGAGCGGATTGTAAGTCATGCCGATTACCGCGCTGACCTCGAGGCCGGCGTGGCGGGCAAACGCTCCGAGTTCGGACGGCTTGATGAACTTGGCGTAATTATGGGTGCCGCGCGGCAGCAGCCGCAGCACGTATTCGGCACCAATGACGGCCAACAAATACGCTTTCGGATTGCGGTTGATGGTCGAAAAAATTACGTGTCCGCCGGGTCTGACCAGCGCGGCGCAGGCGCCCACCGTGCTCGCCGGGTCGGGAACGTGTTCGAGCAATTCCATGCAGGTGACCACGTCGAAATGGTGCGGCAGTTCGCGCGCCAGATCTTCGGCCGCAACGTTGCGGTATTCCACCTGGTTGCCGCTTTCCAGCAGATGCAGTTGCGCGACCTTGAGCGGCATGTCGGCGAGGTCGATGCCGGTAACCTGCGCGCCACGCTGCGCCATGCTTTCGGCAAGAATGCCGCCGCCGCAACCGACATCGAGCACCGTTTTGCCGCGCAGGCCGATGCGCGCGTCGATGTAATCGAGCCGCAGCGGGTTGATGTCGTGCAGCGGCTTGAATTCGCTGCCGGGGTCCCACCAGCGGTGCGCGAGTTCGCTGAACTTGGCGATTTCGGCCGGATCGACGTTAATCACGCTAACTCCTGATGCGGTCGTGCCAGAACGCCGCCCTGGCCAGCACTTCGTTGGTGTCCATGGTGGTCAGATACCCGTTGTCCACCACGAGTTCCCCGTTGACCCAGACGTGGCTGACGTGCTCGCGTCCGGCGGCGTAGACCAGATGCGATTGCGGATCGTAGCACGGCGCAAGCTCGGGTCCGGCCAGCCGCACCGCCGCGATGTCGGCGCATTTCCCGGGCCGCAGCGTGCCGATCGATTGGTCCAGGCCCAGCGCGCGGGCGGACCGGATCGTCGCCAGTTCGAGCGCCTGCCATGCCGGCAACGCAGTCGCATCCTCGCTCACGCCTTTGGCGAGCAGCGCCGCGAGCCGCATTTCGGCAAACAGGTCGAGCCGGTTATTGGAAGCCGCGCCGTCGCTGCCGAGGCCGACGTTGACGCCTGCCGCAAGCAATGCGGCGATCGGAGCAAAGCCGCTCGCGAGCTTGAGATTGGACGACGGGCAGTGGGCGACGTGGCAGCCGTGCCGGGCGAGCAGTTCGATCTCACCGCGCTCCAGATGAACCGCGTGCACCGCGATCAGGGCCGGGCCGACCAACCCGAATTCCGCGAGCCGGGCCAGCGGGCGCCGGTGGTGTTGCTCGAGGCTTTGCTCGATTTCGCGGCGCGTCTCGTGGAGATGCATGTGCACCGGCAGGTCGAGTTCGCCTGCGTACGTCGCGACCTGGCGCAAGGTCTTGTCGCTGACGGTATAGGGAGCATGCGGCGCGAAGCAGTAACTGAGCAGCGGCTCGCTCTTCAGTTCATCGCGCAACGCGAGCCCCTTGTTGAGATAGTCCTGCGCATCGGCCGCGTAGGGCGACGGAAATTCGAACACGATCATTCCCAGCGCGGCGCGCATGCGGGCACCGCGCGCCGCCCGCGCCGTTGCCTGCGGAAAAAAATACATGTCGTTGAAGCAGGTCACGCCGCCGCGCAGCATTTCGGCGCAGGCGAGCCGCGCGCCGTCGTAAACGAATTCTTCCGACACGTGCTGCATTTCGGCCGGCCACATGCGGCCGTTGAGCCAGTCCATCAGCGTCAGGTCGTCGGCCAGCCCGCGCAGCAGCGTCATCGCGGCATGGGTATGCAGGTTGATCAGTCCCGGAATCAGCGCGTGTTCCCCCAGGACGACGTGCCGCTTGGGACGGTAATCGAGGCGTGCTTCGGACGCTGGCAGCACCGCGACAATGCGGCCGCCGTTGATGACGACGGCGTGATCGGGAAGCACGCTGCGCGCCGGCTCCACCGGCAGCACCCAGCGGGCCTCGATTACGGTGTCAGCGGCTTGCGGATGCGGATTCATGAGTGCAGCATACAAAAAAAAGCCCTGCCGGAGCAGGGCTTTTGATCGGGACCTGAAACTTGGGACTTACCTCTTGGGCTTCGCCTCAGGCTTTTTTGCCTCCGGCTTCGTTTCGGGTTTCGGCTTCGGCGCCGGTTTCAGTTTGGCGCCGACCACTTCGATCGTGACGCGGCGGTTTGGCGCCAGGCATTCGATCAACTGTGCGCGCTTCATCTTGTTCTCGCAGAACTTGGTCACCGGGATCGGCTGTTTTTCGCCTTTGCCTTCCCAGAAGATCAGTTTCTGGTCGATGCCTTTGCTGACCACGTAGTCTTTAGCGCCAAGTGCGCGTTTTTCCGACAGCGTCTTGTTGTACTTGTCGCTGCCGATGCGGTCGGTGTGACCGGTGATGATCACGGCGCCGATCCTGACCAGCGGTTTGACCTGCTTGGCAAGGAACGCGTCGAGTTCTTTCTTGTTGGCCGCCGTCAACTCGGTCTTGTTGAACGCGATGCCTTGCAGCTCGATCTTGAGCTCGACGTTCATGAGCTTGGGCTTGGGTTTCGGCTTCGGCTTCGCTTCGGGTTTCGGCTTCGCCTCAGGCTTCGCTTCGGGTTTCGGCTTCGGCGCAGGCTTGGCCGCGGGTTTCGGTTTCGCGCAAAGGTCGGGCGTGCACTGCTTGCAGGCTGCGGCGGCTGCGGCGCGTGCCGGCGTCCAGTCGCTGGTCCGTACGCATAGCCCGGTCGTCGAACTGGTGACGACGTTACCGTTCACGTCAACTAGGTAACCCTGGTTCTTGGTGTCTTGTGCCATGGCCGAGGGCGCGAATGCGGCTGCTACGACGAGCCCTGCGAGGGTGTTGCGGAACGCTGAAATCATGATTTTTGCTCCTCCTGATCTGCAAAATTTAAAACGTCACACGGGTTACCTGCTTACGAGCCTAACTTAATCTGCCGAATCAACACCCCCAACTAATATCACATGCCTACCCATAAGGCAAATTATGCCCTAATCATAACAGATTTGCACTAGCTGTGTTGCATTCCAGCAACACCCAAAAAAGCCTCCCGCAGCGCGGAATTCCCCTTAACCGGCATCTACTTGGTTCCAGTGACGTCGACGTCCACGCGGCGGTCACGCTGCAGGCATGTGATCAGCTGCGCTCGGCTCAGTCCGCGCTTGCAGTCGGACGGCTTGGTCAGCGGCTGGGTCTTGCCCTTGCCTTCGGCGTAAACCCGGTTCGGCGGGATGCCTTTTTCGGTCAGGTATTTCTTCACGGCCTCGGCACGGCGCACCGACAGCTTCTGGTTGTACGCGGCGGTGCCGATGCGGTCGGTGTGGCCGATGGCGAGGATTACGTCGTATTTTGCGCCCTGAAGCAGGCGCGTAAGCTCGTCGAGCATTGCCCTGCCTTCCGCCCTCAGCACCGCCTTGTCGAAGTCGAACAGCGCGTCAGCCGAAAAGTTGATTTTCTGCGGCAGCAGCTTGGGCGGTGCTTCTTTCTTCGGTTGGGGGGCGGGTTTGGGCGCTGCCTTCTTTGGCGCGGGCGCTGGTGCCGCCTTGGGGGCGGGCGGAGCAGGCTTCTTGACGAGATCCGGGTCGCACTGGGCAACCGCACGCGCTGGTGTCCAGTCGCTCGTCCGTACGCACAGCCCCGTGGTTGAACTGGTCACGATGTTCATGTTCTGGTCGAGCAGGTAGCCCTGGTTCTTCGCGTCCTGGGCGAGCGCGATCGCGGATGAGAGCGCAAGAATTACCGCAAGCGGGGTGTGCAAAGCAGAGGTCATGTTTTTTTAACTCCTTTTTTTCGCTTGCCCGTCGTTGCCGCCGTACCGGCCGCGGATCACTGAAGATGCCCGTCTGAAGCGGCGGCGCATCGAGCCGGATTACGGTACAAAAACCAGCCAAATCATACCATACCCCGCGGGTGAATTCAAAAGTGACAACGGTTGCGCCCGCGCTTGCTGCCGCGCCCATTCCGGCGCCGGTAAGCAATGACTGGGGGATGCGGCGCGTGCTAAAATCCATAATTTTCCGCGGCCGCTTTTTTGCACCGCGCCCTGCAGCCAGTTCACCTGAGTTTTCATGGATCAATTCGCCAAAGAAACCATCCCCGTAAGCCTCGAAGAAGAGATGCGGCGCTCCTATCTCGATTACGCGATGAGCGTGATCGTGGGGCGCGCCCTGCCGGACGTGAGGGACGGTCTCAAGCCGGTGCACCGGCGCGTGCTGTTCGCGATGCACGAGTTGTCGAACGACTGGAACCGCGCGTACAAGAAATCGGCGCGCATCGTCGGCGACGTGATCGGCAAGTATCATCCGCATGGAGACACCGCCGTCTACGACACCATTGTGCGCATGGCGCAGGATTTCTCGCTGCGCTATCCGCTGATCGACGGCCAGGGCAACTTCGGCTCGGTCGACGGCGACAACGCGGCGGCGATGCGCTACACCGAAATCCGCATGGCGCGCATCGCGCACGAGCTGCTCGACGACCTCGACAAGGAAACCGTCGATTTCGGTCCCAACTACGACGGCTCGGAGCACGAGCCGCTGATCCTGCCGTCCAAAATCCCCAACCTGCTGATCAACGGCTCGTCGGGAATCGCGGTCGGCATGGCGACCAACATTCCGCCCCACAACCTGGGCGAAGTGGTCGCCGCCTGCCAGGCGCTGCTCAAGGACCCCGGCATCGGAATCGACGAGCTGATCAAGATCGTGCCGGCTCCGGATTTTCCGACGCGCGGTTTCATCTACGGCACGGTCGGCGTGAAAGAAGCGCTGCGCACCGGCCGCGGCCGCGTCGTGATGCGCGCGCGCACCCACATCGAGGACATGGAGAAGGGCAACCGCCAGGCCATCGTCATCGACGAGCTGCCGTACCAGGTCAACAAGGCCAATCTGCTGATGAAAATCGGCGCGATGGTGCGCGAGAAGCGGCTCGAAGGCATCGCCGAGATCCGCGACGAATCCGACAAGTCCGGCATGCGCGCGGTGATCGAACTGAAACGCGGCGAGGTGGCCGAGATCATCCTCAACAATCTCTTCAAAGAAACGCCGATGCAGGACAGCTTCGGCGTCAACATGGTGGCGCTGGTCGATGGCCAGCCGCGCGTGTTGAACCTGAAGCAGATGCTGGAAGCTTTCCTGCGCCACCGCCGCGAGGTCGTGACGCGGCGCACCGTGTTCGAGCTCAGGAAAGCCCGCGAGCGCGGCCATATCCTCGAAGGCCTGGCGGTCGCGCTGTCCAACGTCGATGACGTGATCGCGCTGATCAAGGCGGCGCAGACCCCGGCTGAAGCCAAGGAGCAGCTGATGGGGCGGCTGTGGCGCTCCCGGCTGGTCGAAGAAATGCTGTCCAAGGTCGATCCGGAGGCCGCGCGCCCCGCGGGCCTCGCGCCCGAGTTCGGATTCCAGAAAAAGGGCGGCTACCGTCTGTCGGACGCTCAGGCACAGCGCATTCTGGAAATGCAGCTGCAGCGCCTGACCGGGCTCGAGCAGGACAAGCTCGTCTCCGAATACAAGGAGGTGATGGAGCGCATCGTCGACCTGCTCGACATCCTCGCCAAGCCGGCGCGCATCACCCGCATCATCAGCGGCGAGCTGAGCGACATGAAGAAGCAGTACGGCGACGAGCGGCGCAGCGAAATCGTCGAACACACGCAGGACCTTTCGATGGAGGACCTGATCGCGTCCGAGGACGTGGTGGTGACGCTGTCGCACGGCGGCTACATGAAGTGCCAGCCGGTCGCCGATTACCGCGCGCAAAAGCGCGGTGGCCGCGGCAGGCAGGCAACCACCACCAAGGAAGACGATTTCGTCGAAAAGCTGTTCATCGCCAACACCCACGATTACATCCTGTGCTTCTCCAACCGTGGCCGCGTCTACTGGCTCAAGGTCTATGCGGTGCCGCAGGGCAGCCGCACGAGCCGCGGCAAGCCGATCATCAACCTGGTGCCGCTGCTCGAGCACGAGAAGATCACCGCGGTGCTGCCGGTCAAGGAGTTCGACGACGGGCACTTCGTGTTCATGGCGACCGCCAACGGCACCGTCAAGAAAACCGCGCTCTCCGCGTTCTCGCGGCCGCGCCCCTCGGGCATCATCGCGGTCAGCCTCGACGATGGCGATTACCTGATCGGGGTCGCGCTCACCGACGGCAAACAGGACATCATGCTGTTCTCCGACGCCGGCAAGGCGCTGCGCTTCGGCGAGGACGAGGTGCGCGTGATGGGGCGCAACGCGGCCGGCGTGCGCGGCATGAGGCTCATCAAGGGCGGGCACGTGATTTCGCTGCTGACCGCCGAGAACGAGGAGCAATCGGTGCTGACCGCGACCGAAAACGGTTACGGCAAGCGCACCCCGATCGGCCGTTACACGCGCCACGGCCGCGGCACGCAGGGCATGATCGCGATCCAGACTTCCGAGCGCAACGGCAAACTGGTCGCAGCACAGATCGTCGGCGACGACGACGAAATCATGCTGATCACCACCGGCGGCGTGCTGATCCGCACCCGCATCGCTGAAATTCGCGAAATTGGCCGCACCGCGCAGGGCGTGCGGCTGATCAACCTCGGCGAAGGCGAGAAGCTCGCCGGGCTGGAGACGGTGGCCGAGCGCGACGACGACGAGGAAGCAGAAGCGTAAACCCCAGCAGTCACCAATCACCAATCACCAATCACGAATCACCAATATATGACACGCGTATTCAACTTCGCCGCCGGACCGGCGGTATTGCCGGAACCGGTACTCGAGCAGGCCGCGCAGGAAATGCTCGACTGGCACGGCAGCGGCACCTCGGTGATGGAGATGAGCCACCGCGGCAAGGAATTCATCGGCATCGCGGCGGCCGCAGAAGCCGACCTGCGCGAACTGATGTCGATTCCGAAGAATTACAAGGTGCTGTTCCTGCAGGGCGGCGCGACGCTGCAGTTCGCGGCGGTGCCGATGAACCTGCTGCGCGGCAAAAAAGGCGCCGACTATGTGAATACCGGCGAATGGGCGAAAAAAGCGATCAAGGAAGCCAAACGCTACTGCGCCGTCAATATTGCGGCGAGTTCGGAGGACAAGCACTTCAGCTACGCGCCTAAACAGGCAACCTGGAAACTCGATCCGGACGCGGCGTACGTGCACTACACGTCCAACGAAACCATCGGCGGCGTGGAATTTCACTGGGTCCCCGATACCGGCAGCGTGCCGCTCGTCGCCGACATGTCGTCGCACATCCTGTCGCGTCCGATGGACGTCTCGAAATACGCGCTGATCTACGCCGGCGCGCAAAAAAACATCGGGCCCGCCGGGCTCACCATCGTGATCGTGCGCGAGGACTTCCTCGGCGGGGCGCTGCCGGTGACGCCGTCCGTGCTCGATTACAAGGGACAGGCGGAGGCGGACTCGATGCTCAACACACCCGCGACCTACGCGGTGTACATCGCGGGACTCGTGTTCCGCTGGCTGAAGCAGCAGGGCGGTCTGCCGGCGATGGAGAAAATCAACCGCGCCAAGGCGGCTGTCCTCTACGATTTTCTCGACCAGACCGAGTTTTACTACTCGCCGGTGGCGCGCGAGGACCGCTCGCTGATGAACGTGCCGTTCCGGCTGAAGAACGAGGCGCTCGACGCGGAGTTTCTCAAGCAGGCGCAGGCAGGCGGGCTGAGGGAACTCAAGGGCCACCGTTCGGTCGGCGGCATGCGCGCGTCGATCTACAACGCGATGCCGGCCGCGGGCGTCAAGGCGCTGGTCGATTTCATGCACGAATTTCAGTCCCGGCACGGCGGATAATATGACCCACACCTATCGCATACTGACGCTCAACAACATCGCGCAGGTCGGGCTCAAGCGGCTGCCGGCGGAGCGCTACGAAGTCGGCAATCAGACCGGCAGCCCGGACGCAATCCTGGTGCGCTCGCACGACATGCACAAGATGGAAATCGCACCCCAGGTGAAAGCGATTGGCCGCGCCGGCGCGGGCACCAACAACATCCCGGTCAAGCAAATGAGCGCGCGCGGGGTGCCGGTGTTCAACGCGCCGGGGGCCAACGCCAACGCGGTCAAGGAACTCGTGATCGCCGGCATCCTGATCGCGGCGCGCAACCTGCTGCCGGCGGCGCACTTCGTGGCCGGCCTCACGGGCGACGACGCGGCGATCAACGAACAGGTCGAAGACGGCAAGAAGCATTTCGCCGGCGTCGAGCTGACGAAGCGCACGCTGGGAGTGATCGGGCTCGGCAAGGTCGGCAGCCTGGTGGCGGACGCCGCGATCAAGCTCGGCATGCACGTGCACGGCTACGACCCGCATATCACCGTCGACGCGGCCTGGAGCCTGCCGTCCTCGGTCAGGAAGGCGAACAGCGTCGAGGATGTGCTGAAAAACTGCGAGTTCGTGACGCTGCACGTGCCGCTGGCGGAGGCGACGCGCAACCTCATTTCGCCCGAGCGCGTGAAGCTGATGAAACACGGCGCAGTCCTGCTCAACTTCTCGCGCGACGGCATCGTCGACAACGGCGCGGTACTCGAAGGGTTGTTGGCCAAACGGCTCAAGTATTACGTGTGCGATTTCCCCGCGCGGCAGCTCGCCGGGAATCCGGCCGTGATCGCATTGCCGCATCTCGGAGCATCGACGCGCGAGGCGGAGGACAATTGCGCGATCATGGTGGCCGATGAGTTGCGCGATTATCTCGAGAACGGCGACATCCGCAACGCGGTCAACTTCCCCGACGTCGCGATGGAGCGCGAATCGCCGTTTCGCGTCGGCATTGCCAACGCGAACGTGCCGAACATGCTGGGCCAGATTTCGACCGCGATGGCGCAAGCCGGGCTCAACATCCATACCATGCTGAACAAATCCCGCGGTGAGATGGCCTACACGCTGGTCGACGTCGACAGCGCCGTGCCCTCAAGCGTCACGGAGCAGATCGCGGCCATCAAGGGCGTACTGGCGGTGCGTTATCTGCCGGCGGAGAAGAGCTGACCGGAATCCGCGGACGAGCGCGGATACCCGGCCGGGGCTTTATTGATTTAATATCTGTGTCCATCTGTGCTTATCCGCGGTTTCGGAGGAGATTTTCGTGGCGGACCAGTTGAAAGAAATCCGCGCGCGCATCGACGCGCTCGACGACCGCATCGTCGGGCTGCTCAACGAGCGCGCCGCGCTGGCGCAGCAAACCGGTCACGCCAAAAGCGGCGCCAAATACCGGCCTGAGCGCGAAGCGCAGGTGCTGCGGCGTCTCGTTGCGCGTAGCCGTGGCCCATTGCCCAAGTCGGCGCTCGTCCGCCTGTACACCGAAATCATGTCGGCTTGCCGTGCGCTCGAGGACGGCATCAGCGTTGCCTATCTCGGGCCGCAGGGCACTTTCAGCGAGGAAGCCGCGATCCGGCAGTTCGGCGGGCATGCTTTGCTGCAGCCTTGCGCGTCGATCGACGCGGTATTCCGGCAGGTGGAGGCCGGGCAGGCCGGCTACGGCGTCGTGCCGGTCGAGAATTCGACCGAGGGCAGCATCGGCCGCACCCACGATCTGCTGCTCGCGACACCCCTCAAGATCTGCGGCGAAGTACTGCTGCCGGTGCACCAGTGCCTGATGAGCCGGAGCGGCAAGGCGGCGGGCGTGAAGAAAATCCTGTCGCATCAGCAAAGCCTCGCGCAGTGTCACGAATGGCTGAACCAGCGTTTTGCGGCGGCCAAACGCATGCCGGTAGTCAGCAACGCCGAAGCCGCGCGCATGGCGTCGAAGGATGCGGCAGCCGCGGCGATTGCGAGCCGGACCGCGGCTGCGGTTTATGGGTTGAAGATTATTGCCGGCAGCATCGAGGACGAACCGCAGAACACCACGCGCTTCGTGGTGATCGCGGCG
>Ga0082335_1000990_pt1 | contig 65808 bp, 59 predicted proteins | sample Subgrocontami58m_FD_72375 | JGI IMG/M metagenome (GOLD analysis project Ga0082335, IMG submission 72375) | Subsurface groundwater microbial communities from S. Glens Falls, New York, USA - GMW37 contaminated, 5.8 m (SPADES assembly) (version 2) ... | reverse complement strand
TGCCCACATGTCCACAACCCCGACCACTACTTCAACACCTCAGCAACAGGACATTTCTAACGAGCTAAGCTTGAGGACATTTCTAAAGAGTCTTGACAGCTCGCTCTCGTATATAGGCGCGCCCGACAGAGGCATGGATCAGGCAACGTCGGCGAACAACGGAGTCCCGGCGTGCCGGCCTAAAGCTGGAGGATTGCGTCTCCTCAGACCGGTGTACTTTTGAAAACCGCAGTGGTCTGGGAACAAAGATACCGTGCGGTTGCCCGGAGCCAAAAAAGGTGCTAATATACGGCGCAGCAAAGTTCTAGAGGACCGGCAACCGTTTTTTATGTTTACAACTGTAACATGGTTCAGCCTCTGGTGAACATGGTGAGGCGTGCCTGCCAAGCCTAAGGTCATCGTGGTGATGCCGGCGTACAACGCGGCCAAGACCCTTGAGCGCACGTACGCCGACCTGCCTAAGGACACTTTAGATTCTGTTATTCTGGTCGACGATGCCAGCCGGGATGAGACCGCCTGGATCGCTCAGCGCATCGGTCTCAAGGTAGTAATCCACATCCAGAACCAGGGCTATGGCGGGAACCAGAAGACGTGCTATGTCGAAGCGCTGAAGGATGGAGCCGACATCGTGGTTATGCTACATCCGGATTACCAGTATGACTCCACACTGGTCCCGCAACTCATCCAACCCATTATCGAAGGACGCGCAGACCTGGTCCTGGGCTCCCGGTTTCTCGGCGGACAGCCTCTGGCGGGAGGCATGCCGCTATACAAGTATGTCTCTAACCGGTTTTTGACGCTGGTGGAGAACACCATCCTCCGCCAGCGCCTCTCGGAATGTCACACGGGATTCCGGGCTTTCAGCCGCCGCTCCCTGGAGACCATACCATTCCTTCTCAATTCCAACGACTTCCTCTTTGACTCTCAGATCATTGCTCAGATGGTGGCTTTCGGATTCAAGATAGACGAGATCGGCGTACCTACACGCTACTTCAAAGAGGCTTCATCTGTCGATTTCAGACACAGCGTGGTATACGGCCTGGGGACGCTGGGAGTCATGCTGGGATATCTACTGGACCGCTCCGGCGCCCGGCGGGCCCCTCAGTTTCGCCGGACTCTGAGGGAGGTGGCCAGTTCCTATTATCACCAGACGCTCTTCAGAAGCGACCAGCCAACAGCACCGGAACCTTGCCCCGCCGGTGAGACCCTCGCTCCACCCCCGCAGCACTCTGTCACCAAGGGTTGAACTCCTACCTCGGTAATAACCATTGAACAGCCACCCGAGACCCTCTTGCTCAAGAATTAGGAACTAGCCTTGCCGACTGCCTGGCGCGGCCATGTGCCATTGGCCCTGCTTCTCCTCGCATTTGTCGCACTGGCGAGCTTCTACAATATGGCCAATCCAATCTTCGAGGCCCCTGACGAGCTCTGGCATTTTCAATTTGTCCGGCACTTGGCAACCGGACAGGGACTACCAGTCTTGCAGGAAGACCCTGAAACGAATGTAGCAGGGCAGGAGGGAGGTCAACCACCTCTCTACCACCTGCTTGCCGCTCTGGCCGTCTCCTGGATAGACACCAGTGACGCACCGGCAGTCTCGGTGCCGAGCCCTTACCTCCAGCACATTGGAGACGGCCCGAACGTCGTGATGCATAGCGCTAGAGAAGACTTTCCGTATCGTGGTACGACCCTGGCCGTCCACGTCGCTAGGCTCCTTTCCACCTTGATGGGTACAGTCACGGTGCTACTGACTTATCTACTGGCAATGGAGGTGCTTAACGGAAAGAAGCAGCTTGCACTGGCTGCCGCGGCGCTCACGGCCTTTATCCCGCAGTTTCTGTTCTTGAGTGCCTCGATCAACAACGACAACCTTATCATCATGTTGTCGGCGCTGGCGCTGTTTCTTTCGATCAGGGCCTTGAACCATGGTCTCCGGCCTGCCGGCCTCCTGACCCTGGGTCTCGCCCTGGCTGTTGCCCCATTGACCAAGGTCAGCGGCGCCGCTCTGGCCCCCCTGGCGGTCGCCGCCCTGGGCCTGCGAGCCTGGCGCTACCGGTCCCTGGCCCCTCTCCGGCCCATCCTGCTGCTGGCGCCCATGGTGGCCGCGTCATCGGGCTGGTGGCTCATGCGCAACTGGAGCCTATATGGAGACCCCCTTGGCCTGAAGGTGTTCGTCGAGGCCGCCGGTGGATTGACACCGGTATTCACAGCGGAGCGGCTTTGGGCCGAGATCCGTGGAATTTGGGTGTCTACCTGGGCTCTCTTCGGCTGGACCAACATCGAAGCGGATTCTGCCTTTTACGCAGTGTACGGAGTGATTTGCCTGATCGGCGCGGCGGGGCTCGCCAGGCTCTTCCTGAACGGGGGACAGCACCAAAGCACTATGTCTCGCTCTGCCGGTGCGGTTCTCGTCATGTGGACGGCAACGTTTCTTGCCATGGTAGCCCAGTACATGAGGATGCTCAGCGGTATGCAAGGCAGGCTCTTCTTCCCGGCACTGCCGGCCATCGCCGTGCTGCTGATTGTTGGCATACGGGCGGTGGTCCCCCGGAGCTGGGACGGCCGTTGGGCCGGGGTTCTCGGAGCGGTCCTCTGCGTACCGGCCGTTCTCGCCCCAGTCCTTTATATTATTCCTGCCTACTCCCAGATAAGGCTACTGGACGAAACGCAGATAGCGGCCATCCCCCAGCGGACAAACGTGAAATATGGTGACAGCATAGAGATGCTGGGATACCGCACGGATAGCCGGCAGATTCGCCCGGGCCAGCCTGTGGGGATAACGTTGTACTGGCGCACGCTCACCAAGCCCGCCACGGACTATACCGTCTTCATTCATATCTTTGACGCCCACGGTAACGAACTGGGCGGATTCGATGGCCCCTTGGGCAACAAGTACACCACCGCCGCCTGGAGCGTTGGTAACGTTCTCCAAGAGAGCTATTCAATTGCTGTGGCAGAGCCAAACGAGAGACCCTCCGCCATTCGGGCTGAGGTAGGCCTCTACACACTGCCGTCCACAACCAGGATTCGGGCGTTCGATGCCCAGGACCGGCCGGTGGGAACGGTGGCATCCCTGACGATCGGGAAGATGACGGGGCCGCCAGCACAGCCCCCGCCGGTCCGTCATGAAGTGCACATCGGCGGAAGGTTGGCGATCACGGGGTACGATGTCCCCGCAACCGGGCTGCATCCAGGGCAGGTGTTAAGAGGGCGCCTGTGGTGGCAAGCGCAGATGCCTCTGGAGCGTGACTACACGGTCTTCGTCCAGCTTGTTGGTCCGCAAGGGCTGCTGGCCCAGTACGACGCCCAGCCCAGGGCCAATTCATATCCCACTTCACTCTGGGATGCCGGCGAAGTCGTCGAGGACTTTTTCCAGTTTTCTGTTCCTGAGCAGGCACGTCCTGGCGTGTACCGTCTTATCGCTGGAATGTATGATAGCGCCACCGGAAAGAGGCTCGGGGCCGATGGAACTGACTTCGTTCTCTTGAGCGAGATGGACATCACTCCCAGAACGCGTGGAACATCTGGGAGTGAAGTTTAGAGATCGGACACGGCCCAAGCGTATCCGGAGCCGCTACCATAATGCTCTAGAGTGCGAAGAGACCATGCAGAGCATGATACGATAACGGGCTAATAAACCTTGCGCCTCACTGGTCCGCATGGCTCCCATCACGCAAATGCCCCGCCAGGGCCTCCAAGACCGACTCAAGAGGCGGGTCGGGCTGACGAGAGGTCTGGTCGGCCAGGGCAGTCTCGCCAACAAACCGAAACATGGCCGCCGCGCCTTGGAGCATCAGGGGTGTGAGGCCAAGCTCAGCAAAAGTGGCCGCTATCTCCTCCATTTCGCCTATCCAGCGGCGGGAGCGCCGGGGCATGGACGGAATACTGTCCGTGAGCACATGGGAGATGTCGGACCGGCTCAAAGAAAACTCGTTTGCCAGCGCCTCCTCCAAGCCGAGTGCTTTGGCTGCTACCAGCAGCTCCGTCCACAGCGCCGTTGTCCCCTTTGTAGAGGCTGCATAAACCATCTTGAGGCCGGAGGCCTGGCCCGCCGACGGCCCCACCACCCGGATATCCAGCCCGAACCCTCCCAACGTTTCCAGAGCGCTGCAGTCCGGACCTGAACAGTATATCCGGGTATTGCCCTTGTCGCTCGGTGGAGGCCCGATTATGCCTCCATCGACGAACAAGGAGCCGGCCTCCTTAATGACACTGGCGATCTTGCCGACAGTCTGGGGCGAAACGGCATTACAATCGGCGTAGACGAGCCGGGCGCCGGTGGATCGCAAACTGCCGGCGACTAGCTTTGCCACGGATAACGCTTCCGCGGGCACTACGACGCTTAACAGCAGATCGACCTCCGTGACCAGATTATCGTATCCTGGCGCCTCCTCCAACCCCGCCTCCGACGCCCGCAAGCGGGTAAGCCCGCTACGTCCATCCAGACAGGTGAGAACTCTCAGCCCATGGTCGCGTAGCACACGCCCGATCGCCGTGCCCATATCCCCCGGGCTGACGATACCGACAACTGGTAGACTCATCGCAAACCTCCTCCGGACCATCCCCGCTTTTCAAACGTGGGTTAGGGCATCCTCTCCAGGGCCTCCTGCGATAGGAATTTCTCCAGGGAGCACCTCTCCAGGGCATCCGTCGGGATGTCAATTACCTCGGCAAAGGGCCTATCCAGTGGCTTGGTGGCGTCTATTACCATCTTGGCCGACTTACTGAAGTGCGGAGCGGAGGGGTCCTGTCCGCCTGCGGCCAGCATCTCTCTGAGGATGTGTACCTGTTTGTCCACCTGCACCCTGGTGGCCACTGCCCACAGCACCTGCCGTTCGTCAAAGATATCGATGTCGGTGTCCACCACGATGGCGTGCTTCCCGAAGCGGGTGTAGTTGAGTAGCTGCCACGCCGCTGTTACCGGCTCCCCATCGATCCGCTTGTCAATCTGAGCGTAGATGTGGAAGCGGCAGTTGCCCGACATAGGGAGATGCACCGCAGTAAGCCTGGGAATGCGGGCTACGACTGCGTTATAGAGGCTGCCTTCCAGCGGAACCCCATATTCGATAGCGGCATCCGCATGGCCGATAAAAACGTATTGCATGATGGGGCCGCTGCGGAAGGTGATAGCCTTCACATCAAGGATCGACCGCATGCTCTCACCGCCGTAGTAGCTCATGAACTCGCCGTAAGGGCCCTCCATCTTCTCGACGCCGGCGGGGATCTCCCCTTCCACGATTATCTCCGCATCGGCGGGTACCAGAAAGTCCTTGCCCCAGGTCTCCGATTCCACCAGCCGGAGAGGCTCTCCCAGCATTCCCCCTACCACGGTGTATTCATCGTCTCCAAAGGCGCCGGAGGTCAGCCCCCCCAGGAAGAAGGCGGGGTGGTGGCCCAGGATTCCCACAACAGGGCAGGGCTTCCCCTGACGGTGATACTTCTCCATGATCGCCCCGTTGTGTGCAGATTCGAGCACGAAGATGCTGCTGTGCCGGGGCTCCCGCATCTGTGCCCGGTGATGGGATAGATTGTAGAACCCACCCTCCGGGTCCTTCATTACCCACTGCATGTTGAGGAAGGGTGCAGGGTCCAGGCGATGGCCCCGGACTACCGGCAGATCGAAGAGACTGGCCTCTTCCCCAGTCCTGACGATCTCCTTGACGGGGGCGTCTGCTTTACCCACCACCACCGGCTGGAGATGGTTGTTCTCCCGGCGGGAATACTCTAGCGAGACCTCCATCCGGCATTTCTCCGGGGGAAGACCAAGGGCCAGGGCCATCTTCTGGCGGGTAGCAAAGACGTTGCTGATTAGCTGGATACCCTCGTACCGGCCGTTCATGTTCCTGGGCCGCTGCCACAAGACGCAAGGGAACTTGCCCGCTTTTTCCAGGTTCTGGAGCAGTGCCGAGGCCTCGAAGTTGGCGGGGTCTATCTCCTCCCGAACCTGCACCAGGTCATCCGGCATCTGCTCGGCCAGGTCGGAAATGAAGGTCCTCAGGTCTTTTGGCATGTCATCCTCCTCAGTATTGCTGAATCTAAACCTCTTGCGGAAGTTGCGCCAAGGGACAAACGGGGAGTGTGTCGGGTAGCATGGTAGCACCTGTCTCAGGCGAAGTCAAAACGCCCCCGCTGCACCCCCGTAGAAACACAAAAGGCAGAACCACTTACGAGAGAAGTTCTGCCTTTTTGAAACGACTGGCTGCCCGAGGTTGATTCAGAATCTAAGGCTTAGGACAGGTTATATTATCTACCTTCCACACCGAATTCTCTCTAAGAAGCTCCACTTGAATGTTTATCTCCGTGGGACCGAAGTTCTCTCTCACGCTAGCGGCCGCCCGGTTGTCACTTATCTGTATGTCCGTGGCTACTATCGCACCAGGAGGATTCTGCGAACAAGTGACCGGGTCCGCTCCGGCTTTGGCCGTACCGCCCTTTTGTAGATTGCCGGGGAAGGCCGTGGTTGTGAGCCCTGAGTTATTCTGACAATACTCCCCAACCCGACCTTGAGCTTGAGGAGGAGGATTCCTCATACAAGAATCGTATTTTGCGTAGTAATTGCTAACGATGTCAAGAATAGATTTCTTGTCAGCATCACTATTGGTGGCGGGTTTTGCGGTGGCAGCGGGTGACGGTTGTGTGATCACGGGGGTTTCTCTAAGAGTCTGACCACCGTCCCTGCTGGGAGCACAGGCCAGAGTCACTCCCACGAGCAGCACCACAATAGTGCCCAATCCCAATGTTCTGATGCTGTCCCCCCATCTCCTGCGGCAATTTGGCCCAGCAGAATCATTGTGCGCTCGGTGTGTCTCCGAAACGCCCCTGATTTTGCCAGTGGCCTCTTCTTCGGAGATGATCTTTATTGACGCCATCATTGCCTCCTTACCCATTGAATCATACACTGCGATGGCGCTCACGGCCCTGTGCAAAAGGGGGGACTCATACCTGGCCACTTGGGCAGTCTTCATCCCAACCCAATAGAAGCGAACAATCAACCAAACCCACGACGTTAACGTCTATGCTGAAGAACAACGGGAAAAAGGAATCACCGGGGTGACCAGCAGTTTGGCTCCCCAGGCAGGAGTCCAGGGGAGCAACAGGACCGCAGCGCCTTCGGTCAGCGCTCCCTGCAGGCGTCCGGTTGGATCACGCCGTGCTCACGGCCACCAATTCTGCAACCGGCACAGCGAGGGCTTCTGCCACCCGCTCGAGGGTTTCCAGTGACGGGAGGTGCTGCCCGTGCTCAAGCCGGCTCAGGTTCGGGCGCTTCATGCCTGCCCGCTCCGCAAGTTCTGTAATCGAGAGCCCCTTCTTCAACCGCCACCCACGGACCTTGCTTCCAATTCTCATCGCCCGGTCCGGACCCTGAGAACGGTCCTGTTTGCCTTTGAAGTATTCGTATTCCGGCTCACAGCGGTAGAGAACAGCGTCCCAGGGCACCTCGATCGAGTTCCCTGATCCCTGCGTGACCTCGAAATGATGAAGGCTCTTGCCGATGGCCCATCGCGTCACGTCTGATGAATCAGCTTCTGGCAGGTCGTCTAATCTCAACGGATAAATGCGCCCGTTCTGCATCCGCACGATGAAAGTCCGGAGATTCTTCATGTACTCAATACTCTTGATCTTCTTGCCAGACTGCCGGTCAAGGCGATTCTGAAGATAGTTGGCCACCTGCTCCACACCGCCGGTGCGCCTGTCGAAGAATGCCGAATCGGCAGGCGTGGCGCCCAAGAGCGAGGCATCGGTGATGCTGGCCAGCAAGAAGAGCCACGACTTGGATGCCGCGCCTGGCTCCAGTAGGAGCGGGGCGGGCCAGAGGTTCATGTCGCTCACCCTGGTATCGACAATATAGACGCCGCACTCCCTCTCTCCGATCACCTCGGAGAGGTGGCTCTTAAGCATGACGCGCTCGCTTCCCAGATGTTCCTTGAACTCCTCCGCCATCCTGGAGGAATCAGTCACAACACAAGCCTTGAACGCATGATACGCTGCAGGAGTTTCAGCCAGCACTGTTTTCAATTTCTTCTTAGTTTTCTCCATTGCTATCCTCCAGCAGGTAGCCAAGCTTGACCAGTGCCTTTCGCAAGTTGCGCCCTAACAAGAACTCATCCATCGGACGCTGACACTCGATGCTCCATCGGCCTATATCCAGTTCGTCCCTGTAAATATGCACGTGCAGGGGTGGGTGGTCACCCTTGTAACTGATGAACGTGTACCCGAAGGCCTTCTTCTTGCCCAATTCAGGTTAAGCCAGGCCCCCGTCTATGAGTATCGTATCACACTTGATACGCGGTTTCAAGGGCTTTGCCCTTGAACAAGAGCATTTACACGGACCAGACTACTGCCAGTCATACGGTTATGCGCTAGGAAGCGTCCGCGAACCGAAGCCAGGTGCCGTCAGAGAGGAGAACGAACACGATGCGGCTATCGCTCCAGAGCATGGTGCCGTTAACAAAGGACTCTACCAGACCGTCGAGCCCGCGCTCCCGGGTCGTCGCCCAGCCGAGGCCGTCCCGGACGCCATTCTGTTCCCGCCAGACCTTGCCGAAGCCGCGGATAGGCTCTGTTGTCCCAGCTGGCGCCGGGGTGCCGATACTGGGAGACGGGTCACCCTCTTTCCACGTGTCCGGATAAACCGCCCAGCGTCCGGTATTCATGATAACGTATATCTGCCTGGTATCGCCGCGCCAGTACATGAAGCCATTCTGAAATTCCTCCTCGGCCATTTGCACAGTCTTCTCCGCCTCCTGAGCACAGCCCAGGGCGCGGGCTACGTTAGGGTTCTCCGAATACACCTTGCCGAACGCCCGCACGGGGGAAATCGAACACTGAGCGGTCGACGTCACGGCCGGAGCCGAAGTAGGTCCGGGCGCAACGACGGTTGGCGCCGGAGCCGAAGGAGTGGCCTGCGTCGCAGCGACCGGCGTCCTGGCCGGCGTGGCGGTCGATCCTTGCGGCTGCGGGGCACACGAGGCAAATACCAGCGCCGCTAGCAGCACCACAATGATAACTGCGCCGGCTATAAGTAAAGCGTAGATCTTCTTATGGTTCTTCATTGGTTACCTCAGTCCTTTCTGGCCTGCGGACCCGTCTGCAGCAGAGCCAGGCCCTCGGCCAGGTGCTCGCCTGACCGGTGCCGGATGACTCGACGGTTCATCCGTTTCTTTGCGTCACTCGTTCCAATCGAGCCTGGCCACGTTGATGCAATTCCCTGATCAACGCCTGTTCGTGGCCGCCGGCCGGTGCATGTTGAAGGCCCTAGACCCAGCCCTTCGCCCTAAACCAGCCTAGCATCGCCAGGGGAAGCAGGATAATCACAACCATAGTGCCCCACATTACGACACTGCTATCGAACGGCAAGAGCTGGAAGTTCATGCCCCACAAACCAACGACGAAGGTCAAAGGCATGAAGACCGTCGCGATCAATGTGAGTCGTTTCATGACCTCGTTGAGGTTGTTAGAGATAGAGCTCAGGTAAGCCTCGAGCGCTCCGCTGGTCAGATCCCGCTGCGTCTCTACCATCTCGTGAACGAATATCAGGCTATTGTAAATGTCGCGGAAATAAAGCTGGTGCTCCGGCTTCACGAAGGGATAATCGCGGTCCGCTATCTGGTGTAGTATCTCCCGAAGAGGGCCTGCGATTCTCAGGAGAGCGGTCAGGTCCTGCCTTAGCACGAAGATGAGATGGAGCATCTGCCGGCCGGGACGCCAGATTACCTCTTCTTCCACGCTTTCGATACGCTCGTCTATCCTCCCGATCAGATCGAAGTAGTCCTCCGTCAGGTGATTGAAGATACGGTATAAGAGAAAGTCAGTGCCCCTGGAAAGCTCGTCGCGACGTTGCGATATGTTGCCCAGCACGCGGGATTCATCTCGCTGCACCGTGATCAGGTAATCATTGGAGAAGTAGACCTGGATGTCCCTGGCTCTCATTTCTTCGGTTCCAAGTGAGGCCTCGTGGAGTACAAGGAAAAGGTAGCCGGTATACTCCTCCAGCTTAGGCCTGGGATTGTACGTTCGACAATCTTCCAGGGTCAGCGGGTGAAATCCCCAGTGCTTGCCAAGCCATGCCAGGTCCTCTTCGCTGGGTCCTGTCATGGAAAGCCAGAACGGCCCGGTCATCCCTTTGACCCTGGCCTCGATGGCGGGGCGATCGCTGACCTCCGGATGCTCGCCATCCGTGAGGTATAGTGACATAGCACTCATTTAACTGGCCTAATTGTAACACCCTGGCCCGGTTTCTGGAATAAAGAGGACCGCAGAGCCGGAACGACTCGTCCTGAAAACGGCTGACGAAACATGATAGAATGATTTAGATGGCACGTAGCGCAGATAATCTAGAGCACTGAGTACCCAATAGGTCCGGGAGGTTTGAGATAGACGCTGCTGGGTCGGACCATACGAAACGAGGCAAGGCGCTGCGAAAGCTGGTTATCGCCTTCCTGACCTGCGTCGCGCTCACATTCGCCGTCAGTCGATACGCAGGCCTCACCCAAACGGCTCAGCGATTCGATGACTTCAGTTGGGGCTACCTTCCACTGGTGCTTGCCTCTGTACTTCTCTATTATGTGACGAAGGGAATACGCTGGCACTTCTTCCTGCGAACGGTAGGAATCGTGCTGCCCTTGAGGATATCGGTGCTGGTTTACCTTTCCGGTCAGTGGTTTGCCTTCAGCCCCTTGGGGGAGTTCGTCAAGGCATATCTGCTAGGCCGTTACAATGTACAGTTCAAGAGGGCGTCATCCACGATCGTAGTCCAGGTGCTTATCGACTTCGTGTCCCTGGCCATGCTCGGGTCGTTCACCCTTATATGGTATCCTGCCCTGGCTTACCTGGTCCTACCGTTTTCGTTCCTACTGTTCCTGGGAGTAGCCCTTCTGCACAATGAGAGATTCTGGAAAGCCCTGGACCGCTTCCAACAACGCTTTAGTCTTCCGAGGAAGCTGGGGTTCTCCTGGGATAGCGCGCTGCGTGACCTTCGGGTCCTAACCAGCCCTCGTAGCCTGCTGGTTGGACTGGCGCTGGGCTTGCCCACGGCCCTGCTTGGCAGCGCCTCGCTTCTGCTCGTCGCCATCGGGTACTCGGCGCAGGTGAACATTGAACAGTCGGCGTTCGTCTACTCGCTCTCCCAACTGCTGGGAGCTATGTCCTTCTTGCCTCATGGCCTGGGAGCTGTTGAGGGTAGCTCGATGGCCCTATTCATCCACATCGGGCTCGACGACGCAGCCCTGGCGGCGGCCGTCATTGCCCTCTTCCGGCTAGCCTCCCTGGTGTGGGGCGTCGGCATCGGGGGCATGACGCTGCTCGCCTTGCCTTTTGTGCATGCACCCACGGCCCGACCTGTCTTTGAGGCAGAGGTCTGATGCGCCGGGCCAAGGTCGTTCTCAACCCGATCCCCTGGGAGAAGCACGTTAAGGACGGGCTGGCGCCATTCCTCTCGACTCTGGAAGACGGCGGAATTCGTTGCGACGTCTCGTTCACGAAGATGACCCAGACCATGACCGAATCGGTTGCCCACGCGGTACAGGAGAGGTACGATCTGGTGATTGCCGGCGGAGGAGACGGTACGGTAAGTGAAGTAGCCTCCGGGCTGGTAGGCACCGAGATACCTCTGGGCATAATACCGTGCGGCACATTCAACAATATTGCCTGGAGCCTCGGTCTTCCCAAAGACCTGCACCGGCTGGCCACGATGGTTCTGGCGGGTAACTCCAGGGAGATCGACGTCGGGCTGGTTAACGAATACTACTTCTTCGAAGCGGCAGGTGTGGGACTGGACGCTACGCTATTCCCAATTAGCGAAGAGGTTAAGGACGGTCATTACCACCGGCTCTTCGAGGTTAGCAGGCGATTCCTGTTCTATCATCCGGAGGAGATGACCATTCTCCTGGACAATGCCGTCGAGGTGAAGACCCGGGCGCCTATGGTGGTGATTGCCAACGGTCCGTACTACGGCTCGGGTTTCAATATCGCCCCCGAAGCGGAGGTAGATGACGGCCTGTTCTCAGTTGTTATCTTCGAAACATGCACCAGGCTGGACGTCGCAGGCTACTTCGCTGCCACGGCCGGCCACAGGAAGTCGTCCCTCCCCTGCATTTCTACCCACCGGGCCAGCCAGGTCAAGATCAGCTCCGAAACACCTCTCCCAGCCCACGCCGATGGCCGGCCAATTGGAACATCCCCGCTTTCTCTACAGACAATACCCAAGGCGCTGAGAGTGATCGTACCCTAACAGCGATTCGGGAAGGAAAGCCGCCGGGCCCTACGAAGATGCCAGCTCGCTCCCTTCAGACGGTGAGGTCTGGAGCGTCTCCTGAGTGGCCGTTTGAGGCTCTCCCTGAGGATTGGGAACCTCCTGGGTAAGGTTACGGCTGAGGAAGATGGAGTAGCGGGCGGCACCCTGTCCGACCAGCATGCTTATGATGATGTCTGTCGGCCAGGCAACCCCGAAGTAGAGCAGCCCCCCGGCGACCGCCAGCATGTAGGCGTAAGCTGCGGGCAAGGCCGGCCGGGCAAAGTACGCCAGCACCGCAACAAGGGCTGCAACCATTATCATCTGGCGCTGGGGGAACGCCACCAGGCCGGCCCAGGGCAGGCGCCATTCCTGTGGAAGATCGGCCTGTAACTGACTGTAGGGCAGGGGCCGGTCAAAAGTCGATCCGAGCAAACGCAGCACGAGGAACACCAGCAAGACGGTGATAGATAGGACTACAACGCCCCGGCCAACCTCTCTCCAGCCCCTTCGCATGGCAGCTAACAGGACCAGACCCCCCAGGACCGGGAAGACGATCTGCCCGTTTCCGAAGACCTGATACAACAACTCGGCCGATTGAGGGTCGAAGCGTATCAGCAAGGGCTGCGTAAGAGAGTTATCGAAGTTGCGCATAAGGTCGTAGATGATATTGCTGCCGCGGAAATTAATCGCCCAGCCTCCGGCGAAGGCGCCCCCGGCCACTGCGCCCAGCAGGACGATCAACCGGATGACCTTGGCAGGCAATGGGTCCTGGCTCCAGCACCCAGGCGAGCGGGCAGTGAAAACGTAACAATACGCTGACCTGATCCATCTGATTCCGCCGGCCAGGGTCACAAACCAGCCCAGGCGGTTTGCCGTGAACACTGCCACCAGGCCGCTCATGGCTCCGATAAGGCCGCCGGCGGCAACATCTGTAGGATAGTGGGCGCCCAGATATAAACGTGTAATGGCTACCAGGGCAGCATACGCTGCAACCGGCCAGCGGGCCGCCGGCCAGAAGTATGCCAGCACTATGCTCAAGCCAACAGTTTCCCTCAAGTGACCGCTCGGGAAGGTCGGAAAGAGCATCCACACCTTGCGCCACTCCGGGTCGATAATGGCGGTGGTTATGCTAACGAACGGGCGCTCCCGCAGTCCGTACTGGTGGGTAAAAGGGATAGTCATGGACCCCATTAACAGCGCGAGCAGGACCGCTATGATTGCCCAGGGAATCTGCCTCCGTCGCCTGAACCACACGTATAGCAACGTCGGGACTATAACGGCCACGTAGTCGATGCCAGGGTCGTTCAGCAACAGGAAGATTACACTGGTCACTTCCGGCCGGTTCCAGCCGTTTATCAAGCTGTAAAGGTTGGTGTCCCATTCAAGCAACTGCCCGGTAACCTGTAGCGAGGCCCATCCCAGGAGTGCGGATATTGCCAGCGTAGCGATAGGGAGAGCAGCCAGGCCGACAACGGAGAGCACGGCTTCCGCGGCTACTGGCAGTCGACGCCTCGTCTGCAGTCCGTCAGTCATCGGCTCGAACCCTCTCCAGAAGCAGTCTGGCGGTCAACTCTGAAGCCTGGGGCTGGTCAATCCGCTCCATATTGTCTAGCCAGGCACGCGGGCGAAATGCCTGTGCCTCAAGGGCACGCAAGGCCCTGGCCAGGGGCCGGTCAGGTGGAGCATGCACTCCTATCCCAGACTTCAGGATGTACTTCAAGTTGCCCCGCTCCTGTCCGGGCAGAGCGTCTATTACAACCAGGGGCCGCCGGGACGCAGTGGCTTCTGTCACTGTCAGCGCTCCAGCCTTGGCAACGACAACGTCACAGGCTCTCATCCACTGGGCCATATTCTCAACGAAGCCCAATATTCTTCCGGGTAGGTCCGCCGCATTCAATCTGCGCCGCAATGATTCGTTCCGGCCACACGCCACAACCACCTGTGCACGGGGCAAGGCCTCAACTGCCACCCGAGCCGCCCGTTCCAATCTACCTGCGCCTTCGCCCCCACCGGTAACCAGTATGGTCGGTCTTTCCGGGTCCAGGCCCAGTTGCTCCCGGACGCAGTCCGCCTGAACACCCGTATCGCGAAAGCCTGCATGGACGGGAAGTCCCATGCAGTGCACTCTGAGCGGGGGAACCCCCCTGGCCTCAAGCTGGTGCGCTACCGCCTGGGTTGGCGCCAGGAAAAGAGAGACTCCGGGGTCTTGCCAAGCAACATGGACGTCCATAAGATCAGTTATCATAGCCGCTACCGGGACCGCTCGCCCCATCCTCTGCAACGCCCGCAGGGCGGCCCCGTGGCAAAGCGGATGCACCGAGACTACCAGGTCCGGCTTCTCCTTCTCCAGTGTCAGAGCAACCGCCCGCTCAAGGGGTGATGCCAGCGCCATGGCCCACCTGACGTTGTCGGTTAGGTGGTAGAGCATCCCCCAGAGCCACGAAGCGTTAACGATAGCCGGACCGTAAAGCCGTGTCATCCGCGACGGAAAATCCGTGCCCTTGAAAGGATCGGCGACAACGACCTGGACAGTCTCGCCGCCCTCGTCAATAAGTCCCTGGCGCAGTGCCTGGGCTACCCGGTTGTGACCGGAGCCACTGGCAGAAGTGAGTATGAGAACGCGTTCCATATAGATGCTAGGGACTCACCCCCTGGTCTATCTTCCACGCGTCCAGAAGCGCCTGAAGCTCGCTGGCTTCCCCCGGCCGGGAGTGTATCAGGTTGGTCGTCTCCGCTGGGTCCTGGCCCAAATCGTAGAGCTCCACATCTCCAGTCTGCATGTTCTCGATCAGCTTCATGCCATGATACACTACCGAGAGCTTTGCGGCATCCCAAAGCCGTGTAAATGCTGCTCGATCCTCACCCGTCTCCTGCTCAAGAATCAACGGTAGGAGGCTTCGTCCCTCGACACCATCCGGAGACTCTATCCCCAGAATATTCAGCACGGTAGGTAGTATGTCTATCGACGAAGCGGGCGCCTCGATGACTTGCCCGGCAGGCACCACGGCAGGATACCGGATAATGAGAGGTACACGAGAGGCTGTGTTGTACAGCACCTCCTGGTGAGACCAGAGGCCTTTTTCCCCGAATCCTTCTCCATGGTCTGCCGTAACAATAACTATCGTGTTGTCCAATATGCCTTTTTCCCGCAGCCAGCCGATGATTCTGCCCAATTGCTGGTCGGCGAAGGCCACCTCACCATCGTAAAGCCCTTTGAGGTGGGATGCCTCCCTCGGGGTTGGGGAATAACCCTCGGCGATACGGATTATCGAGTCCAAGCTCCCGTCCAGGCAAGTATCGCACTGATCGAACATTGTATCGTAAGGAGCAACTGGATCATACGGCCAGTGGGCATCGTTGTAGTGTATCCACGTGAAGAAGGGTTCCACTGCGCCGGACTCTGCCCACGAAAGGACTCCATCCGATGTTGCATCAGCCTTGCTGTCCATGAGTTGCTCGAACCAGTCTGTAGGCTGGTCCGCAGGCCATCCCCTATCAACAGTGTGACGCTCATAGGTATCAAAGCCTCGCTCCAGGCCTGAGTACTGGGGGTCAAAGCTTACCCAGCTATAGTGTCCCGCCGTCGTATACCCTTCATCTGACAGTATCTCTGCCATTGGCCTCACATCAGGAGAGAGCATGCTGGCCATATGGTGGAATATGCCGTGACGGTTGGGAAACATGCCCGTGAATATCGAGGCATGAGTTGGGTTTGTCTGGGGCACGGCCGTCATGGCCAAAGAGAAGCGAGCTCCTTCCTGGGCAAGTAAGTCCATGGTCGGCGTCTTCGCCGCGTCATTACCGTAAACACCCACGGCATCCGCTCTGAGGGTATCCATGGTAACTAGAAGGACATTGGGTCGGGACTGCGCCTCTGAGGGCGAGCCCGAGCGATCGGCACGGAGGGGGCCCGACGGGACGGCCGATCTAGATTCCGCCTGGGGGGGTGCGCAGGCGGCCAGCACCCCGGCCGCTAACAGGAGAGTGGTAACAAGAACAATCCAAGGATGACTCGATACTCTTCTCTTCCAGCCCAACATCCTCATCCTCCCCAGAATACTTGCGCCAGTCTTCGGAATAATTATACCATTAAGGATGCCCTATTTCAGACGGAAACAGGTGCCGCGGTTGCACGTGCAGAAGCTGCCCTGTATAATGCCTATTACGCGAACCTAGGAGTTATTGATGCCGCTTCCCCTTGCTGTAGCACCCCTAGTTGTTGTCGTTATCGCCATTAGCCTCTTCTTCATTATCAGATGGTGGCTTGGCAGGACAGGGGCAGCCCTGTTCTTCACACTGTCCCTACTGCTCAACCTCGTAATCATCGTGCCTGTGGCGTTAGGCATCATGGCGGTGCGGGAAGTGCAGGATTTCCAGGACACGATGTCGACAACGCAGAAGCTGCTTTTAGTGGAGCGGGGGCAGGATGTCCTCCTGGCAGTTAGCTTTACCGATGTCAAGGACATTGAAAAGGGGGTCTCATCCTTCAAGCCTCTGTCGAAGGAACAGGTTCAGCGAATTTCGGGGATCACGGGCAGGGCACGGTATTCGTCTCTCGCCAGGGATTACTACAAGGTCTTCGTGGTCGAGCGCGAATTCCTGGAGAGACTAGCCTCCCCATCGCCCACCCAACAGCCTTCAGGACAGACGGGATCGCCAGATAACGCGGCGCTTCAGAGCCTCCTGAACTCCGCCAGGGATGCCTTTCTGGCCGGAGATATGGCTAAGCTGGCGACCTCGGCGGCTGAGCTGCAGAAGGCCTACGGGGACCGGGGAATGAAGGAAGCCTCCGATGTCGCCCGGCAGGTGGAGCAAGCGGCGAAAGCCAAGGACACCAAGGCACTCGCAGCGCTCGGCCCGAAGGTGATGCAGTTAGCGGCAACTGGGGTCGGTGGGACCGTTCTCCCGGGACAGGCAGGAGCCGGGGTATCCGTTCTGCCGGTTTCAAGTGAAACCATCATGAAGGCCATAGACTCCGATGATCCCGCAAAGGTGTTACTGCCTTACCTGCCGCAACAGACGGTCCAGGAGATGAGTGGAGGAAACGCTGCCACCTTGAAACTGATGTTGATAGCTTACCTCCTTGCGAGCCGCTTCCAGAACAGCCTGGACCCGATGTTCGTAATATCAGAATACCAGAGGGGTGACATTCAGGTATACCCGGAAACCAATGTATCAACCGTGTTGAAGCTCTTGCCAATAGATCTGCTGAATGATCAGTTGTACTCCAAACCCAAGCTTTAGGAAGGTGCCGAATGCGTAAGAAGATAACCGTGGTTGGAGCAGGGAACGTGGGGGCCACCGCCGCCCAGCGCATCGCCGAGAGGGGATATGCTGACGTGGTGCTGGTGGACATCGTAGAGGGCCTGCCCCAAGGCAAGGCGCTGGATATGCGCCAGGCCGGCCCGGTAGTTGGGTACGATTCCGCTGTGATAGGCACAAACGGTTACGAGGAGACCGCCGGTTCGGACATTGTCGTGGTGACATCAGGGATTGCCCGCAAGCCGGGCATGAGCCGGGACGACCTCATCGCAACTAACATGAAGATAGTCAAGGGAGTGACCGAGCAGGTGGTGCGATATTCACCAGAATGCATCATCATCGCCGTCACCAACCCGCTGGACGCCATGGCACAGCTAGCATTGAAGGTCAGCGGGTTCCCCCGGCAGCGGGTAGTGGGCATGGCGGGCATCCTGGACACCGCTCGCTTCCGAACGTTCCTCGCAATGGAGCTTAACGTTTCCGTTAGCGATATCTCCGCCTACGTTCTGGGCGGACACGGCGATACGATGATCCCCGTGACGCGAATGACGACCGTAGGTGGCGTTCCCATATCGCAGCTCTTGCCCAAAGAGCGAATTGATGCGATCGTCGAGCGGACCCGCAAGGGCGGTGAGGAGATAGTCTCGTTTTTGAAGACTGGCAGCGCCTTCTACGCGCCGTCCGCGGCTGTGGCTCAGATGGTCGACGCCATAGTGTATGACAAGAAACAGATAGTCCCCTGCTCCGTTTTGCTGGAGGGCGAATACGGCATCAACGGGCTGTTCGTAGGCGTCCCTGTCAAGCTGGGGGCAGCCGGCGTTGAGGAGATCATCCAGATAGAGCTGACACAGGAGGAACAGGCAGCCCTTCAGCGCTCGGCGGGAGCCGTGCGTGAGCTCATTGACATTATGAAGATCTAACCGGCCGTGGGTACCCTTTACCGACGGGCACAAGAGATGGAATGGCAGCCCCATCCGGAGGCGGCGGGGCTAATGATGAAGGCTCTGCTCGAGCTACCCGCAGAGTCCATAACCGTCCGGCTGCATAGGATCCCGCCAACCGGCATCCCGGACCATTCGCATCAGAAGCGCCATGTGATGTGGGTCAACTCCGGCCGGGGACGCATCTGGGTAGAAGACGTAGGGGACCTGGACCTGGAGCCAGGGGCTTTCGTCTTCATCCCATCCGGCGCCAGACACAAGTTCTATAGCCCGGATGGGGAGTTGGTGTTATATACTATCTCGCTGCCTGCCGGATAGGGGGAAGGGGGAGGCGCCGGGGCAAGGGAGCACCCGAAGGTTCCCTCACCCTAACCCTCTCCCGCTGCGGCGGGCGAGGGGATAGTAAGTAGTGTCCCACTGTGGTGGGCGAGGGAATACTTGCTGAAGCAGGTTCTCCCACTGCGGTGGACAGGGAAACTGTTCATGGCATTGCAGTGGACAAGGAAATGGTGAGTGCTCGTGAGCCACGGCACGGCGACAACCGGGTAATTGAAGAAGAAGTGACAGACAGTTGAGCAACTATAGAACAACAATTGAACACGAACAACAACCGAAGAACCACCGAAGAACCACGACCAACAACCGAAGGCCAATTGAACAACAATCGAAGAACCACTGAACAACAATTGAACAACAACCGAAGAACAATTGAACAACAATCGAACAACAACCGAACAACAATGTTCTCAGGTGCAACTGTGAGAGATATCCAAGCTAGAGACATCACCCGGACGGTAGCCCGCCTGTGTCAGGAAGCCAACTTCGACCTCCCTGAGGATGTAGTTGCTGCGCTGAAGCGGGCACGAGAGGCAGAGCAGTCCCCTGAGGCCAGGGACGCCCTGGACCAATTGCTGGAGAATGCCGCCATCGCGCAGAGCGAGCGGGTCCCCCTCTGCCAGGACTGCGGTTATAGCATCATCTTTCTGGAGTTGGGGCAGGACTGCCATGTCACCGGGGGCGACATCTACGAGGCCGTCCAGGAAGGCGTCCGGCAGGGCTACGGCGAAGGCTTCCTGCGTAAGTCTATCGTAAACCCACCGGTCTTCCAGCGTACCAACACCGGCGACAACACTCCGGCCGCTATTCACACCGAGATAGTGCCCGGGGACCGGCTTCGAATCATCGTTCTACCCAAAGGCGGTGGATCGGAGAACATGAGCGGACTGGCCATGCTGACACCTGCCCAGGGCGTCAAGGGCGTAACCGACTTCGTAGCAGCTACGGTCGATAAGGCTGGCTCCAATCCCTGCCCGCCCGTGATTGTCGGCGTGGGCATCGGAGGCACGGCCGACTACTCGATGCTCCTGGCCAAGAAAGCGCTGCTTCGCCACGTTGGCCAACCCAATCCTGATCGCCAGATAGCCGAGCTGGAGCAAGAGATCCTGCAGAGGGTCAATAGCCTTGGTATCGGCGCCCAGGGGTATGGGGGCCTCGTCACCTCCCTGGCCGTTCACGTCGAGACCTATCCGGCGCATATCGCCTCGCTGCCTGTGGCCGTAAGCCTCCAATGCCACAGTGCCCGGCACCGCGAAGCGGAACTCTAACTTGTAGTAAGCTATACGGACGGACACAAAAATGAAGATCATACCTCCAATCGACGATAACACTATCGAGAAGCTCCACGCCGGGGACCGGATTACTATAACCGGCGTGATCTACACCGCCAGGGACGCCGCCCACAAGCGGATGGTGGAGGCCCTGGAGCGAGGTGAGCCTCTGCCAATCCCCATCGAGGGACAGTTTATCTATTATATGGGGCCGTCCCCTGCCCGACCGGGTAAGCCTATCGGCTCGGCCGGACCGACCACCAGCGGGCGCATGGACTCCTATGCCTCCACCCTTATGGCCCGCGGGCTCAAGGGGATGATCGGCAAAGGCAATCGCTCCGCGCAGGTGAAGGAAGCCATCAAGCAGTACCGGGCCGTCTACCTGGCCGCCACGGGCGGCGCCGGGGCACTCATCGCCCGGACAATCAAGAAGGCTGAGATTGTGGCTTACGAGGATCTCGGCGCAGAGGCCATCCGGCGCCTGGAGGTCGAAGACTTCCCCGCGGTGGTCATCAACGACATCTATGGCGGCGATCTCTACGAAGAAGGCAAGGCCAAGTATGCCCGAAGATAACGAGCAGAAGGGAGGCCAGACGACCAGCGGCCTCCGGCACTGGATCGAGGCCACTTTCGCATTCCGACAGGGACTGGGGGCCCCGAAGCTGGGCCTGGGACCGTATGCCAATGTCATCGACCTCGGAGACGGGCGCGGTCTGGCCTTTTGCACCGATGGCGTAGGCACCAAAGTACTGGTAGCCCAGATGCTCGACCGCTACGACACTGTTGGCATCGACTGCGTGGCCATGAACGTTAACGATCTGATCTGCATCGGCGCTGAACCCCTGTCACTGGTGGACTATATCGCCGTGGAGGAGCAGGACCCGTCCTTCCTGGAGGCAATCGCCAAGGGACTACACGAAGGCGCCCGCCAGGCTGGAATAACCGTCGTTGGCGGGGAAATCGCCCAGTTGCCTGAGATCATCAAGGGCGAACGCCCCGGCCGGGGCTTCGACCTGGCGGCGTCAGCCGTTGGGATAGTGCGCCTGGACCAGCTCATCCTGGGCGAGGACATTCGGCCCGGCGACGCTCTGGTGGGACTGGCCAGCAGCGGCATCCACTCCAACGGGCTGACCCTGGCCCGGCGCGTCCTCTTCCAGGACCGCGGCATGGACCCCTCTACCCGCCCGGACGAGCTAGGACGCAGTATTGCCGAAGAGCTCCTGGAACCGACCCGCATCTATGTAACACCCATCATGGAGATGCTGCGGTCCAGTTTACACATCAGAGGACTTTTTCACGTCACCGGAGAGGGCCTTCTGAACCTTACACGCCACCGCTCGGAGATCGATTGGATAATCAACCGTCTGCCTAAGACGCCTCCAATCTTCAGCCTGATTCGGCTCTACGGCCAGCTCAGCGACCGGGAGATGTACACCGCCTTCAACATGGGCCTCGGATTCTGCGTCGCCGTCCCGCCCGAGGAAGTGGAGAGCGTTATCGAGATAGCCGGCAAACATGGCATCCCCGCCTGGGCAGTCGGCCACGCCGCCGCTCAAAAAGGCCCGAAGAAACGGGTAGTGGTAGAGCCTAAAGGGCTTGAGTTGACACCATAGATGCTATCCTAAACCAGGGCTACAGGAGCCCCTTGAATGGGCTTCCGCTCTTCAGACCGGTCGCTTTAGCGCCGGGCGATGCTGCATGCAGCTACCAACCAGGGGGCGACCCTGTGTTTGGATCCGACATTCTAAGATGCCGCCGCGTTCTCCTGGTAACGCCGGTACTCCTCGCTGATCCGCTTCCTGTATGCCAGGACCAGCATGCCAAAGAGAAACACGACAACCGCTCCTACCCTGATAGCGAACGCAGTGCCGGCGACTTCGGACAGCCATCCTATCTCGAAGCTACCGATAGGTGAAAGCCCCAGAAACATCAGGACGTAGATGCTCATCACCCGCCCACGAACTTGATCGGCAACCATGCTTTGAATGGTGGTGTTCGACGTAGAGTTGAGTGATATCAGTCCGAACCCTGCGAAGAAGAGAAACGGCAACGCTGCAACAGCGCTGCCGGCGAAGGTAAAGAGGATTATAGATATGGCAAAGAGGGTATTCCCACCGATGATGAAGACTATCGGGGAAACCCTCCTGGAAAGAGCAGACACAACAAACATCGCGGCCACTGAGCCCAGGCCAGTTGCGGCGTACAGGTAGCCAAGCCCGGTAGCTCCCACGTGGAACGTGTTCTTCGCAATCACCGGCATGATCGTCGCGTACGACCAGCCAAATATAGACACGACCCCAATGAAGATCAGGAGGACCCGGATGACCGGATGGGTGAAGGAGTAGGAGAGTCCTTCTTTGATAGCGGCTATCGGGTGCAGCTTCTGTTTGGTTGTGATTAGCTGGACCCGCATGGCAAACAAGGCAGCAATTACCGCGATGTAGCTTGCTCCGTTGAGAAGAAACGCTCCTCCCGTGCCGACCAGCGCAATCAGAAGGCCGGCAAGTCCGGGGCCTATAACCCGCGCCGCGTTAAACGTGCCTGAATTAAGGACAATTGCAGACGCGAGATCTTCCTTCGCTACCAGCTCCGGGATAAACGACTGGCGCGCCGGAGCATCAACCGCGGTCACACACCCCAGTAGAAAAGCGAGCACCCCAATTTCCCACACCGCGATAGTTCCGAATACAGTCAGCAGTCCAAGGATAAGCGCCAGAGCCATGGAACTCGCTTGAGTGAAAATCACAATGTGCTTCTTGGGAAATCTGTCTACAATTACACCGCCAAAGAGGGAGAACAGCAGCGAGGGAGCAGCACCAAGCGCAGCAATCAGGCCAACGAGGAATGCCGAGTTCGTCAGCTCCAGGACGAGCCAACCTTGAGCGACCGTTTGCAGCCAGGTCCCGATCAGCGAGACGAATTGCCCAAAGAAATAGAGCGCGTAGTTCCTGTTGCCGAGGGCAGGGAATATGGAACGGATCAACAACAGACAGTCTGCCGGAGCGCGTTACTTCGGACGGCTACAGCAACCAGGAACAACGGAAGCACCACCAGGCACTACGAAGCGCCAAGAAGCACAACGAAGAACAATGAGCAGCTATCGAACCACCACCGAACCACGGGTGGGATAGCTGTGGGGGGCAGCTACCTTCGCCAGAACTTGAGCCGGTTAATTATCGCCTGCCGCTTGAGCGCCTCGATGGACCAGGTCACATTGATATTTTTCGGGCAGGCCTCGGCACAGTTGAAGACAGTGTGGCAACGCCAGATCCCATTCTCGTTGTCCAGGACCTTCAGACGCTCCCGCTGGCCCTTGTCACGAGTATCCCCGTTGAACCGGTAGGCCTTCAAGATGGCCGCCGGACCCAGCCACACCTCGTCTGACCAGGTCATAGGACACGAGGCGTAGCAAGCGGCGCACAGGATGCAGTCGAGCATCTCATCGATGTGCTTCCGGTCTTTCGCGCTCTGGTACCGTTCCCGCTCGGGCGCAGTCTGCGGGTTGATCAGGTAGGGCTTAATGCGCTCGTAGGCAGCCCAGAAAGGATCCTGGTCCACTACCAGGTCTTTGATAACCCGCATGTAGGGTAAAGGACTGATCGTGATATCTTGCGGAAGAAGGGGTGCAATGGCCGTGTTACACGCCAGCCGGAGCGCCCCGTTGATATACATGGCATCCGACCCGCAAACAGCGCCGCGACATGATGCGCGGAAAGCCAGGGAGCCGTCCTCCTGGTCAAGGATATCGAACAGCCCCTCGAGGACGGTCATACCCCGGCGAAGCCGTACGGTATAGCTCTGGAAATAGGAGAGCTTGTCCACCTCGGGGTCGAAACGCTGTATCTTGAATATTGCAGTATCGGGCGCCATCAGTACTTCCTTTCAACCGGCGGATACTTGGTAATGGCTACTGGTCTGTAATCCAGCCTCGGGCCCTCCGGCGTGCAGTAGGCCAGGGTATGCTTCAGCCACTTCTCGTCATCCCGCTTCCGGAAGTCGATGCGGAAATGGGACCCGCGGCTCTCCTCCCTGACCACCGCCCCCAGCGACACGCACTCGGCAACATCAAGCATCCCCTCCAGCTCCAGGCCGCGTACGAGTTCCTGGTTGAAGGTGCGGCCGGCATACTTTACCCGCCCGCGCTTGTACCTGTCTTTCAGCTCGCGGACCTTATCCACCGCCTTTTGGATCTGGGCCTTTTCACGGAAAACGCCTACGTTGTCCGTCATGGTTGACTCCATCTCCTTGCGGATGGTAGGCAGGTCCTCAGTGCCATTGCCCTTGATGAGTTTGGCGACCTTCGCCTCGGCTTGGGAGAGCGCTGCTTCCATCTCCTTCTCTTCGGTAGGCCCACCCTGCTTGCCAAGGATGTACTCCATGGCGCCGCGGCCTGCCAGCTTCCCGAAGACGATAGTTTCCAGAAGTGAGTTGCCTCCCAGGCGATTAGCACCGTGAACGCTGACACAGGCGCACTCACCGGCGGCGAAGAAGCCGGGAAGGGCTGTTTCGCCCGCTACGTTACAGTCAATGCCTCCCATGGTGTAGTGCTGCCCTGGCTGGATGGGAATGGGCTTTTCGACCGGGTCCACCCCGACGTAACTGATCGAAAGCTCCCGGATTCCCGGCAGCCTCTCCTCGATCTTGGCACGACCCAGGTGCCGCAGGTCGAGCTGAATATAGATGTTATCGAATCCCCGGCCTTCGTCGATCTCGGTCTGCTCGGCTCTGGCAGTGATGTCCCGTGGGGCCAGCTCCATCAGCTCAGGAGCGTAGTTCTTCATGAACCGCTCGCCCAGGGCATTATAGAGATAGCCTCCCTCACCCCGCGCAGCTTCAGAAATCAACAGGTTAGTGCCGACGAGCGTAGTGGGATGGAACTGAACGAACTCCATGTCCTCCAGGGGCACACCCGCCCAGTAGGCCAGCGCCATGCCATAGCCCGTGTTGATAATGGCGTTACTGGTCTTCTGGTAGAGACGCCCGATTCCACCGGTAGCAAAGATAACGGCATCAGCGCGAAAGGCCTCGAGCCTGCCGGTGAGAAGGTCCATCGCGATGACGCCCACGCAGCGGCCTCCGGCCCGGACCAGGGTAACGGCCATCCATTCCGAATATGTCTTGATCTGGCGCTTGGTCGTCTGCTCGAAGAGGGTATGGAGCATGATATGCCCGGTCTTGTCCGCCGAATAGCAGGTCCGGGGGTAACCGGCCCCGCCGAAGGGCCTTTGAGCGATCTTCCCTTCCGGCGTCCGGCTGAACGGCGCTCCCCAGTGCTCCAGCTCCGAGACGCAGGGGACTGCCTCCAGCGCCATGACCTCGATGGCATCCTGGTCGCCCAGGTAGTCGCCGCCCTTGACGGTGTCGAAGGCGTGCTTCTCCGGGTTATCGTCCTTAGCGCCCTCGGCATTGGCGAAAGATGCGTTGACGCCTCCCTGGGCGGCGCCGGAATGGGAACGGACCGGATGGACCCGGGAGAGGATAGCCACATCCGTACGCTGTCCTCCCTTGCCCGCCGTCTCCCAGGCCTCGATGGCGGCCCGCATGCCGGCCAGACCACCTCCCACCACCAGAATCTGGTGGTAAATCATAATGTCAGCCTCCTAGAAAGCAACCCCTAGAGCGGGAATATAGGCCGCCCTGTAATAAAGGGGACCAGGGCGTTCAAGCCGTAGACAAAGGTGACAATTCCGATCACGAGCAGCACCCATGCCACTGTCTTCTTGATAGCCGGGTTCATGTTGAAATCATATATGACGTTTCGCACGCCGTTAAGGCCGTGGTAGATAGCAGTCGCCAGCAAGAGCGAGTCCAGCACCAGAAAGAATGGCGACTGCAAACGCGCGCTAACCCCCCTGAAGGTAATCTCTTCTCCCGGGACCGCAAAGTGGGTGACCCAGAAATGCGCCAGGATGAAGATGATTAGGAGGGCGGCAGTAATGCGCTGGATGAACCAGGTCCAGAGGCCCGTATTCGACTTGGGGAGCCAAGCCTCGGACATGTACTGCGGTAGCTTTTCAATAGTAGCCATGAGGCCTCCTGATTATGGCCCGGGAATCGGTGGACGTCCGGCGATAAACGGGAATATGAGCACAATGCCTCCCACCCATGCCAGGACTGCAATGGCCATCAATCCCCAGAATATCTCCTTCTGACGCCTGACCCCGATACCGGCGTCAAACAGCAGGACGCGTATGCCGTTCAGTGTATGGTAAAGGACCGCCGCCCAGAGCAGCAGGTCCAGGACCAGAAAGAAGGGCTGCGTCAGCGTGGCCAGAAGGGAATTGAAATTGACCCCGCTCGGCCCGCGTGCGGATGATGATATTACGATAATGTGGACGATAAGGTACGCAGAAAGGGCCAGCCCGGAAATGCGGTGGAGTGTCCAGGCCCACATGCCGGTCCTGTAGTTCATGGGCCAGACCGGCGTATTCAGGCTCCGTTCGCGCGTCTTTGCCGTTCTTATCATGGGGTCCTCCTGTTTCCGTGTAGACGGCACAACCGGAGCCCAGTATATCACATACCGCCCGGTGAGACCAGACTTCTCATGTGAGGATCAGCCTATTGTGTCAGCGCTTCCCCAATCTCTCGCCTGGCTATGTCTCCGGTCTCGCGAGCGAGCGCTGATTCCAGGGCGGAACGGGCCTGCGGCCCGCCAAGACGTCCCAGCGCCCAGGCCACGTGGGCACGCACGACCTCCTCTGGATCTCCCAGGGTCTCGGCCAGCGCCGGCACAGCGCTGCGGTCGCCCTGATTCCCCAGGGCAATTGCCGCGTTGCGTTGGAAGAACTTCCTGTCACGGATATAGTTGTACATCAGCGGGCGCACCACCCGATCATAGTACTCGTCAGTTGGTTGTAGTAACGAAAGAAGGTCGAACTCCCGGGCCTTGGCCGCCAGAAAAGGATGAACCGGCAGCCTGGCCTTCAGCTTTGGCTGGTTCCGCGGGCAGGCCTCCTGGCACCGGTCGCAACCGTGGACCGTCACGCCCATCTTCTCCCGAATCTCAACCGGTATGTAGTGGCGCTCCGGGTAATAGGTAATGAAGTTGTTCAAGGCGATACACCTTTTAGGGACCATGTGACCGTCAGCGACGATCGCTCCTGTCGGGCAGGCGTCCTTGCACGCATTACATTTGGGCGGACAGTGGAAGCCCTCCATCGGATGGTCATACTCCAGCTCCGCGTCAACAATGATCGGGTATATCATCACGAAGCTGCCCATCTTTGGTACAGTGATGAATGTGTTCTTCCCGAACTGAGCGACTCCGGCCCTGACCGCAGACTGCCTTTCCGCTATCCCCTGCCTATCCGCGGGCCCAAGCCGGAGGCCATGTCCTTCCAGGAACTGCCGCATTAGCTGATGCCGGGCCCCATGGAGCCGGTTTGCCGGGGTCAGGAAACAGCGTGCCAGATAAAGCCTGGCGATGTGGCCAAGAAGCTCCTCGGGGAATCCCTCGCTGGCATAATCATAGATCAATACGATTATGGACCTGGCGTCGGGCAGATTGTTCTTCGGGTCCACGGCCTTCGGCAGCATCGGGAAGTCGGAATAGTAAGAGCCCCTTTCCTCCAGGCAGGCCTGAAGTTGTGGGAATGGCTCAGCCGGCGCGATACCGACTGCGTGATAGCCAAGATCGAGAGCAAAGTCTTTGATTTGGTCGGTAAGTGACATAGTGTTCGTCCTCCAGGGTTAGACCAATCATATCACAAACGGTTTCCCGGGCACTCTTCCGGCCACGCTCCAGGTGAAGTCAATCCGTTCGGCCAACCTGGACAAAGGTCTAGGACCTCCCCCGCCTATACAGGTGATGGAACCAGTCCGTAGCAGACATATACTGATAGTAGAGATGAGCGCATGACGAACGGTCTTGCACTTAAGAGGCGGAGGGAAATAAGATGGCAATAGACAAGAGCTCGAGCGGATTTCTGGCAGCCCTTTCCGATGAGCTGGCCGGAGCGGTCGAACGGGCCGGGCAGTCCGTCGTAGCAGTCGACGGAAGAAGGCGATTGCCGGCAAGCGGTATCGTCTGGCCGGGCAACGGCACAGTGGTCACTGCCGACCACGTGCTCGAGCGTGACGAGGATATTACTGTGACACTGGCTGGGGGCCAGCAGGTGCCGGCAACCCTGGCCGGCAGAGACCCGGGCACCGACGTGGCCGTGCTGAGGCTGGCCGGGGCAACACCCGCCCCGGCGGAGCTGGCGCCGGAAGGCTCGGTCAGGGTCGGACACTTCGTCCTGGCCCTCGGGCGCCCCGGTACGGAAGCGCCGGTAGTGAGCTTTGGCGTGGTCAGCACCCTGGGAGGCATGTGGCGTACAGCCCGAGGCGGCGCATTGGAGGGATACATACGAGCGGACCTGGCCCTCTATCCCGGGTTTTCCGGAGGTCCGCTGATCGATGTCCAGGGCCGGGTGGCCGGCCTGAATAGCTCTCACCTGGCACCGGGCAGAGGGCTGGCGATCCCGGCTAATACGGTCGGACAAATCGTCGAGATGCTCCTGACCCAGGGACGGGTCCGCCGGGCCTATCTGGGAGTTACATCCCAGCCGGTGGCCCTACCGGAAGGGCTCAGGCGCGAGCATGGGCTGAAGCAGGAGACGGGCCTGATCATCGTAGGCGTAGAGCCGGGCAGCCCGGCCGAGAAGGGTGGACTGCTGATGGGCGATGTACTCACAGCCCTAAGCGGCCAGGCCGTTACCGACGGCGAGGACCTGCAGGCCGCACTGGGTGCGCAGGCAGTGGGGAATCCGATGACAGTTTCGATACTGCGCGGAGGCAAGGCCATGGACCTGATCGTAACGCCCGGCGAGCGCAAATGAGGCGAGGTGCGTTATGGCAGCGATACTTGAACAGCTGACACACACCGTCCAGCTTTCCGATGAGGCGGCCCGGCTCGCCGAGCGGGTCCGGGCCAGCGTGGTAGTCGTGCGCGGCTCGCGGTTCGGCAGTGGATCCGGGGTCGTCTGGAACGACAGAGGCCTGGTTATCACTAACCATCACGTCGTACCGGGCGAGCGGGCCGAGATCATGCTTGGGAACGGGGCGCGGCTTCCGGCCCGGGCCCTGACACACTCCGAAAGCCTTGATCTAACGGCGCTCCAGGTTGAGGGCGATATCGTCCCTGACCTGTTGGTACCGGCAGAGATCGGAGATTCAACCCGCCTCAGGGTCGGCGAGCTGGTAGTGGCGGTGGGCAACCCCCAGGGCGAGCGGAACGCCGTGACACTGGGGATGGTGAGCGCCGTTGGAGAGGCTACCTGGTTCAGGCAGCCGCGCGAGGTCGTCCAGGTCGCCATCACACTCCGGCCGGGCAACTCCGGGGGAGCGCTGGCTGACGTACAGGGACGGGTAGTCGGGATACCGAACATGGTGATCAACACCGGCATGGCGCTGGCAATACCAGCCCATGTGGTTGAGCGATTCCTGGTCGAGAGCCGGCAGAGGAGGGGACACTTTGGCTTTGCCGGGCAGTACGTCGAGCTGCCAGAACGGCTTGTTGATAGCCTGGAGATTGAGACCCGAGTGGGCATCATGCTCATGGCGATCGAGCCGGGCAGCCCGGCCGAGCAGGCGGGATTGACTATCGGCGACGTACTTGTCGACCTGGCCTCCGCCGGGCGCAACGGCCGCACGGCCGAGCTTCTCGACCGCCTCGGACTGGTCCCGGCCGGTCAGGCAGTGAGACTGAAGATCGTCCGAGGCGGCCGGATCCGTAGCTTTGAGGTGACGCCCCGGTGACTGACACCCCGGCGCGGGCCCTGCGAGTCTTGATCGTAGCGCGCCAGTCCATGGTCCGAGCGACCATACGCCGGCTTGTTGCCGGGCGCGAGGACATAATACCGGCAGGGGAGCTTGCATCGATCAGCGATGCCGGCGACATGGGTCTCAGCCCGCCACCCGATGTGGTCCTGGCGGGCTGGGACCCCGGCAACGCTGACGACGTGGCCGGGCTGGATGCGCTGGAGGCGCCGGGGATACCGGTAGTTCTGATCGGCGATATGCCGGCGCCTCGAAGTCTCCAGGCGGCCCTCCGCTCCGGTGTGCGGGGGTTTCTTCTGGCTGACACCACTCCCGAAGACCTGAGCACTGCCCTGCACTCCGCTTACCACGGGCTGCTGGTCTTGGACCCACTCCTGGCGCGTACCCTGGCGATGGCAGCCCAGCCCGGCACGCTGGCTGAAGAGAAGGTCGATGAGATGCTCACCGACCGTGAACGGGATGTCCTGCAACTGATGGCACTCGGACTGCCCAACAAGACCATCGGCCACCGCCTTCGAATCAGCGAACACACCGTCAAGTTCCATGTTGGCTCGGTGCTCGCCAAGTTGGGAGCCACCAGCCGTACGGAAGCGGTCACCCGCGCCGTCCGGCAGGGCCTGCTCGCACTTTAGGAGACCGACCCCGGTTCCTTGTTCCACGTTCCCGGTTCATGGTATGTTTTGAACTATGGACAATGATCCCCTGGCGACCGAACCAGCCGCCGCACCCAGATACCAGCACTGGACAACCAGCCTCCTGCTCTTCGGCATAACCTCGGTAGTAGAAACGCTGGGTGTCAGCCAGATCTTTGCATTTATGCCCCTCTACCTGGGAGAGATGGGGCTACCGGCGGAGAGCATTCCCCAATGGGTCGGCGTGATGAACTCGCTCGTCTTCGTGCTCGGCCTGCCGCTGGTGCCTCTCTGGGGGGTCTGGGCCGACAAGTACTCCCGCAAGGCAATCATCGTCCGCAGCGCGCTGGTCGAGGCAGCGGTCTTTGGACTCATGGCCCTTAGCCGCGAGCCATGGCAACTGGCGGGCAGCCTCATGCTGGTTGGCTTCCAGTTGGGCAACACCGGCGTGATGCTGGCGTCGCTGCGCGATGTAACACCGAAGCGACGCCTGGGCACGGCCATAGCCCTCTTCGGCGCCAGCTCGCCCATCGGGTTTGCGGTCGGGCCGGCCATCGGTGGCATCATGATCGACCGGATCCATACCCCCATCTGGGCCGTCTATGCCGTCTCGTCGGCGCTGTCTTTGGGCACCGCGCTGATGCTGATCTTTGGATGGAAAGAGGTCCGGCCCAGGGTCCCGCCGGCCGGACCCGTGCTACGCCTGGCATACGGCGCCATGCGCGGTGTGCTGACCGACAGAATGACCCGGCGCCTGTTCATCATCTTCGGGATGTCTCTGCTCGCCAGACACATGGCGAGCCCATTTATGCCGATCCTGGTCCAGGGACTCAATCCCAGCGAGATCGGACTGGCCAGCGCAGTGGCCCTGGTGGTCGGGACCGCAGCCCTGATCGGAGGGCTGATCTCCCCGATGACCGGAGCGCTGGGCGACCGCATTGGCTTCCGCCGGGTGCTCACTGGAGCTATGGCCGGCGCGGCCGTAACTCTCGCCCTCATGCCTTTCGAGCCTAACGTGCCCTGGCTGGCCGTAAACAACGTTGCCTATGCGGCGCTCAATGCGTCGATTACCGCCATGGTGTTCGGGTTACTCGCGTCTGAGATCCCATCGGAGCGCAGCTCCGCGACGCTTAACCTGGTCTACCTCCCGCTATACATCGCCGGGATAATCGGCCCCGCCATCGGCGCCGTCCTCGTAACCAGGGGCCTACCTCTCGCATTCGAGGTGGCCGGGCTGCTCCTGGCGATCGGCGCCCTATTCGTTGTCACCAGACTGAGGCACAGCCACACAGCCGCCTAGCATGCGGTGTGCGAACGAACGAAGGAGACCGACATGCCATATATCACACCGGAGCAACGGCCAGAGATGGATACCCTCATGGACCCGATCATAGACCGCATCAGGACACTACCGGTGGAGGATCAGGACGGCGTCATCAACTACGTCGTGACGCGAATGCTGAAAAGCATCTACCCATCCAGGTACTTCCATTTCAACCGGGCGCTCGGAGTACTCACGGCGGTCACCCAGGAGTTCTACCGGGTGGTCGTCGGGCCGTACGAGGACACGAAGATACGGGACAACGGACCGGTCGAGCCCCGTAAGTAAGGGCCCTTTTCTGTCAGCGCAGGCTGGAATCCAAAGGCGCAGGGCGGGGAAGTCCTCACACAGTCGACCAGGCCGGTATTGGCCCGCTACCTCCGTTGCCGTTGTAGGGGGAATGGCCAACCAACCGTCGAAGCTCCCACGTGTGGACGGCACTCTGGAACGGGCAAGCACCTGGCTACCAGACCCGGTTACTTCTCCGTTATGTCAACACCGGTTATCAGGACCTCCTGCTGGGGCACTGACATTTCGCCGGTCTGGCTGCGGCCTACCGGGACGCTGGCGATCTTGTCCAGGATCTCCAGACTGGCCGCATCAGTCACCTGCCCGAAGATTGTGTAGTTCTTCGGCAGGGGGTAGTCGGCGTGGACGATGAAGAACTGGCTGCCGTTGGTGTTCGGGCCGGCGTTGGCCATGGCCAGCGTTCCCCGCTTGTAGTCCCGGGTCACCTTCTCATCCTCAAAGCGATATCCGGGGCTCCCGGCGCCGGTACCGGTCGGATCGCCGGTCTGGGCCATGAAGCCCTTGATAATCCGGTGGAACTTCACGTTGTTGTAGTAGCCGTCCTTGGCCAGGAAGACGAAGTTGTTGACCGTCTTTGGAGCATCCTTGGCGAACAGCTCCGCCTGCATGTCTCCCAGGTTGGTGTGGATGGTAGCGGTGTAGCTCTTATTCGGATCGATGGTCATAGCTGGGGCTGAGGCATATTGCTTGGCCACTGGTTTTCCTCCTTGCGATGATGGCGAAGCCTGCTTCGCTGGGGTTGCTGCCGCCGTTCGGGTGGGGGTGCTGGTGGCCGGCAGAGCCGGCGCCGCGCAGCCAGCCGTAAGCGCGGCCACTAAGAATAATGAGAACAACGCGAAACGCCAGGGCAGAGAACGTATTTGCATCAATCAAGTACCTCGGAAAAGAAAGTCGCGCGTTAAGTTACGGCCCGCTTGCGGAGCGGGCTCAACCGGTATCCGCTACTATCCGGTTGCTCTGGTCAGTCTATGCTATCTCGGTGAACTTGACCTTGGGAGCCCCGCAGATCGGGCAATTGTCCGGGGCATGACCGTTCACGGTGTTGCCGCAGACCCCGCACACGAAGATCGGCGTGGATGCCAGGTCCTTGCCACTCTTCAGCGAGGCCAGGGCCGCGGAATAGAGATTGTAGTGGATCTCCTCCACAGCCAGGGCATTGGAGATCGAGTTGGCTGCCGGCTTGTTACCGTCGGCTTTGGCCTCACTGAGGAACTTCGGATACATCTCCTTGAACTCGAACCCTTCGCCCTTTATGGCTGTAGCCAGGTTCTCCTCTGTGGACTTCACGCCACCCAGGACGCGCAGATGGGCCAGAGCATGGACCGTCTCCGCCTCTGCGGCCGCCCGGAACAGCCTGCCGATCTGGGGAAACCCATCGGCATCGGCCTTCTTGGCGAAGGCCAGGTAGGTCCGGTTCGCCTTGCTCTCACCGGCAAATGCCTCATTCATATTCTCGCTTGTTCCCATCTTGTACCTCCAATACTATTTGACTACAGCCCGCCGAGCATCCAGCCTAGCTCGCTCAAAGGCCAGTACCGCAACACCGCCAGACCGAGCAGATCGGACTGGGGAACTGGGCCGAAAAATCTTGAATCGCTGCTATTGGGGCGGTTATCGCCCAGCACGTAGACCGAGCCCTCCGGCACCTGTCGGGAGGGCATACTATACCGGTCGCGGAAGACAACATAGGGCTCATTTAGAGGCTGACCGTTTATATATACGGCGCCATCCGTCATGGCGATCGTCTCTCCCGGCAGGCCGACGACCCTCTTGATCAGCACCTTCTGCGGGTCATTAGGCTCCAGGAGGGTCACGATGGAACCTCTGGGCGGGATCCATCCCGCGGTGTCAGGAGCTTGCTCCAAGTGGGCGGCTGCATTGACCTGTGCGCTAAGTCCCGAGATACCCAGCCGGCTGATCAGAAGGACCTGGCCCCTATGGAGGCTGGGCTCCATGCTCGGTCCTTCGATATAGCTGCGTGACGTCACGCTGTTTATGCCAAAGAACAGCACCGCCGCCAGCAGAGCGCTCAGGATGATTTCACGTACCGTTTTGGCCAAGGCCGCGCCTCCTACAATGTTCTCAATATAGCACAAACTGACATCCTAAACCGAGAGGTAGAAACCACTAATGTCCTGGAAGATGGCGCATGTGCCGTGGCAGAGCCTCAGCACACCCCGACCGGGGGACGGGGGAGCGCTTGACAGGAACGCCGGAGCGGGCTGATGAAGTACTACCCCTTCGGTTCGACCTACCAGGAGATCGCCAGCCCGCCAACCGACAATCTCCATAGCGGCCCCAATTCCAGCGCCAGGGCCGCAGGATGAAAAAAGTGTCACCCCAGTCATTTGACAAAGCGGGACCACGGGCATAGAATTCCTCGCATAGGGAAGGCATTGACCAAGTAACTGCCAAGTACTTTGCCACAACGCAGAAGGAGGGCTGCATGCGGGGTAAGACCCTGGTAATCTCACTGGTAACTATCCTGGCGATCCTGGTGGTGGCCTGTGCGCCGGCAGCGGCGCCAACCGCGACCGTTGCGCCAGCCAGCCCCACGTCCAAGCCGGCGGCCGCCGCACCGACAACCGCCCCGGCCACAACAGCGCCTAAGCCCGCTACTATTGCGATCAAGGTTGGCGTAACCGGCACCGCTTCCGACGCTGGTGTCTATATTGCCAAGGAAAAGGGCTACTTCGCCGAGCAAGGGCTGGATGCTGATGTCGCCCTGTTCCAATCGCTAGCCGATACCATTTCCGCCATGGGAAAGGGTGACCTGGATGCCGGAGGCGGAGGGTGGACGGTACCCATCCCAAACGCCATCCAGAGGGGAATCCCGATAAAGGTAGTAGCTGACAAAGGGTCAACGCCCCCGGGCTTCAGCTTCTTTCAGTTGACTCTACGCAAGGACGTGTTTGAAAGCGGCAAGATCACGGAGCCCGCACAGCTCAAAGGCAAGAAGATCGGCGTGACCTCCGTGGCATCGATGGCCATCATGCTGGCGCCGCTTCTGCAACAGGCCAAACTCACGTTTAACGACGTCGAGTTGGTCCCTCTGACGTGGGCCGACATGCTATCGGCTTACAGCAATAAGTCCATCGACGCAGCTATGATCTCGGAGCCTACCCTGAGCAAGGCAGTCGAAGCTGGATTGGCTGTGCGTTGGAAGCCCCTGTCTGACTTCCACCCCAGCCAGCAGTGGGGAGTTCTCGCCTTCTCCCCGAAATTCGCCGAGAATAAGGACGCTGCCAATCGCTTCATGGTCGCCTACGTGAAGGCGATGCGTGATTACAACGACGCTTTTATCAAGAACAAGAACAAGAGTGAGATAGTAAACATACTTGCTAAGAGCGCCAACATCACCGACCTGTCCCTTTTCGACAAGATGGCAATGCCCGGACTGAATCCGGATGGTTATGTAGATATGAAGAGCCTGGAGTGGGGCATTCAGTTCTGGCTATCCACGGGCGATATGAAGGAAACCATCGACCTCAAGAAAGTGGTCGACAATAGCTACGCCGATTACGCGGTCCAGAAGCTGGGTAAGTACATTAGGTAACCAGCGCAATTCGCAGAGAGGGTGCTACCGGACCCACTCACACTTGTACGGCTGAACTCACACTTGTACAGTTGACTTGTAGGGGAAGCTCTAGAGCTTCCCCTACGGGAGCCTCGGCAGGCAACCACAGATAACGATTTCTCCGCCAGATTAGGAATTCCCGTCAATCGGGAATAGGAGGACGAGATGGTAACAGCAACCAGAGAAAGAATGGAAGAGGGCTCCCGTTGGGTTATCAGGGATCGTAACCAGAGGCTGAAAGATGCCTACTTGAGAGACCTGGTAGTCCAGGTCTCCGCCGAACGCAGTCATATTTTCACTGAGTACTTCAAGAAGTCCGATGGCGAGGCTGCTGTCCTTCGTCGGGCGAAGGCTTTCGCCAGCGTGCTGGAGCAAATGACGATCGTAATCCATGATAACGAGCTGATCGTCGGAAGCTCAACGCCGTATGTGCGGGGATGCAACGCTTACCCGGAATTTGCCGTAGGCTGGGTCAAGACCGAGGTAGACAAGCTTGGAGAGCGGGAAAACCAGAAGCTGCGCATCGCCCCCAAGGACCGGGAACAGCTCTTACAGGATGCGGAATACTGGACCGGCAAGTGCATCCAGGACCGCGCCTCGGAGATGTGGCGAGAGGTCTGGGGAGAGAAGGTTGACGACCAGATAGAGGCCCGCACCTTCCATGACCTCGTGCCGTGGCCCCAGGGCCGGTTCGCACCGGGCTACGCCCGTGTCCTGGAGAAGGGATTCAAGGGTATCATCGCCGACGCCCAGGAGAAGCTGAACGGCCTGGTGGTCACCACCCACGCTGACCTGCAGAAGAAGAACTTCTGGCAGTCAGTGGTCATCACTTGCCAGGCGGTGGTCGGCTTCGCCCACCGGCATGCCGAGCTTGCCAGGGAGATGGCCCGAGCGGAGAAAAACACCCAAAGGCGCCAGGAGTTGGAGAGGATAGCCGAGGTCTGCGACTGGGTACCGGAGAATCCGCCGCGCAGCTTCCATGAAGCCCTGCAGTGTCTCTGGTTCGCCCACCTGGCGATACAGTTGGAGAACAACTCGGCCGGCTACAGCCCAGGCCGGATGGACCAGTATATGTTCCCCTATTACGAACAGGACCTGGCCGGCGGCCGGCTCAGGCGGGATGAGGCCGGCGAGCTGCTGGGCTGCCTCTGGGTCAAGTTCGTGGAGCTGGACCGATTCCGTTCGGCCAGCTACACTCAGCTATCTCAGAGCATGTTCCAGAATATAACCGTCGGAGGAGAGACCGCAGACGGCCGGGATGCGACCAACGACCTCTCCTACCTCATCCTGGAAGTGACGGAGCAGATGAGACTGCCCCAGCCAACGATCTCCCTGCGCTATTTCGATGGGCTGTCGGAGAAGTTCCTCCTGCGGGCTCTGGAGGTGGTGCGGGACTGGGGCGCCGGGATGCCTGCCTGGTTCAATGATAAGGCTGCCCTGTCCATACTGCCACACTATGGCGTACCCCTGCGGGAGGCCCGGAACTTCGTGGCGGTAGGGTGTGTGGAGATGGGAGTGCCCGGAGGCTCACCCCTGCTCCTGGGGTCCGGCTTCCTTAGCCTCGCCAAGGTCCTCGAGATCGCAATGAACAACGGCGTCGACCCGCGCACCGGAAAGCAGGTCGGCCCGGCTACCGGCGACCCGAGGAGCTTCAAAACCTACGACGATCTCTATGAGGCCTTCAAGAAACAGCTAGTCTATACCCTGGACCTCATGAACGACTCTTTCAATATGGCCTACGCCCTGCACCCGGACAGCGTGCCCGTTCCCTTCCTCTCAGCATTCATGGACGACTGCATAGAGAAAGGGAAGGACATCACCCAGGGAGGCTGCCGCTATAACGGGCTAATCTGCTGGTTCCCACGGGAGATGACCGATACAGCCAACTCCCTGGCGGCAGTTAAGAAGTGTGTCTTCGATGATAACTCCATCACTATGGATGAGATGCTGGAGGCGCTGAAGTCCGACTTCCAGGGTAAGGAGGAGATACACCGCCTCCTGCTCACTGCACCGAAGTACGGGAATCACGACGAGTACGCTGACGGCATCACCAACGAGCTCTTCCAGCTCTGCAAGGAGATGGGCGACGAGCGCAAGAACGTTTTCGGAGAAAAGCTGGCAACCGGCTTCCTGGGGATCACCGCCCATTACTACTTCGGCAAGGTAACCGGAGCCACTCCCAACGGGCGCCGGGCCTACACGCCGTTTACGGATGGCAGCCTGTCGGCCTATCCGGGAACAGATATCAATGGGCCAACGGCAGTAGTAATGTCGGCTACCAGGGTGGACTGGGCGCCGGCGCTCTGCACGCTCTTCAACCTGAAGTTCCACCCGGCATCACTCAAGGGACGTGAGGGCTTGCGGAATCTCCTGTCCCTGGTGAAGACCTACTTCGATCTCTACGGCTGGCACATCCAGTTCAATGTGGTCAACCGGGAGACCCTCCTGGCGGCCCGCAAGAACCCGGAGAAGTACCGTGATCTGGTGGTACGTGTCGCCGGCTTCAGTATGTTCTGGGTGGACCTCGCGCCGGACGTGCAGGACGAGATTATCGCCCGCACGGAGCACAACTTCTAACAGAAGACGTTACTCTGAGGCAACGTAGGGGAAGCTCTAGAGCTTCCCCTACGAGCTTCCCCTACGGGATTTTTACTTTAGATTGGCGCTTCAGGACACCCCTGAGACAGTCAAGGGGGGCAGGTCACACACCTGCCCCCCTTCTTTGTGCACGTAGACCACTCTCCCAATACCACTCCAGTACTTTACCCGGTAGTACCATTGTCTGATCCTCCCTCAGACCATTGATACTTCGAGATGGGCCTTCGTACCCTACTGCCGTTTGGGGGTGGGGGCCTATCATTACCTTGGCGAACATGTAGAAGGCAAGACCCAGGACTGATGCTTCGAGAAAGAGACAAAGGACAGAAGAATGAGCATATTCGATAATCTCCGGATCAGCGGCTCGGCCCTGACGGCGCAACGCCTCAGAATGGACGTTATCTCCAACAACATCGCAAACGCGGAGACAACCCGCGGCGCTGACGGTGAGCCGTACCAGCGGAAGCAAGTTGTCTTCACTCCCATCCAGGCGCCGGCCAGGACAGCTTCGCAGGGGCGTGCGGGGGTGGTCAACCCTCGGGAGCAAGGAGTGCAGGTGTCGGCCATCACACCGGATAACGCGGCCCCAAGAATGGTCTACGACCCGGGGCACCCCGACGCGGATGCCGATGGGTATGTTTCTTACCCGGACATAGACATCATAACGGAAATGACCGACATGATCTCGGCAAGCAGAGCGTACGAAGCAAACGTTACCGCTATCAACGCATCGAAGAGCATGGCGATAAAGGCCCTGGACATAGGCCGGGCTTAGCAGGAGGTCAGCATGTCAATCGGTATTAGCGGAGTCGGGAACGGTCTGCCCCTGCCCCCGATTGCACAACAGGTCCCACAACCGGGCGGAGATGAGGGCTCGTTTCAGAACTTGTTGAGTGATGCGCTGTCATCGCTGGGTAAGGTGCAAGCCGAGGCAGAGTCATCGGCTGTCCAGTTGGTGTCCGGGCAACCCGTGGAGCTGCACGAAGTCCTGCTGGCGACTGAGAGAGCCAGCCTCTCCTTCCAATTAGTGGTCCAGGCACGCAACAAGGTTGTCGAAGCCTACCAAGACGTTATGCGGATGCAAGTGTAAGATACTATGGCTGAATCAGGACTCGCAGACCTCCGCAAACAGGGCGCCGACCTGTGGAAGGGCCTCGGGGCTACCCAGAAGATCGCCATCGTGGGCATTGGACTGCTCACCATCGCTACGGTAGTGTTCTTGCTCACCTGGGCCAAGACACCGGAGTACTCTACACTCTTCAGCAACCTTCAGCAAGACGACGCCGCCGCCATAGTCGCCAAGCTGAAGGAAATCAAGACACCCTACGAGCTGGCCGGTAGCGGCACAGCCATTCAGGTCCCATCCAATCTCGTTTACGACACCCGGCTCCAGCTAGCCAGCGCCGGACTTCCCCAGGGAGGGGGAGTCGGATTTGAGCTCTTCAATCAGACTAACTTCGGCATGACTGATTTTGTGCAGAAGGTCAACTACCAGAGGGCGCTGGAAGGTGAGCTGAGCCGGACCATTAACCAGCTCGGTCCTGTGGAGCAATCACGAGTCCATGTCGTAATCCCACAGCCGACCCTCTACACCGATAACCAGAAAGAGGCCAGCGCCTCGGTTGTGCTGAAGATCAAGCCTGGGCAGAGACTGAAGGACACCCAGATCAGAGGGATTGCGCAATTGCTGGGAAGCAGTATCGAGGGGCTCAAGAGCGAGAACATCACCATAGTGGACGCCAACGGCGATGTCCTGTCAGATGGGTTATCCGGCGGCGCCGCGGGCTCCCGCATGAGCACCTCGCAACTGGATGGGCAGAGGACGTTTGAGGCGAACCTGGAACAGAAGATACAGGGGATGCTGGACAGGGTCCTGGGCATCGGCAAGTCCACCGTGCGAGTGCAGGCACAGTTCAATTGGGACCAGTACGAAGCGAGCAGCGAAATATACTCGCCAGTAGAGAGGCAATCACAACCCCAGGTAAGAAGCACGCGGGCGATCACTGAGACCAGCGGGGGCGCTTCCGGGGTTATGGGAGGGGCGCCTGGGACTCAGGCCAACCTGCCGACCTATGCCGGGGTTGTATCAGGCACTTTGGCCTCTCAGGTCCCTTCTGCCAGAACGGATACCACTACGAATTACGAGTTGTCAAAGACAATTGAGAAGACCTCCAGGGCCCCGGGTGCAATCGCCAGGCTGTCTGTCGCAGTGGTCATGGACGCTCCCCAGACCGACCCGGCTCAGGTGGACCAGGTGACCAGGCTGATCCAGGCGGCTGCAGGGATCGACCCTGCTCGTGGCGACATCCTGGCTGTGTCCAGCATACCTTTCAGCAAGGATACGTTCGCCGGCGACTTCAGCCAGATGGAAGCGGAGCAACAATTCCAGAAGAACCTGGAGATGGCCAAGCTCGGCGCGATGGCGATCGGGCCGGTACTCCTCCTGATGCTCCTCTTCCTGATGACACGCCGGGGCCGCTCACGCGGAGGCGAGAGCGTCCCCAAGCTGAAGCGCGGACAGCAGGCTGCAATCCCCGCACCCGCAGTCATTACCGCCATCGGGCATCTTCAATCCGAGACCCCTGAGGTCATAAACATGGTCCGCGAAGATCCGAAGCAGAAGATGGTGAAGGAACAGGTCACCAATCTCGTTAAGACCCAACCGGGCGCAGTAGCTGACCTCATAAAAAACTGGATGAGCGAGGACGTGGCCAATGGTAACTACGCGTACAATAACGGCATTCCCACAAATTGACCTAACCGGCACAGAGAAAGCCGCAGTCCTACTGGTCGCGCTGGGTACAGACCAGTCAGCGGAAGTCCTCAAACACCTGGGAGAGGATGACGTCGAGAGGCTTACCGGTGAGGTGCTCAGGCTCCAGAGAGTGCCCGATGACACCAGAATGCAGGTGATGGAAGAGGCATACCAGGCCGGAATCGCGGGCCACTTTATCGCGGCAGGCGGCACCGATTATGCACATGCCATGCTGGCAAAAGCGTTTGGGTGGCAAAAAGCCGACGGAATGCTTACCAAGATCAGCACCTTCAACAAGCGCCCGCCCTTCGATTTTCTGCGGGCCACTGACCCCACGCAGCTCGTAAACTTCCTGGAGGGCGAGCAGCCCCAGACGATCGCTCTCATTCTCTCTCATCTCCGTCCAAACCAGGCTTCAAGTCTGCTCTCGTCGATGAATCCTGAGCTCCAGGCAGAGGTCGCCACCAGGATCGCCACTATGGACCGGACCTCTCCTGAGGTTATCGAACAGGTCGAGGAGATACTGAAGAAGAAGGTTTCCGTGGTCATGAGCCGCACCTACGCAGCGGTCGGGGGTGCGGAGTTCCTGGCTAAGATCCTGGCCGGCATCGAACGGGGAGTCGAGAGGGTCATTCTGGAGAGGCTTGACCAGACTAACCCTGAGCTCGCAGCGCAGGTCCGCAAGCTCATCTTCGTCTTCGAGGATATTACCAAGCTTGACGATAAGTCACTTCAACGGGTACTGCGGGAGGTTGATTTCCGTGACCTGGCCCTCGCTCTTAGGGGTTGTAGCGACGAGCTTAAAGAGAAGACCTTCAGGAACCTGTCAACCCGGGCATCTGAAATGTTGAAGGATGAGATGGATGTCTCAGGGCCGGTCCGCTTGAAGAACGTCGACGAGGCGCAGCAGCGAATTGTCGCTATTGTGCGCAGGCTGGACGAGGCCGAAGAGATCTACGTTTCCCGAGGCGATGAAGATGTCATACTCTAACATTATCAAGCTCCACAACCTGCGGGCCCAAAAGACGGTAGTGGGCCGTGGCTCAGCAGGCAGGCGGCCGGGGGCAGGCTTCCCTCTGAAAGACGAAGAAGGTACGCACTCGCCGGGCGAATCAGGCATCGCCGGACACCACCAGACCATTGCCTGGAACGCCGACCCGCAGGACCTGTTAAGGATGGCACGGGCGGAGGCCGAGACGATTCTGTTGGAGGCCAGCAGCAAGGCCGAGGAGGTCAGGCTCCAGGCTTACGATGAGGGCTACCACAAAGGCCAGACCGACGGGCTGGACGAGGCCAGGGCCACCGCCTCTGAACATACTCACCGTATCGCCGAGCTGGCCGAGACCGTCGCGACTGATATGACCAGGATACTGAATAATTCCGAAGAAGGCATCGTCAGTCTGGCCCTGGCGGTGGCAGAGAAGATAGTGCTCAAGAGCTTGGAGGAGGACCGGGCGCTGGTGGTTGCCATGGTCAAATGGGCTCTGGAACAGGTAGACCTCGTAGACGTGCTCCGTATCCGCATCAACCCGGAGGATTACGAGATACTGCGTGCCTATTGGGAAAATGGGCAGATCGTGTCCGGCGGGGGCAAGTTCGATCTGACCCCGGACCCAAGAGTCCAGATAGGCGGATGCATCATAGATACGAACAAATCAGTAGTCGACGCTCAGATCGGAACGAAGCTGGCCGAGATTGAACAGGCCTTCCGGTCCCAGATGGACGCCAGCGCCAGGTAACGCCATGATAGACCTTGCCCGGTACGAAAACAGCCTCCGCCATCTAACGCCTATCCGCGTCCAGGGGAAGGTAGCGCAGGTCATCGGCCTGAGCATTGAAGCAGAAGGTCTGAGGATGGAAGTAGGCGAGATCTGCCACATCTTTCCGGAGCGAGACGGCAAGCGAATCTCCGCGGAGGTGGTCGGGTTCAAGAATTCCAGGCTCATTCTCATGCCCTTCGCCGAGATCCAGGGCGTAAAGCCCGGCAGTGCGGTCTTTGCAAGCGGCCGCCAGTTCCTGGTTCCGGTGGGGTTCGAGTTATTGGGGCGTGTGGTGGACGGCCTGTGCAGCCCTATTGACGGAAAAGGCACACTGAGCTGCAACACCAATTACTCCATCGCAGGCAATCCACCCTCCCCGCTGGCCAGACAGAGGATCAGCGTCCCCCTGGAGACGGGAGTAAGGGCTATAGACGGCGTGCTCACCTGTGGCAAAGGGCAGAGGCTGGGCATCTTCTCTGGAAGCGGCGTTGGCAAGAGCACAATGATGGGGATGATCGCCCGCAACGCCAAGTCCGACGTAAACGTCATTGCACTTATCGGAGAACGAGGACGAGAGGTCCAGGAGTTCATCGAGAGAGACCTGGGGGCGGAGGGCCTCGAGAGATCTGTGATTGTGGTCTCAACGTCCGACCAGCCAGCTTTGCTGAGAATCAAGGCTGCCGGGGTCGCGACCACCATCGCCGAGTATTTCCGGGACCAGGGCCTGGACGTCACGTTCATGATGGACTCAGTTACCCGCTTCGCCATGGCCCAGCGGGAGATTGGGCTGACCGTCGGTGAGCCCCCGGCAGTGAAGGGTTATCCCCCCTCCGTGTTCGCGCTGCTTCCGAAGCTGATGGAGCGAACCGGCAGCTCGGAAAGAGGCACTATCACCGGCTTCTACACGGTCCTCGTAGAGGGCGACGACATTACCGAGCCGGTAACCGACACGGTGCGGAGCATTCTTGATGGACACATACACCTTTCCCGAGACCTCGCCTCTGAGAACCACTATCCGGCAATCGATATTCTGACCAGCGTAAGCCGGGTGATGACCGAGGTCACTGCTAAGAAGCACCAGAGGCTTGCCGGCAAGCTTCGGGATGTCGTGTCCACCTACCGGAATGCACGGGATCTGGTCAACATCGGCGCATACGTCGCAGGGAGCAATCCGCAGATTGACCATGCCCTTCAGCTCATACCGCAGGTCACGGACTTTCTTCGCCAACCCGCAACTGAAAGCACCGGCTTCGAGGAAACCGTTGAACGCCTGGAGACGATATTCAACCCGGAAGAGCTTGGGGCCAGGTAAGTGAGATAAAGAAATGATGATACGCGAGTTTACACTGCAGCCCGCCCTTGCACACAAGAAGAAGATTGAAGAGGTCCGCCAGATGGAACTGGCTGAGGCCGAGCTGGCCTATGAACACGGACGCCGCGTGCTCAACCTCCTGAGTGACCTTGAGCGGCTAGGATGTGAAGAACTGGAACGCCATCAAGGACAGGGGCAACTGGACATCGGGAGTATCAACATCTACCTTCAGGAGCTCCAGGCGCTACAGAAGAAGATTGACGAACAGACGCACCTTTTGGGAAGCCTGAATGCAACCGTCCAACAGAGGCGTGAGATACTGGTAGAGGCAACCAAAGAGAAGAAGGCCCTGGAGAAGCTAAGAGAGAAGCACGACAAAGAGGTGACGCAGGCTCTTGGCAGAGCGGAGAACAAGCTCATGGAAGAGATCGCGACATCGCAATTCCACCGGCGCAAAGTAGGATTGGAGCAGCTGGCCTAAGCGGTGCATCCGGCAACGTCGCATTACAGCGGATGGGCGGACTATGTGCCTGCCTGCATTACGGATGTAACGCTCGGCCGATGCCGGCAAGGGCGGAGGAATTAGAATGACCAACAACGTCGACACAAGAGGCGGACCGGTTCCCGGCGCAAGACCAGTGCAGGAATGGGCAAAGAACAGCCAGAACATCAGACGGCCGGTGGACCTCAGGCGTACTGAAGGCGCCCAGGCGGACGCCTCCGCCAGAGCAGCGTCTTCGCTGCTGTCGTCAGACGGTTCATTTGCCGGAATACTATCCAGGCTGAGCAATGGACTCACCAGCAGCCTATCGGCCGGCGTCTCGAACTTGATGCCGTTTAGCCAGCGGTCCCAGCTGCTGCCCCCAAGGAAGGTCGCTTCCCAGTCGGCAGGTCAAGGGGCCGCGCGGAATATCGACACAGCCGCAGTGCAGGACTTGCCTTATGCGAACCTGCTAATCCCGACCGCCAGGAAGCACGGCGTCAGCCCGGAGTTAGCGGCTGCGGTGATAAAGGCGGAGTCCGGGTTTAATCCGCGGGCACAGTCACACGCCGGCGCGAAAGGCCTGATGCAGTTGATGGACGGCACCGCCCGGTCCTTGGGCGTCTCAGATGTCTTTGATCCCGGCCAGAACCTTGACGGGGGGATCAGGTTCCTGAGTTCGCTCTTGAAACGATACGACGGGAACACTTCGTTGGCGCTGGCCGCCTATAACGCCGGACCCGGTGCTGTCGAGAAGTATGGAGGCATCCCACCATACAAGGAAACAAGGGATTATGTGGCCAGAGTACTCAACTACTGGAAAGGTTTCGGAGGAAGTCCATTGGCCTCTGACCTCGTGTAGTGCTGTGTCAAACTCATTTGCTGCATGTCCTTACGAGCATAGGCTAGGTGTCTTTGCGCATTGGCTAGTGGTCATTGCGAGCTTTGGTAGGCAGCCTGGGGCTGCGGGAGAAATGGAATGACATGGGTGTCATTGGAAGCTTTGGTAGGCAGCCTGAGGCTGCCGGAGATCTGGAATGACATCTTACCTTTGATGTCATTGGAAGGAGGGACGACGAAGCAATCTCTCGCTCTTCTTCTGTCTCTCTCGCTCTTCTTCTGTCTCTCTCGCTCTTCTTCTGTCATCCCCGCGAAGGCGGGGATCCAGAGGGGTGGGGCGGGGAGATTGCCACGCCTACGCTATCGCTTCGGCTCTAAGTAGCACACGGAGGAGGTTAAGTTGAGTGAGCCAGTTCTGGGCGGAAGAATAGATAAGGCCGTCGTCACCGCGATGAACGCACTGGCGAGCCGTCAGCGGGTAATCAGCAATAATCTCGCCAACATAGACACACCTGGATTCAAAGCTGCCGACGTTCAGTTTGAGGAACAGCTTCAAAACGCAATGTCCCAGGACACCACCAAGTCTGCACCGTTACAGCTGAGGCCGGTAGGACATACACCCGGCCAGATTGCAGTCGAAGTGAATGGGTCCTCAGCGCTGGACTCAGTAGAGGCGAAGATAGTACGTCCGGAGGATACCGAACTCCGGCTTGATGGTAACAACGTGGACATCGACAAGGAGATGATCGCGCTGGCGGAAACGACTATTTCATACAACTCGATGGTCCAGATAATGGCTGCCCGTGTGGCAATGGCAAGATACGCGGTTAACGAGGGCAGGCGTTAGTAAGTGATGCAAACCAAGCGCAGATGTGTAGGTCATGCCAAACGTTCGCAACAATAGCCCGAGAATAGTACCTGAAGTACCCCCCGGCAGGCCCGTTGTACAGTTCAATCGGGCTCCAATGAGGGTGCCGGACTATTACCCGGGTATATCCTTCAGGTCGTCTCTCTTGAAAGCCCAGCAGCGGTACGCCCCCACCGTGGCGCCGGTCTCGATACCGCAAGGCGGAGGCACGGAGCTGGCGCCCGCGACAGGCCATGTCGTCAGGCCGCCACAACAGCCTGGGTCGCCATACATCGGGACCACCGGTTTGGCTACACCCGCACCGATAGCCGCACCGGCTGCTGTCAACGGCAAAACCGAGTCCCGGCCCATGGCCCTGCAAGAGTTTCCAAAGCCCGAAGGCGACAACGGAAGAGGCATGCACTGGGTGCCAACGACCAGCTCAACAACCGATGTAGTGGATAGGTTCGTCCAGCAGGCCAAGGAGATGAAGATCAAATGGATGGTCGTCCTTAACGAAGACACCAAGGTCGGCGATAACGATTACCTGGTCAAGCAATTGGTCACCAATGGCATTATGCCGGTAATGCGTGTCTACACCCCGAACGGCAATGCGATTCAGGGAGACCTGGAGGCTATGGTAAACCACTATCGACCGATGGGCGTCTACTACTACCAGCTTTACAACGAACCCAACCTTAACGTAGAGAACCCCGATGGCGTGCCAAGTCCCGATGCGTATCTGGACAAATGGATTCCAGCGGCTAAGGCGGTGGCAAGGGCCGGGGGGCTTCCCGGATTTGGCTCGCTGGCGCCCGGAGGCAACTTCGATGATATGGAGTTCCTCAGCCAGACACTCGACAAGGTCAAGCAGCGGGGTGATGTGGCTGTCCTGGACAGGGCCTGGTTGAGCATGCACAACTACACGCTCAACCATCCCCTCGATTACTTTAAGGACAGCAACGGCTTCATGAAGTTCAGGTGGTATGACTCCATGATAAAGCAGAAGCTGGGAAGGGGAATGCCAATCATCGGGACTGAGGGAGGCACATTCGTCGGCGCCACGGATGATAGGACCTTCCCGGCGATAGACCAGGCGAGACAGGTAGACATGGTTACCGGCGCCTACCGCTACATGAAGAACCGAGAGCCATATAACTTCGCCTATAGCTACTGGGTTATCGCTAACGAGGAGGGCGGAGGCCAGGACCCGGGCTTCACTCAGCATGCCCTGTTCAAGGACGGAGGCAAATCACCGGTGGTTGATGCTCTGAAGAGGCTGGATTGACCCACTGGAGGCATGATGATAGATTCGGTTAGTTCACTGGCTGAGGCTCTCTCGCTCCTTGCGGGTGCCGGCCGTTCCGGAGAGCGGGACGCCACAAGTGAACCCGCCTTTATGCAGGTGCTCGAGCAGGTCGTCGGGGCGGTGGCCGCACCGGCTGCGGCTGGCGGCGGGGCGCCGACCACCCTGCAAGAGGCAATTGCAGCAGCATCCCAAATGGCTCTGCTAGCCGGGAGCCTCAGTGAGGGAATCCTCTTCCCCACCCAGGGCAAGCTTACTCAAGGAATCGAGGTCACCGGCACGACGAGCAAGGAAGGACAGGACGGTCCGGAAGGCTATGTCGAGATGCTCCTGGCTCTTCTCTCAGCCGCTGCATTGCAGCTTCAACCCTGGCAGGCCCAGACCGGTGACGCAGAACAGACGGTCGCCGTCAACGCCGGCGAGAGGTCTTCAGACGGTGTAGCCTGCATCTCGAACATCGAAGGGGCTGCAACTGTTACAGTCTCACCTCATGAGGGTTTGGCGCAACCACAGCGGGCACTCGCCAGCCAGGGCTTACTGACAGGGCTACGGGACAACGGACTTTCATCCCAAGGCGGGCCGGACGGTCAACCGGCGCCTGATGGGGTCTCAGCGACACCGGAGGCTGATACGAGAGTAGCTGCCCCCACGGTAACACAACTCGACACCGGCACAACAAAAGGACCTCTCATACAGCAAACCATCTCTGGCAAGGATGCCGATACGATACATAATGGCAAGGCGGCGCCGCCGGATGTGCAACCAGATGAAAAGCGCATCACGAACAGCGGCGCCGCTTTGCACGCCACCCTTACCGCAGATAGTCCGGCCGGCGGGCCGGGAGCCCAGCAGGGGCCGTCTATGCCCAGCGTGCTTGAAGGCAGACCAGCCGAAGGCCCGGCCGGCCGGGCGAACGAGAAGCCTGGAGGTCCGGCCGCAGTCACCGGGGATGGCCTACGCATAACCGTAAGTGCATCAAACGAAGGCCAGCCTGCCTCTTACGATGGGGCGCCTGAGCACGGAACCGCCTGGGCGGCGGGGCCGGTGCTGGACAGGGTGAACAATCAATCTACGACCACCGGCGGCACCCTGACGGCCTCCACTGCGCTGGCTGGCTCCAGCGGAGCCCAACTCGGTGCCTCCGTTGTGGAACAGATCGCTCAAAGGGCCCATCTGGTGTTGAGGAACGGCCGAGCCGGAATGGACATCCAGCTTGAGCCAGAGGAGCTGGGCAAGGTCAGGGTCCACGTCGGGTTCGGATCTGAAGGGCTGCACGTCAGGCTAGCGGCCGAGGATATCGATACCAGAGGAATACTTCATGCCTCGCTTCCGCAGTTGAGACAGGCACTGGAGAACCAGGGGCTGAGAGTGGACAGGTTCGATTTGGCCCTTAGCTCTGGAGCGTCCCTCTTTGGGACTCCACAAGATAACTCTCAGCAGCAGCCACGGCTGAGAGGAGAAACGGCGCAGTGGCAATACGCCTGGGAGGATAGCACTACTCCCGAGTCTGCCGGCAGCACCGGGGCCCTGGCGCCTAGCTCGCTGGTTGACTACCGTATCTAGGAGGTTGCATGGACATTCGGTCGATCCAGGGAGGTGGTGTCTCCGGCGCAGCGAGCAGCTCCCCGGTAAGCGCATCAAGAAGCTCCGGCGAGAGCTTCATTGGCGGCGCCAGTAAGAGCGATTTCCTGAAGCTGTTGATAGCCCAGATTCAGAACCAGGACCCTATGAAGCCTATGGAAGATACCCAATTTATAGCGCAGATGGCCCAGCTAAACGCAGTTGAGCAACTCACTGCTATGAATAACCAGCTAACCGAGTTCCTGAATGCCCAGGCACTCTCCCAGGCCAGCGCACTGATCGGCAAGACGGTCGAAGCGATGGCGCCGGACGGGTCGGTCATCAACGGAATCGTGCAGGAGGTCAGAATACAACAAGGCAAGCCCATCCTGGTCGTGAATGGAAAGAGTGTGAGTCCGGCAGATGTCTTGTTGATATCTCCCTCCTAGAAAGGATTCACAAGAGATGGAACGCGAATTGCGGGACAAGAGAGTAGACGAGGAATAGGAGAGACAGATGATCCGTTCAATGCTGGCCGCCGTATCCGGCCTTCGTAATCACCAGACCTTTCTGGACGTGATTGGCAACAACATCGCAAATGTGAATACGACCGGTTTCAAGGCGAGCAGGCTGCTGTTCTCCGACATCATGAGCCAGCTTGCGAGAGGTGCAAGCTCCCCCCAGGGAGGACAGGGAGGAACAAATCCCATCCAGGTCGGGCTGGGAATGCAGGTCGCCGGCACTGACACGCTTCAAACTCAAGGCAATTTCCAGTCAACCGGAAAGATCACCGACCTGGCTGTCGAAGGAGATGGATTCTTCGCCTTGAACGACGGGACATCCAGCTACTACACCAGGGACGGCTCTTTCGATGTAGCCTCGGACGGGACCATAGTGAACCCAGCGACAGGCATGAAGCTCCAGGGGTGGATTCCCAATCTCGCCGGCACCATTGACACCACGCAGCCAAGCACTGCCATCACCATCCCTTACGGTGCAACCATGTCCGGCCAACCATCCACTGCTGTCACCGTTCGTGGCAACCTGGATGCCGGGGCAACCATCTACTACGGGACGGTTACCAAGAGCAACGCCTTGGGAGGAGCGGGCACCCTGGGTGGAATCTTCTCCGGCACCACCGCCGCTAACATGGTTGTGAGAGTCGCTACGGTGGCAGGAGGCACTGGTGAGGTTACCGGTGTCAGGGTCAGTACTGACGGAGGCGCAACCTTCGGAGCGATCCTTCCCGCCGCCGCCGGGGGGGCGGTCGACCTCGGAAACGGGATGACGTTGGCCATAGCCACCAACGTCGCTAATGCTGCCAATGACACCTATTCTTTTACGGCACAACCCCCCTCTGCACAGGGGAATGTGGGTGTTTATGATTCCTTGGGAAACCTCCATAGCATCAAGTTATCCTTCATAAAGACCGCCGGTAATACCTGGGCCTGGAAACCAACCACCTCCGAAGCCGGCGTGACAATTACACCAACTGCCCTGACCAGCTTTTCGTTCGGAGCCACCGGCGCATACACCGGCACGGTGCCGGCAGGGACAGTCTCACTGACACTAACCAATGGAGCGACCAGTCCTGCTACAGTAAGCCTGGATTTGAGCTCTCTTACCCAGCTCGCCGGCGCCAGTGAGACCCACGCGACTGCGGACGGCGCCGCCGCCGGCAACCTGACCAGCTTCTCCATCGGACAATCCGGTGATGTGGAAGGAATCTATACAAACGGCCTCAGCAAGCTCATCGGTCAGATTGCCATCATGAAGTTTTCCAACCCCGGCGGGTTGGTAAAGATGGGCAAGAACCTTTTTGGCGTCTCGGCAAACTCGGGGGACGCTGCGGTTGGGATACCTGGACAGGGAGGCCGGGGCCAGATTAGTTCAGGCTACCTGGAGATGTCCAACGTGGACCTGGCGCTGCAATTTACAAATATGATCATGGCAGAGAGAGGCTTCCAGGCGAACTCACGAGTTATCACTGCATCTGACGAGATGTTGCAGGACCTGGTCAACCTGAAGAGATAAGCCTGTTCGCCGAGCGACATTAAGAGAACTGGCCGGCGTCTGTTAAGTAACAGTGATTTGTGTGCCAGACAACCGTGTGATAACATGAGCGGCAGCCAGGCCAGGCCTGGCTGCCGCCAAAGAAACGGAGCGCACGGCAGCCGAGATTGTTCACGGATCACCGGGAGGTAATATGCCTATAAACGTGCTCCTTGCTGATGACCACGGACTAGTTCGCGAGGGGCTGAGGAAGCTTCTTGAGATTGAGCCGGACATTCGCGTTGTAGGCGAGGCCTCGGACGGTCTGGAAGTCCTCAAATTGGTAGACGAGCTGTCACCGGATGTAGTCGTCATGGATATTAGCATGCCAGTCGCCGATGGAATCGCCGCCACCCGGGAGATCGTTCGCCGGCGCCCGGAGACGCGAGTTATCATGCTGACAATGCACAAAGAGGACGGGCATGCGGTGAGGGCAATACAGGCTGGCGCCCGGGGCTATCTCCTCAAGAATACCAGGGCTACCGAGGTGCTGGCGGCCATTAGAGCGGTCCACAAAGGCGCCTCCCTGGTTGACCCCATGATGATGACCAAAGTTCTGGCGGAGTTCCGGCGGATAACTGAGGAGTCCGGCTCCCAGGACAGCCTGGCCGGGCTCACTGAGACCGAGCTGGGAATACTGCGACTGCTGGCAGCCGGAGCGTCCAACAAGGAAGTTGCCAGGAAGATGGGGCTGGCTAACAGCACGGTCAAGAACAAGCTCACTGTGCTGTTCAGCAAGATAGATGTAGCTGACCGGACCCAGGCGGCTATCTTCGCTCTAAAACACGGACTGGTCATAGACAACGACTGAAATTCTCCTGCCTCCCCTCTAACCACCCTTTCGCGCCCCTGCTCTAGCCGTTCCGGCCCCGGCCTCGAGACGGCCTCCGAACGCCGCCCATCAGAGTCCTCCTGCAAGTAGCCGGCGCATGTGTCCGCGATGTCGGGCCAGACCACAGACCGCAGTTCCTCATGCCCTAAGGGGCACCACCGAGGATGAAAAGCCTATTTTCATACGAGCGGTTTCCGAAACCGCAGCGGTCTGGGCGGATGAGCCAATGGAGAAGTGGGCATCTTTACGAGATTTTACCCCGGCTTAACCGGGTAAGAGACTTGGGAAATGCGAGAATATCGGTAAGGCGCGAATTGTCGGCCTGCGAGCAAGCTCTCTCCCACTGCAGACGGAAGAGCTTGCTCCAGCAAGCATTCCCTTGCCCAAGCAGTGGGAACCCTGCTTCAGCAAGTATTCCCTCGTCCACCGGACTGGGGAACCTGCATCAGCAGGCGTTCCCTCGCCCGCCGGAGTAGGAAACCTGCTTCAGCAAGCATTCCCTCCCCCCGGAGTGGGAAACCTGCTTCAGCAAGCATTCCCTCGCCCACCGCAGTGGGAGAGGGTCAGGGTGAGGGCAGCCCAGGGCTCTATAGGGACGCGGGGTTCGTCAGGTGAAGACCGACACCAAATTAGTATCAGTTACAGCGGAGGCAGCATATCCCCGGGTAGTGGCCTCCCCGGTCTGCCGGGGAACGATCCGGAGGCATGAGCCTCTCTGGGAGAAACTGCGGCAAGAGTTGGACCGCGGCCTGGTAATAGTGCAGGCGGGCACTGGCTACGGAAAGACTGCTTTCCTCGCTGATTTCGCGCGACAACAGGCTGGCTCGAATATGACCCCGGCGGCATGGCTGAAACTGGACCGCACCCACCAGGATCGGACGCATCTGATGAAGGCCATACTTATGGCCATCCAGACTGTCCGGCCCGGCGCCGGAACCGTGACTCTCGATGCGCTAAGCAAGAGCAAGGAGGTGCATCGACGCTGGGACTACTTTCTTGGGCTGTGTTGCAGCGAACTGCGGGAGACCGACGGCGGACCCGCTATGCTTATCCTTGACCAGTATGAGCGCGTGGCCGCCTCGCCGGCAGCAACTGGCCTGCTGGACCGCCTGGCGAGCTCGCTCCCCAAGAATCTTGCATTGGTCTTTTCTACCAGGCAACCGCCTGGACTGACTTCAATCTCCGAGCTCAGAATTCGGGACGGAGTCTCCATATTAGCCGCAAGCGACCTCAGGCTCACCGCTGGCGAGGTCCAGGAGCTACTCCGACTGTGTATGGGATCTTCGCCCTCGTTCGAGGTCATCGAACGCGTCGTGGCCCGCACTGGTGGCTGGCCCGCAGGCGTACAGCTTGCCGGGGCCTTTATCGCTCTCAAGGGAGAACGGCCGCTTATCGCCTTCGCCGGCTCGCAGCCCGAATTCTATGACTTCCTTTGCGAGGGGATTCTGGAGGCGACGCCTCTGGCCAACCGATCGGGTCTCCTTAGCACGGCACTGGTGGACACAGTGTCCCCGGCGCTCGCACAACTCTTACTGCAAGATGGCCTTGGCTGGAAGTCATTCGCTGAGTGCCCTTCGGCCTACCCGGGACTGGTGGCCGAAAATGAGGCGGGCATCGCCTTTCGGCACAACCCCGTGTTTCACGGCTTCCTGTTCAGAAAGATCTATGATTCCTTCTCCCGCGAAGAACTGCGCGAGACCCATGTCAAACTGGCTGAATTCTACCGCATAGATATGAGCTGGGACTCGGCCCTCTACCATCTTCTACAGGCAGAGGAATACCAGCGGGCCTCCGAGATGGTAGCCATGCTGGCGGACAGCGAGATTTCCGCTAATAGCGTTGAGACGGTTGCCAGATGGCTGGATGCCTTTCCTGAAGAGCAGCGACGCTCGCGGCCGTGGCTGCTGCTGTACGGAGGCGTGGTACACCGTATGGACCGCGATTGGGACAAGGCACTGGAGCTCTACAACCAGGCCTCAGATATCTTCCGCAAACAGAATGAGCACAACGGCCTGGCCCGCACCCTCTGGTATGCCAGCCAGGTGCTGGCATACCGGCGTAACCAGCGCCTAGCAACCCTCTTCGCATCGGAGGCGCTCACCTATCTTGACGCCTCCGAATCACGTTCCCGCGCCTGGATACTGCACAGCATGGGCAATTCCTTCTTCGATCTCGGCCAGGCGGAGGACTCTCTCAAATGCCACAAGGAAGCGCTGGACCTCCTCGCCTCCGCAGAGGACACTCAAGGACAATTAATGGGATGCCAGTCCATAGCCTGGACACTGCACAGACTGGGACGGCTCAAAGAAGCTCAAGGGTACTACGTGCGGGCCCTTGAGCTGCAAGGCAAGACCGGGGACATCAACATGCTTTGCTGGCTTCGAGCCGGGCTCATTCAGTTGCGGGCCATGCGCGGTGACTACTCGGACTCCGTGGCGGGGCTCACCGAAGTCGTAGAAATCGCTCGGAAACACCACTTGCAGCCTGCGGAAGCGTTTGCCCTGTTGGGCCTCGTTGATATCTACCTGGATTTGGGTGATTATGCGGAGGCCGAGACCTGCCACTGGCAGGCGCAGACGGCTTGTCAGGGATTCGAGGATGACGCGCCTCGGATTGGCCTGCACCTTAGACGCATGGAGCTCGAACGACGCCGGGGGCAGCCGTATCTTGGGCCCCGGGCAGAACCGAGCCTGAGCCTTGTCGACTGGATTGACGCGTCCAACCTCGAGATAACGAAGATCGCCCATGATCTGGAAAGATCCACCAGCCTGCTGCTGGAGAGACGTTACGAAGACGCCTCCCAGCGCGCCCAGGACGCATTGGCTCTCTCGAAAAGGATCGGTGCCAGGTATCACGAGGCCCAGGCCCGTTATCTGCTCGGCAGGGTCTTCTTGTCTCGTGGAGACGCTCAAGCCAGCGCCGCCATGGTTGAACAGCTTCTCCCCGCCGCCGAGGCCGAGGGATACGCCAGCTTCTACCTGCGTGACCCGGAGGCCACGGGCGGGCTACTGCTAAACGCATTCCGCCACACGCCGCGGCGGGACCGAATAGGATCACTCCTGCTTAGGCTTGCCGCAATCAATGAGGAGATTGTGGCGCCGCTCCTCACGGAGATGCAGCCGGAGCCGGACAGGCTTCCAGCCGTCAGGCAAAAACTGGATGCCCTGGCGCTAGATCTTGCACGCAAGGACGCCGCAGCCGGGCCGGACCGTGCCTCAGATGAAACCTCCTCGGCAGAGCAACCCTCCCCTAACGCCAGAAGCAAACTCGAACACAACGAGATGGAGATAGTTCTCTTCGGACCAATGAGAGTACGCCGCGGGGGGCTCGTGATCACCGACCGCGCCTGGCGCACATCCAAGGCCAAAGAGCTCTTTGCATACCTGCTCACCTGTAGTGACAGGACGGCCACCAGAGACCATCTCCTTGAGGTGTTGTGGCCCGACCTGAGTATCGATACAGCGGTCAGCAATTTCCACTTCACGGTCCACTCTTTGCGACGAGCCCTGGAGCCCAAGCTTCAACCGGGTATCGCCTCCAGCTATCTGCGTCTCTCCGGCCGCCACTATCACCTCCATCTACCCCCGGGCACACGGATTGATGTGGAGGAGTTCAAGAAGGCCGGGTCCCGTGCATTGAAACCGGGCCGGGCGAAACCGGCCAAGGACTCTATGGCCTTGCTCGAACACGCGGCCGCCCTTTACCAGGACGAATACGTATCCGACCTCTACGCGGACTGGACTGAGCCGATACGTGTCGAGCTCCTGGAAATGTACCTGAACGTGCTACACACGCTGGCGGTGGCTGCCTTTTCTCGGCATGAGTATGATGAAGTCATCCGTCGCGCCAGGGCCATCCTGGTGAAAGATTGCTACATGGAGGAGGCGCACCGCTTGATAATGCGAGCGGCCCGACAGGTTGGCAATCCGACTCTGGCGCTCCGGCAGTATGACGAGCTAGTCCGTCTCTTGCACGAGATGGGCGCTCAGCCTGAGGCAGCGACTCAGGAACTGTATCAGCAAGTCTGTCGCAATGCTCACCAGCGCACTTAGGACCCGGGTTGAATAAGAACATCCGATTCAACGCATTCTATGTCGCGGTTTGCGTATTCGGGCTGATGACGCTGGCAGTCATCAGCCTGGGCATGGCAAACGCCGAAGTCTCCATTGGGCTGATCGGGATTGTCATATTCTCAATACCTCTCGCTATGATCTGGTACTCGACTCATCTGTACATGGGCAAGAGCCATGCCATTCGCACGCAGAACGAGGCATTGAGAATAGCTAACGAAAGGCTGGAAACCAGTTATCTTAGCACCATCCGGGCACTGGCGGCGGCTATAGATGCCAAGGATCATTATACCCACGGCCACTCCGAAATGACTATGCGCTACGCCGTTGGGACCGCCAGGGAGCTGGGCCTTGACGAAGAGCAAATTGCGAATGTCCATATAGCGGCGCTGCTCCATGACGTGGGCAAGATAGGCATACCGGACAGCCTGTTGAACAAGCCGTCAAAGCTCAGCCAAGAGGAGTGGCAGATCATGAAGGAGCACCCTGTGTTGGGAGCAAACCTGATACTCCAGGTGGAGCTACTGAGCTCCGCTGTTGAAGCAGTAAGACACCATCACGAGCGCTATGATGGCATGGGATACCCCAGCGGCCTCCGTGGCGAGGAGATCCCCATCAGTGCGCAGATAATTGCAGTCGCCGACTCTTTCCAGGCGATAACATCCAGCCGGCCTTACCGGCCCGCTCGGACGGTGGCAGAGGGCTTGACGGAATTGCGACGATGTGTAGGCGCTCAGTTTAGCCCTAGGGTCGTGGAGGCTATGCACAGAGTCGTCCTGACTGATGACGGGCTCCAGGTGGTGGCAACGCCGGGACTGCCAAGCTCCTTCCAGGTGAGGCCGGACGATCTCAAGTCCCTGGTTTGAGGCGCCGGCTGGATGATAGCAATACTGCTAATAGTCTGCTAATAGCCTGCGTATATAATCACCTCATAGCTCGCACAAATAGCGGCTGGAGCACCCATGGCCCAGAGCTATCGGCTTTTTCAGGATCCCATTCTTCCCGAGGTCAGCGCCTGTCTGACCTGGTCGCTCAGTAACACCGGTAGTACTTGAATGGAGGTTTATCCTGAGTTGCGCTTAGACTCCAAGTCCAAAGCCTATCTCACGGCAGTATCCATAGTTGGCGTGGCGATTCTGGCTGTCTCGGCTCCCCTCCTTCCGTTCCAGGATTGGCAGGGAATGCTCTTGCTGGCGGTGCTTTGCGGCATAGCCCAAATGATGCCGGTATCGCTCTTTCGCTCCAGTTCCATTTCCGTATCCGCCGGAATCACTTTTGCCGGGCTCCTATTGTATGGACCCATGGCAGCGATCTGGATCAACATGGGGAGCGCTGTAGTCGTCGCCTTCCGGCCCAAGTGGAAGCCTATCCATAAGGTAATCTTCAATGCCGGTAATCATGCGCTGGCTGCGGGCGTGGCTGGAGTGGTCTACGTTGGAGTGGGTGGGGTCAAGGTGCCAGAGTCGCTGGCGTTATCCGTAATTCCAATCCTGCTGGCGGCCGTCTGCTACTTCCTGGTACAAACGTTGGTTGTCTCAGGGATCATTGCATTGACCGAAAGGGTCCCTCTCCTCCCAACTTGGGACGCCAACTTCCGAGGCACAGCCCTGAACTTTATTGGTCTGGCCATAATCAGCACGACCATCGCCTCCGCTGGAAGGTCGGCAGGGCCCATCGGAATTATCATCTTCTCTGTTCCCCTGGTCATGGCCTGGTACACCTTCAAGCATATCCAGGGACGGATGGTTTACCCGCAACCGGAATTCGCCAGCAAGGCCGATCAGAGATAGGGCCGGTGTCACCAGGGTTGGATCGTACGAGGAGCAGCTAAGATGTTGTTAGAGATGTACTTATCACCGTGTAATCAGCGGTTAGCAGTGATACTGAACCCTCTGAGCCCGGCAGGCCGAAGACTAGCAAAGGGGGCACAGTCATGATGGGCAGACTAGCCACTGCGATCCTGACCTGGTTCGTGGCAGTGTCGCTACTCTTGTCAACGGTACCGGTGTCCCCGGCGGCGGCGGCGCCCCCGGATGGATCGGCCAAGATCGAGCGAGCACTTCTCGAAAAAGTCCAGGCCAACCCAAACAGGCGCTACGACATCATTGTCAGTATGCAGCCAGGGAAAGGCAAAGAGGCTAGGCGTGCTGTTGAAGCTGTCGGCGGCCGGCATGGCCGGGATCTTCCAATCGCAGGAGGCTCCTCCGGAGCCGTTTCCGGGCAGGGAATACTGGCCCTAACCAGGAACCCGGGTGTATTCCGGGTCCACGAGGATGCACCGGTGGTTCTGATGGGCACACCCGTCGCTACCGTGAGCACTCTCGCCGTGAGAGCCCCAGATGCCTGGGCCCTGGGCTATACCGGAAAAGGCGTTGGGGTGGCGGTACTGGATAGTGGTGTAGCTCCTCACTCAGACCTGGTTTCGCCCGCCAACCGCATAATCGCCAGCTTTGACGTATCCAAAGGCGCCGTATCTCCCAGCGATTCGGGAGGTCACGGCACGCACGTGGCCGGGATTATCGCAGGCAATGGAGCCGCCAGCGGAGGAGCACGGCAGGGCATCGCCCCTGAGTCCAATATCATCTCGGTTAAGGTGACCAACGATTCCGGCCTGGCAACCTACTCGTCTGTCATAGCCGGCGTGCAATGGGTCTTGCGGAACAAGCAGGCCTACAACATACGTGTACTGAATGTATCTCTTGGCTCACCCGCAACAACGTCCTACAAAGATGATCCGGTCAACGCGGCGCTTGAGGTTGCCTGGTTCTCCGGTATTGTCGTTGTCACAGCCGCGGGCAACGGTGGACCCAACGCCGGGACAATTACTTCTCCCGGCAACGATCCTTACCTGATTACTGTCGGAGCTTTTGACGATAAGGGTACGGCAACCCACGCGGACGACTCGGTACCTGATTTCTCGTCACGGGGTCCCACTGCCTTTGACAATCTGCCCAAGCCGGATATCTCCGCCCCCGGACGAAAGGTAGTGTCCCTGAGAACCCCTGGCAGCTATCTGGACCGGCTCTTCCCAGACCGGGTAGTGGACAACCAGTATTTCCGCCTGACCGGAACATCCATGGCCGCTCCAGTGGTCGCGGGAGTGGCTGCATTGATATTAAGTAAGGACCCGGGCCTCTCCCCGAACCAGGTCAAGAAGATCCTCACCCATACCGCGCAGAATATCGGATCCGATGTTAATTCACGTGGCTCAGGAGCAGTCGATGCACTGGCAGCGGTGAAATTTGGAGGCAAAGACAGTGCCAACCGCGGGAACCGGCCCAGTGATATTTTTGCCAGCGCCGTCTACCCGCTGGTTAAGGGCTCGCCACTGACATGGCGCAACCCCCACCTCGGAGGACAGAGCTGGGCCAATTTCACCTGGGACACGCTCCCCTGGAACAACTTCACCTGGGATAATTTCACCTGGGACAACGTGACTTGGGATAACTTCACTTGGGACAACTTTACGTGGGATAATTTCACTTGGGACAACTTCACCTGGGACAATTTTACGTGGGATAACGTTACCTGGGATAATTTCACCTGGGATAATTACACGTGGGACAATTTCACCTGGGACAACTTCACCTGGGATACATACGGCAAGTTGGACTAGCGTCTGTCCGCAAGCACAGCACTGAACCCAAGTTGGAATCTGCATGATCCTGACCACAGGGCCTACGGGTTTCTCCTGAGGCTTGGTAGAGGGTTATATCTGTAAGCTCCGAATGGTGTGGCTGGGCTGCCGCCCACAATGGCAAAGCCAAGGTTCCGTGTGACTGATCGCCCGGAATAACTGCGGGCAAGAATGGCCCGCATGATGGTGCTGGTCAGACCCGCTTCGCAGTGATTATCAGACGCTGGTTGTATATTCCGTCCGGTACGCAGGTCAATACAGTGAGGACCTCTTCCTGCGTGGGGGCCATGACATCGACCTGACTGGGTTCAACGATCTTCGTGTCCACGACGCGGTACAGATAATCCATGTCGGTCGTGCCCACAAGTATGCCATCGCCAACCTTCACCTGGGGCAGCTTCTTAAAGACGGCTCCCTCTCGCGTGCTGCTGATGTGGCCCGAAATCACGATGTTGCCACGCTCGCCAGGGTTGGCCGTCCCAACGTGGTGCCCTGCTGAGAAGGGAGCAGTTTCCCATACAAGTTCGCCTTTGTCGTTGTAGCGGGTGCCGAGCTGGACAACTTTTGTGTCAACTCCGATGCTGGGAATGATCAATCGTGATGGGGGTTGTTTGCGCGGACCTCTCGGCACGCCGTCCTTGGGGATGGCAAAGAGTTGGCTGGCAGCATCCATCTCCTCTACACCCTGGCCTATCGTAACCACAGGGGTTGGGACGGAAGTTGCGGTTGGAGTGGCCACCGGGGCAGCGTAAGCCTGGCGCTGGCTGAGATCAGGCAGCTTCACCGTCACCCGGCATCCGAGCGAGCTGGCACTGAGCAGGAGCAGAATGGCCGCTGCCCATAGGTAGCGTGAGCGCACGGCATTATTGGTCTTACGGTTCATAGTCTAGCGTCCTTGCTTGGTGTTCTTTGGAGTCTGAAGGGCCAGGGGCACCACGAAGGTATCTTCCTGGCCCTTCAGACTGCTCTATTGTCGACTATCAACATAGACAGGCTCAGCTCTCACCTTGATACATGAATACTGATGAAGCGCTTGTCTCCCACGGCTCATGCCGGCAAGCTGCGTCTTCACCTCATCCAACCGGGCCTGCAGCTCCCGCTTGCTCTCCTCATCCATTCGAAGAAGCTCGCGAAGCTTCGCCAGCACGAGAGATTGCCTTGTAGCAGATGGTCCGGCCTGTGCGCCAATTCGGAGACTTCCGGCGGTAAGACCGGCTCGTTTCAAGTCCAGGCAGGACATGAGGCTTCCCCGCTGTTCCAGGAGCCTGTTGAGAAGGTCCAGGTCCCCACTGGCAACCGCACGCTGATGGGCACGTGAGAGTTCGAGCAACTCGTCGCAAGTCTTATCCAGCTTCTCGAGCTCATCGCTTACCGTATCCGCACTCATGACCGGACCTCCAAATATGACTACTCGGCCGTTCATCGACCTTGCTATACTGCTACGTAGCTGAGCCTGCTGCCTGCAAGCTCCCCGACGTTCCTTCCCTGGATACGCGCTTCTTTCGCCGCCTGTTGCCAGGCTGGGAGCAGTTCGCGCAACAGCCTGGATACTTCATCGAGAGGCTTGGCGTCTTTGTGCAGATTGGCCTGCACAAGCCGGTGATACATGTATTCGTAGATCCTGTAGAGGTTGTATGCGATATCGCCGGCGCTCAGGTCCAGGCTGCCCATTAGCTCGGCGATAATATCCTGGCACCGGATGAGGTTATCATGGCTCTCCTGGAGGTTACCGGCCTGCAAGGTTGTCGACGCTCGTGACAGGAACCTGAGGGCGCCCTGATAGAGCATCACTATGAGCTCGCCCCCATCCGCTGTGTGGGCCTGCGAGGTCTCGTATTGCTTGTAGGCTTGCATGTTCATTGCGTACATTTCAGACTCCCTTCTAATTCCCCGAAATTCCTTAATCTAGCTTTGCCAGTTGCGCAGACAGAGTTGAGCCCTGGCCCTGTAGCCTGGCCAGCGCCGCCTCGAGGGCGGCAAACCTTGATCTCAATGTCTTCTCCCTGTTATCAAGACGTTGCTCCATCTGCTCGATCTTCTTGTTGAGCGCATCAGTCTGCTCGCTGATCGAGTCCTGTGAAGAGTCCAAGAGCCCGTCACCAGAGGTCAGGCCTTTAAGATAATCAGTGATCTTCGTCCCCACTCCTTTGGTGGTGAAGGCGGCCGTAATGGTATCAGTGCCTGCAACCAGGACTGCCTTAGCCGTTAGCATCAGGCCCGGTATTAACGTCGTATTATTGCCGCCGGCCTGGATTAACGCGATTGTCGTAACCGGTGAGCCTCCCCCACTGGGGGTGAAGGTCGAAGTAAGAGTATCCAAGCCATTGGAGACGATAGAGTATGTGCCTGATGTGTGCCTATCAGGCACGCCGCTAAAGCTGGCGACGCTTCCGGTGCCGGCAGGGACCAATGTAATAGTATTGCCCAACGCGCCAAACAGATCGGCAACGGCACTCGGGTTGCTCTGAAGCTTGGCGACCAGCTTGGTGCTGTCAAATAGCAGGGTCTTGGTCTGGCCAACCGCCGTACCCACTGCTCCGGTAGATATGCCGACATCAGATAGGCTCTGGGCTACGGAGCTGAGCCCGTCCCCGAGGCCGCTGACCAGGCTTGCCAGGCTTCTTTGAATGCCCATAATAATAGGATCGCCGAGGAGCAGGCCACCCTGCTTCAGGGTCTCATCATAAGAGGTTTTGTCCCTGATGGCCGTCATCGCACTGTTGTACTGGTTTACGAAGGCCTGAACGGAGGCGACGGCGCTGGATGTGTCCTGGCTGACGGTCAGGGTAACGGTTGTAGCCGGATCACTCTTTGCGAGTTTGAGTGTTACGCCGGGAAGAGCGTCCGTGACAGTATTGGAGGTCGAATACCGGGGCTGGACAGCACCGTTCAGTGTATAGCTGGCGTTCTGCCCAACCGTTTCGTTACCTTCTGAGAGCTTCATGACGGCCAGGAAATTCCCCGCCACGTCCTGCAAATCTATAGTGCTGGCTCCGGTGTTCTTAGCCGTGAGAGTAAACTGATCGGTTGTACTATCATAGGAGGCTGTGACATTGGCAGCCGAGGAGTTTATCCGGCCGATCACCGTGTTAAGCGTATCTACAGCGGAATCATAAGTGATCGAAACGCCGTTGATTGAAAACGTACCCGTGGCAGCTCCTAACGCGACGTCAAGATTTGCCGAGGCTGAGTTCAGGAGGGCACTGGTGCTTACTGCTCCCAGGTTCCTGGCGCTGGTCATCGTCGTGGCGGAAGGCAAGGCTGCCAGACCCGCAGCAGTCAGGAAATTGCTGGTGTCGGCCCCGGAGCCAAGTTGAATTGCGCCTGTGGCGGTCAGCACCAACCGGTTCTGCCGGCCATTCGCATCCAGCCCCAATGAAACGGTTACTCGCTTGTCCGCAGCCAGGCCGGAAGTAGCATCACGTATCTTGGCAAAAATGGTGTTGGCGCCCACAATGTCGGCCCCATCACTCAAAACGGTGGTAGCATCGATAGTAATCTCAGCCCCATTAACCGTAAACTTGCCGGTAGTCGGTGCAACCCCGAAGCCGGCTGAGGCCAGAGCCTGGTTCGCCAGCACGGCCTTCCCAATGGCTACCGGGCCAGCCCCCACGTTGCTGATGACCGTCGTGGAAGTGGCCAGGCTGTTAACCTTGACCGAAAATGAGCCGTTGGCGGCATCGGATGTGGCGCTGGCCGTCAAAATGGTCGCAGCGCTGGCTGCAGTATCAGTCGTTACGGACTTGACGTCGATGGAGCTTCTAAGGTTCAGCTTCTGAATGGCTGTAAGGAGGCTACTCAGTCGAGTATTGATGTCCATGATAACATCTGATCTCTGCTTTTGAAGGTCCTTACTCCTTTTAAGCGATTGCAGAGGCATACGCTCGGCCGACATCATCTTGGAAATGATATCATCGGTGCTGAGCCCGGAAAGCAGCCCCGGTATTTGAAGGTTTGACATCACCCTACCGCCTTAAGACCGACATTACTGTGTCTTCTCTATGATCATGCCCTTCGGCAATGGCAGGTCCCCGTTAAAACGTCCCCACGCATCAGGGGGAAATTCACTGATTACCTCGTCATTCGATGCGCTTCGCACCTGGATGACATAGCTGTGAGATGTCCTGTCATAATGAATCCTTACGTAGGTCTCATCCGCGCCGGACACTTCCCTGGTGCCTGTCTTCTGGCCCGTCCATCCCGGCTCCACTCCCCGCACAGTGGCACGATCTACCCTCTTCACAGAGGCCGCCGCCCCAAAACCCGGTAGGCTGATCGGCTCCAGCCTTCCGTAAGCCTGATATGCGGACGCCGTAGACTTGGGGCCAATCCCTGGCTGCATTCCCACAGCATCGATCCTCGAGATTCCATCGATTGCCATGTCCGTTCACCTCGGCCTTTATCTAGCGTCCGTGCTCACTGTTCCTATATTTGTTATCGGCAAACGACGGAAAACTTGAGTGCTTTGACCAGGTATTTCAAACAGCTTGACCGAAGCGGTTTTGAAAACCGCTTCGGTCTTACCGGATAGATCCCTTATGGCATAAGACCTTGCACAAATGATCCTGCCCACCCTATAAAGTTTTGAGCCCTCATGACGAGTATTGAGCTAGAGCCACTCCGAAGCGCAACAGCTCGGCAAGACCAAGACCGGCCGGCTTGGTGACAAAAGCTGGATGCACTCACAGGGGGCAGGCTCCCGACAATGAGAGAAAGGATTCTCTCGCCAAATAGCACAGGGAGGTAATTACCGTGGGAGTCCGAATCAACACCAACATCGAAGCGCTAAATGCACAGCGCAACCTCAGCATCAACGCACTGTCCTTCGGAAAGTCAGTCGAGAAGCTGTCCAGCGGTCTCCGCATTAACCGGGCTGCTGATGATGCTGCCGGCCTGAGCATCAGTGAGAAACTGCGGGCCCAGGTAAGGGGCTTGAATCAGGCCGTCCGCAATGCCCAGGACGGTATCTCTATGATCCAGACGGCAGAAGGCGCGTTGAACGAGGTCGACTCCATGCTCCAGAGAATTCGGGAGCTGGCGGTCCAGGCAGCCAACGATACCCTCTCCTCCAACGACGCTGTGGCTGTCAACACTGAGCTCCAGCAGCTTCAGACAGAGATCAACTCTACCTCAACCCGCACCAAGTTCAACGGCAAGTCGCTGCTGGCCGGGTCCCTGGTCACCAGCCTGGGTGGCGCTACGGGCACAGACCTGATCGTCAACGACACCGTCACCGGCGGTGCTGAGACTGCGGTTGCGACGGCAATCGACGTTTCCGGAGCCCAGGCAGGAAAGACCTTCACTATTACCAGCACCGGCGCAGGCCTGGTGACTCTCACCCGCTCCGGCGACAGCATGGCCCAGACCATATCAATAGCAGGTATGGCCGCCAACGGGACCCAAACGCTTAACTGGAGCCAGCTGGGTGTCAAGGTCACCCTGGTGTCGACAGGTGGCATAACAGCAGCCAACGCCGTGACCGGCCTCACTGCTGCCGCCAACGACACCATCGTCACCGCAGCCGGCGCGACCAGCGCCAACATCCAGATCGGGGCCGAGGCCTCAGACTCGCTGGCGCTCAGCTTCGGGAAAATCGACCTCAGTGGCACGGTCGGCGGGGATGGCAAGCTAGATGCCCTCAGAACAGCCCTCAACGACTACAACGGTACCCAGAGTGCCGCTAACGCCCAGGCCCTGATCACGGCGTCCGATAACGCTATCGATGCTGTGAACTCACAGCGTGCTACCTTCGGCGCCGTGCAGAACCGCCTTGAGCACACCATCGCCAACCTGGGTGTCGCTTCTGAAAACCTGTCTGCCTCCGAGTCCCGGGTCAGGGACGTGGACCTGGCGTCTGAAATGGTGGTCTTCACCAAGACCCAGATCCTGCAGCAGGCCGGCACCGCGATCCTGGCGCAGGCCAACCAGGCCCCCCAGTCGGTATTACAGCTCCTCCGGTAGGAGTTAGCTGACTGATCGAGCGGAGCGAAGTCGCCTCCAACCGGGGGCAACAAGCTACAAGAAGAGAGGCGGGCATTTAGCCCCCCCCTCTTTCCTTTGGCTGCCATCTCCCCCCGGCCCCTACCCATTTCGTCCCGCCGGGCCCCCCACAACACAG
>Ga0082335_1000989_pt1 | contig 65845 bp, 56 predicted proteins | sample Subgrocontami58m_FD_72375 | JGI IMG/M metagenome (GOLD analysis project Ga0082335, IMG submission 72375) | Subsurface groundwater microbial communities from S. Glens Falls, New York, USA - GMW37 contaminated, 5.8 m (SPADES assembly) (version 2) ... | reverse complement strand
CCGCAAGGGGGCGCGAGCTGGGGCTCAAAGCTCGCCCCCTTGCTCATTTAAATTGCTAATCGAGCCACAGTCCCCTGCCGATTTTCACCATCTTAAAATAAACCAAATCTGGCTAGACAATGAGGAGCGCCTCACCCTTTCCGAACCCCCACTCTCAAAGTGACAAATTATAATCAGGACTTGACCCCTTCAAATCCAAAACCCAAAACACAGCCATTGCTGGCCATTGAGCTTCATGGAAAGCCCCTGCTCGTTTTGAGCATTTGAATTTTGGTTCTTCGAATTTGTTTCCTCCTTCGCTCAAGCTTCGGAGACAGGTCGAATTCCGAGCCTCGAATTTCGGATTTGATTGATCTAAGAATCTGCGAGGTTTTGCGACGAGAATGTCGAAAGAAGAATCTAATCGGACGCTTTGCTTATGGCCGCGCCCCGGCGAGCTTCACCTCCGCGCGAGCATCGCTCCGACCCTCCTTAAAAGCTTTTTGCCAGCAATATCGATTCTCAGGCCTTTTCCTCGATCAGATCGCGGCGAGCGCCGCCGAGGAGTTGATCGATGAAATTCGTAGAATAAACACCGCGCCGGAAATTCGGGTCCTGGAGGATGGCCTGCTGGAATGGAATGGTCGTCTTTATGCCGGTAATGATGTATTCGCTCAAGGCGCGGCTCATCTTGTCCATCGCTTCGCGACGGTCCTTTCCGAAGGTGATGAGCTTTCCAATCAGCGAATCGTAGTGCGAGGGAATCGTGTAGCCGGCGTAAACGTGGCTATCCACGCGGACTCCGCGGCCTCCCGGCGTATAAAGCATGTCGATTCGGCCGGGGCTCGGTCGGAATTCGTCAAATGGATCTTCGGCATTGATGCGGCATTCGATCGCGTGGCCCCGGAAATGGATGTCGCGTTCGGAAATCCTGAGTGGCTCGCCCATGGCAATCAGGATTTGCTGCTTCACCAGATCGATGCCGGTGACCTCCTCGGTAATCGGGTGCTCGACTTGGATTCGTTTGTTGACCTCGAGGAAATAGAAGTTCCCGTGGTCATCCACGATGAATTCGACGGTGCCCGCATTCGTGTAATGCGCGATCTCAGCCAGGCGGACGGCTGCCTTGCCGATTTTTTTCCGCAAATCCTTGAATTTGTTGTCAATCAGAGGGGAGGGCGTTTCTTCGACGATTTTTTGATTTCGCCGCTGGATCGAGCAATCGCGCTCGCCAAGATGAAGAATGGTTCCGCGCGTGTCGCCGAGAATTTGGATCTCGATGTGGTGCGGGTTCTCAATGAATTTTTCGATATAAACCGCGGAATTTCCAAAGGCGGCTTCAGCCTCGCTGCGAGCGGTGTGGTACCCTTTGACCAAGGAGATATCATTATGAGCCGCGCGCATGCCGCGGCCGCCGCCGCCCGCGATGGCTTTGATAATGACTGGGTAGCCAATCCGTTTCGATGTGGCCAGCGCTTCCTGCTCGTTTTCGACAATGCCGTCGGACCCTGGCGGGACGGGAACTCCGGCTTTTTTGGCGAGGGCGCGGCTGACGGCTTTGTTTTCCAGGGCATTCATGGCCTGGGAATTCGGCCCGATGAACCGGATGTTGCAATTCTCGCAAACATCGGCGAAGTGGGCATTTTCCGAAAGGAACCCGTAGCCCGGGTGAATGGCGTCGACATCGGCGATTTCGGCCGCGCTGATGAGCCGGTCAATCCGGAGATAGCTATCAGAGCTCTGTGCTTTGCCGATGCAGATCGCTTCATCAGCCAACTGCACGTGCATCGAATTAATATCGGCTTCGGAGTAGACGGCGACGGTGCGGATATTTAATTCTTTGCAGGCCCGAATGATCCGCACAGCGATCTCTCCGCGATTGGCGACGAGGATTTTTTCAAACATGACGGAGCAAGACCTTAATCGTTGAGAAGCTCAACGGGTTAGGTATTCAGGTCTACGTGGGCCGGATTTTGAACAGCGGCTGCCCGAATTCCACCGGCTTGGCATTTTCGAGCAGGATCTGAGTGACGACACCTTTTACTTCCGCCTTAATTTCGTTCATGACTTTCATCGCCTCGATGATGCAAACGACGGTGTCTGGGTTCACCTCGGAACCGATCTCGACGTAATTGCCCGATTCCGGGGAGGGGGCGCGGTAGAATGTCCCTACCATGGGGGAGCGGATTTCCAGGTCGTTTGAAGCGGCTTGAGCTGGGAGACTGGGGGGCGCTGGTTGAGAAGCACTGGGGATGTGCTGGACTGGGTAACCTTGCAGACCTTCATCTTGAGGGAGGAGTTGAGGGCCGCCATTGAACCCGCGCTTGAGCTTGATTTTGAAATCTTGTTTCTCCAACTCGAACTCCGAGATGGAATTTTTTTTCATCAAGTCGATGATGGCCTTGATATCTTTTAAATCCACAGTCCTCTCCTAGGTTGAAGGGCGGACTTCACTTTTTATCGCTCATGCTCATTAAGCAAAAAAGCAGCAGCCGAATTTCGACTCTGCTTTCCTGGACGCAATCGAATTGAGCGGAGGATACAAACGGTGAAAACGAGCGTCAAGCTTGCTTTCGGGGGCGTTTCAGACCTGCATTTTTGGCGAAAACTCACCAGATAACCCGCACGAAAATTAGTACTTCACTCGCCGTTAAGGTTAACGGCCGCATGGAGCGCCAAAACGTAAGAATACGCGCCGAATCCGCTGATCTGACCCCGGCAAACCGACGCAAGCAACGACCGATGCCGGAATTCTTCCCGAGCGTGAATGTTTGAAAGATGCACCTCGATCGTCGGCAGGCCGACGGCAGCGATCGCATCCCGCAGGGCAATGCTCGTGTGAGTATAACCCGCAGCGTTGATCACAATCGCATCCACATTTCCACGAGCTCCGTGGATCCAAGTGATCAGTTCCCCTTCGAGATTACTTTGGCGGAACTCGATAGTCGCCCCATGCTGCTTCGCTTTGCCTCGGACCGTTTGCTCGATCTGTGCGAGGGTGACATTTCCATAGATCGAAGTCTCTCGCTGCCCAAGGAGATTTAAGTTAGGCCCGTTTAGAAAAAGAATTTTCACCTGAAGCCCGCAGGGTAGAACCGGGGCTGGGCGTTGTCGAATTCAAACTCTTTTGCGCGAGGCTCCAACCGAGCAAGGCGAAAGCGGGCCAGGCCAGCGCGGGGATGTAGAGTGGAAACTCGACGAACTGCTGGACAGCCCAGGCCACGAGTCCAAGCCAAACGGCGAACAATTGGGGGGATTGGTGAGGTCGTTTACGATAAAGAATCCAAAGGCTTCCCCAAATCCAAGCGAAGTACGTCACGCACCCGACGAATCCTGAATCTGACGCTTGTTCTAGATAATCGTTGTGCGTCAGCCGCGCCATTTCAGCATCGGGAGGTTTGATTTTGGCGTAAGCGACCGAGAATGTTCCTGGCCCAGTCCCAAATAGGGGGTGGCTTACGAATGTCTTTCCTGCCGCTTTCCAATATTCGCCGCGGGCACTCACGCTCGGAGCGCCTTTCTGAAAGTAGGCGGAAAATTTCCAGGCGAACGCTCCCAGACCGGCGCAGATCAAAATCGTCAGAATTGCCAGTTTGGTTGTTTTGGCGATCGGACGCGACAGCAACACGAGAGCGGCCATTGCCAGGGCGATTAACCAGCCCGCCTTCGAACCAGTCCAATAGAAACAGGCGAGCCCCACGTACGAGATCATTCCGAGAAAAACCAGGCGAACGGTGTGATTCCAAGATCGGGTTGAACGATACGCCGCCACGACGAGCGGAGGGAGCAGCAAGAGGATCGCGCCCGCGAGAGCATTTGGGTAGATCAACGTGGCGAAGATCCGATTGCTTTGAATTTTTTTGAGGTATTCTTTCGGAAGATTTTCCCAGCCGGGCTGCGAATAAACCATTTGGCGGACGAGATCGAGCCCACCGTAGTGTTGTTCCAACCCGGACCAGAGAACCAACAACAGCCCTGCCAGCAAACAAAACCAAAACAAGTTGAGCGACCCGGCCAAACCCAGGGACGTCCAGCCGACATAAAAAAATAATAGGCAGGCGGCGAAGTGGATCAACACGGGCTTCGTGAGGCCAGGGTCCGCTGTCATCAGGCCGGCGAGAACCTGCCAAATGAACCAGACCAGTCCAAGCCCGACGATATTGCGGTGAGGTCCAATCGTTAACTTCCCGACGAGGAGGGCCCAAATCGCGAAGATCGCGATAAAAGGATAACTCCACTGGATGGGCCAGGACTGAAACATTGCTTCTGCCAAATCTCGAGGCCGTTCCACTAAGGAATTTAAGACGACTGGATTCCCCCATTTCAGAAGAGCGAGCGCGAAGAAGAAACCCAAGCTGCCAGAAAACGCGGCAGGCCCCAAACGCTGCCGGGCAATGGTGGCGGAGCTCACGTGAGTTACAGTTTTAATTTCAAGAGCCCGACTTCCAAGGTGAGCGCCTCTTGCACATTTGTGCTGAGCAGCCGCTGCGTTTTCTCCAGCGACTCGATGTTTTGCAACGCTTCCGCGGGGCTCAAACGCTGCGCCACTTTCCGAGAAATCGCAGCCAACCGGGGGAACTGAAGAAAATCCTCCTTGAGCGCCAAGGTCTGGAGCCAAACATCGCGAAACCAAAGCTGCAGGGTTGCCAGCAATTCCGCCCGACGGCCGCGGTATTCAGCTTCGATGGCGGCGGTTAACTCCTCCTCCCATTTCTGGCGGAGCTTGGTTTCCGCTTCTTCGTAGCGTTGCAGCGGCGACCGATCGGTTAAGACTGTTTCGATTCCGGCCTTGAGCTTGGCAAACTCCGCCAGGACCACGCCAAGGAGCTTGTAACGCGGAAGAATTCCTTGGCCGCTGTTCGCGCTTAAATCCGCGAACGATTCCAGCCAGGTTCCCGGCGTAGGATGGAGTTGCCGTCCGGATTCGCCGCCAAATCGCAGCCGAAGGCAGCGGGACACAAGTGTCTCGATCATTCGATCCGGTTCGGTCGAGAGGAGGAGGATAATCGAGTTGGAGGGTGGTTCCTCGAGAGTTTTCAGAAACGCGTTTCCAGCCTGAACATTCAATCGATCGGCCCCGGCGACAATTGCGACCTTGAACTGGGCTTCCGTCGGTTTGAGATTGATGACCTGCATGGTGTCCCGCATTTGATCGATGGTGATCACGCGCGATTTGGATTCGGGCCGCACCCATTGAATGTCAGGGTGGATTTCTTCCTCGATTTTCCGGCACGGAAGACAGCGGTCACAACTGTCCTGGACCGCGGCGCCTTCCGCGACGCGGACAGGATTTTGACAGTTCAACACTTTGGCCAAGGTTTTTGCCAAACCTTGCAACTCGCGAAGGTCCGTCCCGGTAAACAGGTAGGCATGGGCCAAGCGGCCGGAAGCGAGGCTGCGCTGGAGAATTTCCAATGGCAGGCGTTGCTCTGGAAAATCCGCGAATGCCATAACGTCTACTCTGCGGGCGGCGGATTCAGGAGCGGCCCTGCTTTCAGCCTGAAGGGATCAATCACCACATGTTTGATCTTTTGCCTTTTCCAGGTGTAGGTGATGTGAAGCCGTCCATCGCTCGATTGAACGATGGCGGGATAGGAGAATTCTTCACCGGGGCTATTCTCGAGTTCAACCGCGCTGTTCCAGAAGCGCCCATCTTTCGACATGGCCAGGCTAAGAACGCCACGGCCGCTGGTGGTGGGATTGAACACGAGCAACGATCGGCCGTCATGGAGCATGAGAGCATCGATGGCGCTGTTCGGATTGGGCAATCCGGTGGAAGTCATGCGGTGCCAGGTGAAACCTTTGTCCTCGGACCAACACTCGGTAACCACGCCCGATTTGGTGCGACAGAGAATTTGAAGGCGCTCCGGATCGTGCAATAGAAACGTCGGTTGGATGGCGCCGTATTCCATGGCGCTGTTCAATGGACCCGTTTTGGTCCATTCGCCGAACGGATAACGTGTCCGTTCGATGTGCACGCGCCAGCCGGCGTTTTCCGTGCTCGACCCGCACAAAATGGTTCCATCCGGCAGCTCGATCGGCTTATTCCTGATCGGGCCATAAATGTCTTTCGGCAGGCGTTTGGGGCGGGTCCAAGTCTGTCCTTCATTTTCAGAGGACATGACCATTCCCCACCACGTGCTGGGGCTGCGTCCGACTTTGTAGAACAGATAAAGCGGACCATAGCGGGACCGGAATAACACGGGATTCCAGCAAGGGTAGCGAACATGTTCGGCTTCGTCCGCGCCATTGATGAGCTCAGCGGCAGGCGACCATTGTTGGCCGTTATGGCGCGAGATCCAAATACTGACGTCCATATTTCCTTCGCGTGTGCCGCCGAACCAGGCCGCGGCCAGGCCGGAGCGCGTTTCAGCGATGGTGGACGCGTGGCTGCTCGGGGTCGGCGGGTTGTCGGAAATAAACTCGGACTTCACGATCGCCTCATTCGACTCCTGCGCAGGCACAGCTGGGAAGAGCCACAAGAAGCCAAGCAGACCGATGATGAAAGCGCGTTTCTGACGTTGGTTCTGACGATTTGTTTTCATTCGCTTGAATAAGCTGCCAAGAGATCTCGATTCTGCAACCACGCACCTGCGGTGACGTTCGAGAGTTATTTCTTGTGAATCGGCGGGTATTCGTCGCTGCGGAAAGGCGAGGCGGGCAACCCATCCTTATTCCAAAGGTTCACGACGGGAAAGTCAGCCCAGCCATACCGGACCGCGACCGGGTGAGGAACCGACGGGCTGCTCACGACGATGGTTTCAGGGCCGTCAATCCGGGCTTTTGCCCAAACAAATTTTCCGTCGGGCCCAGCGACAGCAAACCCTGTCAGGTCGCCGTCACGAGCTTCCAGACCAGTGCCGGCAAAGTCGAAACGGACGATCGCTTCGGACCCGCGAAGGTCCAGCTCACGAAAGATCGGTCCTGAAAAAACCATCTTTTGCCGATACGCGATTCCCCGGGCCAGCAGGGCTAAACGGGCGCCGACCGGAGCTTTATTCCGCGGATGGATGTCGTCCTTGTCGCCAACGTCCGTGATAACGGCCAGGCCGGTGTTCGGCAAAACACGCGTTGTGTTCACTTGTGCTTCGCGGAGTTCGGCCCAATCGCTTTCGGTCGGCGTGGCGGTGATTTCTTCGAGCGAGCGTTTCCGGCCCATGTCCCAAGGGGCGAGTTGAACGGCCAGAAACGGAAAATCGCCTTGCCCCCAATCCTGGCGCCAGTTGCCAATCATGTCGGGGAAGAGCGTCCGGTACTCTTTCGCGCGGCTGGCATTCGACTCGCCTTGGTACCAAATCGCGCCACGGATCGCGAAGGGCAGCAGCGGCGCAATCATTCCATTGTACAACTCACTCGGTTTCCAGAATGGCTTCTGCGGCGGCTTTTGGGAGAAGGGTTTATTGTCGCTGCGAGCTTCATCCTGGGCTTTGGTAAATCGGGCCAAAGCGGCTTCATAGTTCCCCAACGCATTCGAGTAGGCGCTGAGAATATCGCGCGCGTAAGCCGAATTGTTCTCAAGAACTCCATGGCGAACCCAAACCTCCGCGGGCGAACCGCCCCACGACGTGTGAATCAATCCGACCGGAACACCAAGCGCCTTTTGTAAATCTCGCCCAAAATAAAAGGCCACCGCCGAAAAATTCGTGACTGTCTGAGGACCGGATTCTTGCCAGGCTGCTTTGACATCATCGACGGGCAGTTCCGATTTCAGCTTCGGCACGGTGAACAAGCGGAGCTTTGGATTCGCCGCAGCATCGATCGCTTCGGCCGCGCCCACCGCCGCTCGAAGCGGGAATTCCATATTGGATTGGCCGCTGCAAATCCAGACTTCGCCGACGAGCACGTCTTTCAGTTCAATTTTGTTCTTGCCGGATATCGTCAGCAAATCGGGGCCACCCGGAGTCAACGCGGGCAGCATCAACCTCCATTTCCCGTGATCAGCCGTCGTTTCGTATTTTGCGCCTCGAAAGCTAACCGTCACCACCTCGCCATCTTCGGCCGAACCCCAGATGGGAATAGGCCGGCCTTGCTGGAGGACGGCATGATCGCTAAACAGCGCGGGCAAGCGGATCTCAGCCTCGGTCCGAAGAACAAAGAGGCAGGTGCAAACGAAAAGAAGAACCGGGCGTTTCGAGATTGGCATGAGCTGAATATTAAAGAGCCCAAGGCTGGTGCAAAGCCGAAATTCAGAAAGTGTGCGCCATCGTCGGCGATTTCAGAACCCGCGATTTGCCCGATGCAACAACACCGCGCCGATTCCCTGGAACAAGAAGTTCGGAATCCAAACGATCAAATACGGTTTGAACTCCGGCCGCGCTTCCAGCGATTCGCCCAAAATAATGAAGCTGTAATAAACAAGGAGCAGCACCAGCGCGAGCGCGATGCCGACGTTGGTTTCGCGCCGGTGCGCGCGAATGCCAAGCGGGATCCCAATCATCGCGAATCCGAAGCTGGCGAACGAAAATGCAATTTGCCGGTGGAGCTGGAATTTGGCGGGAGTGGCGTCGACATGCTGCCGCTGGCGTTCCCGGATTTCGGCGCGCAGCTGAGAAAATGTCATGTCGCTGAGTTTCGGCTTTGGGCGAGATTCGAGCAGAGGCTTGAGATCGAGCGAGAGATCATCGAAATCGGCCGGCCCCACCATCCATTGGACCTTCTCCTCCGGCTCGACCGGTTTCGCGGAACTCACCGCGGGAAGGCTGTTGCTCGCGCCTGGCCGATCCAGCTCTGGAAACGGGACGTTCATGCCCGTTAGAAAGTCAGCCAGCAGCAGGTTGCTCGCGCTCGATTGCTCCAGCTCTGGAAACGCGACCCAGTTACTCGCCAGAACAGACTTTAGATTTTCGCGCGAAGGCGGAGGCGTTTGGCTGAGGAGATCTGGCAAAGGCGGATTCGCTTTTGGCGGAAGCGGCTCGCCCGAGATTTCCGGCGGCGCCGCTTTCGTGTTCACACGGGTTTCGGAGAATGCATTCGGTAGCGATAAATGCATCTGCCGCGCTTTGGGATCGAACCTGACCCAACCCCGTTCGGCTTTGACGCGGCTGACAATCTCGTTGTTCTCGAGGCGATAAAGCCGAATGTCCCGCAGTTCTTCTCCTTTGCGTTTCCTGACGTAAAGAATCCAGCCGGGGATTTCGGTCACGAACCTGTCCTCCGGGAGGAAGCTGGTGGCTTTCTCGACGGCCAGCCGGGTCAAGAGCTGCTTGTAATGATCGCGAAACTGCGGCGCGATCTGCAGGTTGAAGAGCGAGCAGAGAGCGCTGACCGCCAAGCTCAGCAGCAGCACCGGGGTGACCAATGCCGTCAAGCTGATTCCTCCAGCGCGGGCCGCGGTCAATTCCTGATCTGCGCTGAACCGGCCGAACACCAACAGGGTCGCGGTGAGCATTCCGATCGGGAGCGCGAACACCATCACAAACGGGACGAGCAAGCCAATCGCTTGGAAAACGAGCCCAAGAGTGGCTTGTCGATTCACCAGCAGAGACAGGATCTCTTTTAAAATATTTCCGAGAAGCAGCACGAACATGAAGACGAACGCCGTCAACGCCAGCGTCATCAACACTTGTTTGGTTAAATAGGCGTGCAGCGTTTTCATTCGAATGACCCGAACTGGAGCCCGGCTCGATTCGTTCCATCAGCGCTCGGGAATCGCTTCGGGCCGCAAATTCTTCCATGGTTCCTGATCGCTCACCTCGACCGTGATTGGTCCGGGCTTGTGCGCCGGAGAAAGAATTGCGAGAAAATCGAGCGGCTCATTGCCGATGTTAAACGTAGCATGGACCACTCCTTTGGACACATAGAAGGAGTCGCCCGGCTTGAGAATTTTCTTCGACGATTCGGCCCATTGCTCCGCAGTCCCAGACAGGATGTAGAGGATCTCTTCCAGATTGGGATGGTAATGAAAGCGGTGGGCCTGACCTAGCGAGAGGCTGGCGTGGACGAAGAGCAAATCGCAGCCGGGGACGCGGTCGGGCTTGCAGTACCAATGGTGTGTTTTTCCGGGAAGCCTCTCCACCTCGGCTTCAGCAAAGGAGATGAAGCGCCAGGTTCCTTCCGAATTCGTGGACATGCGCGCGAGTGTTTGGTGGGGCGAAAAGCAGATCAAGTAATTAAATCGAGCTGGGCAGCGCTTTTCCGGGGCTGGCGGGCGCGGGGAAAACTTTTGACAGCCGCTTTGACCCGGTTATCGTGTTCGGCGAATTCTCGTGTATGAATCCTTTTTCCCGGGCGATCTCGCTGTCCCCATTGCGCTCGTTTTTGGTTTCAGCAATTTCTCGTCCTCTTTGTTCCAGGCGGATCAAAGAGCTCTAAACGGACTGAGCGCGTCTCGAAATGGGACAAACCAGCAGTCTAAGCGACGGCATTTGCAGGAAGCCCGTTTACAATTCGCGCCGGACGAGTCTCGCGCGTTATTTCTAAAGAAAACCAGGATTCCTTCCGAGGCACTACTGTTGCTATCAAGCATTCACATGTTGCTCAATTAGCGGCTCTGGCCCCCGTTTCGTCGGCTGATCCGATCCGATCCGGTCCTTGAAAGCCAAAAAACTCGTCAACGTCCCGGATGAACGACCAGGAACTGAATCAAATTTGGGATGCGGAAAGCTTTCCCTTCCGGGAGCTCCGCCATCTGCCCATTTTGATTTGGGAGGCGGAGAGTTGGGGGATCGTTGCGGCGAACGACGCCGCGATCCACCAGTACGGGTATTCGCGGGCTGAACTGATTTCTCTGACCGTGCCTGATCTTCTTCCCGCGGAGGATGTGCCCGTTTGGCTGGAACGGCTGTCGCACAATGGCGGATGGCGAAAAGGATTCTCCGGGATCTGGCGCCAGCGGACCAAGAACGGCGAGCAAATCCATGTTCAATTGCTGACGCTCCCGTTCGTTTGGAATGCTAAGACCTGGCAGGTTGGATTGGTTCATGATTTAACTCCAAGCCATGAGGCGACCTCAAACCTGGTTCGACAAGAAGCCCGGTTGCGAGCGCTCATGCAAAATTCTCCCGATATTTTCCTCGTTCTCGAATTGGACGGCGCCATTCGGTATTTAAGCCCGCCGTCCGGAAAATCGTCCGGGTACTCGAACGACCAAGTCCAAAAGCGCCGTATCTTCGAGCTGATGCGGCCGGATGACGCCCACCACTTGCGCGATATTCTGACGGTGCTGCGCGTGGCCAAAGATCCGATCGGCCCCTTCGTTTACAACCTGCGGCGAATGGACGGATCGTGGAGCGCGTTCGAAGCGATGGTCGCCCCTTACTCTGAGCGCGGCCACGGAGCCGGATATGTGATCAATCTGCGGCCGATGAGCCCGCGCGACCCAACCCGCAAACAAGCAGGCTCGCGAAGCGCGGAGGATCTGCGCTGGCGAACGATGCAGACGCTCGAGTCCGTGGGCGAAATTGCTTCCGGCGTCGCGCACAATTTCAACAACATCCTTACGGTCGTAAATTTATACGCGGGATTGCTGTTGGCCAAGGAAAGCCCCGAATCGGAATCCTCCGGGTCATTGCGCGAAATCATGAAAGCGGTCGACCGCGCTTCCGGGATCACCCGCCAGCTTCTGACCTTCGCCAACAAACAAATGATGTCCTCGCAAGAACTCGACTTGAACACAGTCCTCCGCGAGATTGCGGAGAAGCTTCCGCAATTCCTCGGCCCGCGAATCGTCGTTGAAATCGATCTCCAAAAAGATCTGCCCCATTTTTATGGCGACCGGAAAATGATCGAGCTGCTGCTGATGAATCTGGCGACCAACGCCCGCGATTTCACCACCAACGGCGGAAAGCTCGTGCTCGGCACTTCCTTCAAACAAATCACGGAGCCGGACGTGCTGGCTAATCCGGAGGCGCAAGTGGGGCCGTTCCTTTGCCTTTCCGTTGCGGACACCGGCTGCGGCATTGCTCCCGAGAATCTGCCGAATATTTTTCATCCATTCTTCACGACGAAAGAAGTCGGGGAAGGCACTGGCCTCGGATTGGCCGCGGTTTACGGCATTATCAAACAGCATCGCGGCTGGATCGAAGTCTCGAGCGAACAGGGGAAAGGGACCACGTTCAGAATCTTCTTGCCTGCGTTGAGCAAAGCAGGAAAAGTGACCGTCGAGCCAGCGTTGAACTCAATGTCCCCCGCCAGAAAAGAAACCATTCTCGTCGTCGAAGATGAGTTAGCAGTGCGCTCGGTTGTTCGAAAAATCCTGCACACTCAGGGCTACGACGTGATCGAGGCGAGCTCGGGAACTGAAGCGCTCTCGCTTTGGAAAGATTGCGGGGAACAGATTTGTCTGCTTCTCACGGACATCATCATGCCGGGCGGAGTGACCGGCTGGGAACTGGCCGAGCAATTGCGCGCTCAGAAACCGGAGCTGAAAGTCATTTTCACGAGCGGGTACAGCCGCGAATTGACCACCCCGACGATTGGCCAAAGCCAAGGCTCGGTCTTCCTGGAAAAGCCGTTCGATCCGGGAATGCTTCTTCAAGCGATCAAGCACACCTTCAACGCGTCAATCCCCCCCGCCGCATCTCCCGGCGTTTGAGAGGATCCACCGGTTGGGATCGGCTCGGTTTTTCAGCCGCCGAACGGCAGGCGTCCGCCACCATCGCCAAGTGCTCGAAAAACTCATCTCGTTTTCGTTCCGGCAGCACGCTCAAAATTTCCGTTTGCAAAGCCACCGCCAGATCGCGAACTTCCGAGAATTTTATTTTCCCGGCCGGCAGCAAACGGATCCGATAAGCCCGGCCATCTTTCTCGTGGGGATGCCGGGCGAGCCAGCCGGCGCTTTCCATTCGTTCCAGCAGCGACGCGATCGTATTGGGATCGCTCGTCATCGTTTGATTCAACTCGCTCTGGGTCAGGCCGGCGGGATCCTTCTCGCTGAGAATTCGCAGCACGGTGAATTGATCGGGAGTGACGCCGGTGTGCGAAATCCTGCGGCGAAACGCTTGGTTCAAACCGTACCAAGCTCGGCGCAGCAAGGGCGGCAGCCGGCGGCGTTCGGGAGAGTCGATGGGGAGCATGGGCGCGGCGGTTAGCGAATCGCCATCCATTTTGCAGTTTGACAATTTATACGTGTAGGTAGTATCTCAGTTCAAGTTCGCAATTTCGGGCTGATGTCGCGAACTCGCAGTTGAGAAGATTCGGTTTTTGGTTGGTTCGGCACAAGAGAATAACTCATCGATCGCCATCACATCCCATGAAACGTTTCATTCTGCCCTGTCGTGCTTTCTTTCTGCTGCTCGCCTGTTCGCTGACCGCCTTTTCCGGCCACGCCGCCGTCACCGGCTGGCTCGCGTGGCGCGGGCCGCACCAAAACGGCACGGCCGATGAAAAAAATCTCCCCGACAAAATTGAAGCACAGACCGCTCTTTGGACCGCTGACTTCCCGGGCCAATCCACTCCCGTCATCGCGAACGGCCGAGTTTACATCATGGGTTATGTCGGCGATGGACCGGATTTGCAGGAAGGGGTCGGCTGCTTCGACGCGGAGACGGGCCGGCCGATTTGGCAACAGCTCTACAGCGATTTCTTGAGTGACATCATTTACCACCGCTACGCGACCTCTTCTGCCGCCATCGATCCTGCCACGGGAAATATTTTTATCCAGGGCACGCAAGGAATTCTGGCGGCGTTCACGCCCGCGGGAAAACCGCTCTGGGATCTTTCGATGATGGAACGTTACGGCCGCCTCACCTTTCCCAACGGCCGGACTGCTTCACCCTTGGTCGACCGCGACCTGGTCATTACCCGGGGCATTACCGCAAATTGGGGAGCGCACGGTCCGGCGGCTGATCGATTCTACGCATTCGACACGGCCACCGGCGATCTCGTCTGGTCCTCGACTCCCGGCGCGCGGCCCCGCGACAATTCGTTCTCGCATCCGGTGCTGTCCTGGTGGAAAGGCAAACGCGTTTTTTATGCCGCGACCGGGGACGGCGGGATTGTTTGCGTGAACGCGCGAACGGGCGACCCGCTTTGGCGGGTGGAAATTTTCAAATCCGGAATCAATTCGTCGCTGCTTGTTCATCACGACGACAAAATCATTGCGATTTACGGCACCCCATACGAACCGGGGCAGATGGTGGCGTTGCGGATCCCTCAAGACGTTCCACAGCCCGCCCCAGGCGGTTTGCCAGCTGAACTCACGCGCGCATCGCTCGAACTTTGGAGCAACGAACTTCGAACGTCGACCAGTTCGCCTATCCTGGTCGGCGACCGCGTGTACCTCACCTCCGAAATCGGCAATCTGGTGGCAGTCGAGGTCAACACGGGGAAAACAATTTGGAAGACGAAACTCGGCATCGAACAGCGCAGCGCGTGTCCCCTCTACGCGGATGGAAAGTTGTACGTTCCGATTTTGAACGAGGCGGGTTCGAAGGAAGAATCGGGAGACGAAACCAAAGGTGGCAAAGGCGCGTTCTACGTCATCGATCCGAGCGGTTCGGAGCCAAAGATCCTGTCCCACACCATTCTGGATGGCCGTTGCTTCGGGTCGCCCGCTGTTTATAACGGGAAGATTTTCGTTCAGACAAGCCGCAAGCTCTATTGCTTCGGCCAGCGCGGCACTTCAACCCGCGCAGCCGCGGTCGCAAAAAGCGAACAGCCGTGGCCGCAGGCAGGGCCTGGCAAACAATTGCAAATTATACCGTCGGAAGTTTTGCTGCACCCTGGGGAAAAAGCGACCTTCCGCGCTCGCGTGCTCGATGCGAACGGTTTCACGGTTGAGGAACTGAAAGATCCCAAAGCTCTCCAATGGCGGAGTTACGTCCCCCCAACAGCGAAAGTAAAATCGGCCATGAAAGCGACTTTCAACAACGCCGGCGAATTGGTGGCGGACCAAGACAAGACACCCTCCGCCGGGGCTTTCGAAGCCACTTATCGCGGTCTGAAAGGGTACATCCGCGGGAGAGCGCTGCCTGGATTGCCCTTGACCGAAAACTTCGAGGAATTCCAACTAACCGAGACGACCACCAATCTTGTCGAAACCCCAACTCAATTCGCTTACCCGCCGCTGCCATGGATTGGCGCTCGGTTCAAATTCGACGTGCGGGACCGGGAAGGAAATAAAGCCCTGTCGAAAACGATCGATAACCGATTCTTTCAGCGCGCGACTGTTTTTATCGGCGGGCCCGACCTTAAAAATTATGTGATCGAAGCCGACGTGATGAGCGAAGGCAACCGTCGGAAGATGTCGGACGTCGGGCTGATCGCGAATCGTTATTACGTGATGCTCCGGGGGAATCAGCGGGTGCTCGAGATCAACTCGAATCAGGAGCTGTTTCGTTTTTCGGCGCCGTTTAATTGGGCGGCGAACACCTGGTACCATTTGAAGGCGCGGGTGGATGTCACCCCGGACGGGTCCGGCGTGGTCCGCGCGAAAGCGTGGAAGAAAGGCGATCCTGAGCCGGAGAAATGGACGCTCGAAGTCCCGCACAAGCACGCGCACCAGCACGGGTCGCCCGGCTTGTTCGGGTTCTCTCCGCAGGACATGAGGGTTTTAATCGACAACGTTTCCGTGACGCCGCAATAATCCGCGGCTAATTTTACAAACGCCAAATTGCTGAACACCATGAATCGATCCGATGCCAAAGCCTGGGCTGCTCTATTGGGAGCCGCGCTCTCGGTTGGTCTCTGTTCTCCGCATTGCCTCGGCCATGATTGGCCGCAATGGGGAGGCCAACCGCAACGCAACATGTATTCGAACGAAAGAGGGTTGCCGGACCGGTTCGATCCGGGCAAACCGAAACCCGGCTCGGAAGAGATCGACCTCAAAACGACCAAAAACGTAAAGTGGGTCACGAAGCTCGGGTCGCAAAGCTACGGCAATGTCACTGTCTCCCGCGGGAAGGTTTTCGTCGGAACAAACAACGAGTCGCCGCGCGATCCCCAGCATCAAGGGGACTATTCCATCATGATGTGTTTCGATGAGAAGACGGGCGAGTTTTTGTGGCAATTGGTCGTTCCGAAATTGGCCTCGGGAAAAGTCAATGACTGGGAGAACCTCGGAATTCTTTCCTCCCCCACGGTGGATGGGGATCGGGTTTATCTCGTGACAAGCCGGTGTGAAGTCATTTGCCTCGACGTGAACGGCATGGCTGATGGCAACGCCGGGCCATTCACGGACGAAGGCCAATACGTGGCGGGACCAAGCAAGCCGAAAGCCAAGATCGGGCCCAAAGACGCCGACATCATTTGGGTTTACGATATGATCAACGAACTCGGCGTGTTCCCGCACAACGCCTCCAATTGCTCGGTCCTGGTCGTCGGCGACAGGGTTTACAGCTGCACGTCCAACGGCATGGATTGGAGCCATGTGAATATTCCTTCCCCGAATTCACCCAGTTTCATCGCGCTCGACAAAAAGACGGGCAAACTCATTGGCGAAGATGACGCAGGCATCGGACCGCACATTTTCCACGGGCAATGGAGTTCGCCTTCTCTTGGCCTTGTTAACGGGAAGCCGCAAATCTTTTTCGGCGGCGGCGACGGTTATTGCTACGCGTTCAATCCCGAGCCGGTCAAAAAGGAGGAGGAGAACATTCTCCCGGTGGTCTGGAAATTCGATGGCAACCCTCCCGAGTATCGAATGAAGGACGGGCAGCCGGTTAAGTATTCCGACAACCCAAACGGGCCGAGTGAAATCAATGCGACGCCCGTGTTTTACAAGAACCGAGTCTACGTCCCGATTGGCCAGGATCCCGAGCATGGCGAAGGAATCGGCCGGCTCGTCTGCATCAACGCCACTAAAACCGGCGACATCAGCAAGGATGGCCTCGTTTGGGAGTATCGCGGAATTCACCGCAGCATCTCGACCGTATCAATCGATCCGACCACCGGCTTGCTTTTCGTCGGCGACTTTTCCGGGTTCGTTTATTGCCTCGATGCCGAAACTGGAAAACTTTACTGGACCCACGACATGAAAGCTCACATGTGGGGTTCCACGCTCGTAGCGGACGGAAAAGTCTACGTCGGTGATGAAGACGGCGATTTTGTCGTGCTCACGGCGACGAAGGAGAAAAAGGTTTTAAGCGAAACCAATCTGGGCGACCCGATTTATTCGACCCCGATCGTCGCCAACGGCGTCCTGTACGTCGGCACCACCACGCGATTGTATGCGTTTCACGACGCTTCCCGCAGCGCAGCGAGCGGCGACCAACCTCCTAAAATCGAACTCAAGCCTCGATAATCTACGTGAGCGACGCGCCGGTGTTGGCGCTGTTAATCCGGGCGGAAACCCCTCCCGATTTGACGATCGCTCGCCTAATCCTTTCCCATGCACGCACCCAGTCCTTCAATCGAACACGCCATCAAGTTGGCGCAGGAAAAACTCGATGCCCACGTTCGCGAAACGGTTCAATGGCATTTCTCGCCGGAAACCGGCTGCCCTTTCTGGCTGGATTGGGCGAAAACCGCGGGATGGAATCCGGCCGCCGAAGTCAAGGGCCTCGCGGACCTTCTCCGCTTTCCCAACTTCAAGGACGAATGGCTGCGCGACTTGCCGAATGACGTTTGGATCCCGAAAAAATACGAGGGCAGCCCATTTTTTATTTTTGAAACGGGGGGCACGACAGGCATGCCGAAACAGCGGATCAGCTGGGAAGATTTTCGGATCGATTACACGGAGTTTTCCAAAACGCTTTCCGACGAACATTTCCCCCGCAACCATTATTGGCTGATGGTCGGCCCCACCGGGCCGCGCCGCCTCCGGCTGGCTGTCGAGCACCTCGCTCACGTCCGGGGTTGCTCCTGCTACTTCATCGACCTTGATCCGCGCTGGGTGAAAAAAGTCCTTTCCAATAAACAAGGAGATGTGGCGCGCGCTTACATGGATCACGTCGTCGATCAAGCCATCACCATCCTGAAGCATCGAAAAGTGAGCTCTCTCTTCACCACGCCGAAATTGCTGGAAGCGCTCGCCGAAAAGATGGACCTGTACGAAGCGGGGATTCGCGGCGTGTTCTGCGGCGGCACGACCATGACCGCCCAGTACGTCCGGTTCATCATCGAGGAAGTTCTCGAAAATAAAATCGGTTTTTATCCAACCTACGGAAACACGCTGATGGGCCTCGCAGCCCATCGTCCACTCGAACCCGAGGACAAATTCTCGATTACGTATTACGCGCCGCAACCGCGCGCGGTCCTTCGGATCGTCGAACCGAATCAACCTGAAAAAACAAAAAAATACGGCGAATGGGGCCGGGTCGAGCTTACCACCTTGACCCAGGAATTCTTCATGCCCCGGTTTCTCGAACGCGACGAAGCGATTCGCCGGGAACCGTGCGCCCTTTATCCGTGGGACGGGGTCGGCGAGGTCCGGCCGTTCGGCGCGATGGAAAAAACGATCGTCGAAGGTGTTTATTAAGCTCTCCGCCGCCCGCAGAAATTCACAGGCCGTTTCCCCCAATTCATGAGCATCATTCACATTCCAGCTTTGCGCCGCGGCAAAACTTACGAAAGCCTCGACCAACATAAAGTGGCGGATTACCGCACTGGCAAAACGCTGGCCAGCGTCAGCCAGGTCAACGCCGGAATTATCCGCAAAGATCTCGCGAAAATGGCGGAAGGCCGGTCGGCCCTAAAACGCTTCACCACCGTTCAACTCCTCGATATCGCCGCCAAAGCGGGCGACTATTTTTTGAACGCGGCCCTCCCGCTCGGCGACCAAGGCCGCGCGCAATCGCCACAAGAATATATCGAGACGCTTTCCTCAACCAGCGGGCTGCCGCACGTCATGGTTCGCCGCAACATGATGAAAATCCATGGCGCCCTCACGAACATGCGGACCATTTTGAACAGCCTGACCCGCGGATTGGATCTTTCGATTCTCGACAGAGGCTTCGGCGAACAAAACGGCTGCCGCCTGAGTTTCTTCTCAACCACGCAGGCGCTCGGGCTCGTCATGCCGAGCAATTCGCCAGCGGTGAATTCGCTCTGGCTTCCCGCCATTCCCCTGAAAGTTCCTGTCATCCTCAAACCAGGCCGGGAAGAGCCCTGGACGCCCTTCCGCCTGATCCAGGCCTTTATCGCCGCAGGCTGCCCCGCTGAGGCATTCGGCTTTTATCCAACCGATCACGAAGGCGCCGCGCAAATCTTGCGCTCGTGCGGAAAATCGCTCGTCTTTGGCGACAAATCGACCACCTCGCAGTTCGCCAACAATCCCGCCATCCAGATTCACGGGCCGGGCTTCAGCAAAATTCTGATCGGCGAGGATCAAATCGACAGCTGGCCGGACCACCTCGATCTCATGGTGTCGTCCATTAGCGATAATGGCGGGCGAAGCTGCATCAACACTTCAGCGATCGTGGTCCCGCGGCATGCGGATGCCATTGCCGCTGCGCTGGCGCAGCAGCTCGGGCCGATCGAACCGGTCAGCGCCGATGACGAAACGGCGCGGCTCTCCGGCTTTGCCAACCGAAAAATGGCAGAGGCCATCGACGTCACAATCGCGGAGGGACTCAAAACGCCGGGGGCCATTGACGTCACGGCTCAATATCGAGGAGGCCCGCGCAAAATCGAATTCGAAGGGGGCACGTTCTTGCGCCCGACCATTGTGCGGTGCGAATCATTTTCCCACCCGTTGGCCCATCGAGAATTCCTCTTCCCTTACGCCAGCGTTGTCGAACTGCCGCAATCCGAAATGCTCGAACAGATCGGCCCATCCCTCGTCGTCACTGCGATCACTAAAGACCCCGCGTTCAGCGAAAGTCTGCTCGAATCGCCTCTGATCGAGCGGCTCAATCTCGGGCCGATCCCCACTACCCGCATCTCGTGGGACCAGCCGCACGAAGGGAACATGTTCGAATTCCTGTATCGCCGGCGCGCTCTCGAACGTCTTACCGCATAATCCGTTTGAACACGGGCTCAGCCCGCGTCGTCAGATGAAAACTCGATGAACCTGGCAACTCACGCCTCAGATCCGTTCTCGGTCGCTCCCTTCGATTTTCATCCCCGCACCCGCTTTCTCTTCGGCGTCGATTGCGTCGAACGCGTCGGGCCGCTCACGCGCGAGTTCGGCGCCAAACGGGTTTTGCTCGTCACCGATCCGGGTCTGGTTGCCGCCGGGCACGCGGCGCGCGTTCGAAATCTCCTCGAGAGCTCCGGGCTCGCCGTCGCGGTGTTCTCGGTCGTCAAAGAAAATCCCACCGCGAGCTGCGTTGAGAATTGCGCCGCCTTGGCTCGTGATGAAGCGGTCGATTTGATCGTTGGGCTGGGCGGCGGCAGCGCCATGGACACCGCCAAAGGGTGCAATTTCATTTATACGAACGGCGGCGCGATCAAGGATTATTGGGGCTCGGGCAAAGCGAAGAAACCAATGCTGCCGTTGGTTGCCATCCCGACCACCGCCGGGACCGGCAGCGAGTCTCAATCGTATGCTTTGATCGCGGACGAACAGAGCCATCAAAAAATGGCGTGCGGCGATCCGAAAGCTGCGGCCCGCCTGGCCATTCTCGATCCGGCCCTCACGTTCTCACAGCCTTTCCGGGTCACCGCTTGCGCCGGCATCGATGCCATTGCTCACGCCGTCGAAACGGCCGTGACTAAAAAACGGAATCCGCTCTCGTTGATGTATTCGCACGAAGCATTCAAGCGCTCTGTGCCAAGCTTCCCGCGCGTCGTCCAGAATCCGGCCGACGCTGAAGCGCGCGCCGGCATGTTGCTCGCAGCTTGTCTCGCCGGCACGGCCATCGAGAACAGCATGCTCGGCGCAGCCCATTCCACCGCCAATCCGTTGACGGCGCATTACAACATCGTGCACGGGCAAGCGGTCGGAATCATGTTGCCGCACGTCGTCCGGCTCAATGCAACAGATCCGAGGGCCGGCAAAGCTTACGCCGAGCTTGCTTCGGCGCCTGAGATCGCCTGCGTCAGCGAAGGAATTGATCAGGCTGTGGATGCATTGATCGAACGTTTGGAAGGTCTCCTGAACCTGGCGAAGATCCCCAGATCTCTGGCCGAGTGCGGCGTCGAACGGAGTGATTTGCCCGCGCTCGCCGCCGAAGCGGCGAAGCAATGGACAGCGTCTTTCAACCCGCGCCCGCTCCATGTCAAAGATTTCGTCGCCCTTTATGAAGCGGCCTTCGAACCGCGTGGGGATGGGGACTTGGGCCCTAGCGAAGAAAAGGCCAAGGGCTAAAAATCGGCCATAAACGGGCAGAAATACCCGCAGCCGGCCAAACGTCCCGTGCAACACCACTGATGGCGACGAGCAGGAAAAAACCATCGTTAGATTTATGGAGAAAGTTGCGAGAAAACGGCCGCTCAAGGAAAAGAGCTTGGCGCCGCTGATCGACAATCCAGAAATGGCGCTGCAGGTTTTTGCCGAGATTCTTCGGCGTGGCCGCTCCTTTTATCCAAACCATGGAACTGCCAAAGGACATCCGCGAGTTTATCGAATTGTTGCTCTCCGAGAAAGTTGAGTTCCTGCTGGTGGGCGGCTACGCCCTGGCTTTTCACGGGGCTCCGCGTTTCACCGAGGATATCGATTTTTACGTTCGCATTTCGCCGGACAACGCTGGCCGGGTGGCGCAGGCGCTCGATAAATCTGGATTTGGCCAGGTTGGAATCAAACGGGAAGATTTTCTTGAACCCGAGCAAGTGATCCAGCTCGGGCGTCCACCGAACCGAATCGATCTTCTCACTTCCTTGAGCGGCGTCAGCTGGGAGGAAGCTTGGGCCGACCGACAGCCCATTTCTTTCGCAGGCACTTCATGTTGGACGCTGGGGCGGAAAACGCTCATTGCGAACAAGCGCGCCAGCGGCCGCCCGCAAGACTTGGCGGATGTCGCCCGTCTCGAAGGTGGGGCAAGTTGACAAGCGCAACGGAACCAAAGCGATCTTACAAGGCGAGTCCAACGCGCCAGCCACTGGGGCGCTGTTCTCCGGCGCGAAGCTCAAGGAGCGAGCGCGCTCATTTCAACCGTACGTTCCCGCACAGATGGACTTCGAGCCCAAGCTCGCACAGGAACGCTGCTTTGATTCGGCAGGCCCGGTGCGCTTGTTTTTCACTCGGAGCGTAGACCACCTGAATGTGGTTGGATTTGTGCCGCGCCATCATTTGGTCGCGGGTGATTCCATCGAGCACGGCATGCATGATCGGCCATTGCGGAGTGGTCTCGCGCCAGCGGCGTTCGGTTTCACGCCGCGGCAGTTCGACTACCTTCGCGACGCCTAAATCGCAGTGGAGTTTCTGGTCCATCACGAAAATCCGGCTCCAGACGATGTGGCCAGGTTTGGAAATTCCTTTGAGTGTTCCACCGCCCAACCGAAAGTACATCGGCGGCTGGCGTTCGCTGAAAGCTCCTTTGTAACCATCAATGAAGTGAGCCGCAGGCGCGGCCCCGGAAATCAAGAAAACCCAGATGTACTCATCGATCGCGCCCTTTCCCAGAAGAGTTTTTCCCGTCCGACTGGGATCCGGTTGCAACCCAGCTCCCCGGTATTGCTCTCCCCAGCGCAAGTCGTGCAGCGTATTCTCAGGGGCGAAACCGAGCTGCCGCCAAAGCCGATACGTGATCAACCCGTCAAGACCGGCGCATTCGTCCACTTCGTTGAAGTGCGGCAACGCCTCACCCGGGAAAAGAATTTTGCCGTTTCGCCGGACCGGCGGCCGATCGATGTTATTGAGCATGCCTTCCACCAAATCGCTCGCCGGCGCAAGATCTTTGAGGCCTTGCTGGTATTGAATGCCGATCGCGCTGCACCCAAATTCGTCCGCGAGCCGAACCGCCGCGATGTACATTTTGCATTGCTCGAGAAGTTGCGCCTCGGTGAGCTCGGTCGTTTCGTCACGGCCAAGCTGAAAAGTGACGCCTTTGCGCCGCAGCCAGCCGAATACGGCTCGCGCTTCGTCGTCCGGCACGTCTCGCATCGCGGCAAAAAGGGTGGATTGGCTCAGGCGTTCTTTAAAGGCCCCGGTCGGATTGAGCAATTCGTCCGGAATGATGGCGTTGTGCATTCCCATGCAGCCCTCATCGAAAACGCCAAGAATCGCTTTCTCCCGCCGAAACCAGTCTGCCCCAGCCCGGCCGATTCGTTCGTCCGAGTCGGGAATTTTTAATAACGCAAAATCGCGGACATGACTTTGATCGTGAGTGACAGCGCCTGTTTCGAGCCACTGGGCCAAGCCGGACTGGAAAAACTTATCCGTGAAGTCCTGGCTCCAAAGCGTGCTGTAGCGGACTCCGATCTTGGTTAAGGAGCCGTTGAGATTGAGCATTCCAACCAGCCCAGGCCATGTGCCGCTCCAATTTGCCACCGTTAGGATCGGTCCGCGGTGGGTGAACAAACCTGGCAAAATGTGTTGGCTGTACTGCCACACGGATTCGGCGACAATCAATGGAACAGATGGGTCAATCCCCCGGAAAATCTCCAATCCCATCTTCTGCGAGTCGATGAACCCGTGCCGCTTGGCTTCATCATACAATTGGGCACGCTTAATTCTCCAGCCCTGCGCCCGGAACGCACGAGCCAAGGCTTTCTCCATTTTGGCCTGCTCCGGCCAACACTTCTGATTTGCGGAAAGCCGCAGGTCCCCATTCGCGATGAGGCATGCTTCCCGTTTCTGAATTTGAGTCGGGTTCATCTTGGAAAAATCAGACCTTAAGGCGCGGATTCTGGGACAAAGACCAGCCAAGCGCAAAACGAAATTCTTGTGCGGCCACGGCTTGTCAGCTGTTTGGCTTTCTGACAAAAGCAGCCCATGAATTTCTGTCGTGCGCTGTTGGCTTCGGCCAGTCTGGCGGCCGCCCTCGCTGGTCCGGCAAACTCTGGCGGCTTAAACCTGACGATCGGCGGCCGCCGGGACGAATGGCCGGTTGAATCACTCCGTGCCGCGCAGCACTGGCGCCTGAATTTACCCGGCGGCGCACAATTCGATGCGTCAGCCTTGTTGCTCATGCCGGATGGCCAACTGCTGACGGTGAATGACCGCGGACCGACCGTTTACCGGATAAAATTTCTCGAAAACACCAACGCGGCCGACCTGATTCCGATTCCAAACTGTTTCACGCCCCAACAACTCGCGCCTTTCGCCAAACAAAAAATTGGACGGTACGACTGCGAAGGATTAGCTCGGGACGATCAAGGACGGATCTATCTGTGTGAGGAGGAAAATCGTTGGATCTTGCGCTGCAATCCTGCGAAGGGCCAGGTGGAACGCCTGCCGATCGATTGGAAACCGGTCGAGAAATATTTTCATCCGACGGATAGAAACGCATCCTTCGAGGGAATTGCCTTGGCCGGGACGCGCTTGTTTGTGGCAAACGAGCGCCAGCGCGGCCGGTTGATCGTGGTCGACTTAAAGACTTTAAAAGTGGTCGACAACTTCACCGCCCAGCCGAAGGGGAGCAACGCCCGCGATGTTCATTATTCAGACCTCTCCTTTTACGCAGGCTCGCTTTACGCTTTGCTGCGCGAAAGCCGAACCGTGCTGCAAATCAATCCCGATACTCATCGCGTGCTGGCTCAATTCGATTATGCGGAAATGGAGCTGGCGCCCGAGGTCGCCTTTGCCACCTGGCTGCCCATCGGCCAGATGGAAGGACTGGCGGTCGACGGGCACAATTTCTGGCTCGTGACCGATAACAACGGGTTCGCGCGGCTGCGCGATTCCCAAGACCGGCGGCCAATTCTGTTTCGATGTCCACGGGCGAAAACCGACCCAAAATGAGACTTTCCGAAGGGGGCGGGATGGTGTTAAGTCGCCGCTGATTGATGAAAACGGCATTACTCTTTGCTGGCCAAGGAGCCCAATTTATCGGGATGGGGAAAGATCTTGCGGAGCAATTCCCGTCAGCCAAATGGCTGTTCGAACAAGCCAACGAAACACTCGGTTACGATCTCGCGGCCGTTTGTTTTAATGGCCCGGAAGAGGCCCTCACCAGAACCGAGAATGCTCAACCCGCCATTTTCCTCGTCAGCTGGATTGCCTTCGAGGTGCTGCGCGAGCGCTTGCCCACCCTGACTTTCGAGGCTGTCGCTGGGCTTTCGTTGGGCGAGTTCACCGCCTTGGCCGCGGCGGATACGTTTTCATTTGAGGAAGGCTTGAAACTCGTTCGCCAGCGCGGCCGATTCATGAGCGATGCGGCGGCGAGCACGCGCGGAGCGATGGCAGCGGTCATTGGAATGGAACCTGAAGAGGCCCGCAAAGTCGCCGAGGAGAGCGGCGTGGAAGTGGCCAATTTGAATTGTCCAGGCCAAATCGTGCTTTCCGGAGAAGCCGCCAAGATTGACGCGGCTTGCGAACTGGCCCGAACGCGCGGAGCGAAGCGGGTCCTGCCGCTCGCAGTCGGAGGCGCGTTCCACTCGAAATTGATGGCAGCGGCCAAACCCAAATTGCAGTCGGCCCTCGCCAAAGTGCCGCTGCGACCGCCCACCGTCTCGGTGATCAGCAACGTCACCGCCGAACCCCATGCTGGCGCGGAAGAAATCAGCCGATTGTTGGTCGACCAAATCACGTCGCCGGTCCGGTGGGAAGATTCGATGCGCTATTTGCTCGGGCAGGGTTTCGAGCGGTTCATCGAGCTGGGGCCGGGGACGGCGCTCACCGGGTTTATGAAACGGATCGATCGGAACGCCCGAGTTCTCAACGTGGGGAACGTAGCCAGCTTGAAAACGACCGTGCAAGCGTTGGTCACCTGACCCGGCTTCATTTTATGGGATTACTGGAAAATCAAGTTGCGGTTGTGACCGGGGCAGGCCGGGGGATTGGCCGCGCCATCGCTTTGAAATTCGCCGCGGAAGGCGCGGACGTTGTCTGCGTTTCCAAAACCGAGAGCAATTCCGAAAGAACCGCGACCGAAATCCGCGCGCTGGGGCGCCGCAGCTGGTCCTTCGGACTCGATGTCGCAAATGCGCCGAGCGTCACGGCAGCCGTGCAAAAGCTTTTAGGGGAGGCGGGACGGGTTGATATCCTCGTGAACAATGCGGGGATCACGCGCGATGGTTTGATCATGCGCATGAGCGAGGAAGATTGGGACCAGGTGCTCGATACGAACTTAAAGGGCGCCTTCCTGTTCACGAAAGCTCTGGCGCGAACATTTCTAAAGCAACGCTCCGGGCGAATCATCAACGTCGCTTCGGTGATCGGTTTGATTGGCAACGCCGGCCAGAGCAACTACGCCGCGAGCAAAGCCGCTCTCATTGGACTCACCAAATCGACTGCGAAGGAATTTGCCTCGCGCGGCATTGCGGTCAACGCTCTCGCGCCCGGTTTCATTGAGACCGACATGACAGCGGGCCTGAGCGAGGAAGTCCGGCAGGATATTTTGAAGCAAATACCGCTCGGCGCTTTCGGATCGTGCGATGACATTGCGCAAGCGGCATTGTTCCTGGCGGGGCCAGGGGCTCGCTATATTACCGGCCAGGTCCTGACCGTCGACGGCGGGATGGTCATGTAGATTCAGCTGGACGGACAAGGCCCCGGCCAGTAGAGAAAGAGCGCCCCGTCTGGGTCTTGCCCAAGGAGGGGAGGCGCGCCGCGAACAACCCCAACGAATCAGGGCTTGACGCATTTAGAATCGTCGCTTAGAGACACAACAAAAAGTTTTATCCATGGCTGCAGAAAAATCGATCGAACAGAAAGTCAGGGACATCATCGTCGAGCAACTCGGAGTGAATGCGGATCAAGTCACTCCCGATGCCAAGTTTATCGAAGACTTGGGCGCAGACTCGCTCGACACAGTGGAGCTGGTCATGGCCCTGGAAGAAGAATTCGGCCAGGAGATCCCGGATGATGAAGCCGAAAAACTCCAGAGCGTCGGCGACGTCATCAAATATATCGAGGAAACGCAGCAAAAATAATTGATTTTAATCGGTATTTGAACGGGGCAGCGACGGCTGGAGCGAGCGCGAGCTGCCCCGTTATTTTTTATGTCACGGTCCCCTGCGGACAATCGAATCGTTATCACTGGTCTCGGCGTCGTTTCGTCGCTCGGCCAGGATATCGATACGTTCTGGAAAAATATTATCGATGCCCAATGCGGCATCCATCGCATCTCCTCGTTCGATCCAGCCGGATACGATTGCCAGATCGCCGCAGAAGTAAAACAGTTCGATCCCGGCCCTGCCTTTCCCTCTCCCAAAGAAATCCGACGGACCGATCGCTTCACGCAGTTCGCCGTCGTCGCCGGCTACAAAGCCATTCTCGATGCCGGCCTGAATTTGGAGCAGGAAGATCGGGATGAAATCGGGGTTTTCATCGGCTCCGGCATTGGCGGACTCCAAACCACGGAGGAACAACACAAGATCCTCCTGGCTAAAGGACCGAATCGCGTTTCGCCCTTCATGATCCCAATGCTCATCCTGAACATGGCCTCAGGCCTGTTCTCGATGTACTACAAACTCCGCGGACCCAACGTCGCCACCTGCTCCGCTTGCGCAACCTCCACCCACGCGATCGGCGAAGCTTGGCGCACCTTGAAAATGGGCGACGCTAAAATCATGTTCGCCGGCGGTTCCGAAGCCACCATCGTGCCCCTCGGAATCAGCGGATTCTGCGCGATGAAGGCGATGAGCACTCGCAATGACAACCCCCGCGCCGCGTCTCGCCCGTTCGATGCCCAGCGGGACGGCTTCATCATGGGCGAAGGATCCGGCGTCCTCGTTCTCGAAGAACTCGAACACGCCAAAGCTCGCGGCGCTCGCATTTATTGCGAGCTGATCGGCTACGGCAATACCGCCGACGCCAATCACATCACCGCTCCAGCGCCGCACGGGGAAGGCGCCGCGCGCTGCATGGCCATGGCCTTGCGATCGGCTCAGATCCGGCCCGAGGAAATTTCTTACATCAACGCGCACGGCACATCCACGCCACAAGGAGATGTCTGCGAAACCCAAGCGATCAAAACTGTCTTCGGCGAACACGCCCAAAAAGTAGCCGTCAGCTCGACCAAAGGCGCGACCGGGCACATGCTCGGAGCCGCGGGCGCAGTGGAAATGGCGATCTGCGCGAAAGCGATCCAGACGAACATCGCGCCGCCAACCATCAATTACGAATTCCCAGATCCCGAGTGTGACCTCGATTATGTTCCGAATTCAGCCCGCGAAATCGAGATTAACGCGGCCGTGAATAATTCCTTCGGGTTCGGCGGCCACAACGCCTCGCTCATTGCCACAAAATTCCGCGGCTGATTAGAACAACCGAAGAAGAAGCACCGGGTAACTACTCAGGTGGGGCGAGCGTACTCGCCCCCACCAACGGACTTATCGAGCCACCTGAGCAGTCACACCGCCGGGGACCCTCCCGTTCAAGGAATCACGCGCACTCGGAAGAACCTCGCTGGCGTCGCCCAATCAATTGTGGCGATGAATTCGATGGGCGCCGCGGCCATCGTGCTCGTCGAAACGGTTGTCCACTTGACGAGATCGGTCGAAGTTTCCACAACGCACTCTGCGCCGGCCGGTCCTGAGATCGATAAACTTAATTGGGTCGGGGAAAGCATCCGCCACGATTCAAAACGCGCGAGCAACCCGCGGATTTCCAGACGAGCCGTCCCGCTCGTGACCGATCCGGCAGAGTTGCTCACGCGGACCGCATAATCGCCGGCATCGCTGAGCTGGCAATCGGTTATCACCAAGCTCGAATTGGTTTCTCCCAGGAGCGCGCCAGTATTTTTGAGCCATTGATATTGCAGCGGGGCCAGGCCGCCTGCGCTCACATTGAATGTCGCGGTGCTGCCAGCCGCAACGCTCTGATCGGAGGGAGGCCGAATGATGACGGGACCTTTTGATGGATCAATAACGGTCGTCGGTTGAATGGCGGTGTTGTTGTCCGGGAATGGATCAGTTTCCGCCGCCGTGACGGTTGTAGTCGTGTTCAACAAACCGGCGCCCGTGAAGACCACCGTGATTGTTCCAGTCGCGCCTGCGCCGCTGGCAAGCGTTCCAATTTGCCAAACAATCCGGTACGGGTCCTGGTGAAATGTCCCCTGGGAAGTGTAAGCCCCCACCGTTGGAACTTGTCCGGTAAATTGATTTGTATCCATCAACGCCAGGACAGTCACTTGCGTGGCTGGCGAAGCGCCTTTGTTGAGAACAGTTGTCGTGTAAGTCAATTGGCCATCCATCATCACGGGATCGACCGAATCCACGACGCTCACCGCCAGGTCAGCCATCGCCAGCGTGATCAGAGGAAAATCAATCAACTGGGGAACGTAACCGGATTCGACGACCACACGCGCATTTGGCACGAACGAGAGCCCTGCGATTGGCCCCTCCGCAAGCAATGAAGCATACTTGTCAGTCGCGCCCGAGGCAGCGCCAAATGAATTGACCGTTTCCGAAATAATATCGTAGTGCGCGCTCTGCCGCATCGCCGCACTGGCGCTTGTCACGGCGATCAAAAGCGTTAGACCGGCGAGCCAGCGAGAGGGCCACTTGCAGGCCGGCATCGAAAGCCGCTTAAAATCCGCGCCACAGGTAAACTCATTCATGACCGGGCCCTTTGTTTTAAGGTTTTCCAATGATCACCGTGCCCCCGTAGCCGGTGATCGTCAGAGATTTCGTGATCCGAAACGTTTCGTTGTAATGCGCCGCTTTAATGGTCAGCGCATCGCCATCTGTCGAACGATTGATGCCTTCCGTGATAGTTTTCCATGGACCGCCTAGGCAAAACAGGTCTGAAGAAAAGGTGTAGCCAGGGAGGTCGATGCACGCTTCGTCCGACCAGAAACACGTGCCATCTGCGCGGCAGATATAGTATTGCCATTTTTGCGCGTCCTTGTTCCAGATCTTCCCCACATCTCCCGGCACGCACAGTCTCTCACCGGGCACGCCGAAGGTGAATTCCTGCGGGGTCGACTCGCGCGTGCCCCAGTTAAACGGGTTAATATAGCCGTTGGCCTGAAGCCAAGGCAGATCACGCCCGATATCGTTCAGCAAATTCTGGACGTTATCAGGCAACCCGCACGGATTGTTAAGATCGATATAATAGGTCCGATGCGGAACCACGATTTGCGCCCAGAAAGTCCCCCAATTGTCATCGCTGGCAGACCCTCGCGAATATTCGTGGCAAATCCAAAAGCTGCCATCGTTCGGATCTGACGAGACGGTGGCATAATCTCCCCAGCGAGCTGTCAGCTCACCGGGCTCTAGATCGCTCTTGTAGTAACCGTTGCTGCCGATGACGGACCGCGGCGGTTCAAAGGTTTCCCAGGGCAACGCGTAGTGCGACAGAGTCGTGTACATGATTGTCGGCCAGCCAGACCCGCTCGTTTGCGTGTAGACGATACAGACATCACCGAACTGATTCCCTCCAATGGCCGGCTGCATGGTCCACGCTTCTGGCAGTTCGTCCCCAATCATTCCGGAGCGCTTGAGCAATGGAACGGGCAACGCCACTCCGGCCTCATGCGTGCGGATCTCATAGTACCAAACCCGCGCGCGGCCCACGGGGTTCGCGCCGGTGTAACAAAACCAAAGTGAGCCGTCGTGCCAAAATGCGTTCCCCTGCGCCTTAAAGGGAGTGACGGTGTCGAGCCGAATCGTGGTGTCCTTTTGTGGGGCTCCGACCAGCGGCGTTCCCGTGGGCGGAATCGGCACTTCGAACGCAGCTAAGGAGCGGCTTCCCAAAGGATCCCTCAGCCGCCAAACTCGGGCGGCAGGGCCATCTATCTGAGCAAAGTAAACAAGATTCCCCGGGTCCGAACTGCCAATCGGCGAAACCGGTTGCAAGGTGAATCCCGTCGGCGCGGAAACGCCGTGCACCTCCAGCGTTCCGGAAATAAGTCCGGCCTTGGGAAGCACAAATATCCGAACGTGGTTCGCGGGCAAGCCCCACGATTCGGGATTGGCATTAGGCGTCTCGTTCATGGGAAGGCCGTACATGTTGTAGGTGACATAGACCGCCCGGCTGTCGAGACCAAACCCGGGATAATCCCCGCCAAGGGTCTGATTGCCGACCTCAGCCATATCGACGCGATAAAAATACCAATCGTTTGTGCTGTATGAGAGCGGGTGTTCGCTCTTGGAAGCGGCGATAAAGAAATAAGACCAATACGGTGAGCTCGTAGCGTTGTCCTGCATCAGCACAAAAAAACGGCGGCTCTCCGTATCGAAAAGAACTTTCGGGTCGCAGTAATTCCCATCCGGAACATTCGCGCTGCGGAAAAATGTTCTCAGGTCGACAGGCCCATTCACCGCTTTTCGATATTTCACATCCAACCCAGCCGAGGTGATGTCTACAGCAGCGCCACCAGCAGTCGCGGACACATGGAAAGAATCCGTGCTTCGCGAACTGACAAAGTAGATCTGCCCTTCGCTCAGGCCAGCTGGAACTGGGCTCCCTGTGAAGACCACTCTGTCCCCAACGACTAATCCATGTGCGACGGCTGAAATGGTATCCGTGAGAGGACGTGCTACGCAGCCGGTCGGAGCACCGTCATCCACGTTCGTCCAGAGATGGACTCCGGACCTCTTACCGAAGTAGCCGATACAACGATTCACGGTCGCCAGAACTCCCTGCGGGCCTGCGGCGCCGTGCGGATCCGGTGGCGCGGTCGTGGCGATATCTTCGTTGCTGATGCCTCTCCATTGGCCCTCGATGTGCGCTGCTCGAAGAGAGCTAATCACGATCAGCGAAACCACGGGGGTGAAGATGCACGCTTTGATCATGCAGCCAAACGCGCCTGGAAAAGTTTTCGGTTTCACGATAAATTGGCGGGCTATTGCAGGTTGACCAGCACGAGAATCAAACCTCTGCCTTCCTTTAATCCGCTCATCGCTTTGCCCAGAATCGCGCCGTGCGCTCGTGCCGGATCGATCGACTTCATCGCGTGCCCTGGCACATCCGAGGTCGTTAACAGATCACCCGGTCTGATGGGGTGTTCGGAAGCATCGGCCAAAACGTAAACGCGGCCAGTGAGCGCCACGTTTTGCGAGCCTTCCAACTTGCCCTTCTGTTGAAGCGTCAATCCGGAATGAATTCCATGGGCGCCGCTGACCACGCCGGCCACTCGCGTATCATAAGCGCGGTCGCTCATCCTCAATTGTCCGGGATTGTTTTCGTCGATGACCACGACCGCGCCTTGGGGAACATCCGCGGGCATTTCGAACGGTTCAGCCAAATCGGCCCCGCCTTCAATCACGAGAACTTTCACTTTCACGTCCCCGGATGTGTTCCATGTCAGCGCGGTTTTCTGACCGCCCGACGTTGTCCCCAAAGCGCCACCGGCAAAGCCATAGAGCACCGGCCCATCGACCGCGTTCCCGGCGAAGGTTTTGGTTCCGCCGTAATAGCCGAGACCGTGGTTCGAGTCGCCCAAACCGCGCAGTCGCAAATCATGATCATTAATCGCAAGGTTGCCATCGTTCGCGATGCTCAATCGCGGTTGATCAGCAGTGAAAAAGTCCAAACCCCACTGATTCCCGCCACTGCTCCGTTTCGATGAAATGCCTTCCCCAGTGCCGCCGCTGCCAAACACCACTCCAGGCCGCAGCGTCCCGGTGGTGTTTTGATCTTGGCCATCGATTGCGACGTTTTGAAGCGGCCCGTCGAAGCCATCTGCCTTCACAATGCCTGCCACGTGCAATGCGGCTTCCGGGTGATCCGTGCCAATCCCGACCCCGCCCGCAGCGCGGATCAAAAATTGGTTGTTGGCGCTGGATCTGAATTCGGTGGTTTGCGAGTCCGCCCAAACGAAGACGCCGCTATGATCAGCCTTGGCGTTGCGGCCTGCGGCAAAGCTATAGGAACCGGCCGCGGTGTTGTCGCGCCCGCCAGGCACAGTTGCATAAAGCGCGGCTGAGTTCCCAGCCCCTCCACTGACAGTCCCAAAGTCATCCGTGACTTGGTTAGTGCTGGCGTAATCCGCCAGCACTCCGCCTGAAAAATGAAAACCGCCGCCGGCAACGGTCCCTCCGAGCACGCCGGAAGCGATTGAGTTTCCCCAATATCCCGCGAGAAGGTTGATCCCTTCCCTGTAAGTGAAAAGGCTGACGCCCGAGACTTTTTGATACGTCAACTCGAGCCCGCGCATTCTGTTGGCGCGAAGCTCGAGGGGCACACGATCGGTCGTGCCGAGGAAATTCATTTGCGGATCCATTCCACTATTGCCAGTCAGGCTCCAGCCAGCGCCGCTATTCCCGCCGCTCGCAGCCGAGATCTGCAGCGTGTTGCCATTCGTCGTGAGCACGACGTTCGGCCCAGCGGCCAACACAACATCGTCCTTCAATGAATTGACACTTTTCACCACCGCCCCGGTCGCTATCCGATCGCTCGTAACCGACCCGCGAAAAATATTCGCGGTCGCCACCGCATTGGGCGCAAGCTTCGCGCCGGTGATGCTGCCATCGAAGATATGCGGCGTGAGAACCGAATTCGGCGCGATTTTCATCATCGTAATCGCATTGTCCGGCACCGTGCTCGCCACCAGCGCGTAACCGACCGCGGCGATTCTGTTGTCAGGGCTCAAAAGCTCAAAACCGGTCGTGCCGTCCGTGAACCAAATTCGCAACCGCACATCTGCGTTCGTGAAAATGGTGGCCGGAATCGGCCGCATGTTCGGCAGAGTGGCGTCGCCGAGCAAAACGGAATAGAGGCCTTTCACGACTACGATCGGCGTCGGCGCGAGCGGCTGATTGCCAGCGCTGCCAGTCCCGTCATTGCTCCAAAACGTCATGATGGATCCGCTGGCGTTAGTGCCCACAAGCGCGAACTTGAATTGCGCGGTTCCTTCGAAATTCGTTCCGCCCACGAGGACCCGGCCTTGGTAATTCAACAATTGAGGAACTTGCGCGTGCGCCGTCGCCGCAACTGCAGCGAAGGTGAGAGCCAGAAGTGAGGGAAGCGATTTCATGGGAGCTTTTAGGTGGACTCCCGCTCGTCCAGAGATTGGCGAAGAGCTTCCGAGGCGAACGGGAACGATGATCAGTGCTCGAAACCTTTGGAGAGTCCGCCAATTGAAACTTACCCGCGCTTGGTAATTCCTTCACTTTTCCTGCAGGAATCCGTAGCTGGAGACGTGAGTCTTCAGCCCAAGCATTGCACTATGGGATCTGACCTCTGACGACTTCAGCTACACCCTATAGATCGTCCCACAAGCATTGGCCTGTCGATGGCGCAAAGCCCTCACCCTGGATCCCTCTCATCTCCCGAGCGGGCCGATTTTCAATAGCCGAAGGATCGGTTCACGAGCGATGCGCGACTCGTCCAAATGAACGTCGAACTCGGCCACCCAGTCGTTGAATCCTTTCGGATCAACAAGCATCTGCTGAACCCGCCAGCGAACTTTGTCATCCGAAGGAATCACATACGTGTGCCGGATGTTCCGCGCGTTCGGATCGAGACAGATTCGTTCGTGCTCGGCCGCGTGCTGATTTAAAACCAGCCGCAATTCTTCAACCGTCCACTCCGTGCCATCGTCGCGTTTGATCGAACTAACCGCGCTCAGCGCGGGCGCGAAATTGCCAGCCGCAAACTCCCGCACAAACTGGAAGATGCGGTTGCGCACCAGCGCGGTGAAATTCTTCGTGTCAGCGGTGATATCCTGGGCAGTTTGCTCGGCGCCGGGCGGACGGACTTCCGCGGTTTGCGGCTGCGCCACGTAATCTGGATCCCGCATCCGTTCCCATTCCTCGATCAAGCTCGAGTCGATCTGGCGAATCATCGTGCCCAAATAAATTTCCAGCTCGAGCACCTGCTCGGTTTTGGCGCTGACCGGCACGGTCTGCAAAAGCACTTTGTGCGCGCTCGACAAATGCCGGAGCAGCAAACCTTCCGCGCGCTCGAGTTCGTAATCGCGCAAGTAATGGGCAAACGACCGGAACGTTTCAAACATCTCCCGAACGATCGATTTCGGCCGGATGTTCTCCTCGCCGACCCAGGGGTGTTTGTCCGCGAAGGCATTGAACGTTGCATAAACGAATTCCCGTCTCGGCTTTGGGTATTCCAGTTTTTCGAGCTCTTCCATCCGCTCGAAATAATCGAGCCCTTCCGCTTTCCACTCCGCCATTTTTTGCGCCTTCACCTTGTCGAGTTGCTTGCGAAGGATAAGTTCCGGATTCTCCAGGATCGATTCGACCAACGTCACCAAATCGAGCGCGTAATCCGGCGCTTGCGGATCGAGCAATGGGATCGTGTCGACGAGATAAAGCGAGAGCGTTTGGTCCATCGAAAAATCATCCTGAAGCTCGACATTGACCCGCAGGTGCGAACCGTCCTCGGTTTTTGGAATCAGCTCGATAATGTGGCGCTCGACGAGCGAGCGGAACAATTGCCAGGCCCGTTTGCGGTGGGCTTGCTTGGCCTTGGGCGTTTCGTGCGAACGGCGGATCAAGCGCTGCATCGCCCGGCAACTGTCCCCTTTCCGGCTCAGGACATTCAGGAGCATCCCGTGGGAAACCTGAAATCGGGAAGTCAACCGTTCCGGCGGCGCCGCGATCAGCCGGTTGAAAGTGTTCTTGTCCCAGCTGACAAAATTCCTTTCCGGCGGTTTGCGCCGCACGAATTTTTTTCCATCCCGCGCTGATTTTTTCTCGAGTTGCAAATTCTCGACCACGTGCTCCGGCGCCTGCGCCACCACCCAGCCGCGCTCATCAAAACCTTTGCGGCCCGCCCGCCCGCTGATCTGATGAAAATCGCGCGAACTGAGGATCGCCGTTTTCTCGCCGTCGAACTTGCAGAGCCGCGTCAACAGCACCGTCCGGATTGGAACATTGATTCCGACGCCAAGCGTGTCGGTCCCGCAGATGATTTTCAGCAAACCCTTTTGAGCAAGTTGCTCGACCAGCACGCGATATTTCGGCAGCAACCCCGCATGATGAATTCCGATGCCGTGCCGGAGCCATTTCTTGATTTCGGGTCCGTACGGGCTGTTGAATTTGAACCCTTCCAGCGCTTGGGCCAAGGCCGCCTTTTCTTCGCGCGAACAGACATTGATGCTGGTGAAGTCCTGCGCGCTTTGGGCGGCTTCCAATTGCGTGAAGTGCACGACGTAAACCGGGCTTTGGCCAGACGCAACCAATGCTTCCAACGTCTGCGCGAGCTGCGTCTCGGCGTAAGAAAATTCAAGCGGCACAGGACGATCCTTGGAATAAATCGTCGCGCTGGCCTTGCCGTTCAGCCGCGTTAATTCCTCCTCAAAGAAAGTCGTGTCGCCAAGCGTGGCCGACATCAGCAGAAAACGAGCGTTGGGCAGCGTCAGCAGCGGCACTTGCCAAGCGACCCCCCGTTCGCGATCCGCATAATAATGAAATTCGTCCATGACCACGTCGCGGAAGACGGTTTCCGGGCCGTGGCGAAGCGCGATGTTGGCCAGGATTTCCGCGGTGCAACAAAGGATGGGCGCGTCCCGATTGACCGACGCATCGCCCGTGCTGAGGCCAACGTTGTCCGGACCGAAGTCGCGGCAAAGCGCGAGCCACTTTTCATTCACCAGCGCTTTGATCGGGCACGTGTAAACGGAACGATTGCCTTGGGCCAGGGCTTTAAAGTGCAGCGCCGATGCAACCAGCGATTTTCCAGAACCGGTCGGTGTGTTCAGAATGACATTCTTCTCCTCGAACAGTTCGAGGATGGCAGCTTCTTGCGGCGGATAAAGCTGCAGACCTTTCGCCTCGACGTATTCGAGAAAACGGCCCAGTAGAAAGTCGTTGTCAGGCCGCTCGGTTTTCGGCAGCAGGTCGTAAAGGGTCAGCGCTCGATTCATGAGTTCGCAACCGCGATTCCAAGCCGCTTTCGGCGCAAAACATGAAACGCGCGGTGTTTACCTTTAATGCACCCGGCGCGTTGCGGCAAACGAAAGCTGTTTTCATTGGCAGCTCTGGGCGGCTTTGCCAGAATCCGCTCCGGATCGCAATGAAAGCTCCACCCAAAGTAGGCGCCCTCGGCCAACAAAAGTTCCTCGTCGAGGCGGCCCACGCGATCGATTTTGCAGACTCCCAAATGCCAGCGGTGCTCTGCACGCCTTGGCTGATTTGGTTTCTCGAACACGCCGCGCGCAAGGCGGTCCTCCCCTTCCTCGACCCGGAGGAAAGCACGGTCGGAATCGAAATCGAAGTCCAGCACCTGGCCGCCACCCCGCTCGGAAGCGCCGTGACGTGCGAGGCGCGGATCGTGCGGGTGGAAGGCACGGAGATCTGGTTCAATTTCGAAGCGCGCGACGAATTCGAGCGGATCGCGAAAGGCTTTCACAAGCTTCGGATCATTCGCAAAGATCGGTTCGCCGCTCGCGTGGCCAAGAAACGGAAGTGATTATTTTCGTTCTTCCCAAAAGAGAATCTGTTGCTGCTCCCGCAGCTTCGCTTGCAATTTTCCAATCTCAACTTGCTGGACCGGCACGTTGTCGTCGATGGCCAGGCTCGCCGCGGTTGCGGCTGATTCGCCCAGAATCATGAAAACCGGCTCCATCCGAATCGAGCCGTACGCAATGTGAGTGGCCGACAGGCAAACCGGCACGAGCAGATTCGAGCACTCCGCTGCCTTTGGAATCACCGACCGATACGAGATCGGATACGGCGAAAAGCCGTGCACCTGCACGTCCCCCTCGTTTTCGACGCGGCCATTGCGGACGAGCCGGCGGCAATTGTGCGAATCCATTCCGTAAGCGCCAAGCCCGACCGAATCGCGCGCAACCTCGTGGCCGCGGCAATTGTGCTCCGTCATCACGTAATCAGAAATCAACCGGCGCGCTTCCCGCACGTAGAGTTGGTGCGGCCAACCCTGCGTATCGATGAATTCATCACGGGTTAATCCCCATGACCGCATCGCCGTCCGAATCCGCTCGGGCACTCGAGGACTCGTCCCCAGGAAATAAAGAAAGCCTCGGGTGTAATTTTCGTGTTCGCGCCAGATTCGTTCTCGTGTTCGATAATCGCCGTCGGGATAATCGTAGTTTGCCCCAATGAAATCCGTCGAGAATCCGCCGTTATTGTTAATGTCGGTCTTGCCATTCGGCATCATTTGAATGTGCATCAGCTCGCCAATATTCGGCCTTTTCCCCACGGCTTCGAGCGCTTCGAGATATCGTGCGCAAAGCTCATATCGCGCGGCATCGTAGCCAGCTGGCGGGTCGATAGGCCGCTGATTCACTCGGTCTTGGGTCAGCACCAGCCGGAAATTATAGGCTTGGACAGAGCGATCGCCCGCTCCGGGTGTGCCCAGTTCGACCGCTTGAATCAGCGGGATCAATGCACTGGCCGGATCCCCGGGACGCAGGTACGGATCTACTTGAACCTTGAACTGGTGCTGCGGAGTGGTCGCGCAGATCCCGTCCAGCGTTTCGCCGTAAGCCGCATTCGCCTCCCGTCCCACTGCGTAAGAGACGCCGGCTTTTGCCATCAGATCGCCTTCGTAAGTGGCGTCGATGAATTCCTTCGCGCGGAACGCTCGGCCATTCTCCATTTCAATCTCCACGATCCGGTTCCCCTCCTTGCGCACCGTCGCCAACCGTTGCTGGAAATAAATCGGCGCTTTCGCTTCGTTCATCATCGAAAATAAAATGTCTTCAGCCACGTGCGGCTCGAACGTCCATTGCTCCGCCTTCCCGTAGTGTTTGCCAACTCGCCGGTAAAACTCCCGCGAGATCCCGCCAATCGCTCCTTTGTTCCCAATGTCCGTCTGGCCAAGCCCGCCCGAGGTCATCCCACCGAGATGATTGCCGAACTCGGCCACGATCGCCGTCTTCCCTTGGCGCACCGCCGCGACGGCAGCTGCGACTCCGGCGGCGGTGCCGCCATAGATGCAAACGTCCGACCTGACCGCATCGCCAGCGGAGCTTCGGACGGGTAATGCGAACATCAGCAAGCCAAGAATCGAAATCCAGGAAATGGCAGTCTGCATGGGAAAAAGGCTGATAACCGGCCAAATCAAGGGCGATGAAAAAATCTTGGAAGAGATCGTTTGTTGACGAGGATCAGAGTCGTCGCGGTTGATGGTGTGCTAACTCCGAACACATTCTAATCATGTTTATGAATTCTACATCGCGGTTCGTCTTGGAAATCTTCATGGCGGCTGGCTTGACCACCGCTCTGCTCGGACAAACGAATGTGGCTCCATCCCCAGCCACTCCAGCTGACCCCGGCCTGCTCAATGGATGGCTCCGCCAGCAATCTGACTCTTTCCAGCCATGGGATCTCGGCGGCCAATTCCGCCTCCGGTTCGAGGACAAACAATTCTTCGCCACTCCAGGTGAGCCTGGCGCGGTTGATTTTGCCAGCATGGGTAACCCCGAAAACAGTTATTGGCTCGTCCGGCAAAAGCTCCATCTCGGCTACACGCCCTGTCCGTGGGTGACCGCGTTTGTGGAAGGGCGGCACAGCTCCTCGACCGGTGACGATCGGGAACCAAATCCGGATTCGGACGGGCCGATCGATTTGCACCAGGCTTTTGTCTCGCTCGGCAATGCCCGTGAATTTCCGCTCGTGGCAAAGGTCGGCCGGCAGGAAATGGTTTATGGCGACGAACGGCTCATCGGCAATTCGGATTGGTCCAACATTCCGCGCGTGTTCGACGTGGCCAAGCTCCGTTATGACGTGCCCGAGTTCTGGGTCGATGTTTTTTCCGGCCGCGTGATTTTGCCCGATGACAACAATTTCAATGTTCCCAACGATTACGACTGGTTCTCGGGCGTTTATGCTTCGACCCGCACGTTGATTCCGAACCAGGAAAGCCAAGTCTATGTTCTATCCAGAAACACGGGAGTGGATTCGCCTTTCGCAAACGCGGGCGCCGCGCCTCAAGCGGGCGGCCCGTCCGGGCGCGACATTTACACATTGGGAGTGCGCGTGAAATCACTGCCCGGCGCGTACGGGGGCTGGGATTATGGCGCTGAACTCGCGGGGCAACTCGGCAGCATCAACATCGGCGGCCTGCGGCTTGATCAACGCGCCTTCGCTTCCCACGTCGAGGGCGGTTATACGTGGAAGTCCGTTTACGCGACGCCGCGCCTTGGTCTCGAATACAATTACGCTTCCGGCGACAGCGATCCCACGGATGGAACCAATGAGGCGTTCGACAATCTGTTTCCAACGAACCACAAATTCTATGGCCTGATGGATTTCTTCTCCTGGCAAAATATTCACGACGCGCGCCTGAGCGCCTCGGTTCAGCCGATCAAAAAGCTGGCGGTGAATTTGGATTACCATGCCTTCTGGCTCGCGGACACGTCGGATTCGTTTTACATGGTGACGGGAGCGCGCCGCGGGCCGAATGGCCCCACTGCCGCTGGCTACGGGCGCAATCCGGGTTACGACAGCTACGTGGGATCCGAAATTGATCTGGTCGCGACCTACACGATTCGGCCGCAGGCTGCGCTGCAATTTGGTTACGGCCATTTCTTCATCGGCGATTACGTTCATCAATCGCTCGACAAAGCGGGCGGTTCCGAGGATGCGAATTGGATTTACGGGCAGCTGGTGTTTGGCTTTTAACAGAGGCAAGAGCGGCACGATGGCGGGCGCAAATCAGGCGCGCGCGCTAACGAGAAAAGCTGCTGCGCGGCAGGCTCAGCAGCAGCTCCACATTGGTTTCTGAGCGCCGGCGGGAAAACCGCCGCCCAGCTAAGCGGACTCACCCCTGAATCAACTCGCCCCACCCCCCTTTCAAACGTGTTTTCGTCGAAAAACGGTCGTGTCGCCGTTCTTTAGATCGAGGAATATGTCGTAGATTGCGGTCGGCGATTGCAGGATAACTTTGCTGTCCTCAATGGCATTCTCTCGAATGAAATGGAGCGCCCGAAACAATTCCCCAAAGTCACACGCCTCATCCAAGTGGGGCGTCCAAGAATCATCTCTCCTCCAATACAGGGACGTTTTGTTTTGCTGGATAAGCACGTTCATAACAGCGAAACGATTGTTCATCCCCCTTTGAGCAACAAGCATTCCAGGTCATCCCCGCGAATGCCTCCCGCAGTCTCGTTGGATCGAGGCCATTACCCGAAACCGCCACCTCACCGCCCCAATCTCACGATGCACGCATCCCTCCCAAATTATCGTGCATATGCACGATTTTTTGGGAGGAGACGAAAACGGCAGGAACGGACCTGCTTGGCCATAAACTCCAGAGTGTGCTGGCGAAGCTCCCACGATCGCTGACCAAGGTAGCCCTTCGGGAGCAATCGCTCCGGCAAGAGCGGATCGAAGGCGATCGCCTTCAGCCAAGCCGCGCGTTCCTTGGCAGCCCATTGGCGCAACAACTCCGCCCCTTCCTCGTCCCGCACCGGCTTGCTGGGGCATGCTTCGGCGATCTGTTGGTAGCGGGCATAGAGTGAATTGATCCCTTGGAAATCCCATGCTCCAGCCACAATTTCCTCGTCAGTTTCGCCGGCGCCCGGGCGAGCTTCCAAAAACAAGAGCGACTCGACCGTTCTTTCGCCTTGAGCCAAGGCCCGTTCTTGATCGTCCAGTGGGTGTGGACGGATCCAAACGCTATTCTGAAGCCAGCCGAATCCGTGAGCCCGGAGAAAATTTCGCAGGCGATTGCGCCGGGTTCCTTCGGCGGCGGGCAAATCGAAAAGCGCCAGTCGCCACTGCCCGTCCCATTCTCGCGCCCAAGCCGCCTCTGGATCTCGCCCGCCCAGCGCATGCAACCGCCCGCTTTCGGTCAACCGAACCACGCGATCGCACGCTTTGAGGGCTGTGGCCGGCCGGGAGTGAGATAATGCTTCCACCAGTTTGCGGCGCTCAAGCTCAGCGAGCCTTCGATGAAAACCGTTGCGGTAAGCCCAGCACTCGAAGGAATCCGTCAGGTTGCGGAAAGTAGGCCGGCCAAGCCGGTCGCAAGTCCAAAGCAAAAAGTAGAGGAATTCTTCAGTCTTCGGATGCATCTCGGGAGAGTAGCAAAAGACGGGCAAAAAGCTCCCAAAAAATCGTGCATATGCACGATTTTTTGGGAGCCGATTCGGAGCGTGTTTTTCTGGGGTTTTCCGGGGGTTTCGATTGCCGGCTATTGCGGCCCAGGTTTGGAGGGTTGAGGGTTCTTCTGGCTGGCCAAGAACTCCACCAGATTCCGCAGCTCCTCCTTCGATAAAACATTTTCCATCCCTTCGGGCATGGCGGACAACCCGCGTTCGCGCGATTTGATTTCTGCTTTCGAAACGGTGACCAAACCGTCTTCGGGCGAGTTCAATGTTAATTGCTGGCCGGTTTCCTTCTTAACCACGCCGGCATAGGCCTGGCCATTGTTCAACAGCACCAGGACACTTTCGAATCCAACCGCGATTTGTTTGTTCGGATGAAGAATCGAATCGAGCATGTATTCCCGAGTTTGGCGCGCGCCGACCGCACTCAGGTCGGGTCCCACCTCACCGCCTTCACCGTTAACCTGATGACACCGCACACAAGAAGCCTCGGGCCGTTCGAAGAAAATCTTGCGTCCAGCTTCCGCATCGCCGCCGTAGAGCAGGTCGCGAAATCCGGCCAAGTCGTCGTTCTTCGGCCAAGTCGATTCGTAACTCCGAAGCTTCGCTTTGATTTCAGGCGCCGAACGGCTGGCGGCGGTGGCCAGCACATCATAGCGCAATTCTTTCGGCACACGGTCCGCGAGCAGCTGGTCCAGCCAGTCCGACAAAATCTTGTCCGCCTGTCCTGCTGGCAGTTTGCTCAACGCGAGCAAAGCCGATCGCTTTTCTCCGATGGTTCCCGAGGCCAAAGCGGCGTTTAAATTTTTCAGGGCCTGCTGCGATTCATCCGATCCTTGCAAGCGCAAGGCTTGCTCGCGAATGAGCGCATCCGAGTTCGTCTGCGCAGCTTGGATCGCGACGGAGAGCTCGGGCGCGCGTAGGAGCGAGAGTGACTTCAACGCGGCGAGTTTGGCCGCGCGCTCGGCTGAAGGATCCCTCAATACTCCGAGAAGCTCCGGCCCAGCCTGAAAGATTTCGAGGCGTCCAGCTGCCTCCGCTGCCGCAGCGCGCACGGAATCCGGAGCGCTCTTCAAAATCTGCGGCAGGACCGAGCGCAACGCGTTTCCGGGAATTTCGGCAGAACGCGTCTGGACGATCGGCCGCCACAGCCCGACGACTCGGTCGCGTCCGGAAGGCCGGGGCCAGTCTGCGAGGGCAGCCAACGCTTCGCGGCGCATCGGTTCGGATCCGCTCGCCGTTGCGGCAAAGTCGGCCAACGCGGCTGCGTTCTCGCTAAGGCCAAAATGGAAATTCGCGTTAATGGCGCGGCGGACGATGGGTTCGCTGGCAGGAACCTCGCGCAGCAAGGAGGCGAGTTCCGGCGTCGCGCCGCTGATGGGCACATCATTGATCGCGCGGGCAGCCTCGAGGACCAGGAGCGGGTCGGAATCGTGCAGGAAGCGCGAGATCTCCGCCCGGTGCAGGCGGCGCAGCGCCAGGAGGACGCCCATTCGCACGGAGGGCGATTGATCTTCGGCGCCGTGGAGCAGAGCTGGCACATCGTTCAGCCAGGTCAAAGCCATGACCGCGGCATGGCGGAGGTAAACGTCGCGATCCTGATTGCCGCGTAATAAATCGTAAATCGCACCGATATCATTGGGCCGGCCCAATTTTCCGATCGCAACGGCCGCAAAAAAGCGGACGCGCGCATTCGCGTCTCGAAGCAATTTCAAGATTGTGTCATGTGCGACGAAGAGTTTGTGATCGCCAAAACTCTTCACGGCCTGCGCGCGAACTTCCGCATCCACGTCTTGGCCCAGGGGCAACAATGGTTCTAAAACCGATTCCCGGGAGATCTTCAAATGGGTTGCGCGATCGGCGATTTGGCCGAGGCCCCAAATCGCGTGCAGCCGCGCCAGCTGCGGCTGGTTTTCTCGCGCCACCCGGGTCAGCGCGGCCAGCGATTCAGGCGCGCGATCGGCCAATTCGAATTGAGCTTCGAGCCGGACCCGCTGGTTTGGATGGGAAAGGAGTTGAACCAGCTCGCGTGAGCGGCGCTGACGCATTCCATCGAAGAGGATCTTTTTTGTCTCGCGAACGACCGTGGCTTTCATCACGTCGGGCTGATAAACGTGATAAATGCGCCCCTTGCCTGTTTTGCTCCAGCCTTGAACCCAATCGCTGAAATAAATCCCGCCGTCCGGGCCGAAATCGACATCGGTCGGGAGCGCCTCCCAGACGAAATGCTGGCGGTCGACCAACTCGAATGAGGCGCCCTGCGGTTTCAAGGCAAAGCTGTGAATGCCACTCCCGCGCCCGCCGCGAAAATCGACCAAGAAAAAATGACGCGCATACTGGTCCGGCAAGCCGGTGCCTGGATAATAGGCGAGGCCGGACGGGCCGGCGGTGATGTTCGCAATTGGCGGAACAATGTAAGCCGCTTGTCCCTCAAAGTGCGGGTGCCAGATTTTCTCCGCGTTAAATGGGCCGCGCGAGTAAGGCCGTTCCATGAACTGAAAACCGACTCGCCAGCCGCTGTCACCGCCCTCGACGAGATACACGAAGCGGGCCTGATCTCCGCTGTCTGAATTGTTGTCACCGGTAAACAGATTACCGTATTCGTCGAACGCCAGCTCCTGCGGGTTGCGCAGGCCCATGGCGAACACTTCCAATTCCGTCCCGTCTGGATTGCAACGAAACACCGCGCCGGTTTCAGGATCGCCAACCAATCCGTGGTCCGTGCGAATGTTCGAGCCGCGATCGCCAACCGTGAAATAGATTTTGCCATCGGGCCCAAACGCCAGTCCGTGCAAATCATGGCCGAGAAACCCGATCCGCACTCCAAATCCATAATGAAGCGATCGCCGGAGGTCCGCGCGCCCGGCCTGTTTGGTGTCTTCGAGCAGCCACAGGTTTGGAATATTGGCAAACCACACTTTGTTTCCACGGGCCAGCACGCCGGCGCCGATCCCTTCCAGAATTCCATTAAACCCGTCGGCGAACACCGCATCGAAATCGGCTTTGCCATCGCCATCGCGGTCTTCGATCAGACGGACCCGCTCGGTTTGGCGGGTCATACGTTCCAATCCTGCGCCGAGATGGCGTTTGGTGTAGCCGAGCCGGTCGTCAACGCTCTTCGATGCGAGTTCCTCATCGAGCCACGGCATGATGCCGCGAATGTCCATGACGCCATCGCTGTGCCGGAAGGTTTCGCACACGTAAACTTTCCCTTGGTTGTCGATGTAAAAAGCGACCGGATTGGCCAGGCGCGGTTCGGCGGCGAAGACTTCGATTTTAAAGCCTGGCGGCAGTTCAAATCCTTTCATGGCCAGCTCGCCGTCATTTGAGGCGGGTGCGACGAAAGGCTCAATGGGCGGGCTCTCGACCGTGCGGTTCGCTTGCGCGAAAGATTGGAAACAAAAACAAAGGACGGCCACACACGCAACGCAGCGCAGGACGGATCGGATAGGGACCATGAGGGGGAAACTTAATGGCCAGAATCCAAGAATCAAGACTGACGAAAGGGGAGCCCCTCACCCTTGATCCCCCCTGCCATTGAATTAACGAATGCACATGGTTTGTCTCCCCCCTCTCCGCCACTCCTGGAGGAGAGGGCTGGGGAGAGGAGGCCGATTTTCGTGGGATTCCCCTCTCCTCCCCGCGCTGTTCAACCCAATCGATGCACCAGAGCGGGAGAGGAAGAGAGCGCGCCTTGATCGCGGCAGGCTTTCCTCCTTAAAATGTGGTGATGTCTCGCGTGATTCTCCATTTGGACATGGACGCGTTTTACGCTTCCATCGAACAGCGCGATCAACCCCGCCTCAAAGGCAAGCCGGTCATCGTAGGCGGTTCGGCCCAGGAACGCGGCGTGGTGTGCGCGGCAAGTTACGAGGCCCGCAAATTTGGTGTGCGCTCCGCGATGCCGAGCAGCACAGCTCGCCGGCTTTGCCCGAATGGAATTTTTGTTCCGCCGGCGATGGAGAAGTACCGGGCGGAGTCCCGCGTTATTATGGGGTTTTTGAAAGAGATCAGCCCGATCATCGAACCGCTTTCGATTGACGAGGCTTATCTCGATCTGACCGACGTCATCGATGGCAGTGATTTCGCTGCGCCTATCGTCGCCGACCCGATTTCCGCAGCGGACGCCAAATTATTAGCGTCAATTCCGGCCGCGCGACAATTGAAGGAGCGGATTGCCAAAGAATGCGACCTCAGCGCGAGCATCGGCATTGCGTCGAACAAGTTTCTGGCCAAGGTCGGAAGTGATTTCCAAAAACCAAATGGCCTGACCGTGATCCCGGAACGCGATAAAGCGGGTTTTCTCCGTCCGCTGCCAGTGAGGACTATTTATGGCGTCGGCAAGGTGACGGAACAGGCCTTAATCACCGCGGGCATCAGAACGATCGGCGACCTGCAAGATTACCCGAGCGATCTCCGCCCGCTCGTCGGCTCGTTTGCCGCGGCTCTGCGCCAATTCGCGTTTGGCGAGGACGATCGGCCGGTCGACGTTTCGGATGAGGTCAAGAGCATCAGCAGCGAAGAAACCTTTACGCGCGACACCGCTGACCGAGGAGTGTTGCGCGCATTCTTGCGGGCCGCTGCCCGCGAAATTGAGGAGAGTCTGCGCGAGCGGCGCCTGGCCGCATTCACGGTTCAGGTCCGCGTCCGATATGGCGATTTCACGACCTTGACGCGTCAAATCACGGTCGAGGATCCGATTTGCCAAGCGGCGCAAATTTATCGTCTTGGCTGTTTTCTTTTAGCTCGGCACAACCTGGTCAACAGGCCGCTGCGGCTGCTCGGCCTTGGCGTCAGCAAGCTCGGAGATGCGGCTGCGCAGCAATTGGCGCTTTTTTCGTGAGGCCTGACGTGAATGAACGGTGCGAAGCATCACGCTTCGGGAGGAAGTTCGGGTTGGTTGCCGCTTTCTTTCACGGCTTGAGGCGGAACGAGCCACATGGTGATGAACCCGGCGAGAATGCAGATGGCAATTCCCAAAACGATGGCCAGAGAGGCGGTCGTTAGCCGAGCGAGAGTTCCTGCGATTAAACTGCCAAACGGGCTGAGACCCAGGAAACAGAGCGAATAAATTCCCATGACGCGGCCGCGTAACGGATCGGGCACACGAAGTTGGACGACGGTATTCGCGGTCGCGAAAAAGATGATCATGAAATAGCCGGTGCCCGCGAGGGCCAGCGCCGAAAGCCAGAAAATTTTCGAGATGGCGAAGAGCAACAGCATGCCGCAGAAGCCAAAGAGCCCGCCGAAAACCAAGCGGCGTTTGTGCGGGTAATTTCCGATCGATGCCAGCGTCATGGCTCCAAAAAAGGCGCCGACGCCATTCGCGGCCATGAGATAACCGTAACCGGCGGCGCCGGCGTGGAGCACGTCGCGCGCGAAAATCGGCATGAGCACGGAGTAGGGCCAGCCAAACATGCTCACCACGCTCACCAGCGACAGGGCTGCGCGGAGCACGCGATCGCCCAGGACATAACGCACCGCCTCTAGGGTGGCCGCTTTCAGGGAAATGCTGGGCGGTTTTTGAGCCGGCTTTGGAAAATCCATTGCGGCGTACCCGCCAATGACAGCGAGGAACGAGAAGGCGTTGATCAAAAAACAGCCGGCCGCGCCGATTGGGCCGAGCAGCAACCCGGCAATCGCGGGTCCGACGATCCGCGCGCCGTTGAACATCGACGAATTCAGCGCGATCGCGTTCATCAAATCTTCTTTGCCCACCATCTCGACGACGAAGCTTTGCCGCGCGGGAATATCAAAGGCGGAAGCGAGCCCGAGAAAAAATCCGAGCAACGCGATGTGCCACGGACGGATGATTCCGGCATAAGCAAGCGCGGCGAGGGCGGCTGCTAAGACCATCGACAGCGCCTGGGTCGCGATGAGAATGCGGCGTTTCTCGGAACGATCAGCCACCGCGCCGGCCAAGAGGCTGAACAACGTGATGGGGATGGTGTGGAAAAAGCGAATCGCGCCCAGGGCGAAGGCCGAGTTCGTGAGCTGATAGGCCAGCCAGCCCTCTGCGACCGTTTGCATCCAGGTGCCAACCAGCGACACGAGTTGGCCGCCGAAAAACAGCTGGTAATTCCGGTGCTTGAACGCGGCGAAGGTTATCCTCCAACGAATGCGACCAGTGACGAGCCGCCGCGGCTGGACGAGCATTTCCGCCGGAACTGTCGTGACAGTTGTTTTTCGTGGATTGTTCTCCCTCGGCCCGTTCACGTGACAAAACTATCGACGCGGTGCGGGAGGCCCGGCAAGTGATTATTACGAAGATCGAGGAGGTTTATGCCCAGCCGCGCCATGGCCGAGGCTCAGGCCGGCCAACGCAGACGCGATGATCGTTAATGTTTCCCGATGTTTGGTGGCCCAGAGTTGCGCGCTAAAGCGCCGCGCTCGACAATCGAACATGCCGTGCGCGCCACGGTCTCCCGGCAGCGGCGCAAACAAATTGTCTGGGGCGCCGGCCGCGCGCGGTTCGTCGGTCTGCTGTGCTCGGTAAGCGGTGTGGGCGAGGTATTCATCCAATTTTCCAGGCATGATTTTGTTGCCGAGAATCGCTTTCACCGCGGACATGCCTACAAAAATTTCCCGGCGCCGCGAGTTTTCCAGCGAGCGCTCGGCTGATTGCGTTTGATTGAGCGATGTTCTCCGGGGATCCCTGACAGGCTCTCATGAAGCCCACCGATAAGGATTCAAGGCTCCTCCCTGGATTGCAAAGCGCGAGCGAGGAGAGAGATTGGATGCGGTCGGGCTGTTGCCGCGATCAAGGAGAATTTTTATGGAGCCAACTTATCAAGACGAAGATCAGTCACTTGGGGAACTGATGCGTGAGTTCCGCGATGAAACACTGACGCTCGTAAAACAGGAAGTGGCGCTGGCGAAAACAGAGCTGGGGGAGAGATGGGGCGCGATGCGACGGCGTTTGGTTCTGCTCGCGGCGGGCGCGGCAGTCGCGTTGGCAGCGCTGTTTTGTCTGATGCTCGGCCTAGGCGATCTCATTGCCAGCGGCTTGATGGCGCTGGACATCGACGAAACGACCGCCCGGGCGGCCGGCCCCGCAATTGCGGGATTCCTGGGTCTCGTCGCGGCGTTTGCCTTAGTGAAGATCGGCAGCAAAGCGTTCGCGAAAGAGACGATTACTCCAACCCACACGATTGCTTCCCTGAAAGAAACACGACAATGGACTCGACGAAACTTAACGGCACATTAAATCGGCTGGACGAAGAGACTGCGGAGGAATTGGAGTCGGACATCCGCCGAACGCGCGACGAGATGGATCGCACCTGGCGGGTGTTGCAACAGCGCTTGAAGCCACGCGTGCTCGTCAAGCGGGCCAGCGAACGGATTGCCGCCCGGGTGATGCGGCGCGTCCGGATCAAGAATCGCGTTGCTCGGAAGGTTTTGCATTCGCTCGCGCCTGCGGCCACCAGAATGAAACAGAACCCGCTGCCGCTGGCGGCGATGGCGGTGGGGCTCGTGCTGTTGCTGCGAAGGCGGCGGAAAAAAAACCAGGGGCAGCCCGTCCCGTAACCGGCGGCTGGCGTGCTCGTGAATCAGGATTGGGAGAGAAAACCCCGAGGCAACGCTTCGCGCAAGGGTCTGACTCTTGCAACGCTTCACATTCGCGCCGCAGCTTTATGAGGCTCGGAAAGCGGCTCATCTCACGCCGGTGCAATTTTCGAATCCACTTCACATTGCCCCCTTCCTGAATAAGATTACTCCATGAAGCACGCGGGAAAGGCACGGCAGGCGGGCTGGAAACTGATTGTCTGGACATTTTTTGGGCTGCTGCTTTTCGTCGTGGGCGGTGCGCTGGCGGTCGTGGTTGGCTCGATTGTGACGGCCGCGGCGACGGCGCTTTTTCTTCTTTGGGCTGTGTTCGCGCTCTTTTGCGTGAACTTTTTTCGAGACCCGGACCCGGTTGTGCCCGCTGATCTCGATGCCATTGTTTCTCCCGCGCACGGCAAGGTGGATGTCATTGATGAAATCGAGGAAAGCGGCTTCATGGGCGGCCGCTGCCGGCGAATTTCAATTTTTTTATCGGTGCTGGACGTGCACGTTCAGAACGCGCCGGTCGCTGGGAAGATTGAATATCTGAAGCATTGCCCGGGAAAGTTCATCAATGCGATGCGGACGGATTGCGCGACCGAGAACGAAAACGTGCTGATTGGCATTGTCCCCACCGCGGCGCCGCAGGAGAAAACTGGCGTGCGCCTCATTGCCGGCTTGCTCGCGCGCCGCATCGTTCCGTGGATCAGTTTGGGAGACGAGGTTGACAAGGGCGAACGGACCAGCCTGATCCAGTTTGGTTCGAGGGTGGAGTTGTATTTGCCGATGAGCGCGAGAGTGACAGTGGCGCTTGGGTCTAAGGTCAAAGGCGGGACAAGCGTGGTCGCCCGGCGAAGCTAGCAGAACATGGCCAAAGAAATCATGGAACCGGTCCGCGCGGAAACTCCCCAACTGAGGATCTACGTCCTGCCGAATTTGATGACGGCGGGGAATCTCTTTTGCGGATTTGTGGCGCTGACAAAAATCGTCGAGGCGGCCCCGCCGACGTTCAACGCCTCGATCTGGCAGGCGCTCTTTTTCATTCTGCTGGCCCTCATTTTCGACATGCTGGACGGCCGGGTCGCGCGTTGGGGCGGCCGGGAAAGCCCCTTTGGCCGCGAGTTCGATTCGCTGGCGGACCTCATCTCATTCGGCGCCGCTCCGGCCTTCCTCGTGCATCGGATTGTGCTGAAGGACGTCTTCGTTCGGCACCCGGAGATTGGCTGGTTTATTTCGTCGGTGTATTTGATTTGCGGGGCGCTGCGGCTGGCCCGTTTTAATTGTTTGTCGACGATGCCAGGCGGCGGAGGGGGGAAAGAATTTCTTGGCTTTCCGATTCCCGCGGCGGCTGGGCTGGTGGCGTCAATGACGCTCTTTATGATGTGGTGGGACGAGCGGGGCACGGCGATAGGCGGCTGGCGTTATGTGCTGCCGACAATGATGGTGTTCTTGTCGATCATGATGGTCAGCGAGGTGAAGTATCCATCGTTTAAGAAAATGGATTTGCGGACGCGCCGGCCGTTTTTGAAATTTGTCATCGCCGTATTTTTCATAGGGCTGCTGCTGGTGCTGCGAGAAATCATCCTCCCGCTCGTGCTGCCGCTGATTTTCACGGCCTACCTGCTTTACGGTTTTATTCGGCCCCGCATTTCCCGCCAGCTCATCAAAGAAATTGAGGAGGAAGACGACGACGAATTGGAGGACGAGAATTGAGCGAGTTGAACGATTTGACCCCGGTCTTCTCGGCGGCACTGACGGGGCTGATCAGCGGTTTTCTTTTTTCGATACCAGTCGGGCCGATCAATATCGCAATCATCAATGAAGGCGCCCGGCGCGGATTCACCTGGGGCGCTTTGATCGCATTTGGCGCGATTTGCATGGACACGATCTATTGCGCCACGGCCTTCGCGGGGTTCTCCTCGGTCTTCACCTCGAAACTGAGCCAGGCGATTTTCGAGCTGTTCAGTTTCCTGGCGATGATTTATCTCGGGCTGAAATATCTTCGAGCCACGCATTTGCCCGCCACCACCAAAAGCCTGGAGGCGGTCGAGCATCGGCTGCACCCGCACACCGCCTTCATGATTGGATTCGTGCGGGTCCTGGGCAATCCGGCAGTGTTCCTGTTTTGGATCACGCTTTCCGCCACCTACATTTCGCACGAATGGATCGCCAACACGATGGCGAGCAAATCCGCTTGCGTGGTGGGCCTCGCCACGGGCGCGTTGAGCTGGTTTATTTTGCTGAGCTTTCTTGTGTCGCTGGGACACGGCCGGTTTTCGACGAAGACATTGGTCCGGCTGTCGCACCTTTCCGGGGCCGGGTTGCTGGCGGTGGCAGTGCTCATCGCGGTGCGGCTGGTCAAATTACTCGCTCACAAATAGCGCCGCAGATATTTCAGCCCGACTTGCAGGTCCTTGGGCCAGGGCGACGAAATCGTGAGCGGCTGCCCCGTGGCCGGGTGCGCCAAGGTCAGGGATTCGGCATGCAGCGCGGCGCGTCCGATCAACGGCTTTTCCGGCTCATCCGGTTTTGGCCTGTAATTGGGCTTCAGTCGTGACAACAACAAAGGCGCGCCCCCGTAAGTCCGGTCGCCAACCAGCGTCAGTTCCCTGGCTCGCAAATGCGCGCGGATCTGATGGGCCCGGCTGGTCAACGGCTGGCAATAAAGCAGGGTAAAGCTGTTGAACCGTTCCGCTACTTCGACGCGGGTGATTGCCTTCTTGCCGGTCTTTAAATCCGGCCGCATCACACCCGGCCGGTGGGGATCAGGCGCAAGCTTCAGATCGATGGTGAAGGACTCTTCGGCTGGCGACCCGTGACTGAGCGCGAGATACCGTTTGACCGGCTTTTCCGCGCCGAATTGGTTCGCGAGCTGGACGAGAACAGGTTTGCTCTTGGCGAGCAGAATGATGCCGGTTGTTTCGAAATCGAGCCGGTGGGCGTTGGCGAGATAGGAGAGGCCGCGATCCTTCGCCCACGTTGCGCCGCGCGCGATATCGCGGTGCAACAGCTTCATTAAATTTGGACGGTCGGCATCGTAACGATCGGGCGAACTGAGCAGCCGCGCGGGTTTGTCCAACGCCAGCAAATCGTCATCCTCAAATAAAACAGCGATCTTCCAAAACTCCGCCGTGGCCGGAGAGGAAAGCTTGATTACATTTTCTGCTGCTGCTGCTTTTTTCCTTGGATCACGATCTGCGTTTCCTGGGCTTGTTTCTGCAGCCATTGGTCAAAAGCTTGAACTTGTTTGCGCCGGCGAAGCTCGGTGGTGAATTCCGGGAGCTCCTCTTTTATTCTGGCAGGATCAGCAGGAACAATTCTTTGCAACTGCAGAACAAATCCGCCATCGCGGGTTTGTGTGTAGTTGCTGATCTCGCCCGGCGACAGGCGAAAAGCGATGGCCTTCATGGAGGGAAGCGCGCCATGGGCTTCTGGCAGCACGGGCGTTTTTTGGGAAAACGGCGGCAGATCTGTGACAGAAACTTTTGCCTGAGCAGCGGCTGCCTGGAAATTCGTTCCATGCGCGAGCGCATTCGTGGCAGACCGATAGAAATCTTCGCCGGCTTTCCGGGCGAGCTCCTGCGATTGGTTGCGCCGAAAATCCTCGGTCACTCGAGGCCGGATCTGATCGAGGCTTGGCAACTCGCTGGGAATTTTCTTTTTGAACGAGATCACATAAACGGCATCTTCGCCGACGATCGGCTGCTCGGGAAAAGGCTCTTCCGGGGTCAGAACAAAAGCGCTCTCGGCGAACGTGGGCGGAGCGGTCAAGCCGGGCGGGGGTTCGAATCGCGTGAACGGGTCGGTTACCTTTGCGATCAGCCCTTTGGCAGCGGCGAGTTTTTCGAGATTGGCCGCTTGCTTTGGTTTGAGCTCGAAGAGTTGGTCAGTGAAGTCGTTGGCCTTGCGCCGAGCCTCGACGATAGCGAGTTCCTTGCGGGCTTCTTCCGCGATTTTTCCTTTGGCTGCTTCCGGCGTCATGCCCGGATACATATTGGTGCCGCGCTGTTGGTAGGTCGCCTCGAGATATTTGTTCAGGTTGGTGTTTTGATTCAGCTGCGCCTGCGCTTCAGCCAGATAATTGGTGGCGGCAAACGCGACATAACTGACTTGAATCCGCTCGGGTATGCGGTAGCTCGCGGAGTGGTTCGTGTAAAAGCGGGACAACTCAGCGGGAGTGATGGTGACTTTGGAAAGGAAGTTCGAAGACCAAAAGAAAGCCGCTTGCGTATCGGCCATCTCATTCGCGCGCCGGTACAACTCCGCCGCCTCTTGCGGCGTGACCAACTCTCCGCTCAAGCCAAATAACGCGATCAGGTGTTGAATCCCGACTTCATGCTCGACAAACCGCCGCACGTCTTCATCAGTGTATCTTCGCGGGGTGAGCTGAGCCCGGACGAATTCGTCATAAAATTGAGGCCGGAATTCTCCCGTGCGCGGATCGCGGAACGCGTTGGCGATCCATTCCGTGACGCCCTTTGGGCCGACGCGGACGCCGAGTTCGCGCATCTTTTCATTCAAGAGCAACCGGGTGTGAATTTCCCGATCCTCTTGAAACATCGACCGGCTGGCGTTGCTTTCGTCCGGCCAGTCGCCCGCATAAAGTTTGTACCGGAGTTGGGCTTCTTTGGCCGCTTCGAAATATTCCTGGCGTGTCAACGGACGTCCGTTGATGGAGCCAACCACATCGCTGCTGAGGTACTCGCCGCGGCCATGGAAGACGCGGTTTTCCGGGCTGAAGAAAACCACGAAACTAATAATGACCCCGGCCACGACAATGAACCAGAGCCACTTTTGATGCTTTCGAATCGTCGCAAACATAGCTGTTAAAAAATAAGGGTCGCACCCTAACGGCCTGACTCGTCATGGTCAAACGGAAAAAGGGCCCGCGGCCGCGGTGTCAATCCAAATCCAACTTTACAACCCCGGCGCCGTTTGCGACCCTCCGCAGCAATATGAGTTTGTTCCGAAGTTGGTTTTTGCTCTTGCCCATGCTGCTGGTCGCAGGCTGCCAAACCACGGTTACGAATCTTACTCCACGTGAACAAATCCGCAATGCCAACGGGCTTTATCCATTTGAAGCCGCCTGGCACAGCAACCAAGCCACCATCCGGGAAAACTCAATCAAAGCATTCCTCATCATCGGGCTCGAGTCTTACCCAATGCAGCCCACCTCACTGGTCAAAAATCGTTGGGAAACACTCGCGCCAGTTCCAGCCAACGAATCGTTCATCTCGTACCGCTACAAATTCGAGTATAATTACAATCGGATTCCAGAACCCGGGATGGACAGCAGACTTTCTCCTCCATACACCCTGCACATCATCGATAAGTAAGTTTTCAACTGAGTCGCTCGCCGGATTGGGCAAACGGATTTGGCGGCGCGGCGAATGGATTGCCCCGCGGGGATTGCGGTTTGCGTTCGAGCCGAAACGGAGCGATCAGCAGATAAACCCAGGCCAGTCCGAAGGTCAATCCTCCCGCCACCAGGAACGCCAGAAACGTGAGCTGTTGCGCAGCGTAAAGCCCGGCCATCACCGCGAATAAAAAGCCACCCGGCAGCTGAGCTGCCAGCGCAAGCCGCCAGCATCCGCGCCAATCCAATTCCCGGCGAGCTATCCAACTCACGAACCGGACGGGAGCAGCGTAGACCACCGCCACCGCGCACCAAACACCGAGGAAAAACATCCCGACGAGCAGGCTCGCGCCAACAAGCAGGGTCTGTTTCCACGCCCCCCACCAAGGCTGCACCGCCGGACGGTTGAAATCAAAAACGTAGCCCGTCGGATACGGAACCGCGAAGAATCCCAACAACGAATAGAACCGAATTCCTTCGCCTCCGAACTTCAGGCCAATGTCCGAGGCTTGGCCCGACCTGGATTGGTTCGCCAGATCGATCGCCACAGAGAAGAAGCGTGTTTCAACCAACGTTTGCGGGGTCGGCTCGCGCCATTCGAGCTGCCCGCGCCGGATTTGTCCGCTATCCGGAAGTTTCGCAATCGCCGCGTCGAGAGCCGGAGCCCAACCCCAGCCGAACAAACAGAGCGCAGCCGCGGCAATCGTGAAAGCAACTCCGACCGCCCACGCAAACACCACCACAGACCTGGGGCGCTGCGCTCGGCGCGCGATGCCGAGGAATGTCCATGGCGGGGACCACAATCGAGGTTGGCTATTTGCCGGGTGCTCTCGCGCGACCGCTGTGTTCATCGACGCCCGCATTATGCCCGCAAAACCTATCTGGTTCAATACGCCTGGGCCGGGCGCGGGGTTCGGCGTCCACGCTTGGGCGCTCTTGAGGCAATTACTGAGGGACCTTGCGATAGGCTGCAGTTTGTCTTATTCGGAAGCGGATGGGGGCGGCGGCTGACTTGCCGGAGGAGTCGAAGGTTGAGGCGGCGCGACGACTTTGACTGCGAGGGGGAAACGGAGCTTCATGACCTCGTTCACCAGAACTTCGACCTGGTAAACACCCGCAGTTTCGAACTTCAGCTGACCGAAGACGGTCACGTTGGTGGCGTTATGGGTGGCATCTTTCAGCACAAATTTAACCTGGCTTTGCCGCAGCACCGTGACCTGGTCGGGCCCGAGAATGCGAACATTTTCGATAAAATTGCCGACGCCAGCAACCCAACGGTTGAAGATGCACAATTTAAAAGCTGTGACTGGGAGCTGCGGCACCTGGATCGTCCCAATGATTCCGAGCAGGATAAAATTTCCATTCATCTCCTGGCGCACTTCCTCACAGAGGAGCGAGCATTGCAGATCCGGTAGAATGCGAGTGGCGTTCATGAGATTAAATTCAGGTGACGCGCCGCAAGGGTTATGGAAACCCCGCTCATGCCGTTTGCATTTCTGCCGCGCGCGCGGTGTTCTGCATGAGCATGGCAATGGTCATCGGGCCGACCCCGCCGGGGTTCGGCGTGATTTTCCCCGCCTTAAGCTGCACGTTCGCGAAATCCACATCCCCGACCAATCTCGCGCCGCCCTTGGCAGTGGCATCGCTCACGCGGTTCACGCCCACGTCAATGACAACAGCGCCAGGCTTGACCATATCCGCTTTGACGAATTCCGCCATGCCCATCGCGGCGATGAGAATGTCCGCGCGCCGGCAATGCTCGGCAATGTTCCGGGTTTGCGAATGACAAACCGTGACGGTGGCGTTGGCGTTGCGCCCCTTTTGCATGAGCAGCGCGGCCATAGGTTTTCCCACGATGTTGCCGCGGCCAAGAACCGTGACTTCCGCCGCCGGAATTGGCACCGCGCTCCTCACGAGCAACTCGATCACGCCGGCCGGCGTGCATGGAACAAATCCGCTGGTGTCGCCAAGCAACAACTTCCCGACGTTGACCGGATGAAAACCGTCAACGTCCTTGCCTGGCGCAACGGCGGCGTAAACAGCCGCTGGGCGAATGTGGGCCGGAAGCGGGGCTTGGATCAAAATGCCGTGGAAAGCGCGATCCGCGTTCAATCGTGCGATCAACCCGAGAAGTTCGAATTCGGAAGTGGCTTCGGGCAGGACGTGAGTGGTCGAGTGAATGCCGAGCCGCTTCGTCATCCGCTCTTTCATTCCGACATAAACCTGCGAGGCAGGATCTTCCCCGACGCGGACGAAAACCAACCCCGGACGAACGCCACGGGCCTGCAGTTTCTGAATGCGCGCCGCTGTTTCGGAATGCAATTGCTCGGCCAGCGCCCTGCCATCGATGAGATTCTCAGCCGGCATCAAGGTTTGGCTTCCAGCTGTTGCACCTCGAGAACGGGCGTGCTCGGCCAGCGCCGGTCGATTCCCTCTTCGCCGGTGACGGTGATCATGCGGCCTTTGTAATCTTTGAGGTTCAGGCCGGGAGTCGTGATGTGAAGGTAATCCATTGTCCGGCGAGTTTCCGGGCTGATCAGTTCAAAATACGTCGGCGCTTGAATGCTCGCGGTGCTGCGCACAATTCCCTCCCGGCGGACAATCCGCTTTGGCTGCGGCGGATTGGTGATGTCGTGGAGTGTTTGCTCGGCGCGCTGGACCGCAGCCCCGGTTTCGCCCGCGGAAGGAGCATTCGTTGAGACCACCGCCGGAACAGGCGCGTTGGTTTGCGGGGAGGACACGGTTTCCTCGTTTTTCAACGGCTCGATCGCTGGCGGCGAATTCGTTTCCTGCGCCACGACTGGGGGCGGGACCTTTGTCGTCGTGGCCACCACGGATGGAGCATTTGTCGTTAAGGCGGGAGGCGGGGCGTTGGTTGAAACAACGGCGGGTGGAACGGAATTGGTTTTGGAATTAGATGAAGGCCCTGGCCCTAACTTCTCAATCAAGTCCGCCGCCACGAAAGCATACGCGCCGGGCGGCGCTTCGATTTCAAGCCAACCGTTCACGGTCCGGATTTCTTTGACCGCCGCACCTTTTTCGAGATGGCCCAGCACGCTGTAATTTTCACCGGGGCCAGCGCGGACATTGAGCCGTTTGGATTTGACTGTTTTGCTGGTGGGATCGAGGAACCCTGCCGCAACCCAAACTGGAGTATTGTCAGGCAGCTGAATCCGGGCCCATTTCGACGGTTCTCCCGGGCCTGGCTTCTGCACGGGAATTTCTTCGAGGAGGATGACTTTTTCGCCGGCTTTTAATTGGGTGATAACCTCTCCCACGAGCGAGGCTTGCCCGCGAACATTAACGGTCTTGCCTTTCACGACAGCCACCTCTTGCGCGGCGATCCAGGCGCTGCTCAGAAAAAAAGCCGTTCCAATCCAGAGAGAGAACCTTTTCATATCATCTACGATTCAGACTTTCGGAACACGCTGAGGATTCACTGCAATTTGCGGCCGCTTTCCCCGAGTAGAGATTTTATCTCCGATTCTGTCAATGCCCGCCATCGTCCGACGGGCAATTCACTCAGCTTTATCGGGCCAATCTGCACGCGTTTGAGATGTTCCACGGGAAAGCCAAGCGTCTCGAACAGCCGGCGTATTTCGCGGTTTTTCCCTTCGCGCAAGACGACCTCGACGAGACTGGAGCCTGCGCCGGTTTTTAGGACACGAGCGCGATCGGCCTGGAGCTTCTCGCCTTCGTCAAAGACGCCATGGGTCAAGCGGCGCAGTATCTCGGCATCGACGCGGCCATGGACGGTGGCGAGATATTTTTTGGCAACTTCGTAACGGGGGTGGGTGATTCGAAGGGCAAAGTCACCATCATTCGTGAGGAAAATGAGGCCTTCCGTGTTGTAATCGAGCCGCCCGACTGGATAGAGGTTCCTCCAATCGGGAGGGATCAATTCGAAAACAGTTGGCCGGCGCTCCGGATCGTTGCGCGAACAGATGTATCCTTTGGGCTTGTTGAGGAGAAGATAGAGTTTGCGCTTGGCCTTGACGGGAACGCGATCAACCGCGACTTCATCCGCGTGAGGATCGACCCGGCTGCCCAGTTCAGTCACCCGCTGCCCGTTTACGGTCACTCGACCCGCCCGGATAATCTCCTCGCTGGCCCGCCGCGAAGCGATCCCAGCCTCGGCCAGGAATTTTTGAAGGCGAATTTTCACGGCGGCCAAAGGATCATCGTGGAATTCCGAATCGAACCGAGGCCAGGCCACCGCTTGCGCGGCTTCGACGAGGCTTACGGCCCGATCTTGGTTTTCGGCAAGCCAAGCACGCGGCTGCCCTCTTTCCACTGACCGCGCTTCTTCAATATTTCGAGGCGCTCGAACCGTTTCAACACATTACGTTTAGCGCCCAACGTTGAAGCGGCGCGCAGACTGCGATGTTGCGACATAATATCCGAAATCCTTTTAAATGTTCCGCCCGCCAAAAGGACTGAGATCCGCCGAGGGCGAGCGGGCGTAAGTTACTAACACAGTTCGCTGGAATTGCAAACGCAAAGGCGCTTCTTTATAAATCTTCCTTCCATCGATGAAAAAAAGCCTTTCCTATTTGATCTGGACGATCGTCGCGCTACTCGGAGCCGCCGCCTATGTCACAATCGCGTTTCATCGCGGCGAACCGCTCAATTCCGCTTACATCCTGACCGCCGCGTTTTGCACTTACGCGATTGGCTTTCGTTTTTATGCCAAATGGATTGCCACACGGGTGCTGATGCTCAATGACCGCCGCGCCACTCCTTGCCACGTCCACGAGGATGGCTGCGATTTCGTCAGAACCAATAAGTGGATCGTGTTCGGACATCATTTCGCGGCCATCTCCGGTCCCGGTCCATTGGTTGGCCCGGTGCTGGCGGCGCAATTCGGGTATTTGCCAGGCACGCTCTGGATCTTGATTGGAGTGGTGCTAGGCGGGGCGGTGCAGGATTTCGTGATCCTCTTTGCATCGATGCGGCGCGATGGCAAATCGCTCGGTCAAATGGTCAGGGAGGAGATGAACGCGACGGCGGGCGTGATCGGCTGGGCAGGCATTCTGGCCATCATGACGATTCTGCTGGCGGTCCTCGCCCTGGTTGTGGTCCGCGCGCTGGCGGAAAGTCCCTGGGGCGTTTTCACGGTCGGAGCCACCATTCCGATCGCGCTCTTCATGGGCGGCTATTTGCGCTATCTGCGGGTTGGGAAAGTTCTGGAAGCAACGGCCATTGGAGTGGCGCTGCTGCTGCTGGCGGTCTGGGGCGGCCAATTCATTCACGGCCATCCGGTGCTCTCGAAAACTTTTACCTTAAAAGACATCAACCTCGCGTGGGCCATCATAGTTTATGGATTGGCGGCAAGCATTCTGCCCGTTTGGCTGCTGCTCGCGCCTCGTGATTATCTCAGCACGTTCATGAAGCTGGGGACGATTTTCGCTCTCGCCATTGGCGTGTTCCTGGTCCTCCCGAATTTGAAAATGCCGGCCGTGACGGAGTTCGTCAACGGTTCCGGGCTGGTGGTTCCAGGAAAGTTATTTCCGTTCTGTTTCATCACGATTGCTTGCGGCGCGATTTCCGGATTTCACTCCTTAATTTCGAGCGGCACCACGCCGAAGATTGTGGCGCGGGAAAGCCACACGCGTCCGATCGGCTACGGCGCGATGTGCCTGGAATCGTTGGTCGCGATCATGGCAATCATCGCCGCTTGCACGCTCGAACCGGGCGTTTACCTCAGCATGAATGTGAAAGCCCCAGGCGCAACTCCAGCCGAGGTCGCGCAGAACACCGCGGCAAAAGTCGCCGCCGCGGGCTATCCCGTTTCGGTGGACGAAATGAACCGGCTGGCGGGGCAAATCGGGGAGAACACGCTCTTCGGCCGGACGGGCGGCGCGGCGACCCTGGCGGTTGGGATGGCGCAAATTTTTTCAAGAGTGGTGAGCGGGCGCTGGCTCGATATTTGGTATCACTTCGCCATCATGTTCGAGGCTCTCTTTATTTTGACAACGCTCGATGCGGGCACGCGCGTTGGCCGGTACTTGCTGCAAGACGCGTTGGGCAATGTCTGGAAACCGCTCGGGAACACACGCAGTTTCGCCGCCAATGTCGCGGCGAGCGCGTTGATGGTGGCGGCGTGGGGCTACTTTTTGATTCAAGGCGTTCGGGATCCGGAGGGCGGCATCAAAGCGTTGTGGCCGCTGTTCGGAATTGCCAATCAGTTGCTCGCGTCGATCGCGCTGTGTCTGGCTACGACGGTGATTTTAAAAATGCAGTTGGTCAGCCACGGCAAGGACCGGACCGCGCGCAAAAGCCGCCCAGCTTTCGCGCTCGTCACGCTGGCGCCGCTGCTCTGGTTGCTCGCCGTGACCATGACCGCGGGCGTGCAAAAGATTTTCCATTCAAATCCCGCGATTGGCTTCGTCGCGAAAGCCCGCGCCCTGGATCAACAGTTGCCCATCCTCGAGAAAGCGATCGACTCCGCGCGAGCCGCCGGCGACTCAGCGGCATTGCCAGCGGCGGAACGCGCCGCACACCTGAACCGAGTCGAATATTTCAATCAAATCGTCGACACAGTGGTGACGAGTCTCTTCTTGTTTTTAGTGGCAGTCATCGTGGCGTTGAGCGTTTGGGAATGGATCACTCTTCTGGCGCGGCGGCAACTCGCTGTTCTAAAGGAGAACGAACCGGTCTGGTTGCCCGATTACGCGCTGGCGGAAGCGAGGTCAGGCCGGCTGCTCGCTCTGTTTGCCTTGAGCGCCGCGTTAGCCAAACACCTTTCCGGCGAAGCTGACTTGGATCGAGCCCAGGCCAAAGCGCCCGCGCTTTGCGATTGCCCGCGAAAAGCGGCGAACGGAAAAGTTTACGTGCGCCTGTTGGAAAAACGGTTCGACGGAATCAACCGCTGCTGTTAAAGCCCAGCCATGCAGCGCATCGGCCTGTTTGGCGGCTCGTTCAATCCGGTTCATTTCGGTCATCTGCTCGTCGCTCAAGCGGCTTTGGAGGAAATCCAGCTGGACTGCGTCCACTTCATTCCGGCGGCGCTGTCTCCTTTTAAAACCGACGCGGATCTAGCGCCGGCGCCCGAACGGCTCCGCATGCTCCGCTTGGCGCTGGCAGGTCAGCCCTGGTTTCGCTTGGACAAACAGGAAATTGAGCGCGGCGGAATTTCTTACACCATTGATACGGTCCGCCATTACGCGCTCAGGTTTCCAGAAGCCAGGCTCTACTATTTGATTGGCGCGGACATCGTCCCGCAATTGTCGCTCTGGCGGGACTCAGCGGAGCTGGCCGCGCTGGTGGAATTCGTCGTGATTCCACGGCCGGGCGAACTTTCGAGCCAAACTCAAGCGCCCTTTCGAAGCCATCCGTTGCGGGGCTTTCCGCTGGGGGTTTCCTCGTCAGAAATTCGGAGGCGAGTTCGCTGCGGCAAACCGGTCGATTTTCTAGTGCCGCCCGCCGTAAACGAAGCGATCGTCAATAATCGGCTTTATATTTGAGCGGTCGTCAGGCATGGTTTTCGCATGACTGCAAGGAAACTGGCTCTCCGCTGCCGAGAGCTGGCCGAGGACAAAAAAGCCGAGAATATTACGGTTTTGGACGTGCGAGCGCTTTCGTCGATTACCGATTTTTTTGTGATTGTGACCGGGACGAGCGAACCGCACTTGCGAGCCATCGTGGATGAAATTTCAGAAACAATCTCCGAGGAATTGAACATCCGTCCGCGCGCCGTGGACGGTTCATTTCAAACTTCGTGGATCGTGCTCGATTATTTCGATGTCATCGTGCACGTGATGCGGAAAGAGGTCCGGGAACATTACAATCTGGAAGGGCTCTGGGGGGATGCGCCGAAGCTGCGGGCGAGGAAATCTGAGCCGCGTTTGTCCGCGCCAGCCGGAGCAAAAAACCGGACCAAGCCAGCTGGCTAAAGGTCTGTTGCCTCCAGGCACGACGCGCGCGAACCCTTCCTTTTAGCTGGTGGCCTTCGGCGGAATTTCCGAGGACGATTTTGTCATTTCGTCGAAGATCCTTCGGAATTCCTCCAAGCCCGTGGCGGGAATGATAATGGTGTCACGCCGTCCGTTGACATCCTCCGTGATGCGAAGAAACCGGCCGCGCGGATTCTCCTTCAAGGTAAAGACGAATGTCTTGCGTTCGATCTGAATCTTATCGGTTTTTAGTGACTCCTCATTGACCGCCGGTTTTGGCCCGGAATGATGCGGTCGATGCCCGTATGGTGATGGACGTTCATTGGAAATCATACACGTTAATCAGCGCTCTCTGGCGCCCCTTTACTTATTACAGACCGCCACGATGCTGCGTTTGTCAACCCCTGAATTTATTCGGCGGGACTGATCGAACGGAGCTGCTCGGGGTTGTGATTTGCCAGAAATAGAACAGCACTCCAAGGCAGGTCCAGGAGTTTAAAAACTGTCCGGTCCCGTGCCAGAGCCGGAGGAATCTCCTGCCTTCCTCGCGTTGAGCAGCGGTTGAAAGAATTCCGTAGGCCTCGAGATGATAGCGTTCGAGCCGCGGCTGGATCAGGTTCGCCGCAAACAAACCTGTAATGAACAGGCCTATCACCAAATACAACGCGAGGCGGCGGAGCGGCTTGCCCGCATATAAATGTTCCGCCAGCAAATGCGCCAAAGCCAATCCGGCAAACCAAAAGTGAACGGCGTAGTACCGGCCCAGAAGAAAATTCGAGGCGGCTCCTCCAAAAACGGGAGACAAAACCTTTTCAACGTCAGGAGTCCGGAAGAGCGGTTCGGCCAAAAATGTCAGAAAGAAAATCGCGCCCAACCAAAGTGCGGCGTTGGTGACGCCCACAAATCGCAAGAAGACGAGCACGGCGGCAGCGTAAAAAAGAAAAGACCAAGTTCAAAGCGCAAATTTGTCCGGCGGCCTGGAACGCCGTCCGTAGCGCTCAAGAGCAAGCCAGACTGATCAGGGAGGATGTTCGAGCCTCCAACTGTGTTTTGCGGCGGTCCAAGGTCCTCCGGAACGCAGCGTTTACGCTGCAGGCGAGGCGTTACATCCAAGGCTGCGTTGTGTTGCTAACTCTGCAGCCTAAAGGCCGCGTTCCTATGCGAATCGCTGTTAGCGGCGGCGGCGGGAATGCCCGAAATAATAACCGCCCCGGATGCGCGCCCCAACAACCCGGCTCGGCCTGGATGATTTGTCATCCGTTCGCGGAGCTTCAAAGACTTGGCTGTAATTATAGGAGAAATTCTCCAGCTTCACGCGTTCGATCTTCTGCGAAACGTATCGCTCGATCGCGGCGACGTGGCGGCTGTCTTCCGCGGTCATGAGCGTGAACGCGTCGCCGGTGGCGTTAGACCGGGCGGTCCGGCCGATGCGATGCACATAATCCTCGGGATGGTGCGGCACATCATAATTAATCACGTGGCTGACTTCGGGCACGTCCAGGCCGCGCGAGGCGATATCCGTTGCCACGAGCACTTCGTAACGCCCATCGCGAAACCCGCGCAGCGCCTGTTCGCGTTCGCGCTGGGTCCTGTTCGAATGGAGAATGGCCACCGAGTGGTTGTTCTTCTTGAGCATCCGGCCGACCCGATCGGCGCCATGTTTGGTGCGGCAAAACACGATGGCTGATTGGTAATCGACCCGGTCGAGCAGCGCCTGGAGCAAATCCGTTTTTTGGTCCTGTGCCACTGGATAAAGGACGTGCTTCACTCCGGCCGCGGGCGTGCGGCGCCCGCCCACTTCGATCGTTTTCGGATTGCGCATGGCCCAACTGATCAACGATTCGATCTCAGGCGGAATGGTTGCCGAAAACAGCATGGTTTGACGCTGGGGCGGGCATTCACGAACGATGCGCTTCACATCCGGCAGAAAGCCCATGTCGAGCATCCGATCGGCTTCGTCCAAAATGAGGTATTGGACCTGGTTCAGTTTGACGACGTTTTGCGTCACCAGATCGAGCAAGCGGCCGGGCGTCGCGACTAGAATATCGAGCCCTTTGCGGAGCATTTCTTTTTGGTTTCCATAGCCGACCCCGCCGAAGACAGTGCCGATGCGGAAGTTCGTGAAACGCGCGAAGGCGCGAAATGCGCTTTCGATCTGAGCGGCCAATTCGCGGGTCGGAACCACGATGAGAGTCCGAATGGGCCCGCCGGGAGTGAGTTTGGTGAGGAGCGGCAAAGCAAACGCGGCGGTTTTTCCGGTGCCGGTTTGGGCGCTGCCGATCACGTCGTCGCCCGCGAGGATAGGGGGAATTGCGCGCAACTGAATGGGCGTGGGTTCGATGTAGCCCATGGCTTGAATTCCCTGAAGGATTGGTTTGGAAAGTCCTAATTTTGAAAATGGCATAAATAAGTGATGAAAGAAGAGCAGCTTGGAATTGCTGAAGATCGCCCGGCCTGAAACAGGCCTGAATTATCCGGAAGCCCCTGAGGAATCTCGACCAGCCGTTTCAGGAGTGTGAACTCGCTGAAGGTGGGTTCGTCGTCCGCTTGCATTCGCAATGCGGTGGAAGTCTGCCGAGGAATGAGTGATCGATAGTGCTGTCCTGGAATTTGTGATTGTCTCCTGCGTTATGGTGTTATGAGTGGACCTATTTGAGCCGGTAAGTAATCCGCGCTTTGCTCAGATCGTAAGGCGAAATTTCCAGCCTCACTTTGTCTCCAGCAGTGAGCCGCACAAAATGTTTCCGCATCTTTCCGGAAAGGTGAGCCAAAACTTCGTGCTCATTTTCTAATTTGACGCGAAACATAGTGCCCGGCAGCACGGTCAATACAGTTCCCTCTAGCTCAATGTGATGATCATTACTCATGGTCCTTCTCGGATCTCGATTGTTTTGCCGAAGGAATCGTCCCGAACAGCGCGCTCGAAATCATCAACGAACCAGCGGTTCAACTGAGGGTTCCTTCCGTAACTGGAGGCCGAACAATAAAATCCAGGGAGACAGCGTCGCATCAAATCGCTGGAAAGCAAGTGGGAATTTGAATCCGCGAGCTCACGCCGTGCATCTCTGAGTTGTTGGCAACGATCAGTTCCATAAGAGCGTTTGGTCCTGATTTCTGAAGATTACCGCCAGGCCGAGTAGGTTTGTGATGCCCGGCCGATTCCAGTACTGACCACAAGTTCGAAAGCGGCGCTGCAGTTGAAGACCCAACGATTCGACCGCCCCGCTGCCGCACGGAGCTCCGCTTCGCTTCCAGCGCTGATAATGCATATGGTCTCGATGGTCTTG